>WNFQ01004142.1_pt1 | contig 16831 bp, 17 predicted proteins | sample 5400171 | NCBI WGS metagenome assembly WNFQ01 (sample SAMN13153356, study PRJNA577476) | soil metagenome | isolation source: 20 cm soil under Madrone tree | place: USA:California | collected 2016-06-14 | reverse complement strand
TGGAGTGTACCTTGTTATATTTGCGGATCTCGCGGACCAAATTGGAAAAAGCCTCATCGACATTAATTCGTTGCTTAGCTGATGTCTCAATAAAGCGGCACCCGAAATGCTTAGCAAGGTCACGACCCTCTGCGTCGTGGAGGCGTGAGATGAGAGACGTCGTGGGGGAATAAAATAGACGTACCATTCATGCCGACCTGTCGCTCAAACTCAAGGTCGCACTTGTTGGCGACGACAATGACGGGGAACGAGTCCTTATCCTTCACGCGGAGAATTTGCTGATGAAACGTGCTGATTTCCTCGAACGAGTTCCTCGAGGTGATCGAGTAGACGAGTAAAAACCCTTCGCCGGTCCGCATGTACTGCTCTCGCATGGCACTGATAAAGCGGGGAAAAGAGATAAGGCATCATGGGCCTGGTTGATACGGTCCAGAATGACGACGATACATACCCGTATTCTTCCTGGCCGGCCGTATCAAGAACATCTAGAAGGGCGACCTCGTCGTCGATGACGCACTGTTTCCGGTATGAATCTGTTGCCATACCAAGAGAATGAGCGCCAAGAAAATACAAGGATAGGGATATGTTGCGCACCTTCGATAGTGGGATCATACTCGTCGACAAAGTGACTTTGGATAAACTGGATGGTGAGCGCAGACTTTCCGACACCTTGGGTGGGTGAGACGAGGATATGGCAGGCAAGGAGAAGAGAGGACGGACCACCACCGCCGACGACGACGAGCTTATATTCTCGTAAAAATTGGGCCTGAAGGAAGGATGATAAGGGGCTGTGTGGACGGGAAAGAAAGAGGCAGACGAACTCTGGACATTTGGGAGGGGAAAAGGAAGAGTTCAGACAAGGACAGTTGAAAAAGAAAGAGAGAAGAGGCCTCTAGCTATAAACGGAGAAAGACAATCCAAAGCGAGTAATCATCACGCTGCTTCTCTCGGTCATCCCCGCCCGCACGGATTCTATTCAACAACCGACGATCAAGCCTGTCAACGCCAACATTCCTGTCGCATCCACAGAGTCCCGCTGTTCGATAACGCTACAGTACATCGCGTAAATAATACATCAGCGCATGGGCCGCGAGTCAAGTCTACCAATTGCAAGATAGGAACGATTACACTTCCCGGATAAATACTGTACGGTACACATCTGAGCGGTACTTTCACTGATGGTGCATCACGGTCCATAGAGCGCCCATCTTTGGATCAGTCGCATAACGAGGGAGTTTCAGTGCGCACACCCAATCTCCGCAGGCACAGGGAGGAGAGACAACGGTCAGTTGAGACGAATGATAGGATCGAGGTGTGAGTATCGGGGTTGAGTTCCGTTCCGTATTTGTCCTGCGGCGGTGGATCAGGAAATGAAGCAGCCCTTGTTCCAACAGCCGGCACCGGGCAATTGGATGGCGCTGTCCGGAGTGACAGGCCGTAAAACGCGGCGCATGTGCAGCAGCTCCTGCGTAAAGATACGGTCACGATATATATGGGCGAGACGAGGAAAAAAATATATGCAAAATGTGGGTCAAATCCGAAATGCCGTCCCCGTTTCAAAAGGACAAGAAAATAGGGAATTCCGAGAGAAAAAAAAGACTCACTCTGTTACGGTCTCGTATTTCACATACGAGATCAATGAACGTTTCCGTTACGTTGCTTCCCAGTTTGGCTGACGTCTCAACGAATCGACATCCGAGCTTCTTTGCTATGTATTGGCCCTCTGCGTGTACGTGAGAGCAAATTTGATTCCACCAATGGATGTCGTGAGATTCCCGCCAAGCCCAGTCCCAGTCAAAAGTCCGATCGAGAGAAGGTAAAATAAGTTATAGACGCGACGCACCGACCACGTCCACTCGGCGTTCACATTCGAGGTCGCACTTGTTTCCAACAACTATAACGGGGACTGCTTGCGTATCTTTGACTCGTAAGATCTGCTGATGGTACGACTCGATCACCTTGAACGAGTCTCGTTCCGTGATGGAGTAAACAAGGAGGAAGCCCTCGCCGTCGATCATATAGTGCTCCCGCATCGCACTGTTTATGTCCCACCATTGCCAGAAAAAGCCACGACAGGGGGACAGTTGCCACAAAATAGGGCCAGATCGGAGATCCAAGGAAGTGGGGTGACAGTGGGGAAATTCTGTTAATTACAAATCCTTTTCAAAAACGAAGGACGATGGACGAGTCGTCGACGTGCCTAAACTCTTCTTGGCCGGCTGTGTCCAGCACGTCTACCAGCGTCTCCTCCCCGTCGATAACGCATTCCTTCCGGTATAAATCTAGTCACGGCGAAGAGAAGGAGGAAGGAGGAAGGGAAAAGAGTCGTCGTTAGCGCTCGATGACGCAAAGCGAGCACAAACGTGCGCCGCCGTGCGCACTTGTACGGGTTCAGCGCCACGTTCGTTCCCAATTCGCGCTTGTCAGCACTCGTGCCATACCTTCAATCGTCGGGTCGTAATCCTCCACAAAATGATTGTGCATGAACTGGATCGTCAGAGCGGACTTGCCAACACCTGATCATCCACGAAAAAAGATAAGCGAGAGTGACTTAAGATCCGACGAATGAGAAGGGACGGTTGGGGCGTGTTTGGGCTTGTGGTACCCTGACCGCAACGCGCAACACGCAACTCGTGAATGGGATAAAACGGAAAACTCACCTCCATTCCCAAGGACGACGAGTCTGTATTCACGTAACAACTAAATGTAAAAAAAAAAGGGCAAAGCAAGACGTGCGATGATGCACAGCAGGGATGATACCAGTACGATTTCAGCCCGTCTTAAAATCGGATTTTTAGCCCACTCACCGGGTAACTTGCCATGCTGTGATGTGAGAAGATAAGAAAGGTGGCGCTTTTGGATCGTTGAACGGTGGAAGACCTAAAATATATATATCCCTGCTTATGCCATGCCGTGTACCATATGGATACTGGCGTATGGCGTATTGTATTGTCTGTTTGATAAGATTTGCGTAAGCGCTCTCCACGATGCATCGCATCCCGGTGGAGGTTATTACGCCGTTACTGAAAGTGGCTTGACAGGTTATAGGACAAGTCTTGTTTCATTAGTCAGTCACCGACGGAGGGCTTTTAATTGGACAACATCTGTTACAATGTAGGAACAAATAAGATTAGTTATCTATCCTTACGACCACTGCGCAAAGGTTTTACTCTGGGAACAATCTTATGGAAGGAAGAAAATCCGAGTCTGGCAAGATTAGACTCTTACGATACTGGTAACATACGTCGACACACACGGCCGTAACGGCTGTGTACCTCGTTTCCGGGTTCATAGATATCCATACTGTGACGATGATGACGGCGATTTGTGTAACTTTACGCTATGGGGATACGATAGCAAAGACCGACTTGTTGACAGAGCCTGGGGTGTGGGGTGATCTTGAACCGCCGCCCGTCCCTCACGCGAGGCACCAGGTCGTACGCTCGCCTTGGTGTTCCTGGCCGCGAACACCTCAGACGAGGTCGGAGCGTCGCCTTCGGAATCTGGGTGTCGGCTCGCATCAGTCGAGATAGCCGGTGGTGTTGCACGAGCAGATAGTAGCTCGGGATGGGGAGCAAGAACAGGTAGACGCGCACGTGTCGGTCCGCCACCAACGGCGCCGATGGACACAGCAGCCTTAAGGGGGGAACCGGTGCCTTTCGGCGGAACGGCCATGGAAAGGTCACCCCCAGACGGCGCAAGTAAGCGACTTGCGGGCCACTCAGGCGGCGAGGTTGACAGAGGGAGAGAAGCCGAAGAGTCACGATGTCCTGCGGTGTCTGGGAACGGCGGCAGCTCTGCGCTGATAGTGGGATCGCGGGAGATGTACATGTTGATCAGCGAACCAACGCCGTTTATTGTGGGAGAGGTAGTTGGAGAATATAGTGTTACCTCGAGGAACGGCATGACTGGTAATGTAGGTGACCCTGAAATCGGCCTCACTGGCAGGTCACGGGAAATTCGGGCGCGCTTGCCCCGCGGGGGCGGTGACAGCCCGGTAGACTCTACACCATGCTGGGGAGGCAAATCTATCGTCAATCGTGGGACTGACTGAGTACTTTTCTGAATGGCTTCAGGAAGCACGGGGAACCCAACATTCAATGCGGAAGCGGGATCGATGGGTCTCCCGACAGAAAGTGTCGAAGACGAGGACTCCGAGCGCTCGAGACTAGAAGTTGGCAAGTGACTGCGCGATGATGGCGAGCGCGTTAGCATGTGAGCAGAGGAACTTGTGCTCCCAGTCTTTTTGTGTAGCCGGAACAGGGACCTTGCCAAGGATGAGATGTATGAGGCGCCTCCCTGGACGTTAGTGTCAGGCGCGCGCGCTAGGGTTGCTGTTTTCGTCACCGGTCCCTGTTTTTTGGACGAGAATGTCGAGAGGGATTTCGAGTCGTACGAAGGATACGAGACGGTGGCTTGTTCCGAATGACCTTTTTCTTCAGAGTCTGTGGAGTGGGGTGATTTCATAGCTGGGCCCAAGGCTCTGAGAACATTGAAAAGTATTAAAACGTTGATCACGCCTACGTCACAGATTAGATCAAGACAGGGAGGAGACTGGAAATCACCACACCATCCAAGCGTTCAAGTACACAAGCAAATGTCATAGCTCCAAGGGACGTTTTGATGCCAGATATTTCCATCAATTGCACGATGGAAGAAGGAAAAAGAGCAAGAATGAAAGCTAAACACCAGGGTTAAGGTGCTTGTGCTGCATCGATCGCCAAGACTGAACTTACAGACAGGAAGCCTGAGCAGAAGGGTCTGAGTCTGGGGCCATTTGGGAGCGGGGAGTTGACTTACCAAAGCATTGTCCGCGCAACCAAATAGACGGAGCGCTGATACTCTTCAAAAGTTTCATTGCGCGGGCGCAACCGCCGCTCGGGATGGATATGGAGTTTCAGGCCAGCGTTAATACCGATGGTGCCGCGGAGCACCAAAAAGATGAGAGAGTAGACGATTGCCGAGAGGAACGATGCAAGGAACAACTTTGGGGTGATAAGGACACGACGACCCACCAGGGAGGCGAATACGCACCGGTAGGAAGAAGAGAAACATGTGGGCAACTTCATGCGACCTTGAGATGTCACAGGTGATGCTGTCGATATTGTAGAATGGCCCATTGACGTCACTCGTGACTGACACAGGAGCGACACCTGCCAGTGGTTGGGTGCCTTAGAGTGAAAGGGTGCAGAAGCGTAGATATAGACAGACCTATGATCACTGCAGAGGCCCAACCGGTGGTGGTGACGACAATTCCAAGCCACTGGGGTGGCCGATTACGCAGAGCGAGAGTGTTGAACGTATGGATGCCCATGACAACGATGAAGAAGAATGACGCATACTGCCCAATCTGTCCCAATGACCCTAAGCAAGGCAAAGCTCAAAAACCTGTGAGCGAACGGGTGAAGACGGTGCACGATACCTTGAGCGATGCAAGATGTCCCTACGAGACCAGTCAAGTCACCATCAATACGCCGCGATCGAGGCAGTTTTTCTCACCTGCTTTGACCCCACCACCCCTGATCCAATCGACATTTATCAATCCGCTCACGGCCCTGATCCAGTTGCTAAGCAGTAAAGATGTCGCATACTGGCCGAGTTGAGAACGGAAGAAGAATGCTTCTCGCGAAAGATCCTGATACGAAGTGCGTTTGGAGATGGAGGATGATACTACCCATGCGACGCAAAGGAGTACGAGCGAAAGTACGATAGTGGAAAGAAGCGCAACAAGGAACAGAGCCTTAACGTAATGCGTGTAAATGTTAAATCCAGCACGATGAAGATGACAAGTTCATACGATGGCAGCTGCCTTTTCTCCAGGTTCAAACGGAACAAAGCCAGGGATGCCCTCCATCGCTTGAGCCCCCGATGTGCTCATCGCGAGGCTGGAAGTGAGATTCGCTGGTCTACAGCGGAACTGTACCGGACAGATTCAAACAAGAGAGGAAGTTGTGCGGCCTTTTGGTCGTCGAAAGCGAGAAAGGAACCTGTCCAGTCGAAGGAATAATGGTCGTTGGAAGGGAGAGGGAAAACACCAACGCTCCAAGCAACAGATATGTGCCGCGGGCTGGCCATTAGCGAGATGCCAGAGAGATGATTTGAGATCAGAACACAGCTTGGGTGTCCAGATAATATTGTTTGTTTCCATCGTTACAGCTCAGATATGCTACCGTCAATCTACGTCAATCAGATCAGTTGCAACTCATCCTGGCCTGCGCACCAAAAACTTGGTTATTCCTTCCGCAGCTTGAGGCCGGTCTCGATCCTTTCTGCCACTCGTGCTCGTTCCTCTTTTACGCTTCCTTTCCCTCTCCACCGCCCGTAATCCTTGAGACCGACTGTTGGTGCCATCGCCCGGCATCTTTGATAGATCCTCTGCCACGTGGAAGTCACTATGTTCCGTTAGCGCCTTAGCTCTTTTTTCCTCTGACTCCTCTCCGTCGTCCCCGAGCTTCACCTCTATCCGTCTGTGGCAACGTGGGCACACGAGAGACGCCGTATCCTCATGCTTAATTTCCAGAATATCGTCAGAGAAACACTCTGCGCCATCTGTCTCACGTTGCCGCTTCTCCTCCCGGTGAATTCGTTGCGTGTTGTCGCCACCCACATCCGGATCGGACAGTGACTTCGTGCTTGTCCCCGCTCCTGGTCGGAAGAACCCTTCGATGCTCTGTTGACCTGCCTCGCCTGGCTCAACCCCGGAGAATCCAAGCGCAATGGTTGTCACAGAGTAAGGCAAAGAGCCGTCTTGTTTGTTACCACTTCCCACCAAGTCCTTCCACAAACGATCCGCAAATCCGGCAATCACATCCACGGTGACGTTTCGTGCGAAGGGGAAAGCCACCTGTTTTGATCGGGACCAATCGTACCCTATACGGAAAGATTATGAGCACGAAAGGTGATCGATCAAAATGGGAACGGGAACCATACGGTGCCGCGCGTGTAGAACGATGGTTTTTGGCCAGACTGAAATGTCTGTTGCGCGCAGCTCGTTTAATCGGAGTGCGAGCTCTGCGGCTAGGACACGCAGCCAATGTGGACCCTCAGAAGACTTGGTTATCGGTTGAGGAAGGTTTTTTGATGCCATCATGCTCTTAGTCAGTGTCGACTTTTCTTTCACTAGACAGGGCAATTATATTAGTTGCGGTGGGGATGAGAACGTCTCGTGCTACCTTCTGACTTATCGATACCTCTGTAGAGTATTCAGTCACTCCAAGCATAACTGACGTGTGAGTGTACCTTATTATCTCATATACCCAGATAGAATCCTCTCCAAATCTCTGCTGCATTTCATCTGGAAGGTATGGGTCAGCAAGTACCCAAGAATGGTGGCGTTGATGGTGTAGTATGCACCTAGACTAATGGGCCTGAACATCACACGCATTACAGTATGTCAGCACCAATGGGAGCTTTAGTAAAATTCATACAGGAGATCGCCCACTGTAGACACCTCGAACTTATCCGCGATGGCCTTTCCGAGTTTGCCACCCAGGAACCTAATCTAAATCGTACCATTTGAGGACGTTGAACGGTTTCCACAGCGATCAGACACGAGTTACCTTTTGAAAAGGCATGGGTATAAGATAATTGGGAATGGCAGCATTCCGGAGGATGCTCTGAGTAAAGATCAGCCTTGCGATGTGTAATGGACCAGAGTGCGACGACCTGCGAGTCCCGCTTTCTGTACGACGCGGTGAGCTGTGTGTCATCTTACATGAACGACCGTAAGCATTATGACTTGGACGGTGAACGCACCTTGGCCAAAAACTTGTTTCTAGCAATTCCCTATAACGTACGCGGGCGGAAAAATAAATCCGTCAGGAATGCCAGACGCTCAACCTCGAAGTAGAAGCCTACCGCAGATGTGGTGTACCCTAGCTGTATGCGCACCTCCGCCCTGATCTTGTCCATGAGCTCGGCCGCAATAGACAGAGCAACGTCATGCCAAGTCCGAGTTCGCCGCGCATCGTCATCGCCATCCTCCGAGTCAGCTGCCGCATGGTTCCGGTCTCGTGAGCGGAACTGGAACCGGCTTGATCTTCGCACGGAGGGTCGATCGGAATCAGAATCCCACGGTTCTCCCATAATATCGGAGGGGGCGGCGGTAAAACCGTGTCTAGCCCGTTCGGTGCATCTGCTGGCACTTGGCCGAGATAGGGGTAGCGCGCAAGGAGTTCCGCACGGACGGGACGCGTGAAGTCGATGAAGGCTTCGTCGATCGAGGCCTTTTCTGGCTCGTGACGTGTGGGATTGGGTTCAGTAAATGATGAGATGGCATGACAGGCGGGGCTCGGTAGTGAGCGACATAGCATGACTTACCTATTTCGCCGTCTGGCGAACATTCTTTAAATATTCCAATGATCTTTGCGCTCTCCCGACGATAATAGTCTAGTGAGACCTGTGTACAAGCCAACCTGCAATCAGAAATGCAAAAGCATCACGGAGGATCAAACAACGCGCCTATATATGATGATCATATCGATCAATTCCGTACTTTATTGCCTAAGGTCCAGGGAGCAAATGTAAGCATACCTTGTGAGTCGCCGTGTCCGGGTTGTCCCAATATCCTGGCGCATTGTCACCCTCCTTATACGTCGCGACGTGCACGACGGTCAACTCGGGACACTTCTTCAGCGCGTCGCGCCAGCTGCTCATCCGTGTGATACCGAATGCACGCGCAGGGTAGTTGACAGCGATGAGCGCATCCCACTGCCGCACGACAAGTGGGCGTGATGGGTCTATGCCAAGTCGCATCTGCTCGCACGCTGCGTAGAAAGCGTCACTGTCGCAGAGCGCGATGACGCGCAGAGGGTCGCGGACTCCCGGATTTGGAGAGAGTAGGTGCCTGTACGTTATCGGGGGGTTAAGATCCGTGAATTCATCTTGCGGCGTGGATTTCTCTTTCTGAGCTGCTCCTTTCTTTAGGGGGGATGCTGGGAACATTTGTCCACTCGTGGCGGGCCGAAACCGGAACGGTGCAGCCACGCTCTCTCACGCCTCAGTAACCAAACCAACACCAACACATTTCAACACATTCATATACAACTATCGTACAGGCATACCTTGGCCACTAGAACCACCTCTGACAGGGATCATTTCACTTTGAGACGTTCGCGACTACCGATGATACATCTACGTCAAGCAAGTTCTGTCACGGTGGGCAACAATCATGAGCCTCCCACGGCAGTGTTGCATACGGTTGACTGACCTGTCCCGCCTTGATTGCATCTGCCGAAGGCATCAGGCCTAACCGAAGTAACTCTGAAGCTTTGGAAACAACGGGATCGTTTTGCATGCTACGGGCGATCGTGAGAAGTGCTGTGCCACGTAAACGTCCTACTACAGCGTAACAGAACTCACCTCGCAACGGCTGTGACCTGTCCTCCTTCGATGTAGTACGCAACAAACTTCATTTCCGTAGGGTTGCCTTGGATATAGATATCGTCATAGCCTGTACCGATCCCACAATAGCGCAACTGCTGGCCCTCTACGACCCCATTAGAAACAGTTTCGAAGATGGGCCGAGAAAACCATAACGCACGAGCACTCCAGAATATAGGGATCTTCACGAATGGCTGCGGGGATCCCGCGATCGTTTTGCCTACTGCGAGACCCATATTACCGGCGACCTAACGGAAACGGGTTTACTTTCGCAAGGTTTGGTGAAGAAAGCTTGCACGCACGTTCCAGTGTTCAATGCGCCGATATATGCCTCTGGGATGCTGGGGGTACGTGGCGATATCGCCAATAGCATATACATTGGCACGGCCTGGCACCTGCAGTAGCTCATCTACTTTGACACTTCCGTCCTTTTCGAGCTCCCAGCCGCTTGCCTTGAGGTAGTCTGTCGCGGGGCGTACGCCAACACCCATTACAATCAAATCTGCAGAAAGAATCTCTCCGTTCGAGAGTTCGACCTTGGTCAATGCGTCACCGGCCTCCTTGCGAATCGCTTTCGCGGATGTCGAACCATGGAAGACAATGCCTTGTGTCTCGTGGAAGTGCTTCAAGCCAGCGCCGATTTCTCCTCCTAGGACATTCTCGAAGGGATACTGTTCCATCCCGATGACGTGAATAGAGGCGAGTTTGCGCTTGGAGACAGCTACAACCAGCTCCATGCTAATGAAGGAACTGCCGATCACGACAAGGTGCTTCCCCTCCTGGCAGGCTGGGACAGATGTCAGTTGAGCCACGACAGAAACAGGGGGAAATTGTACCCGAGTCAATCTTTTGCGCGTCTTGGATTTTTCGGAGCGTATAAACATTCTCAAGGTCTGCACCTTCAATTGGGAGGCGACGGGGGATGCCGCCACTGGCAAGGATAAGTGTGTCATACGGGATTGATTCCTTTCCATTGTCAAGAGCCACGGTTTTAGTGGACGCGTCTACGGACGTGACAGTCTGTTCCCAAGCTGGTACTGAAGTTGACAGTAGGGCGCATCAGTGATGAGCCCTTTGCTCAATCGTGTCCTGAAATGAGTCGGGACCAATGTAAGGACCTTTGATAGGTGTCACAGTCTGGTCGCACACCTGTCTATGGGCGCATTCGTTTCCTGGGAGAGAATCGTGATCGGCGCCTTGTACCCATGCTGATAGATGTCAGGTTTTCATTGGGTCCAGCGAGTAGGTATGCGGGGCTTACCTCCCTCAGGCTCTCGGTTGCATGGAACGCACCAGACCCACCACCTACGATGACGACGCCTGCTCCACCAACCTCACTACCGGAAGAGAGAAGCTTTGGGGGCCGAGACTTCTTCACTTTAGTGGTATTGGCCGGGTCCGCTGTTACATAAATCTTGCCATCGGTGACGTGGGTTTGGAATGAATGAATGGCCGCCGGTGCAGGTGCATCTTCTGCATAGTATATGAGCAAAAGGATGTAGACGAGAGCACGTTAACAGGGCATAACGGACCAATATCGCCCGTGCATACATTAAAGCAGGCTACGCAGATAAAGTGAGCATAGGATACGTGCGGTTGATTTGCAGTGAGAATATACCTCCATGCCACGGACTGTGTCCTGGAGATCAGAAGCTGAGATTGACATATGTTGCTCGGAACACTCACCACACGACCCTGCCGTCAGCTGCGAGGACACCTTTGACGAGCGGGGCGCCATAATGAGTGCAATATGCACTGGTTGCGTGGATTTTGTCGCCGAGACGAGACAGAAGGACATTTCCTGAATCAAACGGGACTTCCTTCCTGTAGAGCGGTCACTGATGTCACTGATGTGAGTGTGGGGCACGATTAAGCCCATACATTTGGCCATCCTTAAGGTCGGCGTGGTCAAGGACGGCGATAGATTTGGTGGACATCGTCCGTAGTGCGATTGTTATGTGTGGGCGTTTGAAGAGAGTGAAAGAGAGTGAAGAACCAATTCTTATTGCGGTCATCCAAGGCTCGCACCCGAAACTGGCTGGATGTCTACAACTCGAACATATGCCGGCAACGGAGCGCCCAGCAACATTTCCAACGCACGCAGTTGCCCTTTCTCAAGTCTCTTATCTACACCGGTCGCAAATACGTCTCGGACATCTGGAGCCAACAAACTCGCTCATGGCGTGGACTCACGCAACGCGCCATTTCTACTCAAGTTCTCATTCCTCCTGGCAGTTGTTCCGCGCATTCACTGGAAAAGACGGTCTCGGACAGTATACAGGAACCCCGAGACTGTCGATATATTTGCAAAGGGCCTCTGAGATCACTCTCGGAGATAAAGCGCGATCGAAAGAAAGAAGAATTTTCAGTGACCCGGACCCGTAGCTACAAACAAGCCCATCAGCGAGAAGGCTATTCTCGCTGATGGGCTTATTTGTAATGCAACGAGGGAGCTTGTCATTACCAAGGGTGTGCTCATCAGATCTTCCGCGTGAGAATTGTCGAGACGCGAACCTGATAGCGTAATGGCATGTATTCAGGTTTGAATACAACATGAGTGAAAGGATTCTCATGTTGTATTCACACATTGCAAGCCAATGCCGAGTCGTGGCCCACGCATCTCAACAACCTACTAGAGTCCTAGGAGTCAGTCTCTGTCCGAAAGATCAGAGCTCTGACGACTGGATCAGGTTAACTAGGTCCAATTGCGAACTACTCCGCAACTGGACCTGGTTAACCAGGTCTAGTCGTCAGGGCTCTGAACTTTCGGACAGAGACCACACTAAGCACGGAATATTATCTCACTTTATGACTTTGGACTGACTTGGATCAATTTCAAAGCATCTAGTCTTAAGTTGCCTGTCTGACGCTCTTCACTCCAAGGCCCTTTGGATCTCCTTCTATTTCACTCTTGCGCTTGCTCATATCTTCTGCTATGCCTTCTGTGACTACCACTTCCCTTCCTCTCACTGAGAATTTGCATGTTACACGCTCCATGTCCAGGCCTGCCGCGCAGGGCTCTGGTAAGCACTCCTCGCTATCCTCTTATCGAGCGCCGTCTGACTCGAGAAATCCCAGCCGCAGTAATCGCTCGTCGTCCTCTCTCCAATAGGACGACGTCTGTGAACTCTGGCGCTCCGGTTTCTGCCAAGCCTGTCCTCCCTGCCCCGCTCCCGTGCAAGACTGGCTTCGCCTTCACTCTGAGGGGCGCCCCGCGTACGCCCGAAGAGCGTGAACGTCTGCACGACGAACGGCTCGCGTTCCTCCGCAGGGCACGTGCATACCAACGCAGGGACCTACCCAAGTTCAAAATTCGTGATGCGCCCACCAATGCATACGATACGCAATACACGCGCAAGTATGTCAGCGAGCAAACTAGTTTCTACCGCATCGTTCCCAGTCCTGCTTTCCTTGCGCCGCCGGCGACCAATCATCGCGGCCAAGTCCTCGAGCCCGACTTGTTCACTGTCGTCCCTGAGATCCGCGAGCACGTGCCACCCAAGTGGGACGAGTGGCGTGCGACCCCCTGCCCCGAATACAATCCTAATGTCGACCCTTCAATGCTCTTCGTCCCTACAACGGCCTCAAACGGAGACTTTTATGCCGAGGACCTGGCGCGCTTCTTCCCTTTCTTGTGGCGCAAAGCCCTCGCCGAGTACACCCGTGAGGTCCGCGTTAAGAAAAAGAGGCGCTTGTCTAGGGCGCGCGCCGTTGGTGGGCGCCGACGCTTGTAAGGGCATGGCACGACGTCCTGTTCCAGCAATCGTTGTCAATCCCAGCTAAGTAGTCACTTTCCACGTTCCACGTCCCGGTGCTGAACGTCCGCCTGCACGTCGTGCCCGCGACCACGACGTGTGGCGGACGTCAGCGCCATTATGGGGCCGCAGGCTTCCGAAATGGAGGCTTGTGTGTCGGATTCCCCCTCCGCTTCCTTCCGTTTCTAGTCCTCCAATTTCCACGTGAGATGCCTTTTGCCTTTCAGATCTCACGGAGACCGATTCGCCGCAAGATTCACCGCAAGATTCCGCTGAGGGTGCGCACCCATCAAGACCTTTAACTAGAGCCAAGACCGGATCTGGGGTGGGCTGTAGTACACCGTTGGCTGCCTCCCAGCTAACTTACTTTCAACTCTTACATTCTATTGGCTAATTTGCTTTTATCAGGCAGCGCCCAAGTTTATGTGCCGGTCGGCAGTCGCGTTATTCTTCCAGCGGCGCCCGCCGTCGTAGTATAACTAGTATCCATTTAGTTCTGTTAATATCCGTTATCACTGACATTCTCATGTCCTTAGTTATCCCTTTCAGGACACTCTCCGCCTGTCCCGTAATCAAGTCATTCCGGAGTTGGATCCGAGGATGCCCCGCAGAGCAAGAGTATTTGCTAATCTTACAAACAGGTGTGCGCGGGCGGAGGGGTCACACTTGCAGGCCCGAAAGGCTTGTGCTCAAGCGCCCTCTGGGCTATAGCGGGTGTGTACTCTGGCCTCTTACGTGGCAATTTCTGACCGAGTACCTAGTTTGATATTATAGGAGCGTCAGATGATTGGCCAGACGAGTGCACTCAGGCCGAGGGTGTGCTCTGGCGGCCATGAATCCGGTGCTTGTGCGCTGTAGAGGCCATGGCAAGGTAAGTTGTTCTGTCTTATGTCGCTTTTATCCTGGTTGAGTTTTGAAGGAATGTTCAGGACGAAGACGAGGCATGTTTTGTTACGAGTCGTCACGCGCGATACCCAAGTTTTCGTGCGCTTTCAATCCCAGCTGAGTGGTCACTGGTCACTTTCCCCCTTCCCCCTTTTCGCGTCCCGGTGTTGAACGTCCGCCCGCACGCCGTGCCCGCGACCGCGACGTGCGGCGGACGTCAGTTCCATTATGGGACCACAGGCTTCCGAAATGGAAGTTTGTGTTCGGATTCCCCCCTCCGCTTCCTTCCATTTCTAGTCCTCCTATTTCCACGTGAGATGCCTTCTACCTTTCAGATCCCACGGAGACCGATTCGCCGCAAGATTCGCCGCAAGATTCCGCTGAGGGTGCGCACCCATCAAGACCTTTAACTAGAGCCAAGACCGGATCTGGGGTGGGCTGTAGTACACCGTTGGCCGCCCCCCAGCCACTTTCAACTCATAGACTCTATTGGCTAATTTTCTTTTTTCCAGGCGGTGTTTGCAAGACTGGCAAATAAAACATTCTCGTTCTTCGGGCCAACCTCAGATCCAAATCCGGAGTGAGTTGATTACGGGACAGGCGGAGAGATACGAGGATACGTTCCTATCCTCAAGGTCTTCAAGATCAGACTGCCGGCCGGTACAGAGACTTGGGCGAAACAGGTGTGTTCCCGGGCCGAGGGATCGCACTTGCAGGCCCGAAAGGATTGTGCTCAAGCCCGCCCCCTTTGGGTTATAGCGGGTGCGTACTCTCGCCTCTTAAGTAAGCAATTTCTGAACGAGAAACTAGAGAACCTAGTTTCATATCATAGAAGCGTCAGGTGATTGGTCAGATGAGTGCACTCAGGCCGAGGGTGTACTCTGGCGGCCATGAACCCGGTGCTTGTACGCTGTAGAGGTCATGACAAGGTAAACCATTCTGTTCCATGTCGCTGTTATTCTGACTGATTATTGACGAGATGCTCAGGATGAAGCATATTTGTTATGAGTCATCACACGCGATACCTAAGTTTTTTCGTGCGCTTTCAATCCCAGCTAAGTAGTCACTTTCCACGTTCCGCGTCCCGGTGCTGAACGTCCGCCCGCACGTCGTGCCCGCGACCACGACGTGCGGCGGACGTCAGCGCCATTGTGGGACCACAGGCTTCCGAAATGGAAGCTTGTGTGTCGGATTCTCCCCTCCGTTTCTTTCCATTTCTAGCCCTCCAATTTCCACGTGAGATGCCTTTTGCCTTTCAGATCTCACGGAGACCGATTCGCCGCAAGATTCCGCTGAGGGTGCGCACCCATCAAGACCTTTAACTAGAGCCAAGACCGGATCTGGGGTGGGCTGTAGTACACCGTTGGCTGCCCCCCAGCCACTTTCAACTCCTAAGCCCCCTTTGGGTTATAGCGGGTGCGTACTCTGGCCTCTTAAGTAGCAATTTCTGACCGAGAACCTAGTTTCATATCATAGAAGCGTCAGGTGATTGGTCAGATGAGTACACTCAGGCCGAGGGTGTACTCTGGCGGCCATGAATCCGGTGCTTGTGCGCTATGGAGGTCATGACAAGGTAAATTGTTCTGTCCTATGTCGCTTAAATTCTGGCTGACTTTTGAGCGAATGTTCAGGACGAGGACGAGGCATATTTTGTTATGAGTCGCCACGCGTGATACCCAAGTTTTTCGTGCGCTTTCAATCCCAGCTAAGTAGTCACTTTCCACTTTCCGCGTCCCGGTGCTGAACGTCCGCCCGCACGTCGTGCCCGCGACCGCGACGTGCGGCGGACGTCAGCGCCATTATGGGACCACAGGCCTCCGAAATGGAAGCTTGTGTAGGATTTCCCCCTCTGTTTCTTTCCATTTCTAGTCCCCCATTTCCGCGTGATGCCTTTTTGCATTTCAGATCCCAGGAGATCAATTCACTGCAAGATTCTCCACAGGCTTCCGCTGAGGGTGCGCACCCATCAAGATCGGATGTCAGGATATTAACGAAACTGTAGATGGATACTACGACCGCTGGGTGCCGCTGGAAGATTGACGCATGGAAAAAAGGAATCGACCAATAGAAGACAGGTCTTGAAAGTGGCTGGGAGGCAGCCAACGGCGTACTACGGCCCACACCAGAGTCCAATTTTGAAGACCTTGAGGATAGGAACATATGTTCCTCCAGGCTCGAAAGGCTTGTGCTCAAGCGCCCTCTTGGCTATAGCCGGTGCGTACTCCGGCCTCTTAAGTGGCAATTTCTGACCGAGTACCTAGTTTCATATCATAGAAGCGTCAGGTGATTGGTCAGATGAGTGCACTCAGGCCGAGGGTGTCCTCTGGCGGCCATGAATCCGGTGCTTGTGCGCTGTAGAGGTCATGACAAGGTAAACCATTCTGCCAGAATAAAAGCGACATGGGGCAGTGTTCCATATCGCTTTTATTCTGGCTGACTTTTGACGAGATGCTCAGGATGAAGCATGTTTGTTGCGAGTCATCACACACGATACCCAAGGTTTCGTCCCCCAAACGCTTTTAATCCCAGCTGAGTAGTCACTAGTCACTTCCACTTTCCGCGTCCTGGCGTTGGCATCTGTCCGCACGCCGTACCCGCGACTGCGACGTGCGGCGGACGCTGGCGCCATTATGGGACCACAGGCCTCTGTGTGTCGGATTCTCCCCCTCCTTCCTCCGTTTCGGAAACCTGTGGACTTCACCCAGGCACCCTCCTAGCCACTTGGCTGATTTGTTTTTGCAGGTGGCGCCTTTTGTCCCAGTTGGCCGTACAATCTCACATGTTCCACGAGGTTCTGTTTTGACAACGCC
>WNFQ01003728.1_pt1 | contig 16836 bp, 12 predicted proteins | sample 5400171 | NCBI WGS metagenome assembly WNFQ01 (sample SAMN13153356, study PRJNA577476) | soil metagenome | isolation source: 20 cm soil under Madrone tree | place: USA:California | collected 2016-06-14 | reverse complement strand
GTAATCACCGTCAGCTCAAATCCCGGCGCCACATTGCTTTGGATCGCCGTAAAGTTGGTCGCGTACAGAATAGCTGCTAAACCAACCAGAAGCCCATTCATTATGAATACCTGAATGGTCACTTGGCGTTCAGAAATGCCGGATAAGCGAGCTGCTTCGGCGTTTCCACCCACCGCATAGAGTTCTCTCCCCTTGGCGGAGTATTTTAGCCACAGCGCAAAAGCGATTCCGAACAAAATCAACGTGAAGATCGGTACGGGAATCCCCAGAAGTGCGGTACGACTAATGGCGAACCCAGGCGGCAACCCATAGATCCAGCGGCCACCCGTAGAAAGGATCAAACTCCCCTTTAAGATACTCGCCATTCCAAGCGTCGTCACAATGGCGGGTATCCGACCGTAGGCTACTAACAGACCATTGACCAGCCCGATAATTCCGCCAGCCAGAATAGTCGCTGGAAAAACGATGGCCAACGGGACTCCAGCGACCGCCAGCTTTCCTGCCACCGTGGCGCAAACTCCAAGTGCGGCACCGATAGAGATATCGATGTGACCACACAAGATGATCATCGTCATGCCAATCGCTGCGACCCCGATATAGGAACAGTTGTAAAGCATGTCGACGAAGTTGCTGAACTCGAGGAAGCCATGATTCACCGAACCCACCCAGCCAAAAACCACGCAGAATGCGACAAAAAGCACCGTCTCCTGCTGGTTCAGCAATCTTAATAAATTACCGAGCGGGGATGCTTTACTATCTGCCGGTCCAAGCTTCGCAGAGTCGATCGGTGGGGGGGCGGTCGACATAGTTTTTTAGTGCGTCGTCTCGTGGGTTTGTGCGCCGGCCACTTCGGCCGTGTGACGACCCAACGCCGCCGTGATGACAGCCTCCTGCGTGGCTTCCTTTCGCTGAAATTCGGCCACAACCAATCCTTCGCGCATGACCAGAATACGGTCGCTCAGTCGCATGATCTCGGGGAGATCACTTGAAATGACCAGAATCGCCAACCCCCGTTCTCGAGCCAATGCATCAAGTAACCTATGAATCTCAGCCCGCGCCCCGACATCGATTCCCCGCGTTGGCTCATCCACAATGAGAATACGCGGACTGGTTGCCAGCCATTTGCCCACCACTATCTTTTGCTGATTTCCCCCGGAAAGATTACGCGCCATTTGCCGCGCGTGAGGGGTCTTGATTCGCAGTTTGTCGATATACTCTCGAGCCAGGGCATCCTCCGCTTTAAAGTCGATGAACGGACCCTTCTTTAGGGCGTTGAGCCGGGTCATTCCGATATTCTCGCCGACCGTCATCGCGGTGATTAAGCCCTGGCGCTGTCTATCTTCCGGCACATAAGCGACGCCCAGTTTCATCGCATCTTCCGGACGGCTGATCTTCACTTCTTGGCCCTCCACTTCTACGGTTCCCGACTCAGGCGGCATCACCCCAAAGATGGCCTGCGCCAGTTCGGATCGTCCGGATCCGATCAGCCCGGCCAATCCAACGATTTCGCCAGCGTACAATTCAAGGCTGGCATCGCGTAGCATCGGTCTTCGGGCGAGATTCCGCGCACGCAACAGCAGATCCCCTCTTTTGACCGAGCGCTCCGCATGAGACACCGGTTCTTCCTCTAACGCTCGTCCGACCATTAGCCGAATCAGATCAGACTCCTTTGTTTCCGAGACGGGCTTTATCGCGACCAAATTGCCATCTCGTAGGACAGTGACGCGATTCGCCAACGCAAAGATTTCTACCAAGCGATGGCTGATATATATGACAGCCACTTTTTGCGCAGCCAATCGCCGGATGATGGCAAACAACCGGTCAGCGTCGTGCTGAGTCAAGACTGCGGTTGGTTCGTCTAAGATCAGAATACGGGCACGACGCGAAAGCGCCTTGGCAATCTCGACCCGTTGGCGGTTCCCAACCGAAAGGGTTCCGACTCGCGCGTTGACATCGAGATCGCCGGCATCCAGGGACTCCAGTACTGCCGCCGCCTCCCTTGCCGCGCGGCGCCAGTCCAGTACAAACCCGCCCAGCGTTCGTGGCATGTGTCCAGCAAAAATGTTCTCAGCGACGGTAAGTTCCGGATAAAGGCTGAACTCCTGGTAAATGGTCGCGATTCCCTGAGATTGAGCTTCACGTGGACTGAGGAAGCGAACCGGCTTACCCTCGACCGCTATTTCGCCGCTGTCGGGTGGATAAACTCCGGAAACAATTTTTATTAGCGTCGACTTACCAGCGCCATTCTCTCCCAGTAAAGCGTGTACCTCGCCCGGATGAACGTCAAACGAGACATCGGTAAGCGCCCGAACACCCGGGAACGATTTGCTGACACCGCGCAAAGCCAAAACCGGTCCGTCAATGGTTCCCGGCGGAGCTGAAGATTCTCGAGACTGTTCTGCCATGAAGCCAAGCAAAAGGAACGGGAAGCCGGCCGAAGACTACCAACTCCTTGCATTCATTTCCCAACCTGAACCCATTTTGAGAAGCGGTTTCCTCGGTCAGCGCGCGAAATGTTCTGCTGCTCCGATTCGGAAGTCAATCCCTTACCCACCTTTTTGGCGGCTAGTGCACCGTCTCGCATATAATGGTGATGTCGCCGCAGGCCAGTTGGCTGTTTTTCAAGGCGCGAGCGAAGCGCCCATATCCGAATTCATACGGGTCGAGCGAGCAACGCAGAAAAACAGCCAACCGGCCGCGGCCCGGAGGGTTGCGTTGAAAATGGGCCGGCGGCGGCGTTGCTCGTCGGTTACGTATCGATTCAGATATGCGCCCTCCTCGCGCCTTGCCGGCGGTCCATTTTGAACGCAACGACGTCATCATTATATGCGAGACGGTGCACTACCCATCTCCGGCCTGAAATCTTCCGATTGCCATTCGCCACTTCATGGTGCAAAAAACGGGTACTTTCCTGTCCATGAAAAAGCGAACTGGCTATCTCCTCATGCGTATCTTGGTTCTTGGTTCGCTGTCGCTAGCGGGCTGCTCGGAAAATTCAGCGTGGCAGCTAGCTCCTGAAGGTATGCGGATGAATTCCGCGCCAAGCGGGACGAGTGGGTCAGACAGTCAATAAATAGCCAATCATTTTGGCTATCGGCTATTGGCTATCGGCTATTTCTTCCGAGAGCCTGCCTGGTCCGGCTAGCACCGGACCAGGCGCGGTTCTCATTGGTTCTTTATCGCGGCGATCACTCGATCTCCGCGGTGTAACCATTAAGCCCGAGAATCTCTTGTCCGCGCAAAGAACGTGATAAACGGCGGCTCCGGAGAGGGAGCTGATCTATCCGGATGATGAGCGGCCAAAGCATTCCGTCAGCCCCCGCGAAAAAAGCTCGCAAACATCATTCAGTTAGTGATAGCTCGGACGCTGACCATCCGTCGCTTCGGGAAACAGGGACGAGCTTGACTGCAACGGGGCCCAAAACATCATCGCAATGCACCAGCAGCTCCAATCGTTTTGCTCACAAGTTCGCCGGCTTCTCGAACCGGCGATCGAATGGATTGGCAAACACCCGCTTGTAATCATCGTCCTCCCCTCCCTCTGGCTTTTCATTCGTTACAGACCGTTTTGGAAGGACGTCGACGTAGTCACGCAGCTGATCACCGCGCCCGGGTCACTTAACATACTGCACTGCCCACCGATCTACTGTTTCTTGGCTCGGATCCCATTCTGGTTGACCGATACACTCACGCAGGGAGCTGCGCCGGCGATTTTCAGTGAACAACAACCGTCGTTGCTCGCCGTTCGGGTGCTCATTTTCTTTCAACACATTGGGCTCTGGCTGGCTCTTCGCTATCTGCTCTTTTCCGTCGATTGGTCTGATGTCAGCCGCGGGATTACCGCTGTCCTACTCAGCTCAGTGGCCAGTTTTTATACGTTTGCGCATACTGCGGGATCCGAAGCGATGACCTCGGTCAGTTGGATCATTGTCTTTGCCGCTGGGATTCGCAGCTTACTTCGACGTGCCAGTTGGCGAGATTGGATCATCTATTCGGCCGCACTGTTGCTGGCAGTCGGCGTCGGCTCGCGAAAGGTGAACGGCATCCTGCTTCTTTGGCTACCGATTATTACGCTCTCTTTGTGCTCCCGCTGGCTCCTCGCGCGCCAGCATTGGACCGAGCTGAAACTGCTTCTGCGAACCGCCGCCGTCGCGCTGCTGATCAGTCTAGGCGTTGGCGGAATCGAGAAAGGTCTGGTTTTCAATTTGTGCAGACAATTCTCGGTTATCGAGCGACCAACGGATGGAGCGACATTCAGTGACCGATTTCAGTCGCTCATTGGTCGGCTTTCTCCGGCCGAGAACGCTGATTTCCTCGCCACTGGGTTAGCTCTGGCCAGTGACCCCAACGTGCGTTTGGCAATCGAAGCACAGTTCAAGTTCGGGTCCTATCACCTTGGCGGCGAGAAAGTGATCGAACACGCCCTCGTGGAACAGGGTTCGAGCGGCGAAGAACTCCAGGCGGAGAGAGATCGCATCATCTCACGGGCAACCCAGTGCCTCTATCAAGCTACGCCCCCGAAGTTATTTGCGATTATCGCGAAGGAGTTTGTCCGCACCTGGACACCGACCAGCGATTATCGAGTGGCCCGCTCGGGTCCGTTTGCGACGTTTATGTTCGCAGGTTTTCTCGCGGAGATACCCTCTCGTTGGGGCAATCTTCCTCGCTTGCCAATGTTTCAACTGAAGAACGCCCGGTCCATGCTCGCTGCAGTGGATCGGGATCCATTCATCAATCATTGGCAAGGCGTGCCCATCGCTCTTTGGTGTTCCTTGTTCATCTTCGTGGGAACCGGGCGGCTGATTCGCCAAAGGCTTTCTCTCCAGCTGTTTGTCATTGCGCTGAGCTTTCTCGCAATTGGAACAATCGCGGATCTAGCGACTTGCGTTCTGGCCTATGCGCAACCTCGATATACGCTGCCGTTGCTCATTACTGTTTTTGTGTCGGGTTGCGTTCTGCTCTTTGGGACAAACCGAAAGAACCAGATGCTGCCACCGAAAACGACCAGGTTCAAAAATGGATCGCCTCGGTCAAGGCGCACTACCGTTGGCTCGAGTTTGACTTAGGAAGCGAAGTAAAAATGTGTGATGTGGAAGAACACGGGTGCAGCGAAGCAGAGAGAATCAATGCGATCGAGGATCCCGCCATGCCCTGGAATCGTTGTGCCATAGTCCTTGACGCCACGATCGCGCTTGATCGCGGACATTACCAGGCCTCCAAAAAATCCCATCAGCGCGATCGTGAACGCCATCAGCGCCGCCTGCCACCAGCTGAACGGGGTGATCCACCACAAACCGGTTCCGATGAGAACCCCTCCCAAAATTCCCCCGATGAATCCTTCGACCGTTTTGTTCGGGCTAATATTGGGAGCGATTTTGTGCCGGCCGAAACACTTGCCGAAGACATACTGGAGCACATCGCTCAACTGCGTCACGCAGACCAGGAAATAGAGCAGCGTTCCATTCTGCCCTGCTCTCCCCGGAACATCCAGCAATAACAGGGCCGGCGCATAACTCACAAAATAGACACAGATCATGAGTCCCCACTGGATCTTCGAATTGCGGGCGAGAAAGTCTTTGTACTCTCCGGCGATTACGTTGCGAATAGGGATAAACAGGTACGCGTAGACCGGAATCATGATCACGGCTATGCCATAACGATGGAACGCTATGAGTACGTACTGCAGCGGCGTTATTACGAAAAAGGCCCAGAACAAGGCCCGGTGATCGGCCCGATGGGTTGGCGTAAGAGTGACGTACTCCCGCAGAGCAAGGAAAGAGATAAGACAAAAAAGTATCACGGAGCCGATGACACCGGTGGCCAGGGCCAGAAAGAAAATGATGGTCATCACCCACCACGCTTTGATTCGGGCATTAAGGTTGTCGATCAGCTCTCTTCCTTCTTCGCTCTTGACTCGGAGATGCAGGAAGAAACCAATGGTCGAGGCGATGAGTAACACCGCCAATGCGCCTGCCCCCAAAATTTGCATTTCGCGATCCGTACCCAATAAATTCATAGATCGATCAGAGCTTCCACAGCCGCGCGAGCTCGCGTTAGGAACGCATCCTTAGATTCGCTTTTTTCAAGACGCAATGGTTCGCCAAAAATCACAGAGCAGAGCAAAGGCAGTGGTAACAGCTCTCCTTTCGGCAAAACGCGGTTGGCGTTATTGATATAAACCGGAACGAGATCTACCTGCGGTACCGCTTTGCCAAGATAGTAAAGACCGCTCTTGAACGGACGCATCTCAGGCTCAGAGGTTCTTCCGCCCTCCGGAAAAATGATGAGCGAATCGCCACCCTGGAGAACCGGGACGAGTTGATCCATCGGGTTGTTGGCACGCGTCACCTTCTTTCGCTCGATCAATACGCCCCGAAAGACCGATTCTGCCAGAAACTGACGTAGCCGGCCGGCTCGCCAGTAGTCGCTGGCCGCAACCGGTCGAGTGCGTTTCCGCAATTGATCCGGCAACACGGACCAGAGCACCAAAAAATCGAAATTGCTGGTGTGATTCGCAAAATAGACGCGCTGCATGGCGCCCGGAGTGCAGCCGATCCAGCGCGCTTGCACTCCGGTAAAGAGACGGACAAAAGCGGCGAGCAGCGCAGCTATCACGAGGCTGTCTCCAACCTCTCTGCTAAATGCAGGGTGCGACGTATGCAGGTCACCAATGCTCCGAAATTGATAATGACCAGCATCCAAAAGAGCGATTGCCGAGGCCAACCAACAATGTGTTCTCCAGCGGCGCCAAGACTACCGACGGTGAGCAGGAACATCCTTTGTTGTTTGGCCGCCGGACCGCAAAAATCCTGGGCCGCTCCACGGCGTGCGCCCAGCGCGCGAATGTATGCCGTACCCACAGCCAATACGGAAGCACTCCAGCCTAGTGCAATACCCCAAGCTGCGTGTGCAGAGGCATAGCCGGCCGATGCTAGAAAAAATACGTCAGCAATCCGATCTGGGATCTCGTTGTAGAGCTCCCCCAGTTTCGTTTGATGTCCCCCTTCCACTGCGATGAGGCCGTCCAGCATGTTCGCGAGCAAGCGCAGTTGAATACAGACGGCAGCACCAATCAGGATCCAGGACGATCCTGGACCAAACGCTTCGGTCAAAAATAGCCCAGCTCCAATCAGAGCGCAGGCAACGCTGAACAATGAAACCTGGTTCGGGCTAACTCCAAACTTAGCGAATGCGGCAGCCAATGCTCGCGCCCAACGCGTCGACCGCATCTTGATCGGGCGCCGATTGGGGTCGATCTGTGAGGACCCGGCAGACGAGCTTGAGAAAGACGGATCATCCATAGAACAAGGTGCAAATCCAAAGTGCCGCTAGACTGAATTATTCGCCGACAGTGTCAAAAGGAAATTCGCACCGCCAGGCAACCGCGAATTCTGATAAATAAAAACCACGAAGGGACACGAATGCACACGAATAACTGATCCCATTCGCGTTCATTAGCGTCTATTTGCGGTTCAAATATTGTCTGCGTAAGGAACCAAAGGCGAAGCGAAGGAGGATCTAATTGCGCCATTTGCAGTTTAAATTCTCTGCCATTTACTCCTTGCCCTCTTATTGGTCTCGTTTGTAAATTTCAGTTCACATAACATATTTATATTATATACTTATGTTGTGCGGGATGGAGAATTTGTGATTCACTGAAACGAGTCCAAATGAGCAAGCTTATCCTGGGTGCTGAAGTCTATTCGGTGGTAAACGCCGCTTGGGAGGTGCTGAGCAAGCTCGGACATGGATTCCATGAAAAGCCGTATGAAAATGCTTTGGTGGTTGAGCTGGGTTTGCGAGGCATTTCTTGTCTGCAACAGAGATGTTTCAACCTAGTCTACAAAGGGATAAAAGTCGGTGAGTATATTCCGGATCTGATCGTACATGGCATGATCATCATTGAACCGAAAGTCATCGATAGAATTTCTGATCACGAAAGAGGCCGGATGATCAATTACTTGAGAACAACCGGATTTCCGGTCGGACTGATCCTCAATTTTCGTCGAGCAAAACTGGAGTGGGAACGGATTATCCTGACCGATCCGGAACCAGGAATGGACGCCATTACACACGAATAGCTGCTTTTGCTTCGCGTCCATTCGCGGTTGGGCTGGCGTCCCGTAAAACGAACGGTACGTTGGATCCAGCATGAAGGACAGACTCTGTTTGGTCTTGTTGGCACTGGCGCTCGCAAATACGGCTCTGCCAGCCGCAGAAACAGGCGCTCCCGTCGCCACGGCAACGACCGGTCCTACGGCCGCTTCGGCTCCAGCCGCCACTCCCGTTCCCTTACCCGAGATCGTGACGGAAGCTATCTCTGTAAAACGCGTTTTAGCGGGCATAAAATCCGCGCTTACCTCCCAACCCAAAACGGTCGCTCTCCGCAGTTTGCCCGATATCGAACATCAAATCGACACTCGCGCCATTGAATCAACCACCATCATCAATAGTGCGCCCACATTCAGCGCTCTCGATGAGTTGCTCGAGATTTGGGAGATTATGGCTGCCGAGAACAATAGGTGGAACCTTAATCTCACTCAGCAACTCACCGAACTCGAGACAGACGCGGCTCGCATGGATCAAATGGCGTCCACCTGGAACCTTACTTCTACCGCCCCGAACACAAAGAATGCGCCGCCAGAAGTCCTCGATCGGATTACCCAGACGATCGCCGCAATTAAAGAAACTCAAAGCGCTCTGCAAACTCGCCGATCAGAAATCCTGAGTTTGCAGTCCCGGGTTGCGACCCAACACGGACGGATGCAGGCCGAGTTGAACACAGTCCAGCACGCCAGACAAGGACTCTTGAATCGACTATTCGAGACGGATGGACCACCTCTCTGGGCTTTCAACGAAATCGCTTCTCGCCACTCCGATCAGCATGTGCTTTCAGACGAACTACACAGACTGAAAGAGTATGTGCTTCAGGAACGGGTCAAGTTCGCCATTCACGCTGTTCTTATCCTTTGTTTCTTTGTCGCTTTGCGATGGGCACGGCGAGGGATACGGCGTTGGGTCGAGGAAGACCCGAGCTTGCAGCGTACGGTTCCGCTGTTCGAAATGCCGATAGCCGTCTCGATCGCCCTGTCGACGTTGTTTGCACCGCTGATTTATCTCGATTCGCCCCGGTTGCTTCGGGCGATTGTTGCAGTGGCTGGACTTATACCCACAGTGGTGTTGCTCCGGCGACTGATTGATCGAAGGCTCTATCTCTTTCTCAACGCACTGGTTGTGCTTTTCGTTCTCGATTTGACTCGGTTAATACTATTGGGCTTTCCACTGATAAATCGTGGATTGTTCACGCTGGAAATGCTGATCGGTATCTCCTTTGTCATCTGGCGTCTTCGGATGATGCGGCCTGCGGTAGTTGGTAATGCTGGGCAACCGACGATGCCTCCGTGGTCGAAACCTGGGAAACGCAGCAGTCGGTTCGTACCTTGGGCCGCACGCATCAGCCTCATCCTTCTCATCGCCGCCTTGGTCGGGAATTGCCTCGGCAACGTAAGTTTGTCCTATTTGTTAGGTAGCGGCGTCTTGGCGGGAGCCTATCTCGGACTTATCGGATACGCCGCTGTACGAATGCTCGAAGGATTGGTAGTGATCGCGCTTGGGGTCAGGCCTTTGACCTATTTCGCCGCGGTTAGAAAACATCGAGGGTTACTCAACCGGCGGATCATGCGGGTGATCGAATGCGTGATATTCCTTCTCTGGCTATTCTTGGTCCTCAGAAAATTTCAACTGGGCGGACCGGTGCTAGCGGCGGCAAACGATGTGCTCGGCGGCACTCTGGTCTTTGGCTCATTCCGGTTGACACTGGGGCAGATTGTCGCCTGCGCGCTCGTCATTTGGTTCTCGTTCATTGTATCAAGGTTTCTTCGCTTCCTGTTGGAAGAAGACGTCTACGATCGCCTCAAATTGTCACGCGGTCTTCCTTACGCGATTTCGGCCGTGCTTCACTACACGATCTTGTTACTTGGATTCTTCTTCGCGTTGGCCGCCCTTGGAGTCGACATGACGAAGTTCACGATCCTGGCCGGAGCCTTTAGTGTCGGAGTTGGTTTCGGCCTGCAGAATGTGATCAACAATTTCGTATCCGGTCTGATCTTATTGTTTGAGCGCCCGATCAAAGTTGGAGACGTCGTCCAAGTTGGTGACGCTGCCGGATCGGTCGAAAAAATCGGGATCAGAGCCAGCGTCATTCGGACACAGGACGGATCCGAGGTAATCATCCCGAACGGGCAGCTGATTTCAAATCAGGTGACTAACTGGACGTTCTCTGACCGGCAACGCGCTATCGTGATTCAAATCAGCGTACCGCGAAGCGCAGATCAAAACCGCGTCACCGAGTTGCTTCGACAAGCAGCCAGCGAGACTCCGGGTGTCGCCGTTACTCCGCCGCCACAGGCATTCGTTGTGACCATGACTTCCACGACACTGAGCTTCGAAGTCCGCATTTGGACTGACCGATTTGAAGATTGGATGACCGTACGCGGCGATCTCTGGACAACAATCAACCGCAAACTGGCCGAAGACAATGTCGCCTTGGCGTAACCCTAAAGGAACCACGAATGGACGCGAGATATTCAACCACGAATAGACACGAATTAATTTCCGGAGATTTTCGGTTGCAATGCAAATATAATAACTTATTTATATTCTGTAGTTATAGATCGCATGAGTAGTCTTGTCTTGGGTAGAGAAGTCTATTCGGTGATGAGCGCCGCGCCTTCGCCGGGGACGTAGCAAGACAATCCTGGATTAACGACAGCTACTGCGGACAAACTACCCATTCTCACCAATAACCCTCTTTATCCGTGTCTATTCGCGGTTTAATCCCCTGCGTCCATTCACGGTCGATCATCGGTCGCTACCCCATTCGTCCTCTTAACCACAATTGACCAAAAGCCTTCTTTATTCGTGTCTATTCGCGTCCATTCGTGGTTCAATCGATTGGCGTCCATTTGCGGTTTGCCTACCAAGAGATCAGGCCACGGCCGGCTGGAAGCGGCCGTTTCAATCCGTTCGGATCCATCTTAATCCGTTCACGCAACGCTAACATTTCCTGTCTGGCCCTCTCGTGTTCTGCGCCGAACGCACTCTTGGAAGTGTAACCGTTCGGCTGTTCGAGGTCCCAGGCGAGTGCTCGATCAAGCGCTCGGAGCAACATGGCGGAACGTTGGCCGGCTTTCTCGTAGATCGATTGTCCAACACTTTCCGACAACAACCAAAAATGGGCTTGTTCGTCGGAAGGCTCGGAAGTCTTTGCTTTTGCCAGGACCAAGAATCGATACCGGATCTGACCCACATAATACCAAAACGCCGCATCGTCCTTCTGCCCACTGCGGAATAACTCGGTGGCTAAGGCAAAGTAGGTGGAGGGCGCCTTATTCTGAATGCCAACCTCCAATTCTTGAATGGTTTGAGCTGCTTCGGGCTCTCGCGCAACGCTTATCTCGCACAAGCCCGAACAGCTGATAGCAACGAAAAGGAATGTACGTAACATAAGATCGTAGATTTGGCGGACGTGCCGAGGTACCAGGATAAAGACCCGGGTAGATGGGATTTATTCCAGAATGGATGCGCATTGTTCAAAAGTACGCTCGAGCGCTGCTCTTGCATCCTCTTTGGGAATGAATTCGTGAGCAATATACCCGGCATAACCAGTTCCTCTGATCGCTCGCAAGATCGAGGAGTAATTGAGCTCTTGTTCGTCATCCAAATCGTTCCGGCCCGGATTGCCCGCGGTATGATAATGAGCAATCCAGGGATGGCTCGATTCGATCGTGCGGATAATATCTCCCTCCATAATCTGCATGTGATAGATATCGTAAAGAAGTTTCACTCGCGGCGAGTTCACCTTCTGGCATACCGAAACTCCCCAAGCGGTGCGATCCGCCTGATAGTCGGGATGATCGATCTTACTATTCAGTAGCTCCAAGATGAGCGTGATCCCTTCTCGTTCGGCCGACGGAGCTAATCGGGCCAATCCCTCGGCCGTGACATCAATGCCCTCAGTGTCTCCCAGTCCATCTCGATTTCCGGAAAAACAGATCAAGTTAGGAATTCCATAGCGGACAGCGTCGGCCAATTTCGCCTCTATCTCTTTTTCGATACGGGCATGTTGATCCCGTTTGTTGAGCCCGACAGTCAATGATTCGTGGCCGGCGACCGCGGCGATCTTAAGTCCGTGCTCCATCACTAATGAGAAATGCTCGGGCGGCACTAGATCCAGCGCCAAGAAACCGGCATCAGCAACTGATCGAACGAACTCTTCTGGAGTTAGCTTTGCCGGAACGAAACACCACCAGGAAACCGATTGAGCGATTGCAGCCATAGTATGATCACCAATAGCCCATAGCTGATAGCCGATAAATAGCCAATAGCAGATGGCAAAACGTCTTAGCGCCTCTTCCTTCGTCCGCCGGACCCAAAATTTCGGAAAAACGCTCGCCTTAGGGGCTGGTGGCCGGAAAAATATCGGACCAAGTCCGTCCACTACTCCACCGCTCCAATTCGATCGGCTATTGGCTATCGGCTATTTCTTCCGGTCCGCTCGGCGAGCCTTGCTCGATACGAGTCGACAATGACGGCGAGGATGATAACGCCACCGGTAATCATCTGCCGCACAAAATCTCCAACACCCATCAGGATTAACCCATCTGCGAGCACGCCAATCAGGCAGGCTCCCAAAAAGGTGCCGATGAGCGATCCGCGACCGCCGTTAAGGCTGGTACCGCCAATGATCACGGCAGCGATCGCGTTTAGTTCAAAGCCACTGCCCAGGATCGGGCTGGCGATGGTCAGTCGGGCCATATAGACGATCGCGCCGATTCCGACAGTAAGACCGGAAATGACAAATACGGCGACCTTATAGAAGAACGTATTGTGTCCGGAAAGGCGGACTGCTTCCTCATTGTTGCCGATGGCATAGATGAGACGACCAAAGACGGTTCGAGTCAATACTGCCCAACCAATCACAACGAGCGCCAGGGCGACCAAAAAAATGGCGGGCGCGCCCAGGAACGTTGCAGTACCAAAAGCGTTAAACTCGTTTGGAAACTCAAACAGCGTACGGGCGTTCGTCACCTCTAGTGCTGCTCCGCGAGCGACATTTAGCATGCCGAGGGTCACGATAAAGGAAGGAACACTCCAGAAGCTCACAATGAAGCCATTCACCAGGCCGCATACCATACCGACGGTGATGCTCGTCAACACCGCGAGCGTGATCGCCGCCGGGACTGGTAATGTGTCGCTTTTGAGCACAAGCCCAGCCACCATCGCGGCAAACGCCAATATTGAACCGACCGACAGATCGATACCGCCGATCAGAATCACAAAGGTCATCCCCGTTGCCATGATGAGATTGATCGTCACCTGGGTCAGTATGTTAGTAATATTTGATTCATCCGTGAAATGTGGCGCAAGGCTGGCAAAGACGAAGATCATCAGAAGAAGGGCAATGCCGATTCCAGCCTCTCGTAGCACACGCCGCACAAACGTAAATCTAGCCGCCTGAGACTCGGGGGCGCCCACGGCGTCCGACCGAGCCTCAACCGGTTGGGTTTTATTTGGGCGATCTCCCCTAAGCATTTGAGCGCCCTTCGTCGATATTGCGAAACGGAGCACCGGCACCTGCGATGGATTCGCCGCATGCGAGTGATAGGATCCGCTCTTCGGTAGCCTCGTGGTGTTGGACTTCGCCGGCAAGCTGTCCCCGCCAAAGCACAAGGATGCGGTCACAAAGCGCCACCAGTTCGGGCACCTCCGAAGACACGACCAGTATAGACTTGCCGGCAGCCGCTAGACGGCGCAGCAGATCTTGAATCTCGGCCTTTGCACCGACATCAATGCCACGGGTTGGTTCGTCCAGCATCAACACCGCGGCATCGCGAAAAAGCCACTTGGCCATGACCAGCTTCTGTTGATTTCCGCCAGATAAGTTGATCGCCGCCTGCTCAAGAGAGGCGATCCGCATATCGAGTTCGGCAACCCAATTCTCCGCGATTGTCTTCTCGGTTCGGGCATTGAGTATTCCGCCTTGCGAAATCCGCGAGAGGTCCGTCAGCGTAACATTGACGCGCACCGGCATGGGAAGCACAAGCCCCTCTTCTTTGCGGTTCTCGGTCAAGAGGCAAACTCCGTGCTTGACCGCGTCTCTGGGATTATCAAAGCGGACTCGCTGTTCGTGCCGGTAAATTTCTCCACCGTCACGGAAGTCCGCGCCAAAAATTGCGCGGAGCGTTTCAGTGCGTCCCGATCCCACTAAACCGGCCAAGCCCACAATTTCACCGTACCGCAAAGAGAACGATATCCCATGCGGGTTGCCCCGGAAGCGCAGGTCTTGGACCCGGATTGCCGCGGGCCCAGGAGGAGGTTCGGCCGCCGTCCGATGAGTTGCGAGCGCCGCCTCTAACTCGCGGCCAACCATAAGATGGACGATCTCTGGTGGGCTCGTCGCCGCAACCGGCAGCGACACCATCCGCCGCCCGTTACGCAGGACCGTAACCGCATCGCACAGATCAAAGATCTCGTTAAGATGATGGGAAACGTAAATGACCGTCACACCCGAGGCGCGCAGGTCACGGATGATTCCGAACAGCCGCCCAATTTCACGTGGTGTGAGCGTCGCCGTCGGCTCATCGAGGATCAGCAATCGACTGGAAAACGACAACGCTTTGCCGATTTCAAGCAGCTGACATTGGGCGATACCGAGATGTTCAACCGGCGTCTGAGGATCGACATCCAGGCCGACGCGTTCGAGCAGCGCCCTGGCTCGCTCGTGAAGTTTCCGGTAGTCGACCAATAGACCGTAGCGCCGCGGTAGGCTATCAAAGAGCAGGTTCTCGGCGACCGAAAGATACGGGAGAAGACTGAATTCTTGGTAGACTACCCGAATGCCTGCTTTGAGAGCGTCGAGCGGCGATTCCGGATGGTGAGCTTGATAAGTGTCGATTTGCCGGCGCCGTTCTCGCCGACCAGGGCGTGGATCTCACCTGGTGCTAAGGAGAGATCAACCGCATTGAGAGCAATGACGCCGGGAAAGCGTTTCGTCAGCCCCTTTAGTTCGAGAAGCGGCCCGTCGGGCTTGGAATTGAGCGGCATGGTGGAGCGCTAGGGACGCGGCTCTGCTTGTCCGTTCAGGCGGATCAATAGGCGCCGTCGTCCCATCCCAGGTCGCCCTACGGGACTATGGCGCCCTTTAGTTTGACTAAGAGCATTAATATTAAGAGCAGTGGCGACGAAGCGTTGCGCGCAGTCGGGAGCTGATCCCTACCAGAATCCGCAAGCTACGTTCAGCCAGCAGGCAAAGCTGCTGGCGGCTTAGTATCCACTCGCGGTTACGAGCTTGATGGGAGTCTTAATCCAGCCCTCGAGTTTCTCACCCTTTAAGGCCTTCATTGCATAGTCGATACCATTAGCCGCCATCTGGCTACCGAACTGGTCAATCGTAGCTATCAACTTACCATCCTTGAGCAGCGGCTGGACGGCGGCAATGTTATCGAACCCCACCACTTTAATCTTGTCGGATTTTCCGGCAGCGTCGATGGCCTTCACAACGCCAAGTGCCATCGAGTCGTTGGCCGCCATGACGCCCTGCACGTCGGGATGGGCGGTCAGTATGTTGCTGAAGACAGAGTTTGCTTCCTCCGTTTCCCAATGCGCAGTGCGGGAGTCAACCAAGTCGAGTTTGCCTTCTTTGACTGATTCATCGAAACCGCGTTTCCGTTGCTGGGCATTGTCAGCGCCAGGATTACCTTCGATGATCACAACTTTCCCTCCTGGTCCAAGCGCCTTAGCAAGTACATCGCCTGACATTTTGGCTCCCGCCCGGTTGTCAGGACCCACGAAGGCAAGATCGACACCCGCCTGTTTCTTAGCCGCCTCATCAAGCGCGACGTCGATATTGATGACGATGATACCGGCCTTAATCGCCCGCGCAAGCGGAGGAACCAGGGCACGCGAGTCGGCTGGGGCGACCACAATCGCGTCTACCTTCTGAGTAATAAAATTCTCAATGGCGCTGATCTGGGTATCAATGTCCGTCTCAGAGTGCATCCCTACCGGGACGAGGGTGAGGTCCCCACGCTCCTGGACATGCTTGATCGCTCCTTCCTCCATGTCCTTAAAGAACTCATTGGCCAACGATTTCATTACTAGTCCGATTACCGGCTTTTTTGCCTGCTGCGCCTGCCCCGTATCGGCGCCACCCAGGATCAGAATCGCGCTGAACAGACAGACCGCGATTTCTCTAACTGTGTATTTCATGGTTAATTACTCCGATGGTTAGTACCGCAAGCCCGCCGTGCCTCGCCAACAGGTCAGCTCGCAAGTGGGGGGAATCGCTAAATGATTGTGCGAACAACTGTCTGATTTCGGCACGACAATCGGTAGTCTGTCAATTCGAATCGTCGAGGGAACGCCGCATCGCCGACAGCCCTTATCCCGTTTTTCTGGATAGCCAGAGTCGCGTCAGCCACTGGTCGCGTAGGTGCGAGAGGAGGATGGCAAAAATCATCGTAGCGCCCCAGATCGCCGAGGTAAGATGCTGGCTGAAGCCGAGCAGATTAAAGCCAGTCGAGATTACCTGAAGGAGAATCAACGAGAGAAAAAGGCCCAGAACGCGGCCAAAGCCTCCAAAGGGATCGACACCACCAAGCACTGCCGCGAGTATGGTAATCAGGAGATATGATTCTGCATAACCCGCGCTAGCCGAATTAAATCGAGCCATCATCACCAGTGCGCCCACCCAGCACAACAAACTAGAGAACACGTACACGCCGACCAGCATCCATTCAGTCGCTACGCCAGAGTAGCGAGTGGCCCTTTCGTTCG
>WNFQ01001440.1_pt1 | contig 16840 bp, 12 predicted proteins | sample 5400171 | NCBI WGS metagenome assembly WNFQ01 (sample SAMN13153356, study PRJNA577476) | soil metagenome | isolation source: 20 cm soil under Madrone tree | place: USA:California | collected 2016-06-14 | reverse complement strand
GTCGAGTGTATCCGCGGAGGTGTGATGGTAATTAAAATAAGTGCGCGAGTCCTGAATCGGAGCGAAGGTCGGTACGCCCGCCGCGCCCAACGGTTCGACATCGGTTCCAGTCTCTTCAACCAGACGTGTGACACCGGCTCCCTGACTCTGCAAAATGGCCGCGAGTGGCTGCAGTAAGGTCAAGAGCTCCGGCTTGCCTTGCGCGTAAAAACCCAAAGGATGGCCCGCGCCGAGGTCAGTCTCGATAGCCGCGAAGTGATTGGCGATCTCGTTCTGGTAATCCTTTGCATACGCGAGGGCGCCCCTCCTTCCGTTCTCTTCATTCATCCACGCGATGACGCGCAGCGTTCGCTTTGGCCTCAAATGCAGTTGCCGGAGCAACTGTGCGGCCTGCATGGCCACCGCCACTCCCGCACCATCATCGATCGCCCCTCGGCCCAGGTCCCACGAATCGAGATGACCCGAGACGATGACGATTTGCTCCGGATGTTCGCTTCCCTTTAGATCGCCGATTACGTTGTAGCTGACGGCATCGGGCAGAGTCTGCGGCGTGAGCACGAGGTGCATTCGCACTCTGCCTTCGCTGGCGAGATGCGCCAGCAAATCACCATCCTCGGCAGCGAGAGCCGCGGCGGGAATTTTCGGAGCGTCGTCGGCATAACGCAAAGCGCCGGTGTGCGGCAAGCGATAGTCGGCCCCGCCGGCTGAGCGGTTCAGCGCGGCGACCGCGCCCAGTCGCGCGGCGGCGCTCGCTCCAATGCCGCGATAGATCACCGCCTGGCCGTAAGCCACATCCGCAAAACCATTGTCGGCGAGTTGCTGGTCGAACTTCGCATTGAAGAGAACGATCTTTCCCGCCACTCCCTTCCGGCCGAGTGCTTGCAGCTGATCGAAGTCATTCACCACCACGACCTCTGCCGTCAGACCATCGTTTGGCGTAGCCACGCTGCCACCCAGCGCTGTCAGAACAATCTTTTGATTGGTGCCCGGCGCCATGCTCGGATACTCCGTCAACGCGGCTGTCTCTTCACCTCGCACCCAATGCGGCACTATTACTTTTTCCAGTTTCACTTCCAACCCAAGCTTACGAAGTTCGCCGGCGACATATTCAACGGCAGCCTGTGCTTGCAGCGAGCCGCTGAGCCTCGGCCCAATGTTATTCACCAGATGCGCCAACTCACGATAGGCGTAATCACTTCCCAGAGCAGCTTGCTGAATCTTTTTGATCTCTGAGACGAGTTGCGGCGAGTACTGGAGGGGTGGCGTCTGTGCCGGCCGTGATAGTTGAGCGGGTGTACGGGCACCGATGAGTAAAAACACTGCCACAGAAAGTGAGAGTCGAGCACACTTATTCCACTGAGTAAATGCAATCATATATCGAGCCTCAAAATAGAATGTCTTGTAATTGTAATTGCTTCGAATCCGCAGCATAAACTAAACCCCGGACACGCGCCAGCTCATCGAGCTTGCAAAAAGAATTCGCTTGTTCTAGAGCGCCACTTGTTCATAATCTGCTGGCTCAACCCCTGATTTAGGAGAAACCACAGATGCACACAGATGAACACAAATCAGAGATTGACCGGGTGACTGAGAAAATAATCGGTTGCGCATTTACGGTGGGCAACCGGCTTGGCTGTGGTTTTCTTGAGAAGGTCTACGAGAACGCCCTGGGTCATTGAGCTTCGTAGGGCCGGTCTTCACATTGCTCAACAGCAACTAATGAAGGTGCTCTATGACGAAGTGGTAGGAGGCACATACCTTGCGGATGTGATCGTCGAAGACTCAGTGCTCGTTGAGATTAAGGCGGTCAAGCTCCTTGATGAAATCCACTCGGCGCAATGCCTGAACTATTTGAAAGCGACAGGTCTGCCACTTTGCCTCTTGATCAACTTCGGAAGGCCGCGAGTTGACATCAAACTCTTGATACTGACGACGGATACGAATCGTTAATAACAAGTAAGAGCGCAGGCCTACGACAACGTGTTCGCCTGCGCCCATATATTGTTTGTCTTTGTTCTTCTTATCGGCGTCTATCGGTGTTCATCCGCGGTTCCATCACCCAAGCACGCCGCGGAACTTTGCAGACGTTCCGGAATAGCCCGGGAAAACTGTATTCAGGTTCGTAGTGCCGAGATGCTTCGTGGCAAGCTCGCCAAACACGTCGCGGAAGTCTGTGGTCAGCGCGAGGTCGCGGCCTTCGTATAACTGATCGCTCTTCAGGCCCGGCCAGTCGCCGTAGACTTTTCCACCGCGCACGCTGTTGCCAACCACGAACATCGCATTTGCATGTCCATGATCAGTCCCACGGTTGCCGTTCTCTTTTGCGGTGCGGCCGAACTCAGACATCGTCAACACGACGACGTCGTCCATGCGTTGGCCGAGGTCCATATAGAGAGCCGCGATCCCCGAGCTGAATTGTCTTAGCAGGTTACTGAGTTGGCCCTGCTGATTGCCTTCGTTGACGTGTGTGTCCCAACCACCGATGTCGGTAAACGCGACTTCCAGACCCACGCCGGCCTTGATCAACTGCGCAATCTGTAAGAGCGCGTTACCGAAAGGCGTGCGCGGATAGTTCGCGCCATTCTCGGCTTTGTACTGCGAAGGGTTGACCTGTTTCAGATAGTTGACCGCTTCGAAAGTTTCTTTGCCCGTGCCGTGCAGAGCGTCGTTCACTGTCTGATCGTACATCGCTTCAAAGCCGCCCTGCATTGACGCTGAACTCTGGCCCGCGCGAATGTTGAAGTCCGCCAGGTTCGAGATCGCCAGCGTCGGCGCTTTGCCCTGCATCGCGCGCGGCATGTTCTGGGTCATTGAGACGGCGCGGAAGAGAGACTTCTGCGGATCTGCCTTTGATTGGAGGTAACGATTGAGCCAGCCATCCTGAGTCGACTTCACCCCGGGAGTCGCCGACTCCATATAATCCTGTGCGTCAAAGTGCGAACGCGTGCTGTCGGGCGAGCCCGACGCATGCACGATTGCCAGGCGCTTCGAATCCCAGAGAGGTTTGAATGACTGCAGCGAAGGATGCAGACCAAAGTAGCCATCAAGATTGATCGCCGACTCAACCCCGCCATCGGGTTTTGGAATCGCGATGTTTGGCCGCAGATCGTAGTAGCTGTGCTCGCCATACGGCACCACCACATTCAGCCCATCAACCGCGCCGCGCTGAAAGATCGCGATCAGAGTCTTGCGGCGGCCGGCGGTGACTCTATCGATTGTTTCGGCCAGTGTGCGGCGGAGAAAAGTCGGCGTTGAAGTCATTAGGCCAAATGAAGCGAGCGCGATGCCGCCACCCTTGATGAAATATCTTCTGTTCATACGCGTAGTCCTTTGAAAAACTAATAACCTCAGACTTAGTCGGGCCAGTGCTTACATCCAACCGTCGCGGTGGGTGCCCAACTTGTTGGTTGCGCCATTGTGAATAGACACTGGTACAGAACCCGGAGCGGTAGCGACGGGATCCAGCCATCCAACTTCGTTGGTCGAGTAATGTGTCGCATTGGAATCTCCCAAACCATCCCTCGTTTTCAATTGCAATTCATTGCAAATGTTGAGTGTTTGACCCGGTCGCTACCGCTCCCGGTTCTGTACCAAGGCACCCCAAGGTTATCCCCGTTTCACCGCATCAAGATAGGTTTCTTTATGCTGAAGCGACTCTTGGACAAAGGCGTCCGTAATAACTACTTGCCGACCATCAAAACCGATGCCGTCAATACACTCAAGCGCGCGACGATCTTGCGGTCGACCGTGGGCTACATATTTCAGGACATTTTGAAGACATCGCAGCCGGTCAAGGCTCGTAGTGGCGGATCGAAGATCAAGTGATCCCTCGTCCGTTAGGTAATTGTGATAACCACTTAATCCGGAATTTGGTTCAGCTTCAATATTCTTTTTGTGTTTGTGATATTCGCAAAGTCCAGCCAAACGGGACTCGACTTCGCTATTAATTTCCCAAACGCTCTTGATATTTGGATTGAGAGCAGAAACGGTTAACTCGCTTGAGAAATTACTCATGGCAAACGATGTGTCAGTGTTGTGCGACATGTCTCCTCCAGTAAGGGCATAACTGGATCTTAGATCTGAGTATCAAACTCGTCCTTATCACTGCCTTTGAAATTCCGGCGATCCCAGAATCAACCCGGCGATCCTAACCAACGGATTGTCGATCGTGGCCGGATCAACTCTCGCAAGTTGCTGTTGCTGCGGTCCGCCAACTCCGCCTCCCAAATTACCTCTCTGAAATGCCGTTTCAAACGGATTCGCAGGCGCGCTGGTTGCCGCCACCTGCCGCTGCGGGGTCACCGGCAAAGTTACCCGATCGTTTAGTTGCTTCAGAAGCGTCTCGCGTGTCTTCGGTGAAATCTCGCCGCCGACAATCAGGGTCACAAATCGATCGAGCAGTTTTGCCTTGTCGACCGCCGCGCCTTCATTCATGTCGCTGACGAAGCGGGACAGATCCACTCGCGTCCCCGGAATCCGGTTACTGACCAGCGCCAGACCAAAGTTCATCCGCTCAAGCAGAGCGCCGGTGTTCACCCAGTTCTCAGCCACGTCCGAATAACCATTCGGCGTCTGAAAGCCATAGAGCGGCTGGCCCATGCGTGCAATCCATTGATGGAATTGCGGACCGCCGTTGGTGTCCGCGCCCAGGGTGCGCACTGCGCTGACGGCCAGTTCAAACGGCCGCTTCACTTTTGCCCGATAAGCTTCCGCTGAGTTGAACTCCGGTGAAAAGAAGATCGCTTTCAGAACTTCGCGGATGTCGCCGTCAGTCTTCAGGAAAGTCTGCGCCACGCGATCGACTAAAGCCGGCGGCGGATCGTCCGAGACAAAACGTCGCACAAGTTTGGTCGCGATGAACTTAGCAGTCGCAGGATGATGCGCCACGATGTCCAAAACCATCAGGCCATCTTTGATTCCGCCGCCGGCCGGAATCTTGTGACCGAGCACAATCTTTTCGCCGTTGTCGTGCACGGCAGGTCGGAAAATGAACTTACCGGCGTTGTCCCCCGCGTCTCGTCCCATCAAAGCGGCTGCAGCCGCGCCACCGCCGCGCGGTTGAAAGATGGTCCAACCGGTGAAGCAACGCGCTACTTCCTGCACGTCCTTTTGCGTGTATCCGCCATCAACACCGAGCGTATGCAGCTCCATCAATTCGCGCGCGTAGTTTTCATTAATGCCGCGTCGCTGCTGTTGCTGCTGTTGCGGTCGCTGTTGCTGCGGGTTATTGCTCATCAAGATCGCAAGCGGACCACGGGCCGCGCTTGGTCTTTGCTGTGGCAATTGTGCATTGGGACTGACGCTCTGAAAATTGTCGAGATAGAAAAGCATGGCCGGGCTTTGCGCGTCAGCCAACAACAGATCGTAAAACTTTCCCAGCGTGTGCGGCCGAATCGTGTCGCGGTCATAGGAAGTCAGCAACCAACGATCCGCGCCTTTGGCCGCAAACACGTTGAAATGGTTCGTCCAGAAATCAACCATCACTTCCTGCAATTGACGTTCGCTGTAGACGGCCCGCAGGATGCGCGACATCTGCAGCTCGCCGATCAGAAATTGCGCGGGTCGCAGGTTGTTCTCTTTGAAGTACGCCATCATTGCTTTGCGATACTCAGGATTGTTCATCGGGTTCGCATCATTGTTCGCCTGCGTGTTCGTCTTGGCGGCATCGTTGGTCCTGGCCATCTCAGGACCTTGCATTTCACTGGTCGACTGAGTCGACGTAGAATCACCCTTCTTCTGTGTGTTCGTAGCCGGCGCAGCGTTAGCGCCGCCCTTCACACGATCGTCCCGCGCCTGAGCGAGGTCAGCCGGCAGAGCCCCGCGCTGCTGAAGCTGTCGCAGCAGTTGGCCGGGTTGTGGATACTTTTCGTAGAGTTCGGCAGTACTCATCCGCAGGGTCTCGAGGTTCTGAAGCTTGGCCTCGGACGCTGAATCATCGATCTTTTCCGGAGAGAGCTGTTGCGCGATGTAGTTATCGATGCCCATAGCCTTCACCCGTTCGACATCACCCGGCCGCGCCCCAAACCCGAGACGGTTCAGCACATGAAGGATGCGCTGGTCTTCGCTTAACTTCGCCGCCGACTTGTGGGCCGGCATTTTCATGCTTTGGGCACTAATACCGGCCGCGAACGTGCTGGCGAGCAGAGCGGCCAGGCAAAGAAGCGCGCCCGCGCGGCGCATCATTGAAACTTGCGCGATAGAGTGACTTTTGTTTCTCATAATCATAGTTCCTGGTTGAATGGCCGCATACGAAATCTTTTCCGAACCTTGTTTGCCGTTCGTTTAGACGCGTCTAGTCGGGTGTTGGTTGAGTAAATCTTATAAGGCGAGGCCAGCCAGCGCAACCTGCCGTTTTGGCTGCTTCGAGCTCAGAGCCGCTGAGAAATAAGGACAACGAGGTCCTCACGACATTCGCCATTCAGCTCTTGTCGTCTGTGAACGGTGCCGACTTACCTGCGCGACTGCTCAAAAACTGGAACCCGCAACAAGTCAATTGCTTCGCCCGTTATTGGCATTGTCCGCCATCAGGTGAGTTGCTACGGCAATCGATCGAAGATGCCTTCGGAGCAAAGCGCATTCGCTCTCAGTGGATTCAAAACCCACAAGAGATCATGAGATACAACTCGGTTTGTAAAGTTCATCCGGTTTACTCACTAGCGACTTCTGTCGCCCATTAATGGGGCTCGGGGATTATGAGGGTCTGCAGTATCTATAAATATTGCGTCCCTACGGGACGCTTCGACTTTCTCAAACGACGACTTCACTCTGGAGCTGGTGTTGGTGCAGGAGTACCCGGCGGACGTGTTCGCGCCAGCGGCCGAGGATAACTCGCCGGGCTGTGGTTCCCTTCCTTATCCACGGCGCGCACGCCGAAAAAGTAGTTGTCTTTCGACATTCCTTTCATCGTGAAAGTGTTGACGTTGCCCACCGCGCGCGAGTGTGTCCAGATCGCTTCCGTCGTATCTCGCCAGACAATTTCATAGCCGGCGAGGTCAGGTTCTTTGTTGGCGTCCCACCTGATTTCAGTATCGTCGGATAAGGCCGTGGGGAGGACAACGTTCTTTGGCCGCGCGGGCGCCGCAGCCAGGGCGGCCAACGCAGCGGCATTAACTCGGGCGACGTTCGCGATGTAGTTGAAGTCGTCGAACTGCGGCAGATCGCCGTACTGAATGCCGCTTTCGATGCGCACGTTCTGATGTTGATGATGATAGTTCTCGTTCGGTTCAGTGAAGCGTACCGCGGCATAGCCCCGTTCTAGGAAGGGCTGGTGATCGCCGCCCCGGCTGTAGCGATCCCGGCGATAAATCATCCAGACTTTCATAGAGGGCACGTAATGCTCGCTGGTTTCTTTGATAAAACGAGCCAGCTGACGTGAAGCGGAATCATTCTCGCCGCCCACGCTGCGGCGGGTAGTCGCCTCCTGTGTGGTTTCGTTCGATGGCACGCCTTCGGAAAACACCCGCACGGTGTGTGGATCGCGCACGCCGTTGCCGCCCAATGAACTGCCGATGATGTCGTTGGTGAACATCGCCTCGATGTCCATGTTGCTCTTCTTCGCTTCCTCGGCGAAGTGCGTCGCACCCAGCAGTCCCTGCTCTTCGCCCGGAACAGTCATGAAGATGATCGTCGCATCAAAGCTGTCCTTCGCCATCACCCGCGCCATTTCCAGGACCGCCGCCGTGCCCGAGGCATCATCGTTTGCTCCCGGCGCGTCGCACTTGGCATCGGTGGGACTGGTGCACATCGAATCATAGTGACCGCTGACGACATAGACGCGATTGCAAGACTCAGGCTGAGTCCCTTTCAGCGTCGCTACAATATTAGTGAGCATGGTCGGCTGAGGGACGCGTGCGGCTTTGGGTTGCTCAAACGTTTGCTTCTCAACTGTCATTCTCCCGCCTGAACTCTGCGCGGCTTTCATAAATTCGCCATAGAGCCAATCGCGAGCGGCGCCGATGCCCCGATTCGGATTGTTCTGCTCAGACAGAGTATTGCGGGTACCGAAACTTACCAGTTTCCTAACGGTGTTTTCGATGTTGCGCGGATCGATCTCCATGACGATCTTTGCAATTTGCCCGTTGCGCGCCACCGCGGCGTTCCTGCCGCTTGGCTTCCGCGTTCGCGCCTGCTTGCCCTGACTGGCTGGCGTCGATTTTGTCGGACGCGGCTTATTAGTTTCCTGGCGGGCCGACGAAGTTGGAATGATGCTTGCGAAGAAAGACAGCCACATCAGGCAGAGGGAGAGCGGACGAAACATCCCTTTCTTCCAGGTCGATGGCATGGGTCGGCACCTCGTTCTCACGTGACTGTCAGAGCGGAACGAGACTGTATCAGATGCAGAACCGCGAGCGTTAGCCACCGGATTCAGGAATTGAAGCCCTATTCGCGTTCGCGCAATTTTGTAATTTTTCTTGCCGAGAAACGAAGAGCCGATTCACGAAATCATACGAAACCATAAAAGAAGCCGGCTGGATAATTAGTTCGGAAGATGCATCCCATGCTGTCTATCTCTCCAATTTTTCGGCGGTGGTTCGGTCGCGGATTTCTGACTGAGATTGGGCCGGCTCGAAAAAGCGCGTCGTGCCTTCAGTCACGCTGGGCACTCCCTGAAAACGAGCTGTAGGAGGTTGAGGAAGTTGAACTACCGAGGGAGTAGCGATCTTTTTAGATTGGCGCGGTTGGGTGAAAGAGCCTGAGGAAAGCAATGCGTTAATTATCCTGGACAGCAGGCGGACCAGAAAAATATCTGTAGTTAGAATTGTCAGCATGCCCACGATAATGATGGCGGTGATTGAATCGGGATCCAGCCGGGCATTTCGCGCAAGCTCTATCGCGGCTGACATCAGCATTCCAAAACCTCCGAGGGTCAGAAAGGTTATGACTGCGCCCAGAACAAGCGTCGGCTTGGTTAAGCTGACGGGAACAATTTGAGCCTGGGTTGAAAGCCCTGTGTCCAGGTTCGCTCCGCAACGATTGCAGTACTTCAGCTCGATCGTGTATTCGGTGCCGCAGGATGGACAGTACATAGTGAGCGAATGGTAAATCGTAAAGCGTGAATAGTAAACAAAAGACTTCAGCGAAAACTCGGCGATTCAGTGATCCATACGGCAGGTTGGGTGTTGAGGTTCACGGGATTTGTCAGAAGCCCAACCGGCTTGCCAGGTGCCAAACCCTCCCTGACGGTCGGCCTTCTGATACATTACCGAATCAGATAGGCCTTGCCCTTCCACACTACTATGACTTCGCCGCCAAGTTGCTGAGCGATCGATCGCAGTCCAGAATCGAGCGAGGCAAATTCGCTTGATCCGCGCGCAATACTTTTCACGGACATTGACGACTTGAACCTGGCATCGACCCAGGCATTGCCCTGCCGGCGAAATTTGCGTCCCCCGGCGGATCGAGTCTCAGGCGGCTTTTCTTCCGTTGCTGTAGCCGCGCGGTTGAGAGTTACGGCGCCCTGAGTATTAACCGCCCCGCTCTGAACATCGCTCGAGTTGCGATTCACTACGTTGTTCTCCACATCTCTGCGCGGACCTTTGGCCTTTTCATCGCTGGCTCTCTTTCTCGCCGGTTGATTCACCGCCCGTGAGGAGTCACTTCCGGCGCGATTGTCCTTGTCGGTCTCAGTTGCAACTCGCGCTCGGTCCATCATCTTAAAATCATCAGTGGGCGATGCAGACTTGCGAGGCCCGGAGGCCGAAGCCAGGCTTCCCGTGCCCGATTGTTCACGCGACGGTGTTTCCGCCCGTTGGCCTTCAAGCGGAGGCGGTGGCGCGTAAGACGGAACTGGTTGGCTCACCATGGGCTCGGCCTTTTTTGCTGACGCAATCAAAGGAGCTTCGCCCTCTTTCAGAGACTTCGGGGGCGAAGCAGGATTGTCTCCGGCCTTTAATTGACCTGCCTTCGCGATCTCATCGGAACTTGGAGATGTCTGTGACGGGGAAGCTTTGAAAGGCTGATTGTTCTCATTTTCGCGCGACTGTGCACCAGTGTTGGTTTGCGGCGCGGCGCCTTGTGGTTTCACCGCAGTCTCCGGCACGCGTTCCCTTTCGCCGCTTTGGGCCACAAGATTGGAGTCGCGCGGGCGTCGTGTGACGAGGAATATCACGCCGGCTGCGGCTATCAGAACCATCGCAAACGCTGCGTAGCGCAATGTCAGTGGTGAGAAAAGTCTTTTCCACCACGAGTAGCGCTGAATGCCGCCCGTCGCTTCAGCTTCGTTCTTGATTAACGCACCGCTGCTGATAGCCAGTTGAGAAACTATCTGACGACAGTTATCACAATCAATCAGATGCGACACATAACGCGCTCGCGCCGCCGCGGGTAGCGAACCCTCGGCGAACGCATTAAGTTCGTCTGCGTCCAGATGTTCAGCAGCCGTTTGGCTGTGTGACTGTCCCGCGTAACGGCGGAGAAGAACATCTATTTGTGGGTCGTTGGATGTCATGTGCCTGGTAATGCTTGGTCGCGTGCGCCTATTTCCCTGTTAGATGAACGTCGCCATCCGAAATTACTTGCGAAAACATCGCGAATGAATCGATACCTTATTAACCACCGGCGGCCGGAGAGCCCTGCAAAGTCTGGCCGCTCTTACCCGCCAACATTGGTTCTACTTCGGTCTGTAAGTGCGCGGCCACTTCGGCCAGCGATCGGGTCGCCTCGGCTTCAGTCCAGCCGTGCTCTTTCATCAGGATTGCTTCGACCCGCTCTCGCACCTGGCTATGAATCCGCGTCAGGCGACGACTAGCGGTCGCCTCGTGGACTCCTAAAACAGCTCCCGCTTCGCGCAAGCGCAAGCCATCGAAATAATAAAGCTTCATTATTAGTCGATCCTCATCGTCCAGCTCAGCCAGCGAACGCCCCAAAGCCTTTTCCACATCGGCCGAAGCCATCTCGCGGGCCAGCGATTCTTCAGGACCCAGCGCCGAAGTAAAAGGACCCGAGCCGTCGGATTCTCTACTCGCATCGTGCGCCAGACGCTCGAGGTCGGTGTCCTCTTCAGTCTGCACCACGCGTGACTGCCGGCGATGCTGATCTATCGCCAACTGTCCTACCACCGCTCGCAGCCAGCCGCCCAACGAGCCGGCGCCGGAATAGTAAGCCAGCTTGCCGGCGGGCTGGCCATCTTCACGCACCTTCAAACCATGCAGGTCCGCCCAGATCGATTGAGCCACATCATCCGCCATGGCTTCATTGGAACTGGCTGATCGGGCCGCGGACCTGACGGTCGCTCCGTACCCTTCGAAGAGATCGCTCCAGGCGCGCTGATCGCCTCGCTCGCAAGCGATTACCAGACATAGATCGTCAGCATGCAAGCCATCCGTGAATTTGTCGATTCTGGCGGCATCAGGCTCGGGGTCATCCTTCAGGATATATTTCTCGACCGATGCGCGCAGACGCGGCGCCAACACGTCTGCATCAAGACCACGCATATTTGCTGAGCGCGCCAGGAGGCGCTGGGCTCCTGCCAGAATCAATCCGTCGATTTGCGGTAGATCTTTGCTCAAACAGTTTTCCAGGTCGTCCGGCGCTATGCTATCACGATCCCTCGGCGGTCCTTCGATAACTTCGTTCCAGGTGAGTTTGATGAAAGGAAGGGCCGTTGGTTGCCGTTGCTGGCCCAGAATGGTTTGACTTTGCGAGAACCCGGTTGAGAAAATTGGCGGCTTTGTGGGCGCTGAATCGACAATCGCAAGTCTAAAACTTAAAATCCGATCGTGCTTCGCGTCACCGAAATCTTTCGTTCGATTCAGGGAGAGTCCACTCAAGCCGGCCGCCCGTGCACCTTTGTTCGGTTAACCGGGTGTCCCATGCGCTGCACCTGGTGCGACAGCGAGTACACTTTCACCGGCGGCCAACAGGTCTCAATCGATGATGTGATAAAGCAGGTGCGCGAATTCGGCTGTCGCCTGGTCGAGGTCACCGGTGGCGAACCGCTGGCCCAGCGCGAGGCCTTCGATCTCATCAGACGTTTATGTGACGACGGTTATGAAGTATTGATTGAGACGGGTGGTTTTGTTTCGACCGAAGATTTGGATCAGCGGGCCAGGGTCATTCTCGATGTGAAATGCCCGGCGTCAGGCGAGACCGAACGAAACCACTGGCCGAATTTGAAGCGACTGCGGCCGGATCGGGACGAGGTGAAGTTTGTCGTGGCTGATCGCGCCGATTGGGACTTTGCCCGCAAAGTCGTGGCGGAATATGATCTTGAAAAGCTCGCCGGCTCGATCCTGATTTCGCCTGCCTGGGAGCAAATCGATTTGCAGGAGTTGGCAAACTGGATCGTTGAAAGCGGCCTCAATGCGCGGATGCAGTTGCAACTGCACAAGTACATCTGGGGTCCTGACGTGCATGGCGTATAGCGCAAGTCAGGTAGCGCAAGTTGTTAACTTGCGGCGTTCCCTAAGAAGTAGTTTAGCAGCGGGCTACCGCCCGCTGAGTCGGGCGGTAGCCCGACTCTAAAACGAGAACGACGGTTTGAAAGTCGATTTCTGAAAAAATACCGGGGAAGACGAATGGGAGGAAGTAACGAAGTAATTGCCGAGCCGGAAGCCGCGGCCGAACCATCATTGGTCCTTCATTCGTCAACGTTAGCCGTTTGCCTGGTCTCTGGGGGGATGGATTCCTGTGTCACGGCCGCTATAGCCCGCGAAGAGAATACCGAAGTCGCCTTCCTGCATGTCTCGTACGGACAGCGAACTGAAGCGCGCGAGCGCCGCGCTTTTGTAGACCTCGCTGATAGTTTCAAGATAAAGAAACGGCTGGCTGTTTCGATCGAATCATTAAAAGCGATCGGCGGATCCTCGTTGACCGATGAAGGTATTCCTGTTTCAAGCGCGGACTTGACCTCGCCTGAGATTCCGACCAGCTATGTTCCGTTTCGCAATGCGCATATGTTAGCGATCGCCACGAGTTGGGCTGAAACGATGCGCGCCCGGCGAATCTATATTGGCGCGGTCGCCGAGGACTCTTCCGGTTACCCCGATTGCCGGCCGGAGTTTTACTATGCTTTCCAGGGCGCAATTGATGCCGGCACGAAGCCGGATACGAGGATCGAGATCGTCACTCCAGTGATAAAAATGAGCAAGGCGGACATCGTGCGGCGCGGTCTGGAATTGGACGCACCTTTGGAACTCACCTGGTCGTGCTACGGGGCGGAGGATCTGGCCTGCGGGCAATGCGACTCATGCGCGCTCCGCCTGCGTGCGTTCCACCAGGCGGGAGTTACAGATCCAATTGCTTATGCTTGACAGTAATGCTCGCCCTGATTAACTTAAGGCGGGTTAACGGCTACAACTTGTTGGCAAAACGGGGCATCTTAACGGCGGCCCGACCAGAGCCATAGATTGTTTGGAGGATTATCAAATGCGTCGCTCTTATATTTTCACATCGATCACAGCCACAGTGGTCCTGTTGCTTAGCGCTGCAGCAGCGGCAGCGCAAGTTGCTCCGCTTCGCGGTCATGTAGTCTTAAAACAAGCCGACGGCACAAGCGTAAAGCCGGCTGACGCAGTTATCGATGTCTACCGCACTGACATCAGCGGTGTTTTCCACACCAAGACGGACAAGAAGGGCGAATTCGTTTTCGCCGGACTCCCTTTTGTGGGCAGATATGTTATTGCTGCCAGCATGCCCAATGCGGCGCCGGGTTTTCAAACAGGCGTGAGAGTCGGCCAGGATATTGATTACGAGATCGTTCTTAGCCCCGGCAATGGTGGGAGATTGACACTGGACGATATCAATAAAGCAGGGACCGCAGCGCCTGCTTCCGGCGGCGGTGCCCGTGCCGTAGAAAGCGCGGCCGATAAGGCCAAGCGCGAGGAGATCGAAGCTAGCAACAAGAAGGCTGACAACTCGAATAAGATCGTGGCCGAGACTTTCAAGGCGGGCAACGAAGCATTAACCGCAAAGAATTATGAGGAAGCAGTGAAGCAGTATGATATTGGCCTCGCTGCCGATCCGGAGCAAGCTGCTTTGTTGACCAACAAGGCGGCGGCCTTGAAAGCCCTCGGAGTAGCAAAATACAACGCTGCAATTCAGTCCAAGGACGACGCTGCGAGGGCCGCCGGAATTGAAGCTGCCAAGGCAGATTTCAAGAATGCCGCCGAGAGTTCCGATAAGGCCTATGAACTTATTAAGAAAGAGACGGTAGCAGCTGATCCGAACGCACAGAAAGCTCACGAGTCCAATAAATACGCGGCGGTGAATGTCAGGGCGGAAGCTTATCGTCTGTATGTAACCAAAGGCGACCCCACCAAAATAGACGGCGGCATAGCGGCCTTTGAGGATTACCTGGCAGTTGAACCGGACCCGGTGAAGAAATCAAAGGCGCAGTTAGATCTGGCCCAGATGCTGCTTGACGCAGGCGCGGGTGATAAGGCATTCGCTGAGTATCAGAAGATTCTAGCCACAAGCCCTGATGACCCGGACGCAAATTTGGGCGCCGGACTGGCGTTGTACAGCACCGGCGACAAGGCCAAATATCAGCAAGCCGCCAATTACTTTCAGCACTTCGTCGACAAGGCTCCGGATACGCATAAGTTCAAGAACGATGCCAAGGACATTCTCGCAAACCTGAAGAACACAGAGAACGTCGTGCCTGAGAAGACGACTCCAGCGCGTCGCAAGCGACCATAGTTTTGGTTTAGAGCGTTTAGAGGCGGGCTACGGCCCGCCTTTTTTTTGGCATAGACTTCAGGAAGCTCTAATCAAGTTGGTGAAAGCTTTTTCTTGAGCCCGCGAAGCGCGGCGATAGCATAAAGCCTGGGGTGAAGCGAAGCGGAACCCCAGGATCGTTGGAGCATCAAAGGTAAGAGCCCGCGAAGTGGGCGACCGCCGTTTCATCGAGTAAATCAAGGGGTTGGGCTATCGCACGCTTCGCGCGCTTGGTTTCTTACGGCTCGTCAACCTGGGGTTTCGCTTCGCTCCACCCCAGGCTTTATGCTTCCACCCGCTCCGCGGGTTTGCGAAACGCAGTTCCGTGTTGAGAGTTGCTCAGACCTTCCTTCAGTCTGTGATTGCAGCGCCGCGTACTTGTTCCTGAGGGATAGTCACAGACTAAGTCTATGCTACTTGTCAAAGCAGAGCCCACCTCACGGTCGGGATTCTGAGTCCTTAATGAAAGTCATGCGAGCCCGGGTTATGTACTTTCATCTGAAGTGGCTCAACTCCTCCGGCCTTTACTGAAACCACATTGTCCAGGTGCTGCAATGCTCCCTCGATTAATAAGAACGGATAATCGACTAAGGCGAGCCGGTTCTTTTCGAACAGCTGCGGCGTGACAATTACGTTGGCAATTCCCGTTTCATCTTCCAGGCTGAGAAACACAAACCCCTTCGCGGTTCCCGGACGCTGGCGCACGATCACCCAACCCGCCACGCGCACCCACTGACCATTGCGCATATTCTTTAAATCGTTAGCGCGAACCACGTTCATGGTGTCGAGCCGGGCGCGTTGATGGGCCATTGGATGACGGCCGATGGTTATTCCCGTGCCCCGCAAATCTGCGTTCAAACGTTCATTGAGCGTCATCGGCGTAAGCGGCGAGCTACTGTCTTCTTCAAGTCTTTCATAGAGTGGGCCCGCATCATGCGCCACCCGCTCGACCTGCCACAAAGCATCGCGGCGATGAACAGAGCCTCGAAGAGGCGAAAGGTAATAGCCCCGCCCGTCAGGGCGTGGTTCCTCGCCTGATAATGATTCTTCCTGAGCGCCAAAGGTGCGGCACTCGTTTGAAAGGTAAGCAGTGTCGGCGCTTCGCGCCTCATAATTCCTTACGTGTCGATGATCCCCGCTCTTACGGGCGGGGCTATTACCTATCGACCCTTCGGGCCTATCGATTCCGATGAAATTCAATGCTCCCACCGCGGCTAATTTTCGCAACTCATCTTTTCTCAACTCCGGCACGCGTTGATGCAAATCATCGAGACTGGTAAACGGACGCTGGGTTCGCTCGCGCTCAATAGCGCGGCCGGATATTTCGCGCAGACCTTTAACGCATCGAAGGCCGAGACGAAGAGCTAGAGGTCGGAGGTCAGAGGTCAGAGGTCGGAAGTCAGATCCGTGATTCCTGCTAGTCTCTACTGCGCCGCGACCTCTGACTCCTGACTTCTGACTCCTGACTTCTGACCTCTGACTTCTGACCTCTGTCTTCCGACCTCTGTCTTCTTCTATCGTGCAATCCCAATTTGATCTCGTCACATCCACAGGCTTCACTTTCAATCCGTGCCGCTGCGCGTCCTTAATAATTGTGAACGGCTGATAAAAACCCATCGGTTGATTATTGAGCGTGGCTGCGGTAAACGCCGCCAGGTAGTGACACTTGAGATAAGCACTGGCATAAGCAATCAAGGCAAAGCTGGCCGCGTGCGATTCCGGAAAACCGTAGAGAGCAAACGAAGCTATGGACTGTACTATTTCATCCTGCGTCTTACCGGTAATCCGCTGCGCGGTCATTCCGCGCCGCAGTTTCACTTCTATATCGCGCATGCGTGCTTCCGATCTCTTGAATCCCATCGCCCGCCGCAACTCTTCGGCTTCACCACCGCTGAACCCGGCGCAGATCATCGCCATTTTGAGCAGTTGCTCTTGAAACAACGGGACGCCCAACGTGCGCTTCAGAACTGGTTCCAGTAAAGGATGTGCATATTCAATTGGGGCGCGACCCAGCCGTCGACTCAGGTAAGGATTTACCATGTTCCCGACAATCGGTCCGGGTCGAATGATGGCCACCTGGACGACGATGTCGTAAAACTTGTAAGGCCGGAGTCGTGGCAGACAAGACATCTGCGCGCGGCTTTCGATCTGAAACATCCCGATCGTGTCGGCGTGTTGCAGCGCT
>WNFQ01004015.1_pt1 | contig 16842 bp, 17 predicted proteins | sample 5400171 | NCBI WGS metagenome assembly WNFQ01 (sample SAMN13153356, study PRJNA577476) | soil metagenome | isolation source: 20 cm soil under Madrone tree | place: USA:California | collected 2016-06-14 | reverse complement strand
TTTCCGGCACGGCCAACTTTTGTTTGCCGACTTTGCGTGGTGTCAACGAGGTGCACCCGTTGAGTGCTCCCCTGCGTCCGGCTCTTTTTCGCGGACAATTCTCATTGCTACACCGGTCACCCTGCCTACGATTTCTGCCTGAGTGGGATGGTCAAATCGGCGAACGTCCTGGTGGGAATGAGGGTGGGGAATTACGATCAGCTGCCCCCGGTCCAACTGACACCAACTGCAAACATAACCATTTCGCAGTTCCACGAAGTAGATGGGACGGTCGAACTCCGTATTCCATTTCTCGGTGCTGATCTTTCTTTGATTTGCGTCAATCTCCACAAGCGAACCGGGACGGATGAGTGGAAAGAGCGTGTAGTCTTCCAGCCCGATATAGCCGTATACGGATTTACGCAAATCCAGATGTTGCAAGAAACCCACGGGGATCTGATCCCACTTTTCCACGACTCGGGCAAGCAGATTTGTTTTCTCCAATCGAAATTCCGGCTTAAACTGCGTCGGCAATGACACATTCTCGGTCTCCAGATCGGACCCGATGTCCAACAGATGCGTTTTGGGAACACCGATTGACGTGCGATAGCGGCTTAACTCGCCAACCGGCACTCCGTAATATGAAGTCAGTTCCGTGAATCTTCGATTGTAGATAGCGCTGAGCGTTTGGAGCTTGTAAATGCTGGGAGTGAATTTTCCGTTTTCGATGTCCGTTACCCAGGCATGGGAAATGTGATACTCCTGGTTGTGTCTTTCCTCCGCAATCCCCTGGCTCTTCTCCTCCACGTCGCGTGTGGTCAATCCAAGGCTTTCGCGCAGTGCCTTCAGGCGCTCTCCGGCACTCGGACTCGGCTTCCGTGCGTCCATTGGCGGGTAATCCTACGCTGGTGGCTCGTCCATGTCCAGCCACGTAACTCTTCATCTATCCATACACAGGTTTAGTGCAGACTGTTGAAAACCTCGCGACTGGTCGCAATTGCGGCCACTGTAGCGATTGTTTGCACCGTGGGCGGAATCTTCGCTATACGGCCAAAGATTAATGTCCCTTTGAATGGACCGGGCCAACCAAGTACGGCAAATTCTTTCTACTAGAGGCTTAACTCTCTACCGCGTATGTCAGCAGTCCGCTGAGATCTTCGGCCGTTCCTCCCGGTTCTACGTTCCCCACAACTTATACTACGACTTCTGCAATCCTCCTTTGATCCCCACGATTCACCAAATTATTGCCCTCAGCCATATCACAAACTACCGGTTGTACGACTGGCTAGCAGTGTTCGGATTCGACCTGGACCAAATTTCCCGGCTCCAGCTGTTGATTCCCAGGCAACGAACAACTCTCTTGGACTCGTCTGTCTATGACCTGTACGCATGGATTCCGTGGTTTGCCGAAAGGCTCAAAGGAGGACTGGTACCACCGATCGCTCCACTGGGACAGTTCCTGGGGTCGGCAGCGCCTAGACGTGCAAGGGAATTACTCACGCTGAACAAGAGAAAATTTCTTTATGCCAAGGTCGGCGAAGAAGACGTCCACGCGTTTCCACACCTTGCGCCCGGCAGCATCGTCAGAGTGGATGAACGGCGTTCCGAAGAACTGGTGGCAGACGCGAAGAACAATGCTGAAGGACGGTTTTTCCTTGTGGAGCATGGCCTCGGATTCACCTGCTCGCAACTCGTGGTGCTCGGAAAAGACGGGATAATGCTGCATTCGCCGCAGCAGCATTGCGCACAACTCGAGCTAAGGCTAGGCAGGGAAGCCCGAATCCTCGGGGTGGTGGACGCCGAAATTCGGCCAATTACGCATCATCAGACTGTCCGAATGCCGCACCGATCGGCCGCTCTTCTAAAGCGACAACATCTGTTCGCGCCAAACGTTCAAACCAGTCTCAAGGATCTTCTCAGGCTTTCTCGTTTGCGCGTGGGACTGTCCTTCAGGGAGGCATCAGGCATGAGCCGGTGGGTTGCGAGCACACTCTCGGACGAGCACTATTTCGCGGCGCCAAGCACTCTTTCCGACTACGAGACGCTTTCGGTCCCGCCACGGCACATCCAAAAGATCATCACGCTGTGCGTCTTGTACTGCATCGACTTCCGCGAATTTTTGCGCGCCTCCGGACTCCCGTTAGACTATGAGGGCCGCGATCCAATCCCCGACGAACTTGTTCCTCGGCAGTTGCCCAAGCAGAGCCACGGTCGCGTCCCAAGCGAAGAAGAAAGCCGCCAGCGTCACGGACTCCTAGACTCGCTCATGAAGCAATGGGAAGAAATTCCGCTTTTCCTCAGACATTCACTCAACGAACTTACCGGCCTCAAGAACTTCTCTCGTTCCGATGTGTTCTGGGTCGGCGGAGATAAAACGCCAAGCCACCGTTTGCTCATCAATGCCACTTTTGTTGCCGTTAATCGCCGGGTCAAAAAACCCGCCCAATCCACGGCCAAGGTCGTCCGCGAAGCACCTCTCTACCTTATTCTCAAACGGGACGGCAGCTATCTGTGCGGATGTTGTACCTTGCAGCAGGACAGTCTCGTCGTCCACGCTTATCCTGGCGGGCCGATCGGCACGCAACAATTTAGGAATGGGATCGATGCGGAGGTAATCGGACAGGTAACGACGATTCTAAAGCGATTTCTTTGACGAACCAAACCGATACTGATCCGGCGTATCTTCGACCGGATTGTGAATGGTCTTGCACGCAGGCAGCTTGTATAACGTCAGTTCTGCAAGCTGAAAGACTTGCGCAGGGAGACTGCACGGATTAACAAAGTCATCGAAGAGGCCTTCGAAGAGGTTGACCCCGAGATGCGGGCCCCGGTGATACTGGATTGATCCTGGACACAAACGCTCTTTCTCCCGCCGCAGAGGAATATCCAGGTGTCGTGGAGATCTTGGTTGGCGTTCCGCAGCTAGCACGGTGCCCGCACTGGTATCGCCGAGCAAGGGTTGGAGCACCGCGATTCCGAAGACCGGAGTTGCTGATGTCGCGAGCTTAAGGGCCCAGATGATCGAAGGGGGATCTTGCGGGGGCTTCAACCTCCCCAAGAGAATCCATGCGACCAAGAACAGGCCAACGCGGGCGAGAATCAGCGCCAGAACAAGGCCGGCCCGCTGTAGGGGTACCTCTCTCGGAATGTCCATCATTCCGACGAATAAAGACGCGGGTAGCGCGAATGCAATCGCCGTCCCCAAGCATAAGAGATGGACGCTGAGCGCGAATCGGAAAGTGCAATCGCTCCCGGCTAGGAGTGAAGGATAGGAGATCCCCTGCGAGGATAGGTTCAGAGATTGTTTGCTAAAAAAGTCTGGATCCTTAGCATAGTTCTCGCGATATTCTGCCTGAAATTCGAGCAGCCGCGTAATGCGTGGCTTCAGTCCGCCGCCGTAGGTGGAAGCCGGCTGAAACACGCTACCTCCGTCGAGCGCAGCAACGCCAGCCGAGTTGAAGGCGCTCACGACCGTGCCGACCCGGCGCAGGCCATATTTGAAGACGCCGTCCTTTTTGCTGAGTTTGATGGTTTTGAACTTGTATGACGTAAGGCTGCCGCCGGCAGACAGGAAAGGCCGGAGACGCCAGCGGCGTGGAGCCAGATTGCCTTCCAATTGGTAACCAGCCGTGCGCTTCTTGATGCGGTCCACCTGCGGGCCGGGATCCTCGCCCGCAGGCAAATTGGCTTGTAGCGTGCCGAAATAGATCTCGTGAGATAGGAAGCCGCTGGGGTGCAACGTCACACTTGAGCCGAGCACAGCACCCGGTTCGATGCGCAGAGGAAATTGATACACGCTTTCGACGCCCGTCGTGGGATCGACAGAAGCCAGATAAAGATCTCCGAGATGCATGCGGAAAGATTCTCCGCCGTCCAGAGAGAGGGCCACTTCCGGAAGCCGGGGCCGCGAGCCTTCGCGAAAGCTTCGCGGTGGAGGAAATTCGCTGGCCACATCTCACTCTCTGAACTGAAGGCGATGGGCAAGCCGTTTATCAATGTAATGCTCGGTAGGTAACGGCGAACGAATGAGAAAAGACAGCGATAGAGTGCAACACGGGAATTACACAGGAAGCCGACGGGGAAACCGCTGGCAGAGAAAACTCAAACCACGGGGTCGCATGGCCCCGCCACCTAGCACATGGCGCGGTAGGTCAGAACAGATCTCGCTCGATCAAGTGGGCTGAGAAGCAAGAAAAATTCCAGCCGAAGGAGATGTGTTTTTTCTTGACTTCTCCCTGCTCTTTATAGAACTTATCGGGACTTAGCCGCGTTGTCGAGGAGGCTCGTTCACTGTTGATAGGATGTGCCGATAGCGCATATCGCAGGGCCGCCGGCAGATTCCCCGGAGCTTGCCATCCTCTTTCAGAGGGAATACGTTGTGACTATCGGCCTTTTCTCTCAGGGTCCAACCGACAGTCACATCCGGGCCGTCGCGCGGTTGTGGCGGGAGGGTGTCATGGCACTCAACATCACCGACAACAGGATAGATGGCGTCATCGTCGTCCATCTCAGCGGCGCTATATTCTTTGACGAGGAATCGACATTTCTGCGCGTTCATGTGAAGGCCTTGTTGGACAAATCCCACCAAATCGTGTTGGACCTAGGGAATGTCACTCGAATCGATAGCAGCGGGTTGGGGACTCTTGTGGCTCTCTACGCATCGGCCGGGAAGGTCGGCGGTGACATCAGGCTCGCCAACCTCGGCAACCACATAAAAGAGGCACTGCGGATTACAAGGCTCGTGACAGTGTTTGACATATTCGACAGCACAGAAGACGCCGTCGCATCTTTCAATAGGGCCACAGCAACAGGGTAATCATCGTTTAGCACCACGCAATTATGTGATGCCTCGTTAACGCGCTATCGGCCATATGATCTTCAACGACCGGTAACCCATATCGGGGGGCGGCGGTCCGAAGTTGCGGGCAAGTGGATTGAAAGCCTCGGAAGGGTTTTGAAGGAGCGTCCGCACAACCTACGAAACCGGCCTGAGTTGGCTAACGATCTCGGTTAACCACGCTTCTAGTAGTGACCGCTGGTCGGGCGTCATGTCTGTAAAGGCAAGGCCCATCCCGAATCTCGCGTCGCAGTAGACTACCTTGGCCTTGGTCTCGAAGACGCCCTGATCCCTGAGAATCCTCAACACGACCAGCGTCCCCTCGGGGTACGGATTTAGCGAGTCAACATAGCAGCCCCCAAGGCCCAGTTCTGAGGTACGCCCTGAAAGTAGCGTTCCGGAGTTCAGCTCAGTCACCTCCGCAGATGCGACGAGCGGGCAGCGCCGGACGGAACGCTGTTTAGCTGGTTGCAAAGGCTTGTTTCTTTGGACCATCGAGCATCACTTATGCAAAACAATCTCACAACAATAAGCTTGTTTGGTTGTCCACGGCACCGTTACTTTACTGGCCTTCCCTTCAGCGTTTTTTGAAGCAGCTCAATCAGAGCGGTTTCAGAAGTGCCTTGTTCAAATTGAACAATTAGGGGTTCAAACTCATCGAGCATGGCACGATACTGCGGTGTCTGGCCGAATGCCTCCAACTTCTGCTCCCAGTCAAGTGGAACAAAACCTCGCTGACTAGACAATTCCAGAGTGGCTCTCAAGGTTTGTATATCGGCAAGATTCCTCAAATGCTGTCGCAGAAAGATCGCAAGAGCGCGTCTTTGGTCGGGCGTCATGTCAACCAGCAGCATTCAACGTCTGAGAGTCTAACAAAGAAGCTGCTGAATCCAATCGCTGACTGTCCCCGCTCAGGTGAGCCACTTTATAACTGTTGGAAGCAGGCATCCCAGTAACTAGTGGGATGACGGAGGAGCGGGAATTCGCCATCCTGTTTGCCGCAACGATTCTGGCTGCGCGGAAGCTTATTGACATGGACCCAAACAAACTGAATATGGCGAAGGGATTTTATGTAGACCGCGCCATCGATGATGCTGTGTTCATCCTCGAACGAATTGATGCGAGATGGCCCTACAATTGTGAACACATTCGCTGCCAAGGACCGATATAACGTTCGAAGGTACGAGTGGATTATTGAGGTTGGAACTGGCGCACGGTCATTAGTCTCCTTTGAATCAATTTTAGTCTTATTGAAGAAGCCGGCAGGCAGGCGAGATTGGAACACCCTGGATTGAACATCGCCCTTAACGTTTACAAGTCTCTGCGAAGACTGGAATCTGTCGGAAAGGTAGGGCGAGGGCAGATTCGGTGGGAGCCGGTTTAACAGGTAGAGATTGCGGTAACACTCGACCACGGCCCGGAGAGCCCAACACCCGCATAGTTTGTCTTGCAATCGCAGTACCGTGCTAGGCTCTTCGAATGGCTAGACCAGAACCGAAACCGTGCAAGCGTTTTGGCCACCAGAAGGCTTGGACAACAGCTTTCGAAAAGCATCTGCCGAAGTGTAAAGCCTGCCAAGCTGTTATTGCCTATGTTGTCCGTGAGTCCGAACTCAGCATGTATGTGTAGACATCGAAACTGAGCGAGTATGGCATTCAAAGTTTGTGATAGAAACCAGTTCGTCGTGCTTGGATGACTCGGATTTGGGCGGCCCACTAAACGACTTCAGCACCTCGGGTATTTCCGCCTCGTTTCCAATCGCTTGACAAATATATCTATATGGGATAGGTCTATCGTAGTTAACGGGAAAAACGACGTCGGAGTAAGGAGAACCTCATGATTATAGGCGAGCGACTTCGCGCACTCCGCGAAGAAAAGAACCTCTCCCAAGGCGACATCGAAAAGCGTACCGGCCTGCTTCGTTGCTACATTTCCCGCGTAGAGAATGGTCATACCGTCCCGGCCATCGAAACGCTGGAAAAAATGGCCCGGGCGCTGGAGCTTCCGCTCTACCAACTCATGTACGATGGCGACAAACCGCCCGAGGCTCCTACTGCAATCACTTCGAATGGCGATGGGCCACAAATGCGGGGGCTTCGGGGCAAAGAGGGACGCTACTTGCGGAAGTTGGCAAGTCTTCTCGCTAAGATGAACCCCGACGACCGGAAACTGCTTCTGCACACGGTCCAGAAAATGGCCAGTCGCTAGTCACGATCTCGTTTGCCCATGTCGGTGATGCTGATATTCTGGCGTCGCTTCCACATGCGAGTATTCAGTTCAAGTCATCGTTCTGCCTGAAGTAATAACCACGCGCTCCCCTGTTTCCTCATTTTGAATGATGTACTCGCCGGGCCATAACCGTGCGAGGTCTCTGGCGCTCTCTGTTGCGTCTTCGAGGGTTTGCGCTTTCTCTACAAAATGCAGGCTTCCGTCGCCCAGCACCTTGAAGATGCTAAAGGGTAGGGGCATCCAAACTCCAGATGGGGACGACTTAGCAAGGGGGACAGTGGAGTAATTATCGCATCAATCTAGTGCGTTGGGTACTTACCGGGCACTACGCTGCGACTGTAAAGCCGTCAATGAAGTGCACTCGAAGCGCGTCACCAGGCGCGAGTGCCTGTGACAAGCTCGTCCACTTAGCGCAAAACACGTAACTCCGAAGGTGGGACTAGGGCTTCAACTTTAGAAACGTCACCCCGTATCCGCCCAGTGTCACCGAGATTTTCTGCGCGGGCGTGATGTTCAGGGAGGCCGGACCGCTAGTCGCGTTCGTCTTCGCGTCAATTGTTATCGACGTCACACCAGAGAACGTCCCCAAAGCCGAAACATCCACAATCGCAGTTCGCGGATCTCCCGTGCCATTATTGTCCGTGGATGCATGCACTGCACGATCCACGACCATAACGATCACAGATCCATCGCCATTCTTTGTCCCAAGAATCTCCGCGCTCGACGTCTCCGTCACGATTAATTGCAAAATGTTTGGCCCAGGAAAACCCAGCGTCGAAGGAAACATCTGCCCCAACCAATAGTCCACCCAGAAGCTCAGATACGTGCTCCCGGTGCCGTAATCCACCTCGCCATACTGCGGATCCGCGCCATAGTCCCAGTGGTACAGCGCCTGATTGCCGGCTTTCCCAAGTTGTGAAAAAACGTAGGGCCGCCACGCCGCAAAAAACGTGCTGGTACCGCGTGGATCCAGCACGAACTTCTGCGCCGGAATACAATTGCTCATTCCATTACCGTTATCATAATCTGCGTTCACGTTATTTTCGGTAACCCAAATCGGCACGTTTTTCAGATCCGCTCGCGTTCCCAATTCCTGATAGACGTAGTTGATGTATTGGACCATCTGCGGTACGCGATCGAACAACGTGGTATCCACGTCTCGCTGGTTGCAGGTTGGATAGAAATGCGTCGCGACGACATTCACCTGTGCATTCACCCCTCCGCTGGCCGGAGGTGCGACGAACGGCGGCAGGTCCGTAGTTGGGTCTGCCACGGAAAGTTCCATGGCGGAAATCTTGATCGTGCTGTCTACGCTGAGCATCGCCGGAACCAGCGTGTTGTAAAGCTGTATGTACTCGCTCGGTGTCATGCCGTTGATGTTGTATTCGTTATAGATGCCCCACCATGTGATCTGGTGTTGCGGAGAGCTGGGTGAAACGAAATTCTTCCCGCCCCAGGTGAAACCGCCCTTGTTATAGTACCTGACCAAGTTCGCACTGTAGTCGGCGAAAGCCTGCACGCTTGCTGTGCTAAAAACAAAATGTCCGCTCGCCGGATCATTCAGAAAGGCGGGCGCCGCCGCGATTTGAAACTCCGGGCTGTTATCCCCAACGGTCAATACCGGCTGCACAATCGCATCCAAGATGCTGAAGTCCCAGTCCGTCGCGGACCCGGTATTGGCCTTCATTGGGACGGCTTGGCTGAGCCCCTGCAGGCGAATGTGTTGCGGGCCCAGTTTGTTCAGTAGCGCCGGCTCGGTGGCCGCGTGATTTTGAAAGAACTGATAGTCCCACTCCGCCGGCTGGAATGACGTGGAAATGAATTGTTCGAACTTCCCGCCAACCCCCAGGGTCGTATCCACACTATTCCCAATGGACGCCACGATTGCAATCACCAAGACAAACGACTGGCTCGTGGTCTGAGTCCCGTTCGTCGCTACAACACTCGCAGGGTACGTACCTGCCTGTGCCGCACTCCCAGCGACCAAAGAGAGTGTTCCGCTGAATCCGCCGGCGACGCGAGCAAATTGCGAAGTGACGCCGCTCGGCAAATTGCTCGCCGCAACCGAGACCGAGCTTCCCGCGTTTGCGCCGCTGACGGTCACATTGACATTCCCCGGCGTTCCGTCCTGAGGCGCAACCACCGTGCTTGTAGAAAGCGACACCGTAAGCGGTCCGGGAGGCGTCCCTGGCCCGCTGCTGCTCGATCCGGCGCCACCGCAACCTGTCATGAAGACCGAGGTCGCCAGCACGGCCCCGAGGGTCCCGCTCGCGAGAATCCGTAAAGGCTTCATGCCACACCCACGCACTTCGGACTCTTCGTAGTGGCCTTCATCAAAGGCCCGAGGTATCTCACTTCGTCCGTTGCACGTACCAGCATAGTAATCGAAAATTCTCCGCTTCACCAACTAGCCTAGACCCCTTGTATAACGCAGAAACCGGAGTAACGCCTGGTAAACGCACTGGAAAATTGGATTCCGCATGATAGTCCGACAATCCGCCCGCTTTGCCTTGCTACCAACAAGCAGTCTTCGAAACTCTCCCCCTTGCCGATGCTTGTGACCCTGGTGGTATACTCCGTCGGCCGGAAGTCCAAAAAGGAGATCCTCGCCGAGGTGCCCATGTTCTCTAGATCATGTTTGGCTTTGGTTTTAGGCTTGGCGGCCGCATTGGCCCAGCCAACGGCTCCCCCTCCCCAGCCTCAAGCGCGGGCGCAACCAGCGATTCCGGATACCCCGGCTGGCCGGACGTTCAAGGCCTGGCTGGAAGCGTTCAACAGCGGTGACCGGGCGTTGCTGGACGCCTACCTCCATAAGTACGATCCCAGCAAGTCGCTGGACAACGAGATGCAGTTCCGCCGCATGACCGGCGGTTTTAACCTCCTCCAAATCGTCAGTAGCGAACCGCTCCATCTCGAATTCCTCGTCAAGGGGCGGGGCGACGAGACAACCGCTTTTGGAAAGTTAGAAGTGAAAGACGGCGATCCCGCCCAGGTCGCCAGCTTTGGGTTGCGCGCGATCCCTCCCGGCACTGCGGTCTCTGATTTGACCTTCAAGATTGATGCAGCAACGCGAACACGCGTAATCGACAACGCCATCGCCCAGCTCAATGAGTTTTACGTCTTTCCGGAAACAGCAAAAAAGATGGGCGAAGCCGTCAAGGCCCGGCAGAAAAAGGGCGAGTACGATTCCCTAACCGACGGTGACGCCTTCGCCAAAATGCTCACCGACAATTTCCAGGAAGTGAGCCACGACAAGCATCTCCGCGTGAACTTCAGCCCTGCGCCTATGCCGGACCGTCCGGAAGGCCCGCCCGATGCCGAAGCCCTTGCCCGCTACCGCAAAGACATGGAACGCATGAACTGCGGCTTTGACAAGGTGGAGATTCTTTCCGGCAACGTCGGCTATCTCAAGTTTGGTATGTTCGCCGATCCGGAGGTGTGCGGGCCCACCGCGGTTGCGGCAATGAATTTCCTCGCCAACGTGGACGCCATCATTTTCGACTTGCGCGAAAACGGCGGCGGCGATCCGAAAATGATTGCCTTCCTCTCCACCTACCTGTTTTCAGGGCCTACCCACCTGAATGATCTCTGGGAGCGCAAGGGCGACAGCACCCACCAGTATTGGACTTTGCCCTACGTGCCAGGCAAGCGATTGGACGGGAAACCGGCCTACGTGCTCACGTCCAAGCAGACTTTCTCTGGTGCCGAGGAGTTCAGCTACAACCTCAAGAACCTGAAACGTGCCACCATCATTGGCGAGACCACCGGAGGCGGCGCACATCCGGTCTCAGGTCACCGCATTGACGACCATTTTATGATTGGCGTGCCCTTCGCACGCGCCATCAGCCCCATCTCCAAAACCAACTGGGAAGGAACCGGTGTCGAGCCCGACGTGAAGGTTCCCGCCGCCGAGGCCCTCGCCACGGCTCAAAAGCTTGCCGCGGAAAAACTGGTCTCGAAATAAACTTAGAGTTTCGAAAGTAGACCAACTGCGGATAAACGATCCTTCCGTAAGAACGTTCTATTTGCCGCGTTCAATCTTATTTGGCGGTCCAATCTCGAACAGGTGCTGGTGACTTCCTCGCAGAGTTAGCTTGCTTCGCCGGATAGCGCCTGAACCACGGCGCGCTCGGAACTAATCGACCTGATTAACGCTGCGGGCTCAATGGGTCGGCGCAACACTAGCTCGCAGTCTACTCGCAGGAGTCTCAAAACCTAAAGTCTTTCGCGGGCGTTGATTTAGGCGCAGCGCTACCTTGTCCAGGTCTGCTTGAGCATAGCTCGGCTCGGTCTTGACCACCTCTTCGAGTACTGGCTGCGCTTGAACCACGCGGTTCTGGTGCGAATAAAAATCCCCGTGCAAGGCAAGTGCTTCGCCCGGAGAAACCCTGCGAATGGCGTAATTCTTGTCCGCGGCTTCCTGACCTACCTTGGCAACGCCGACCTGGAAGCTGCCCTGCCTCGAGTAGGACTCGATCTTCTTCCCAAATTGTTTTAGATCGCCAAACGCCGCTCGCGCAGCCTCGAGCTGGTTGCCGGATTTCTGCCAGGTGCTCCTGCTGCTCCAAATAGTATCAAATGAACTTGCTGGGTTGGCAGGTCGAGTGACGACGCGTCTTGGGCACTGACTCTCCTCCGCACGAAGTCGCATAACCGGCGCTGGTCGGAAGCGCGTTCGAAGAGATCGGAGCCCGACTGCACCCCGTGGCACCGCATTTCCTCCAACGGGCACAAGGCCATCGTCAACTACCCAGAACCCACGATGAACCTTGCCGATCAGGCGGGACGTTGAGCGAATTGCTACGGCATCTGTGGAGAGCCCGTAGAGAGACTCTTCGCAGTCCAATCGGCGTGAGGCAAACCACAAGAGGAAAGAGCCTTCAGCTCCTTCTCTACGTCATACTCCACTCGTCGGATGGTTGGACTTGGCCCATCTAACAGCAGGTAGGAGGCCCGGCGATCGCCATCATACGAAAGACCAACGCTGCCGGTGTTGACGACAAGCCTTTCTCGAACCTGTGGGTTTGGAACGTTCCGAATGTAGGGGCGATGAATATGCGCGTAGACGGCAACCGGCTGGCCCAGCGGTCCGTAAACCGATTCCAGCTCAGCATCCGTCGCTTCTGGTGTCGGAGCTCGCCAAGGACTCTCGGGACTCGCGTGCACCAGCGCCATCGGGCCTCGAATCTGAACGCGCGCCAGCCCGCTCAGCCACGCGATCCTTTCTTCTCCCAGCATGGTGCGGGTCGCCGCCGCCATCTGACGAATCGCCGTCCAGAGGGAGGGCGGGGCCGACGATTGACTCGCAAACTCCTCCAGCGACTCGGGCCGGAAAAGCATTTCATCAGTGTTACCCACCACACCTTGCCAGCCGAGATCGCGAATGCGATCGACAATCCCCACGGGGCTAGCACCTGCGTCTGCGAGATCACCGCCATGGAGGACCAAGTCGGGAGAGGTCTGTTGCAGATCCGCGAGGACTGCTTCAAAGGCCGTTCGATTCCCATGGATGTCGGATAGGATTGCGATACGCATCACGGAACTCTAGTGCATTGCGCCCTCCAAAGGAAACTGCCGTTGTTCGCAGTTGGTCGGCGGAAAGACATTGCTACGGCACCAGACAGCAACCCTAAGGTCCCAGCGCAAATATGAAAAACCAATACGGGCGAAAATCGCATGTTTCCGCACTCCTTTACGCTCCGCTAACTCGCCAAGCGCTTGCTTTCTCTTCCCACTTCGGTACGTTCACTCCGATCACGAGAAGCCACAGGTCAGCGATAGTTCCCCAAGGCCGGCGGGTAGCAGAATGTAGGGAAAATGGGATGAGAGCCCAGGCGCAAGAAGGTTCGCGAAACTGCCGATAGCGAGCCATAAGCGGCAGATAGTTGTGTCGTCACACGAGTCTAGGAGCGCTCAACCAGAATCTCTGCGTAAAGTGTTGACGCCAGGCATGTTACTCATTACTGCCCCTATCTGCACAGGTTGAGACTCTCGATCTCCCTCGTAGCATTTGCCTTACCCGGAATGTCTCAACCGCATCCTGGTGTGAGGACGGTTGCCAGCACCGCACACGAGAAGAGAGGAACACGGGCCGGGAACTAAATGCCATTGGTATGGGAATAGAGTAACTAGGGTAGTTTATTTCCTTGAAAATGTTGGAGTGAAGCAGTGAGCCGTCGTTCTCCACGGTTACAACAGCAAATTGCTCTCTTCGTTCGGGGCGCGGGCGCAGACGTTTCCGTCTCAGACCGAGCCCGTTGCCGCGAGGGTGCGGTGCCGAGACGGCCGGGGATATTTGTGGTTCGTGTGGAGTTCCTCAGGCGACTGGGATGACGAGATCCCATGGTCGGCCAAAGAAATCAGCTCTTTGGGTTGCTGCATTTATTGAAAAAAGGGGGAGAGCCGACCGCCCGACAGGTAATGCCGGACAGCCTGACGGGGGCGGAGGAAACGAAATCGTGAGTGGGTGCAATGAAGTTTTCTCTTCGAAAGTATTGGTGGATCATCGCATTGTTAGTGGCTGCGTGCGCGTTGGGTGTCGGCATTTGGCTCGGGCGGTAGATCGGCTAATATCGAAATCAAATCACAAAGCACTGTCACTTGGGAAAGCTTTGAGGGGGTGAAATAAGGCACTCAAGCAGTCTCGCTCAACGGATTCCACCAGAAGCCGACCCTGATTCCGCCCGAGGCACGAGGAACCGGAAGTAGTCCATCACCGAACGCTCTCTGATTGATGACCTCCTTCCACTTCCCTGATAAGTCTGGTTCTATCTAAAATAGGAACCACGCTGAGAGGCCAACACACGCGGCGAGGAATCAGAAACGATTTACACCCGCGCTCCTCCGTAGCGCGTCAGGAGAGCTTTTGCCCTCTTGACAAAGACCTATCATGGAAGTCGGGTTACCGGAGATGTGAAGTAACACTTCATGTCCGGATAGCGCGTTTTATCAGGCATGTGAAAACAAAAACAGTAAGCACCCCTAACCCCTGTCCTTAAACTGGTCTTCGGTACAAGCGACGGTTTGCCCTCTGCATGCTAGCCTACCCTCATGGCGGATTCTGCACCAAACGAGTTCCGTCGGCGTTACGCGCGCCCTGGCGAGCTCGATACTTCGATTCTCGAAACACATTCAGTTGAAAAGCGCCCGGAAGTGCCGCCAAACCCCAACCTTAAGCCCCCCACTCCTTCTACCGGGACTGTCGAATCAAAGGCCATTCTCTTACGGCAGAGCATCGAGCTGAACTCCAACCTCAAGAGCCCCGTGCCTCTAACAAGGAGGGTTGAATCAAAATCAATTCCATTGCGCGAGAGCGAGCTGAACCCCAACCTCAAAAGCCCCGCGCCCCCAACGGGGATGGTCGAAGCAAAATCACTTCAACAGCGCCCGGCCGTGCAGCCAACCCCCAGCAACAAAACCTCCACGCCTCCAACTGGGATTGTCGCATCAAAATCAATTCCATTACGCCAGAGTGTCGAGCTGAACCGTAAAAGCCCCACCCCCCTGACCGGCGAAGGCGCAATCAGCAGTAAGAGAGTAGCGGCGCGTTTTGAACTTTTGCCAGACCAGAAATCGCGGTGGGGCCGGATGGGCCTGAGCGCCGTCGGACAATTGGTCACCCTGGGTTTGCTCCTCTTGAGTCCCATGGTTTTTCCGCAGACGATGCAGACCGCGCTGAAATTTGATGTTGTGGAATTGATGCAGCCGGTAACGGAAATTCCCGCCCCCACCGCAACTCCCCCGCCCCCACCGCGCCCGAAGATCAAGCCAAAGACTCCGCCACGGCCGCCAGAGATCAAGCCGGAAGTGCCCGAACCACCCCCAATGTTGCCTCAGTTGAGCCCCAGGCAGCCGCACGTATTTTTGATGCTTAAACCTGAACTGCGAAAAGTTCACACAGTGGAAGAGAAGCCTGTGGAACTCAAGCCGGTTCTTACACAGACAGAGATTGTTCTGAAGACGAACGAGCCAAAGCCCCCAAAGGAAGATGTGAAGATCGGCAATCTTAGTTCGGGGGGAAGTCCTGCGCCAGCGACCGTGGCCGCTCCTGCGAACAAAGTGCAGACCGGCGGCTTTGGCGACCCGAACGGAATCCCGGGTCCCGGAAATCCAAACCGGGCTGGGAACATCAACCGAGCCGGCTCGCCTCAGCTGCCCGGCGGTCCCGGCTATGGCAATGGAAGTGGCGGTGCTCAGGGCGTACGCGGCACGGTCGCCTCCGAGGGCCCCAGGAAGAGCGCGCCCGTCACTGGCGGCGTGACCGCCAGTGTCAACATCCTATCCATGCCGAACCCCGTCTATTCCGACGAAGGGCGCACTCTAAGAATGGAAGGGGACGTCGTGCTGGAGGTGGTCTTCCTCGCCTCGGGCCAAGTACAAGTGACTCGCGTGGTGAGCGGCCTAGGCCACGGTCTCGATGAAGCAGCTATCCAAGCGGCAAAACAGATACACTTTAGGCCCGCGAAACGCGACGGGTTGCCGGTTGATTCTCCCGCTCGTGTCCGGATTGAGTTCCGTTTGGCCAAGTAAGCTTGGGGCAGCGACATGAGGAAGATACTGGCAGCCATGCGGTCCTAAAATCCTCAATGCCAGCGGGTCGCCCGGCTTGCGCCTTGTTCATTAACATCGCGACGGGCACCCTCATGGTTCTCTCAATTCATTGATCCAACTTTGTAGGGTCAGCTGATTGTCTTGTTCCATACGTGTGAAGATAACTCCCATCGAGCCGGCCCGGCCGAGCATTAGCGGGGAACTTTAGCAGCGAACACGTCGAAGTCGCAGATTGGATGGATGTGATCGAAGTCTGTGCCATTCTTTAGGATCTCCTTAAATTCCGCAGGCGTGCGGCCCCTTCCGGCCGCCCCGTGTTGTCCGGCGTCAAGTTGCGGGTGATCATGTTTGGACCTGCGTAACCGAGGGGCTGGTGGGAGTGCCGACGGGCCCGAAGTTCGTGCCCCCGCTCAGGTAGACAGTCGGATCGACCACCGTCTTCTGGCCAAAGTAGGGGTTTCCGCCTGCGGCGTAATTAAAATTTGGAGGCCCGCCGGCGGTGTGGCAACCGTTGCAGTGAGCCTGTGCGTTGACAATGAAGCTGCCTAGCTACGATGCTTTTCTATGCGCGACCTACTAAGAGCCACAATCTTCTTCGGCATCATCTTGATCCACGGAGGATGCAGCCTAATCGACAGGTCAATCACAAGGTCCTTGGAAGAGGACAAATCGTATACGCGCCACGTGGTGGAATATCATCGGAAACACCCGAACAAGAGAAACGACGGAGTGACGGTTACGTGGTCAACGGCAGATTACGTCGCCATGGCAATAGCGAAACAGAATTTGCAGGGCGAATGGGCGAAGCCTACAGACCAATTGTCTTTCTTACCGGACAACCTCAAGTTGGACCAGAATGGACGGCCTTTCTGCGCGATTCAGAGAACCAACAGCATTATTGTTCTGGCGTATTGGAACAAAACACCGAAGGATTGCACGACCGACGCCACCAAGAACATAGATGATTCGCACATATCTGGCGACATGGAGTTTTCAGGGCGAACTGACTATTGGGTTTATGCGCTCAAGACCACAAGGATTCCTGCTGGTGATTGCATCCTCCCCCCTGACCTTTATGTCATCCGACTCGACAAACAGGGGAAGCGGTTTTTCTTAGTGGGCTCCGAATCTTACTTCTCATTACGCTCCAAGGTAACATCACAGCTAAAACGGCTCGATGCGATTGTCGAAACGTTTGAGCCATCGTGGAAGGGGATTTGGTCAGCCGGTTTCTTCCTAGTCCCAAG
>WNFQ01001437.1_pt1 | contig 16866 bp, 8 predicted proteins | sample 5400171 | NCBI WGS metagenome assembly WNFQ01 (sample SAMN13153356, study PRJNA577476) | soil metagenome | isolation source: 20 cm soil under Madrone tree | place: USA:California | collected 2016-06-14 | reverse complement strand
CGGCGGTAATCAGCATCATGCCCGCGACGGTGCCAATCCCGAAAACCAGCAAATACAGCACCGCCCAGGATGGAACGCGAATGGTCGTGAGCACTAACAAAGCTACGGCCGCCGATCCGGCAAGACCGTGAACAATTCCGACGGCCAGAGGCCGCACGACTTGATAGAGACCGAGTTGACCAAAGGTGCGATCCATCCAACTCACGGACGTCGCATCCGCGGCATGGCCGTGCTCTTCAGGACTGTGGCTGTGTTGATGACTGTGAACGTAGTCACCATGTCCGTGGGGATGCGAGGGTTGTCCAGACTGCTGAGGGGTGACCGTTTCCGTGATCCAGCGCATCATGCCAGAGAGATTCAGAATTCCTAGCAGAATCGACATCAGCCCTACCGACAACTCCATCGTGAGGCCGGCCCTTGGCGGAATCACCAGTCCGAATAGGATGATTGCCGAACCGACAACGAGAATCGTGATGGTGTGGCCCACTCCCCAGAGCACTCCAATCAATGCCGCGTGGCGAATGCTTCGCTGGCGGCTCACGATTGTCGTTATCGCGATGACGTGGTCCGCATCGGTCGCGTGCCGCATGCCGAGAAAAAAACCAACAGCAATGATGGAAAGCACAGTGATCATTTGTATTTAGACCGTGGCAGTGACGCGAGGTTTGGTGAACCGGGGAGGACTCGAACCTCCAACCCGCTGTCACCGCTCCCAATGCTAAATTGTTGATTCGTCTAGCTTGTTCTCGCGTCTCAGTATCTGGTTTTCGATGGTGTTGGGCGCTTAATGTTCCCTTATTGTTCCCCGCTATTTGAGGACACAGAAACTCTATCACTTAACGTGGCAAGATGGCAGTCTCAGGAGGGATCTCAAGGAAGACTTCTGCGTCAGGCCATCACATCCGAAACTAAACAGCTCACTCAAGAAATCGCCTGCCCTGCTTCATGCTTGGACCGACGGAGACTACCAACAATCCACATGTTGCTCCAGAGTGTTTGAATACCGGCGCGGCCTACTTCTGGCCGTAATAGGCGGTGCTGCCGTGTTTACGAGAAAAATGTTTTTCGTGCAGGTGTTTAGAGATAGAACTGGCCCTGGGGTTTGCGGCAATCGTTTCGAGGGCGATGGCTGCGATCTCTTCAAGAATCACCGCGTTGTGCGCGGCGTCTGCGGGAGTCGTTCCCCAGCAAAACGGCCCGTGGTCTGCAACAAGGACGCCTGGGGAGTGGAGCGGCTGTTGATTCTTGAATCGGCGGACGATTGCGTGGCCGGTATTCACTTCGTAGCCGGATCTAATTTCCTTTGGGGTAAGCGGCTTCGTCAACTGCACAGGTCCGTGAAAATAATCGGCGTGTGTCGTTCCCAAGCAGGGAATTTCTTTTTGCGCTTGGGCCCAAGCTGTAGCATGGCGGGAATGCGTATGAGCAACACCGCCGATTCCGGCGAATGCGCGATAAAGGACGAGATGTGTAGACAGGTCGGAGGATGGCCGCAAGATTCCTTCGATGAGCTTGCCATCGAGGTCGGTGATCACCAGATCCTCTGGTTTCATTTTTTCGTAGGGAACGCCACTCGGCTTGATAACAACGAGGCCTTCGTCACGCGCAATCCCGCTGGCGTTCCCAAAGGTATATAGAACAAGGCTGCGGTGAACCAATTCAAGATTGGCTTCGAGGACTTCCTGGCGGAGGATACCTAGTTTCATGCGATTCCTCTTGAAGCGGCAGCGACGCGACGGAGTGTAGGCAGAACACTTCCGACTTTCGCTGCTGGAGCGTCGGCGTTTCCAAATGCGAAATAAAGCTCGCTGTATAGCGCGTAAAGATCCTCGTAGACACGGGCTGCTTCGGGTTCTGGCTCGAAGACACGGTACGCTGGACAGAGCGCCGCCTGGGCGTGCTCGATGGTTCGGAACGCACCAGCCGCGAGGGCTGCAAAAATGGCGGATCCAAGGCTGGTAACGTCGGACTGTGGAATGAGCACAGGCTTATTGAGGACATTAGCGTAAATCTGGTTAAGAACCATGTTCTTTTGGGGGATGCCCCCCGAATTGATGACGCGGCGAGTCGGGACTCCGAATTTTTCCATGCGTTCGAGGATCACTCGAGTGTGAAAGGCAGTGCCTTCAATAGCCGCGAAAAGTTCGTCTTGAGGTGTATTCGCAAGATTCCAACCGAGAGTAATACCGCCAAGTTCGGGATTGACAAGCACGGTGCGATCGCCATTATCCCAGGTCAGCCGAAGCAGGCCGGTCTGGCCGGGACGGTATAGCCCAAGGCTCTGAGAAAGAACGGGAACTGTAGTGCCCGCGCGACGGGCTATGGCCTCGAAGATATCGCCAGTGGCCGACAGGCCAGCCTCGACTCCCGTCTTTTTCGGGTGAACCGAACCGCGTACGACACCACAAACGCCGGGGATGAATCGCATCTCATCACTCATCGCAATGATGCAAGTCGACGTGCCCACGACATTGACGATGTCCCCGGTACGGGCGCCGGCGCCAATGGCGTCCCAGTGGGCATCAAAGGCCCCGACAGGAATTGGAATCCCGCATCGAAGACCGAGCTTTGCCGCCCAGTCCCCCGACAACGTGCCTGCCAGTTCGTCACTGGTAGCGTAACGACCGTTGAGTTTTTCCCGCACGCCCTTGAGCTGCGGGTCAACTGCGACAAGAAAGTCCTCTGGCGGGAGACCGCCGAGGGATTTATTCCACAGCCATTTGTGGCCCATCGCACAGATTGAACGAGGGCTGAGCTCTGGCTCTGTGATGCCACAGAGAACAGCAGCAACCATATCGCAATGCTCAAACGCAGTGACGAATCGATCGCGGAGGCCCGGATTGTGCCGGAGCCAGTGGAGCAGTTTCGAGAAGCCCCATTCCGATGAATAAACGCCTCCGCACCAGTCAATGACATCGAGCTTGCGGCGGCGGGCAGTCTCTGTGATGAGGGCAGCCTCGCGCCACGAGCGGTGGTCGCACCAGAGATAGTAGTCACTGAGCGGCTCCAGTTTTTCCCCCACGGGAATCACGCTCGAGCCTGTCGTGTCTATCGCAAGGGCCGCGATTTGGTCTCCCGAAATCTGAGCGGAAGCGACGGCTTTCTGCACGGCCAGGCCGAGAGCACGCATGTGGTCCGCATGGTTTTGCGTAGCGTGGTCAGGATCTTCTTTCTTGCGCTGCAGTGGATACTCGGCGATGCCTGTGCCCAGGCGGCCTTTGCCGGTATCTACAATCGTAACGCGAACGCTGAGCGTCCCGAAATCCACTCCGGCTACGATGGCCATAAAGACCTGCTTTTATCCACCTTTTCACGAGAAGTTGAGTTCGAGCTTGCTTGGCGGTTTCTGAGCCTCGAATCCTTACAGTCCGCTACGCGCCGTGCTTGTACATCTCCCAACCGAGGTAATTTGTCGCCGCTTCATAGATCATTGGCGTCACCGTGGAGAAGTTCGCGGCGACGTGGTGTTCAAAACCGTTTTCGCAGATGTAACGGAGCAGTTTTTGCATGTTTAGAATCTCGACGACGCCGGCTCCGCCAAACGTTTCCAGAGGATCGTCAGTGAAGCGCCCACCTCCAACATAGCCGCGAATCTTCCCCGCAAAATCGTCCGTGGAAAAGCGGGCGAAGGTCATGGGGCCGGACTTCACGCGGCCCACGCAAGTGCCAAAGGTGTTCTCCTTGCCCACGGTTCCAGCAATGATGGCCTGAAAATCCATTTGCACTTCCTTGAAGAAATGCTTTGGTAAGTTGCTGCAGTGAAAGCAAACCGCTTTGTTGGAATCTGTGCCGTAATTGTTGTTCCAGTCGAGGAGCGCGCTCGGCGAGCCGGACGCCAATTGCAGAGCGTGCATGCCGAGCACACCGCACACATCCACTTCGCAGGCGCTGGAGAGCAGCGAGTCGCTCATCATGCTCATGACCGTGCAGGGCACGACCCCCAGGTTTTCCTCGAGCGAAGTCCAACACTGCACGGCGCTGATTTGCACGTCGGCAACCTTCATCCAATCGTCGACGACAGCGCCAAGCTTGGCCATCTTCAGAAGGGCTGGCTGCGGAATCCCACTGGTTGTGACGTATTTTTCGATGGACTTCAATTTCCCTACGGCGGCCTCATCAGTGTCCTTCATCCGGCTGATGCGGCCAAGAACTTCAGAAAGATCCAGCGTTTCGACGGAGATACCACTAGCTTCCAGCAGCTTTTCGCTATAGCGCACGGTGTTGAAGGCAGCAGGCCGGGCGCCAATCGCCCCGATGCGCAGGTTCTTCAAGCCTTTCACAATCCGGCAGACTCCGGCAAACCATTCGAGATCTTTCTTGAACTCTCCTGAATTGGGACTGACGGTATGCAGCGTCGTTAGTGAATACGGAATTCCGTATTGCTTCAGATTGTTGCATGCGGACATTTTTCCGCAGAAGCTATCTCTCCGGTGCGCAATGCCCATCTTTGACGGTGTGTCGGGCGTAGCCTGGATGAGTACCGGCACATTCAGGCTCGCCAATCGCAGGGTGTCAGCAATCGCACGCTCGTCGCCGAAATTGGGCAGTGAAACGATGACCCCATCGATGCGCTCACTTGCGCCGCGAAACAGTGCCGCGCAGCGCTTCGCTTCCTCGTGTGTTTCCACCGCGCCGTGCTTGCTCTGCTCTGGGCTGAGAACCACCGCGTCAATTCCCACGGATTGGAGAACCTGGATCATCTCCTCGCGGCCGCTTTTTGCCAGGTGATCGGGAAAAAATCCCCGATTCCCGATGATGAGACCGAATGTTGCCCTAGCGCTCATTTCGATGGACACTCCCTCACGTATCTCGTCTCGGGCGGAAAACAGCCACGTACACGCCACCCAGGATAATCAGTAGTCCGCCCCACGACACAGGTGCGTGCAGCTCAGCCAGCACGGTGCTGGGAGGGTTTGACCATTCTGTCAGCCCGCTCACAAGAATCAAGCAACCGTAGATCAAAAGCAAAACCCCGACAAAGAACCAGACCGGAACGATATGACGTTTTTCGCTCATCTTAATCACCAGAAGACTATCTGTAGTACCAAGAAAATCGCGATGGCCACGGCGCCCCAAAAGGCCGGGCGGCGAATTAGCCCGACGCTCCCCTCTTGCTGTACTTCCGTGAGGCTGTAGACCAGCCCTTTCAGCTCCTCATCGGGCCGCGGCTTGGTCACTAGCGTGACGAGAACCGTGACAGTCACGCATATCACGCAGGACCACAGCGCTTGATACATGTCCTGCGCCAAGGCCTTGGCGTGCGGTGAGAGCGCGAACACCGCGACATAACGGGGATCCAGCTTCATCGCCACAAACATCCCGATGGAAGAAAATGTTCCGGCCAGCAGCCCCCAGAAGCCGGCGGCCCTGCTGACGCGCTTCCACAGCATCCCGAGTAGAACAGTCCCAAACAACGGCGCAATAAAGAAACCAAACAATGCCTGCACGTAGTCCATGATGCTGGCAAAGCCCATCGCCAGATAAGCAGTGCCAATGCTGATGACCAGACCGATCATCGTGCACCAGCGCCCCATCGAGACGTAATGTTGATCGGGGGCGGTCTTTCGCAGGAATGGACGATAGAGGTCATACGTCCAGACGGTGGCGAAAGCGCTGACGTTCCCCGCCATTCCCGCCATAAATCCCGCGACCAGCGCTGTGATTCCAAGCCCTAACAGACCGGGCCCACAATAGCGCGCTAGCATCAGCGGGAGCACTTCGTTATAGCTGTACTGCCCTGGTTGCAGACTGCTCGCCGGCACCAAATGTTGGGGCAGCACTGCCAAACCAAGCAAGCCTGGAAGAATCACGATGAAAGGCACGGCCATCTTGAAAAAGGAGCCTATGATGGGGGCCATTTTCGCCGACCGGATGTCCTTGGCAGACAGCACGCGCTGCACCACAAGAAAATCCGTGGTCCAATAGCCCATCGCTTGCACCGCACCCAAGCCAAACACAATGCCGGTCCAGTGCATGCCCATGGGATTATCCTGAAAGCGGCCCAGGGGACCCCAGATGTGCGTGTAATCCTGACCGGGAAAATTCTGCTGAATGCGCGCCACCATGCCTTTCCATCCACCAGTTTCGATTAATCCAAGGATAGGAATGAGCAGCGCGCCGAACCAGATCAAGAAAAATTGCAAGACTTCGTTGAAGATTGCAGAAAAGAGGCCGCCCGCGGCAACGTACAGGCCCACAGTCACCGACGACACCCAAATGCTGAAATTAATATTCCAGCCGAGCACTACCTTCATTACCACAGCCATCGCGTACATATTTACGCCGGACATCAGAACGGTCATGATGGCAAAGGTGACGGCGCTCAACGCGCTGGCCGCAGAACCATAGCGCAGTTGGAGATACCCCGGAACCGAGTGCGTCTTCGAAATGTAGTAGAACGGCATCATCACGATACCTAGAAAAACCATTGCCGGAATGGCGCCAATCCAATACCAATGGGCAGCGAGGATTCCGTATTGATATGAGGATCCCGCCCAGCCCAGCAGTTCCAGCGATCCGAGGTTGGCGGAAACGAAAGCGAGTCCTGCTACCCACGCGGTCATTTCGCGGCCAGCCAAGAAGAAATCTTCGCCGGTCTTGGCAAAGCGCTTTAGATAGAATCCGATCCCCAGAACAGCAAGGAAATAAATGGCGATGATCGCCAAATCAACGGGAGCAAGATGGACCAACCGCTCTGAGTTCGGCAAAGCCAGGGCATAGGTCATGGGTTGCTATCGCATTCCCTCTCCGCTACCTCAGCGTAAATTTTCCCTGCAATTCAATCTGTGTCGAAGAACTGCCTATCAGGATCGCAAAATCACCTGGCTCAGCCTTCCAGTCACTCGTGCTTACGTCGTAATAAGAGAACGCACGCTGGTCCAGGCTGATCGTCAGGCGTTTTGTCTCGCCAGGCTTGAGTTGAACTTTCGCTAAGCCCTTCAGTTCTTTGACGGGGCGCGGCACGCTAGCACGGGAACCTCCTACGTAAGCCTCCGCGACCTCTGCACCTTCACGCGAACCAGTATTCTTTACATTGAAGCTGATGTTGACAGGAGCGCTGGCGTTCGCCAATGTCGGCGAAATCTTCAGATCGCTATATTCAAACGTGGTGTACGAGAGACCGAATCCAAAGGGAAAGCGCGGTTTCACCGTCGAGCGATCATAATGTCGGTAGCCGAGAAAAATTCCTTCGGAATAGGTAACTCGTTTTTCGCCACTTTTGGGGTAGTAGCTGTTGAACGTGGGATTGTCTTCCCACCGGCTTTCGAAAGAAGCAGGTAGTTTGCCGGAAGGACTGTAATCACCGAAAAGAATTTGCGCCAGGGCATTGCCGCCCTCTTGCCCCGGATACCATGCATGGAGCAGCGCGGGGACCTTGTCAATCCAGCGCCTCATGCCAACGTTTCCGCCGGCAGTGAGAACTACAACGACGTTTTTGTTCATCTCGACGATTTGTTCGATGAAATTATCCTGGCCTCCAGGCAGGCGAAACGTGCGATCGCCTCCCTCGCTCTCCGAAGATGGATCGAAGCCCACGCAGAGAATCACGACATCTGCCTTCTCGGCCAAGGCTTTGGTCTCACTTCCCAGCGCGCGGGATGCTGGGGCAATCCCGAATCGCGCGGTGGCAGTGCCGACCGCTTCGAAATATTCCAATCGAATCTTGTAAGCCTTGCCGGCCTCCAGACGCGTGGAGTAGGTGTCCAGCGTTTCGCCATGGCGCTGCCAGTCATCAATTACGCGCTCGTCGTTGACGTAGAGGCGCACACCATCGTCGGTGGAGGTATAAAACTTGTAATCGTCCTCGGTGGGCGGAACAAAGTAGCCGGTCCAGCGTACCGAGAAATGATCTACGGGTCCGCTATCCACGTAACTCCCTTCCCCCCAATGAAAGGCGATTTGTTCGTCCGTCCGCGCCAGCGCAGGCTCTCCGCGCAATTCATCATTATTGAAGTATTCGCCTTTCAAGCCTCGCTGTCCCCCCGGTGCAGTGACAAACTCTGTGTGTGTGACGATCTCTTCGAGTGGCGCATTCTCGGAAATATAAAGGACACGCGCATCTTTGCCGAGATAGTTGCTGATACCCTCAAGGTAGCTGACCGAATGGAACGGATTCGTCAGTGAACTGCCGCCTCCGCCGATGACCGCGGGATAAGCGTCCGGCCCGAGCACGGCCACAGTTTTGATTTTTTTCTTGTCGAGTGGGAGCAGGTGGTTTTCATCCTTCAACAGAACCATCCCGCTGCGGGCTTCTTCGACGACGAGTTCCCTTCCCTTTTGACTGTACAGAGGAATGTCTCTGTCCGTCTGCTCGTGGTCGTAAAATCCAAACTGGATTGCTTTGCGAAGTATGCGACGGACTTTATCGTCAATCACCGTAAGGGAAACCTGTCCGCTCTGGACGGCGGGCATCAGCGTGTGCTTATTCATGAACGCCGCGGAGGGCATCTCCAGATCGAGGCCTGCGTTCGCGGCCGCAATCCCATCGTGCGTCGCGCCCCAGTCGGACATCAGAATGCCATCGAAGCCCCATTCCTTTTTAAGGACCACGTTGTTCAGAAAATTGTTTTGCGTCATGTAAGCGCCGTTGACCAGATTGTAGGCATCCATAACAGCGCCAGCCTTGGCCTCTTTCACGGAAGCCTCGAACGCGGGAAGATAAATTTCCCGCAGCGGTCGTTCGTCTACCTCAGAGCTGTGATCCAATCGGCCATACTCCATGTTGTTTGCGGCGAAATGCTTCACCGTAGCAATCACGTCTTGTGACTGGATTCCTCGGACGACGGACACAGCCATCCGCGATGCAAGATATGGATCTTCTCCATAGTACTCGAAATTTCGCCCGTTCATCGGGGCTCGATAAATGTTCATTCCCGGCGCAAGAATAAAATGGACTCCCCGCGCCCTCGCATCTTGCCCCATGCTCTCGCCCACGCGGCGCGCAAGTTCGGTGCCCCAAGAAGCGGCCAGCAAAATTCCAGCAGGATACGCAGTCGTCAGCCCGTAATCGTGTACGCCGAGTGGACCATCCGACATGCGCAAAGCAGGAATACCGAGCCTAGGGATAGCCTGAATGTAGAAATCACTGATGCCACCGATGATTGTAAGCTTTTCGTCGAGGGTCATCTTGCTGAGGATCGCATCCACCCGTCTTTCGACTTCCGCGCCGGGAACCTGGGAAATTTGAGCGGCCCCAAAAGACGCACCGCAGAGAAGGGCGAAAAATAGAATCACCGCCCAGCGCAGATGCAACCCAGATCGATGTTTGAAGTGGCTCATAAAGCCTGGCTACTTCTCCTCTACGATAACCGCGTCCCACGGTTTAAGTACTACTTGCTGACCTTCGGCCATGGCCGTCTGCGAAAGCAAATCCATGCCGGAATGATACGCATAAGTGAATTTCTGTGGATCGTTCGAATAGTTAAGGTAGTAGTGCAGCGTTTTGCCTGAGCGATTCGAGCCGTGTTTGACGTGAACCGGCATCGGCAGGTCCTGGTCGGGACCAGTCAAGCCTGCCTGCTTCAGAACATCCAGAAGCACGCTCTGCTGCAGCCTATCGCTGAGTACGGTTCCTTCGTACGTTAGGGAGCCTTTGCCGAAAGAATTGCGGGTAATAGCAGGATATTTGCCGAAGAAGGGATGATCGTAGTAGGCGAGCGCTTTCGCGGTGTCTGGAATCAGCATTTCCGCCCACTCGGACACCTTACTATCCGCACCCAATTGAAATGGATCATCCTTTAGCGTCAGTGGCCGGAGCAATGATGAAAACTCTTGATAGTGCAAACCCGCGGCCTCGCGCAGAGGTCCTGGCGCCATTTCCCAGCGAACTGTCGAGTACTCGTTGCAGAATCCACTCTTGAAGGAGAGAACGAGGTTGCCCCCGCCCTTTACGTACTCAACAAGCTTTGCGAGCACTGCATCGCTCGCTATATAAAGCGGTGGAACGAGGATCACTTTGTAAGCGGAAAGATTTGCACTTTCGGGCAGGACAAAGTCCACACCAACATTCGAACGGTATAGCGCGCCGTACATTTGCCGAAGGGTCGCGCGATAGTTCACCCGATCGCTGAACTTCATGAACTCAATGCCGTAGTACGAATCGTTGCTGTAAACGATCGCCACCTGATTCTTGCGCTGAATATTGGCGATCTTCGGGCCAATCCGTTGCAGTTCGTGCGCCGTTCGGCTTACCTCTTCGTACGCACGGCCTGGCGTCAGGTCATGCCCCAGCACGCCTTTCCAGTAAGTCTCCTGGCCATAATGAATCGAGTGCCAGTGCCAATACTCGATCATGTTCGCGCCTGAGGCGGCATGCGTGTACACATCGAGCCGCAGTTGGCCATCGTACGGCGGAAACTGTTCTTTGGAATCCCACCCGATGGCCTCGGCGTTGGTTTCCGTGATCAGGTAGTTTGTCTGCTTGAGTGAGCGGACGTAATCGCCGACGTAGGAAGACGCTTCGCCGTCGAACTGGTCTTGCGTTCCGTGATAGGGGTTCGCCGCGGCAATGTCGAGATTCTTGACTACGTCGGACTCGTTCACCTCCGGGCGAGGAGGCCCAGCAAAGTCATGCATCACGAACTGATCGGGACGCTTGTACTCATTGACGATGGCCGCCTGCCAGGCAAGAAAGTCGGTGGTCATCCATTGCGAGTAGCGCTCCCATTCGAGCTTCCATCCAGGGTTGATAATACCGTCCCGTGGCGGTAGCTCGGACCAATCGTTCAGCCGTTGTCCCCAGTAGTTCAGCCCCCAAACTTTATTGAGTGTGTCTGTCGTTTTGAATTTTGATTTCAGATAGTCAGCGAATCCAACCTGAACATCATGGTTCGCCGCACCCGCGGAGGAAGTCTCATTGTCGATCTGGTAGCCGATGATGGCGGGACTGTTCTTGTAATGTTCGAGAATCTTGCGGATCACTCGCTCACAATAAAACCTGTATGTCGGGTTCGAAAGGTCGGTATTTTGACGGTATCCGTAATACAGATATTGTCCGCCGAGACGCGTCACGACGATTTCAGGATGCTTCTTATACATCCAAGCGGGGATGGAAGCTGTCGGCGTACCCATGATGATGCGGATCCCAGCGGCATGAAGTTTCTCCACCACGCGATCCATCCACGCGAATTCAAACTTGCCATCCTCCGGTTCCCACAACCCCCAACTGAATTCCCCGATGCGTACTACCGTGATGCCAGCCTTCTGCATTAGTTGGACATCCTGGTCCAAGCGTTCGTATGGCATGTATTCCGGATAATACGCAACGCCATACAACACGGTATCCATCCGGTCGGCACGGAATGCTGCGCGGGCCTGCGCTTTCACTGGCAGAACGGCGCAGAACTGGACTAAGAGTAGCAGCCCAGCCCGCAAGATCCACGAGAACCACAGTCGAGTGTCTGCCCCAAAACTCATGTGCGGCCCTTTCCCGGATTCATCACCGTTGAATCGCGCAACACGAAACTCGTCTTGAGCACGTATTCGGTCCCTTTCGGATTCGGAGTCTCACGTTGTACATCCTCCAACAGCGCTTGAAACGCCAGGCGCCCAAGTTCGGCTTGGGACATCTCAATCGTGGTCAGCGGTGGGATGATATATTGCGACAGGTGGATATTGTCGAAGCCGATTACAGAAACATCCCGTGGAACTAGGATCTTTTCGCTATAGCACTTCCGCATCACCCCAATCGCCGTCATATCGTTCGAACAAAGCACCGCCGTCGGACGCAAGCGCCCAGCCAGCAGTCTTGAGAATGCCTCTTCTCCACCCTCCAGAGTGTGGTTGCCCTCCACGATCAGTTCCGGAGCAGCAGCCATCCCGATCTCGCTCATCGACCGGATGAACGCATCCTTTCGGGCCAGGGCAGATTTCAAGGTCAATGGACCGGTAATGAATGCGATCTTCTCATGGCGCAAGGCGGCAAGGTGTTGTACCGCCTGACGAATTCCGTGCAGGTAATCGATTCGAATATTGCTGACACGCGGACGCGGCGGACCAACGTCCACAAAAACCAGAGGCACATTGCGAAGTTTAAGGTCGTCGAGGAGTGATTCCTCCATGCCGAAGGTCATTACCGCTACGCCTTCGACCCGGTGCTCAAGCATGCGCCGTACAGAGGTCTTCATGCGCTCAGGATCGTGAACCGTTGACGTTACCAGGATTTCGTAATTGTGCTGCAGGGCAGTCTCTTCGAAAACATGGACGATTTCAGGGAAAAATGGGTTTGTAATCTCCGAAACGATCAAACCAAAAATTCGGCTGCGCCCGGAAACCAGCGCACGCGCCTGAGTGTTCGGGAAATACCCGAGCTCTTCGACAATTCTCCACACGCGCTTCGCCAGTTGTGGTTGCACGCTGGGATGACGGTTAATGGTACGCGACACCGTGGCCGTTGAAACTCTTGCGCGTTTAGCGATTTCCCTGATGTTCATCGACCCAAGCTCACGGCCCCAGCGACCGCGTCCTCCCGATCATCTTATTTGTCCCATGCGCAATATCCCAGTGCGTTCTTCACGCCGTGACGTGGTCGATTCCGCCGCGGGAAGATGCAGGGCCGCTAGGAAACCTTGGCTGCCATCCATATGCGGCCCGATTAAGCTCTGTAGCTCCACCCGATCAGAAATACAAGTGCAATCCAAGCTGTACGGTTCGGTTGGACAGCGCGGTTCGGCTGATGCTCCCGAAATTCGAGATCTCCGGGTCCGCGTTCGGCTCCGCGAATTCAGGATGATTCGGTAGATTGAAAAAGTCCGCTGAGAAGGTAAGCCGCGTCGCCTCTCGGAGCTTGAAATCTTTCTGCAGGGAGAAATCGAAATTATTCACGCCCGGATTCCGGATATTCGAAAAGTATCGAGGGGCGTTGCCGAAGGCCTTGTGGACATCAAATGGTCCGCTGAGATCGACGAGGTTGGAAGCTGGACAGGTGCCGGAAAAATCGAACGCACTCGTGCTGAACCAGTGCGCGACGGTTCGCTGGAAGCCCGAGGGGAGGGGGTTACCTATCACCATGGGGCGGTCCGAGAGTACACCGGCGCCGTTGCAAAATCCGTACGAGTTATCCGTGATTCCGAAAGGAGTGCCGGCGCTTATTGTATAGATAGCGCTCAAGCGCCAGCCCCCGATCACATTACCTGCAGCGCCGCTGTTCAACCATTTCTTCCCGGGCCCGAAAGGCAACTCGACGATGGGGGCAAGCGTGAATCGCGCGGGCACATCGCCCGCACTCACCGAGCGCTCTGCTTTGCGGTTGTAGAAGTCCTGCCCCAAAACGTCCAGGGACCAGAACCCGCCCCAATCGGAAGAAGAGTCATCGATCAATTTGCTCCACGTGAAGTTGGCAAGCAGCGAGAAGCCATGCGAGAAACGATGATCGAATCTCGCTTGTAATGAGTGGTAAACGGAACTTGAGAGTCCCCAATATCCCGGATTTACAGTCAAGCAACAATACACATTCGCACCCGACGCGACCACTGCCGCCGCTGCCAGGGGACAATACGGACTCGTCGTCGCGGCAAAGGCGCTGGGCAGCGCCGCCGTGCTCGCTGCAGTTTGCTGGCAGATGTTGTAAGCATAGTTGATGGGCAAGTGCGTGCCATGGCTGCCTACGTAACCGAGCTGCGCGACCGTGTCCTTGCCCACTTGCTGTTCCAACGTAAAGTTCCACAACTGGACATAAGTCGGCGTTTGCTTGCGTGGCGCCCAAAAGGAGAAGGAGACATTCCCGTTCACCGCCAAAGGAGTGGTAATCGCTGAAGGGCTTGGGTCCGTGACTGTCGGGAGGCCACCCCAGTTCGTGCCCTTGGAGAGTGGCGTAGTGGCGAGAAGATTGGGGCCTGGCTGGCCGTCGCCGGCACGACCGTGACCGGTGGTACTCGGATACATGATCCCGTAGCCGCCGCGGACTACGAACCCTGCTCGCGGATTCCAGGCAAATCCGAGCCGAGGCCCGAATTCCTTCGCTGAAGGATCGAACGTGGTGTCCGGCGCATTGACGCCGAACTGCTCCCATTTCGCGGTAAACGGATCGAAGAAAGCATCTCCGTGGTGGGTTTCGTGGAAGGACTGGTCATATTGCCATCTCAGCCCCAGATTCAGAGTGAGCCTGGGCGTGAGCTTGAAGTCGTCCTGGACAAAAAACGCGTAAGACCAGGCACGGGATGATACAAAAGCGTTTTGAACCTGCACACTCCCATTGTTCATCCCTCCGAAGAGGAAGTCCGCAAAGGCATTGCCAGTCTGTGACCCCGTGAATGAGAAGCTTCCTACGACTCCGTTCGGCTGGTAGTTGTCAATCGAGTAGTGACGCAAGTCTCCGCCAGCCTTGATGCTGTGCCGCCCCACGAGCTTCGTGACCACGTCGTTGAGTTGAAGGGTTGACGCAGGTTCGTAGAGCATCCCGCTGTTCGAAATGCCGCTAAATCCAGTAATGCTCACGCCTGGAGTCCCGCACTTGGATCCGCCCGACGTGTCTGGAACGCTAGACAAGCAATTCGGAATTCCGCTGATCCCGAACCCGCTCGGTGAGGTAGCACCTGCGCCGTAAGGCGTTCGGTCTCCGATGCGGTGCATATATCCAAACCGAAAATCATTCAACAAGGCTGTCGTGAAGGTGTGCGTCCATCCCAAGGTGGTCGCATAATCACTCGATCGCTGAAACCGCTGGCCTGGTGGACCGGCAATGAGATTGTAGTCAAGAGCACGACCCCTTTGGCTGTGAAACATCCCGAAAATGTGGTCGGACTGCGAAAGATTGAAGTCGATTCGAGGGTTAAACCGGTTCAGAGACGTATTCGACGGTGTGCTAAGAAGCAACTGATCTGTTCCAATCCCGCTTGGCGTTGCACCCGTGGGCCATACCGCCAGCAGCTTCTGCGAAATAGAGCTCATCTGACCGGTGTTTGCGACGTTGTTAAAAGGAACTGGCGTGGAAGTGCCTGGAAAGTGGATCTGTTGACTTGCGTTTGTGCAATTGCCGGAGGCGTCAAAGCCAGCGGTGCACAAAGCACCGAGATCGCCGCTTCGGAACGCCGCATTCGGGACTAGCTGGCCCGCCACACTTCCACTGCCATGCGACCGAATTCCCTGGTAATCCGTAAAGAAAAATAACTTGCCCTTGGTAATGGGTCCGCCGACACTGCCTCCGAACTCATTGTAGTCGAGCGGATTCTTCCGCTTGGTTGGGTCCTCGAAGAAACCTCTAGCATCTAGATGTTGATTCCTGTTGTATTCGTATGCGGAGCCGTGCAAGACGTTTGTACCGCTCTTGCTGAGGGCGATCAGAATGGCGCCGCCCGCTTTGCCGTATTCCGCGGACATGCTGTTCTGCTCGATGCGGAACTCCTGGATTGAATCCAAGGAGGGGGCAACCGCCGCGCCTCCGAACACCGGGGCTGTAACAGTGCTGCCATCCAGCACACTGTCGTCGTTGCGTGGCCGGCTGCCGCTAATACGCAGATTGCCGTAGTTGCCGCAGCCGTCGCAGCCGGTTTGCTGCGATACACCCGCAGCCAAGGGAAGCAAGCTATAGACATTGCGGCCACTAGAACCAGAGGTTGGCAACTGCCCCAGTTCGCTTTCGTTTAGCGTCTGGCCGAGATCAGATTGCTGCGTTTGCAGTATGGGTGTGTTTACCGTCGTGACCTCAACTACTTCGTTGACTTGTCCAACCGTTAGCGTGAAGTCCACTTTGGGGTTGGCGTTCACCTCCAGCAGGATATTGTTCACAACCGCACTCTTGAAGCCTTTGGCCTCCGCTTCCACTTTGTAGGCTCCTGGGTTCAAGCTGGTGGCGCTGTAGACCCCAGCACCATTCGTTCTTACGGATACGATCACATTAGTATTCATATTGATTATTTTTACGCTCGCGTCCGGGACCGCAGCGCCGCTCGAATCGCTAACCACCCCGCTAATCGTTCCAAATAATCCCTGCGCCGCACCCTTCAGTGAACAAACTGACAAAAGGAACAAAACGAGACCTACAAACGTTGCGGCCATTCTTTTGTTTCTCACGACATCCTCCATAATTGGTGACTCGTTCTCGTACTTCTGGAAATCAAAGCCGAGCCCAGGAGAACCGAACGAATGATAGTAAATTCAAGATGAGAGCAAACGTTTACTCTCATCCGCAACCCCTACCGACTCACCCTGCAGACCAGCCCCTCTGGAGAGATTGAGCAAACGATTGCTCAAACGCCTGGCAAATTACTCCGCAAACAAAACCATGTCAAGTGATTTCCACGAAGTGGATCAATTTTCTTGCTTTATGCCTACATCTTCAACGTAAAGTACTCATCCAAAGCATATTAGCAACGCCACCAGGAAAGTCGACGCCAGCTTAACAGCCTGGCCCGATCTAGCTCGGCTAATTGAGGATGAGCAATCGTTTGCTTGGATGCTTCACTCCATACTCTTCTTGACATGCAACCCTTACAAAGATGTCCCCAAAACGCGACCTCTATCTACCTTTAGCATCGGCTGGTACCCCCCTGTCAAATGCCCCAAAAGCGCGCCTCTAACTATCTTTAGTAGTCCACGGAGTACACGTGACCCTCAAGCACTACTTTTGACTTTTCCTCCGACGAGCACCGGACGCGAATCGGGGCACCAGCCGCAAAATGAGCGTGTTTGACCTCTCCCGCTCCCCATGAGAGTCCGCTCCACACTTGCTTATCGTAGTTGATCTCAATCGGCAAAGTTTGCCCCCCTGCTCCGCGACGATCTTCAGGACGCAGCCACGACTCGTTGTTCCTGGTTCCCGGCGACCAGGCATGGGCTATTTTAGGGGTGTGTGCAATTTTGAACAGACAGTAAAAACGTATTCTGTTGACTTACACGTTATGACAAAAGTGGGAGGCTACGTAGGGGTGT
>WNFQ01003312.1_pt1 | contig 16867 bp, 24 predicted proteins | sample 5400171 | NCBI WGS metagenome assembly WNFQ01 (sample SAMN13153356, study PRJNA577476) | soil metagenome | isolation source: 20 cm soil under Madrone tree | place: USA:California | collected 2016-06-14 | reverse complement strand
CGATGACGTAAAACTCGCCGCGATACGTGTAAGTTCCCCAGTACCGCGGCACGATGGCACCCTCGATGTGTGGGACGGAAAGGAGATGTTCGTATGCGTAGGCCTCGCGGTGCGCAGACGCCACGTGCTCGTGGAGAAAGAGCTTAGCGAGCACACGAGTCGTTTCATCGAGTGTCCCACGCCAAGCCTCGAGGCAGCCCTCATACGTGACGTGCTCATGTAATACGAGGCTATGTCTTGGCTCGGGTAATCCAGGCGGATCGGGGAGTATGCCAAGAGCAGGACGAGCTGCTGGGGAGACCGGGAGACCAGGTGATGAGTTTGGAAGATGGGTGGTGAGTGGTCGTCGGCTGATCCCTTGCTGGTAAGGCTGCACCCGAGTGCGACGTAAGACACGAACGGTGGGTAAAGCTCCAGTAGTTCTATATGAGAAAGCAAGGACCTGTGACCTAGTGAGTAAATATTTGAGAAGCGATGTGTTTATCGACGCACTTGCTCTCTAGAAACTTCACTATTATGGGATGTAGGGATCTCTGTCCCAGAACTGCTAATATTGTCGCCGGCTGGGCTGCTCACTGGCAGGGGGATCGACCCGAGTATCCCAATGTCACAGACTACAGGGTGGATAACGGGTTGTTTTAGTCCGGCCAAGACCATGGCGGTGAACAGAGCAAGAAGCGGCTTAGCCTCGAGGAATGACATCGCAGGGTCTTCTGAAGGCCCAGAGGAGAGCCTAAATGCTGGAGATACCAAGAGAACGTGACCTTGTGCCGAGCGGCGGTCTGACGCCCATGAGAAGATGATGAAAGGAAAACACAAGATGCTCACCGATCTCTACAACGCGAAAGGCCACGGTGCTGAAAAGTAACGCGAACCTAACTTTCGATGAGAGCATGTGACGGCCTATCTGGATTACGATACAGTCATCATCACTGAATCCGAAAACAAAGGACAGATTTCACAGCCCACCTGAATAAGGACGGCAGACATGCCCTCCCGAGTCGAGGAAGAATCCAGAACGAGGCCAGATTGTAAATCTTGCATATTTTGAAGCACTTCGAAAGGATGATCCTGTCCGACTAGGACCACATGATCGCCGCATTTCATGACCCAGTCATTCCACCACGAGTTGAACTGGGTCGAATCACCAGATGAAACTCTATCGAGCTGCAAATTGAGCCCACGGGCAATGCCTCGCACTGCCACGAGGGCGACCCCCGATATTGTCGCGCGAATGTCGGTAGTGACTGACTTGCCGGAAAACCCCTGCCCAGCCATTCCTATCTCCTTGGGGAGATAGTCAAGGCGTGTCGCCAGGGTATCCGGTATGTCCGAATTCCAGAGCGCAGAACCGGCAACGGCAAAAGCACCCGGATCGGTGAGCAAGGCTTGTAGTTCGCCGAGAATTCGGTGCGGAATTGACGGATCCAGACAGGTGAATATTGGTACTAGATCAACTTCGAGCTGCTGGACCACAGTCCACCGAGGGGTGGGTTTTAAGACAGGGTTGCCATCGATAGGCATATGGGTCGGGATTATGTAGTCGAGGAACTCGGACCAACGGCTAGCGATGTTTCCTAGATTCCAATTGATGGGTTGGATACCGACTACGGGAAGACTGGTCATCGGCGTGCTATAATGTGCGAAGGAACCTGAAGAGTTCGTGTTGGCGCGATATAAACCGTCTCTCGTTGAAGGGAAAATATAAGGGGCTCTGGAATCAGATTATCTGGGAAGGGCGGCACATTGTCACTTCACTTGTCACTTCCTCTAGCTATACCAGGACCTGCGCTTTGGAATGATGGTGATTTTGACGTCAATTTTATGAGCGTGCTATTTATATCATATATTTGTGTCTGATTGTTGAGTAATTCGTATTCATTCGGATTCGCAGAGACCATGAGTTATGGTTTGATCTTATTCAGAGGTTACGTGAACTATACCACCATCAGAGCACATCGGTTTCGAGAATCGAAAGTTGGGAGAAGAGGCACCGAGAGCTGTGTTTGATGTTTCCTGTTTCCGATCTCATGATCAGGATCATTTAGAGAAAAAGGTTAAAGCGTGCATCCCACCAGATTACCGGCATCGCATACCATGCTGAAAGTAGCCTAGCCACAATGACCTCGGTCTCGACTCATCGATCATCGACCAATCCTGTGTGATTATTGTGAATATTACGGAGAGGGTACTAGGGCGTACTTGACGTGTCACTGATAATGATAATCTGTCGGTTGTCTCCGAGTCCGTCTCGTCGCCTGAGCCATCTGCCCACAACTCTCATTTACAGACGGACCGTGGACTCGTGTAGTTTGTCGAGTAACACCAGATTGGCGCATGCGGGTTGAACGGATCAAAAACGGATCAAAAAAAAAGTTGCAAACGTTCCACGTGACCTTCCTCCCATCCTCTGTGAGAAGATACCGTCATGGCGCTGATTCTTGGGGCTGATTCTCAAGAACAATTGACAAGAAAACGTAGCCAACAACGTAACGGATGACTCGGGTATATGAGCTACGTTAATCGACCGGCATTCATTTCAGCTAGCCTGAGCAAACGCCCAGCAAGTTTTTGTTTGCGCGTTTCGTTAGACGCCCAACTGAAACGGGCTTTCTATTTGAGGCGAACATTGTGACAGAAACTGGGTGTGGAAAGGCTCAGGCTGAAGCGACTGGCACGAGACCGAATATGAACAGGGGCCAAATCCGTAGTTAACTCCGAGACTCCGAGTCAACTATGCGCCCTGGGTCGAGTGAGTTCGTAACTCGACAAGCTCAAATCAGGGGGATGCTCCTTTTCGAACTGAATCAGGCAACTCCGAGTTGGCACAACGGTATCGACGGGGGTAACTGTTGAGACACGCGTGAGCCCAGATCAACGGATCAACGTTCTCAGATGTCAAAATAGGCGCTTGGATTAGATAATAGAAAGCACGAGAAAATGCCGTAAATTGAATAAAATCATTCTTTTAACTTACAGTAATCTATTGTACACACAACTAGCCAATGCATGCTCCTTAGCGTACTTGCTATAAGTAGCTCGTTTACTAGTTGCAATCATATGCCGCGACCACCTTATTCGCCTCCGTTGTCACGGTCGCATCAAATTGGGTCGGAAGTCATGTCAGAAAAGTCGCAGCATGAGTTTTTATAACTCCGCAAGTCTGAGTTCGAAGGCTTGGTCACGAGACTACTGAAGCGCATAACGTAACGCCACGACGTAACACTGGCAGCCACATCTTTGGATAAGACGCTGAGGTCTGCCGCTTTCAGGTCGGTTGACTTTGTATCTGCCTCTGCAACTACACCAACCTTTCTTTATACTCTTGTACTTGCGAACCGTTGACATACTATGTCCTCCGAATTGGATCCACTGAGTAAGTACTTTTCCGACGTGACCTCGGAGTCAGAGGTATCTCGGTGCGTTACTGGTTATACGTCAATTTTGAATGCAAATATGACCGGTTTATACAGGTTGAACGCACAGTACCCGTTTGTCAAGTTGTGATGGGCCATCCCAAAGGTCATACTCATTACCCTACATGGCTCATACAAGGGGGCTATTGACAAAATGCCTTACTGGGACCATGATCGCGTACCCTGGGCTTTATTGACGGGTTTACAGTATTACCATTGCGGACCCCGACCTCGATAAAGATGTCTGAGAGAAGGCTCGGATGCTGTGTGAAGTGAATGCGGTCTTCGATACCAATGGACGTTCTGAATTGGCCAATCTCGCTTCCGCATCCGAGTCCGTCCGTGGAACGGCGTTTGATCTCAATTTCTCAGCAATATTATCAGTTACAGAATTTTTAGAGAGAGCCTAGATTATTCATTGGCGCACTTTCAGTTAGCTCAACAAAGGCGCTACCCGTGGCTGTGTGGTATAGCTGCCAAAGAAAAGAATTGAAGCCTAGGTTACATTTTTCATACGTCCTTCTAGTCCTCACAGTTCGGTTTCCAACTTGAACATCCTTGTCGCTTCGAAGGCGGTCGGGTGTACTGGAGTCTCTGCCTCGGATCCATACCAAGCCTCACTTCATGAGTGTCGCTACCGGCAGCGCATGAATTACGATGAATGCTCTCAGGCTCATGGCAGTTACATTATTTCAGAATCTGTGGTGTTTGGGTGGTAGCGATTCTTGTATAAGAACTGGAGTCCACAAAATTCGGATGACGTTGTGTCCTTCTCCGCAACTGTACTGACCCCTTCTTCCACTATTTGACCCACTAATACCATGCCTTTCGAATTCGATCCCCTCGGCAAGTACTTTTTCGACGACATCAACGAGTCGGAGGCCTCTCGGTGTGTCATTAGTGTATCTATCTGCCTTGAATGCCAACTTGACATGGGCGTGGTCCAACGGTGGTTTATACAGGTTGAACGCGCAGTACCCATTTTACAAAAGCATAATGGGCCATCCCCAGGTCATTCCTCCTGGGATAGACCTCGCTCATGTCTCCAAAGTCATTGATGTTGCCACGGGGACGGGCTCGTGGGCCCTTGACTTCGCGTCGTTGCCTGAGGTCCAAAACAGTAATATTCAGGTCTTCGCTTGTGATATCTCTAGTGAAAAATTTCTACAGGGAAACAAACCCACAGCAAAGCAGATAACATTCTTTCAACAAGATGTCACCAAGCCGTTTTCGGATGAGCTCCTGGGAACGTTCGACCTTATCAACCTGGCTTTCGTATCGTATGCACTGACGTCGCGAGGATGGGAAATAGCATTACAAAATCTGTGTAGCTTGCTGAGTGAGTGACCTTCTGCTGTGATGTTCTGCCCTCATCGTAGGCGTACAGGGCCGGGCGGACATCTTGTCATACGAGATGGCGACCTGATTATGTACGATCATGAGCATCCTCCGCCGTCGGAAAGTCAAGAACCCGATGCTGCTGCGTATATGCAAGGTACATCGGTTGTTGCAAACGTGAATCGCATTATTGTGGGCGGGGCTCTGCAAAGAGGCCTCGTGGTTGGGTACGCACTCCCACCTCTGGGCGACTCAAAGCCTCTCACAGAAAGACAGGTTATCTTATCACCTCCCCCAAGTATGTGAAACCACTTCATTTCGCATTATTTCCTCTCGGCGTGTCGAGATCCCTATGGGAAGTTACTGCGATTCTTTCACAGGAATACGTCCAGGTCCTCAACACGATGTCGGTTGCTATGATGAAGAATGGTGGCCTTGAGTTGGCCAACGGAACGGTCATCTCAAACGAAGAAGAACGGCGGGTGCTCATGGAGGATGTCGCACGTTTCGTAAGCGAGGGGGGTTCAACGTTTTTCTTCGAGTGTGTCCTCGAACGGCCCTTCGAATCCTAGAAAGGATATATTCTGCTGCTTGTCGTTCCTTTCGAGCTTCGGCACTTCCCATTCTCCCCCACTTTTCTGTACTTGAAACCTAAACTCCGTTATTGTGTGGTCAAGCATTAGCGCCTAAAGACTTGCTTCATTTACCGAAGATGGTTAGCCGCAGCTCTTATCGTCCCTGCGCTCATTGGCGTTATTCGGGATCACTACAACATTGGAGGACTTGCAGAGAAGATGACGTGACCGGACAGATATCTGCCAGTGGAAAGAGTAATCGATGCACGGTTGGCTGCGCGAGAGGCGGAGGATTTGTGTAAATGTTGGTATTGCGATTGAAGGAACACAGAGGTCAACTACTCCGAGTCGGAGTAACCTCGGGGCTGTGGGAACCGAATGATGTCACACAAGAGCTGTCTTGTCGGGCCGCTTTTCTTATGCAATCGACTGAACATCATGATGCCATTTCTTTTAAGTCCTATCCCTCATGGTCGCCATTTCCTCCCCAGCCAAGGTCCTCGTCACAGGCGCAAATGGTTATCTCGCCACTTGGGTTGTGAAGAAGTACCTAGAAGCAGGGTACTCTGTGCGCGGAACCGTTCGCTCATTGTCCAGGAGCGCCTTCCTCAACGATAAATTCTCCCATTACGGCGACCGGTTTGAGCTCGTCGTTGTCGAGGATATCACAAAAGACGGCGCATTCGACGAGGCGGTCCAAGGTGTCGACGCCATCGCACACACCGCCTCTCCGTTTCACTACAAGTCTACTAACCCTGACGGTATGTCCGAATCTCTCTGGGTACTCGTTTTGGTAATCAATGGATATACAGATCTCATCATCCCTGCTGTGCGGGGAACCACGTCGATCCTGAATTCTGCCTTGAAGCATGGGAGCACCTTGAAGCGTTTGATTCTCACGTCTTCGGTCGCGGCGGTTCGCGAGGAGACCGCGGTGCCGCGCACTTTCAACGAAAGCAACTGGAATAATTCTGCCGTAGAGGCAGTGAAGACGAAGGGCTCTGCAGCAGGGCCCGTGATGATCTACCTGGCTTCGAAAACGCTAGCAGAGAAGGCTGCGTGGGAGTTTGTCGCCGATCATAAGTCGGAGATCTCCTGGGATCTTGTAGTAGTCAATCCCCCGTTGATCTTTGGGGTTAGGATTTCCTTTTGACTGTCGCATGTTCTCTTTCAGTTGACGTGTCCACGCGCACTACAGCCTTCCCTCAGCCCCGCTCCGACAGTTGACGACATCAATACCTCTCTGCGCGAAATCTATGACGTTCTGTCCGGCGCGCGAACAGGTGCGCAGCTTCGGGGTCAGGGAAACTGGGTCAACGTAGCGGTCGCTGCAGAGGCGCATGTACGCGCCACACATGCAGAAGCTGCCGGCGGGCATCGCATCATCGTCAGATCAGGTCCCTTCTTTTTCCAAGATCTCCGTAAGTTTTACATTCCGTTCCCATCCTTCATGCTGTACCTGACGGGCATGACGTGCAAAACAAGTTGATGCGGCAGCGGAGCTTGGCATCCCGAATGTGCCGCGAGGAGAGCCGGGCTCGACGAAGGGCATCTCGTTTATCATCAACCTCGAGACGAAGAAAGCGGAGGAGCTACTTGGGTTGGCACAGGTGACGCCTCTGAAAGATGTGGTGGCGGAATCGGTGGAGGACTTTAAAGCGCGTGGTTACCCCGGGTTCACGGTATAGGTCTCTCATTACTATCATACTGGGAGTACGGTGAAGCTGAGCTGAGGTTGCTAAGTTGTTCAGTAAGATATCCGGTTCTCATCTGTTGTTGTAGCGTTCGACTTTCGTCGGAGTGCCTTGAAATGTGTCATCAATACCTTCCTCAGAAATAAATACCGTGTAGTGCCATTCGCGACTGCGCCGCGCAGCTACTGGAGCCACACAGGCAACCGGCACGATGAATGAATACATTGGCTTGCTAGGGGTTCGTGGACGTGTTGCACGCCCGAGTTCGTGGGTCCAAGTCCTCGTGACGCCCGGGCTAATTGGCCAGATATCTTCTGCGTCTCTCCAGTCATCGTCGTTACAAACCGTGTTCCATCAATACAGATGCAAAGCTAATGAAATTAGTATACAGGCGTGCGAGGGGGTCTATGATACATGTTCAGCACCAGTCCGTAGTCGTTCCTGCTGTCTCCGGTTCTCGAATACATTGACCATATTCTCGAATAAGATTGGAGAGGTTACTGCGTTTTTGATATGCTGTTGTCGCATCGATAGTAAATATTTCAACTCAAGGGCAGATGACATGAGAATCGAACGACCCACCTCGATCAGAGATTGGTAAGTATATCGCATGGTCCTCATGGGCACCGGCTCTGCGACGGGCGCGGGCTCAGTGGCGCTGTGTAGCGCGGCGAGTACCACGGGATCATCCCAGTTGAGGTCGAATTGGCCATACTCGTCTTGACTCTCTTCCTGGTTGGGCTTAGGAGGCTGCTCTTGTTGCGGGGGTTCCTGCCCCTCTTGCAGGGATAAAGCGTGGTTGAGGTGAAGATCGACGATACCCTGCAGAAGCGCCTGAATTGTCGGAATGGTGCACAGGTTTGCTTCGGAGAGAACAGGAAAGAAGCATCCTACGCAACAGCGTATTAACAAACGACAACGAACGAAGGGAAGGCTTTTATTAATAAGCGTCCCTAGGGAGAAAAATTACGTGCCCTTTTGTAGTTGTTCTAGAGCTGCGCTCGTATCTTCGCCCATGGATTTGGTCGTCGAACGAGAAATGTCGAGAAAGCCGGATAAAAGGAGTTGAATGCATTGAACCAGCTCCGCCCTACGTCCGCGTGCGTCATTGGCCAGAGGCGCAGCAACTGCGCCGTCAACAACCGTAGCCTGGAACTCGGCTATCAAGATCTGTGCGATCTCGGACGTCCATTCGAGTGGAGGACCAACAGGGAGTGCAATGTCCAACGCCTGCAATGCAAGAAAGTTGGCGGCGCGGATACACACCGAACGCGTGGCCGCAGCGGCCTTGGCAAAGTCGACGTAGCGTCGCGCGAGTGATACTCGGTAGAGGACATTCTCTGCCGAAGGGAGGATCCGAATCGCGAGAGCAAGCGAGCTGAAACGGTTGTATAGCATTGAGAGTTGTTCGTCGAATGGCGAGCGGATGGCGCTTAGTTGGAGCTGGACCGAGCCGACTGGCGTCACGAGTGAGAGCAGCTTTTTTGTTCGGCCGAGATACTCGTCCTCGCGCAGGGAAGGTTTCATCTGTTGTGCCGAGGCGTAAATGAGCTTCAAGAAGATTGCGAAGGCGCTGTCCGTGCTAGCGTGCACCGCCAGGAGGTTTGCATCGTTCTCCTGCAAAAACGCAGCGAATCCGGCGATCTCACCGCGCAGGTCGGCGAATTTGCGGCTCTTGAAGATTTCGACTAGACGCCGGAAGAGCACCGCGGACGCGTCGTCGTCCAGGTCAAGTCGCCAAGACCAGCGCTGGTGCAGGATCAAGCACCGCGACACGATCAGGCGGATGTACGCGTCGCGACGACGTAGACTCCGCGTGGAGAGGCCGATATCCACTTGGGGATCGGCGATAAGTCGGATGTGGTCGAGAGCGAGTAATGCGAGCTCCCATGACGTGCTCATGCGAGCAGAAGATGTCGATACGCCATGGACAGAGAACTGGGAGAGTGCGCACAATCCAAACAAGGTGCACCATATATCTTCGCTGGCTTGGACTCCCCCTTGCATGGATGATTCGGCAGCTGCTAGGCATTTCCGGAGGATCTCTACAATCGACGGAAATCCACTCTCGCCAGGAGCCCCTGGAGCCCTTCCACGGAGTGTCCCCAGATGTACCAGACAAATCCACAGCTCGGCCACACAAGGATATAAGGAAAAGTCATCGAGAGACTCATGGTTGACGATGGCTTGTGTGACCGTAGCTAGAGAACCGACCTGTAATAGTCTGTTTGTCATTCCTACTACACGGGAACTGATGGCTATTGAGAGGTCCTCGTCCGTAGCGCTCCAACACGCGCGGACCAGCAGCTCAACCGCGAACCAATGTAAACAAAAGATAGTTGAGCAAAGCGATCTCGCTCGGTCCCCAGAGTCCTCAAGAGCAGTGTCGATACGGGCCACGAGTGAACCGGTATACTCCAGAGTCGCGGTCCGGATGAGGTGGGCATCATTGCCTTCTGCTGAGGTTAAAATCCAAGAAACGAGCGAACAGACACCATGCATGGCGGCGTTCCAACTCGTAAACGTCTCATACGACATATCCAGGGAATCAGTCAACACCGTAGCAAACGAATCACATGCATAAGGCAAGAAGACGGTATAATCGAGTGCTGTGGATATGGATGATAGCCCGTGTCCATCCACTTCAATGGGGAGAGGTGGATGGGGAGGTGGAGTACCAGAAACGATAGATAGAAGTTCGTAGAGCCATCCCTTGCTGAGGTATGAGCCTGCCGTGTATACCTTCCCCGATGAAAGAAAGGGAATGTCAAAGTCGACAACGATACGGTGTCGTGTCTCCTCGTGAGGTGCAGAGTCAATAACCCTCAACGTTGATAAGGATGCGGTTCGATTAATAGTACCTCGCAAAGCATTTCGGGACAGACGTCTGTTGCGAGGCAGTTCAGACGGGAGAGGCCGATTAGGGGGAGATTGACGTGCGCGACGCGCCGACGGTTCCAGAGCCCTACGAAAGGCAATATCCTCCGTATCGATGGTGACCGCATTTCTCCTCTGCCATCCAGACACAATCTGCATACCCGCAGCTGTAAATACGGAAAGGTCCGCACGTCGATGAGAGCGCTCGTGTCGCCGCCTGACACGGGCCTTGGAGTCTCGCCGGTCCGCAGACAGCAGATCTAACAAAGTCAGACAAATTTTCAGAAATACAAGAAAGGGAGATGGCAGAGAGCATTACCGCTCGCCCTGGCCCTTCCCGTGGCACGCTTCGGTCTGTTTGCCCTTTCACTCGGGACGATTCCTTGTTTTCGTGGCCTCTTTTTTTTCTCGCTGGACCCACGAGAGAAAAAATCCGTAATCACCGGGAGCCTTGATGGCTGCAGACGTCGCTTCTGAAGCGTCCGAGGCGGGGACCGCTCTAATTTCGGGGAAGGTGATGGCGGGTGATCGTCAATAATCATGATTCCAGACGTTTCTGAGAGAAGAGCCACATCATCATCTGAGCCTTGCGTTGATTCCGATCTCGATGAGCTGCCGTCTGAGCTTGAATCAACGCTGATGGCTCCTAACGAGGCTGGTCTGGAGAGTGGAGAGGATGAGTCCGATGGACGGAGGGATGGGGAAGCCAGAGGTGGCAAGTGCGGAAGGGCTCGTGGAACAACTCGCTATGGTTGTACTCGTCAGCCTATAGACATCCATGGAAAAGCAGAAGTATTACGCGTCTACGCTTGGCCCGTGGTGGAAGAGGAGGGGAGTGACTGATACGCAGATGGTCCTGGACGGTGTTTAGAGGCATGTCGTCACTGCCCAGCTCGCTAGATAAGGCATTAAATGCGTCTGGGTACCATGTCGCCGCCTCCATGGAGCTGCCACCACTTATATCAGGTATGGATGCTACCAAAGCAAGGTCTGTGATTGAAGATGATCCCGTAAATCTTCTCTCCAAAGGAGACCCAAATGGCAGCTGTACACCAGACGTCCTACGATTAGCAACAGGTAGCGAAGCAGAGGGATGTTCTCCGCTGGCGCGATGCCTTTTCTTCCCCTTTGCACGCGGCAAAGTTCGAGCACCTTCTGAAGGACGCTCGCCAGCTGAATTCTCTGCGACATCTGGGTCGCCCTGACTCGAGCACGACGGAGATTCCACGGGACTACGACGGCTATTGAACTTGACCATAGCGTCTGGGTGGTGCTTCAGCTGTTGCTTATACGCCAGCTGATCAAAGGCATATGGTTTCAGTTGACGGGGTTGGCGCGTACGCATAGAATATCTCCCTCCTGCGGCACTGATGCCGTTTTCAATAGCAAAAATCCCATTGGGATTCACATCGAGGGTTTGATGATTACTGACAGTAAAAGGACCGGGCGAGGGTGAAAGCTGCTGTGGGTTGAACTCCGGAGAAGGCAGGCGTATGCTCAAGCTCGGGGATGCACCTGGCTCTGTTACAGGATCTTGATCCGGGCTCGCGGTATTGGAGGCCATTTGAAGTTCCGCAGCGTGGTCAGTAGGACGTGAGTCATCAGCACCAGCATGATGAATCCCAGGAAATGAGGTTAGGAGCAAGGGATCTGGGGATGATAAAGACCGGAGAGGGTGGTGACTCGGATGTAATGACGAAACAGGGGACGTTACGAGATGAGGTGAGACAGGCGGCGATGTGGACAGTTCGTAGTCTGCCCAACCTGGGGTTGTAAGACTTTCCGAGACCGTTCGGCTGAGAGATCCATGGACTGCTGGTGAAGATGAAGCGTGTAGACCTGGATGTGAACTCGTGGAAGAATTGACGTCTTTTACGTGTGCAGACTTTGGACGTGTTCTAGACGTACGCCGTTGCCTGTTATCATATAACCCACATCAATAGAACACAACTGGAGAGTCGTCCATTTTGTCTCACATGTCATCGCCTCGGTCGGACAGCGTGTTCGCAGTGTGACGGTGCGGATCGAGGTGATTTCTTGCTATGATATGGTCCCAATATAAATCGAAATTTGCTGCTTCGAGAAGCTCGCGTTCATCAGCATCTGAGGTTGATGCTACGTCAAGCTGCCTATCCATAATCAATGCAGATTGTGGGTAATGACCGTGACTGCACTGTGGTACATGATGGCAAGGCCAGTAACGCGACTGTCACAATCACATGCTTTGTGACACCCGCGACACGCACGTGGAAGCCAAATAGGCACAAACCATCAATCACTTTGAACTTAGCGTCGTCCGAGTCTCGGGTCACCTTCGCCTCGAATCAGCAATCTACATGCAGACCTTGGTCCCTCTGTATGACTGCCCCTGCGTCTGGTACCGTGACAGTAGCGCGCTGGGAGCTGATACTTTCTTAGTGCACGCAACGGCAGCAGACCAGTGACAGAGTTACTGGAACCCCCGGTTGGTAATGGCAGCCCAACAAAAGCAGCGACATGGTATCTGGATGCATATACCACGATGGACTTATCCAGCAGACCGCGAAGTGGCGGTGGGCCGCTCTAGACTGATCTGTGCTGATGTCAGTTTGCCCACTCGAAGTCTCCGAAGGCACGATGCGTGTCCACCGACAGGTAAAGGAGCGTTAATCCTCGGCCCTGCCAGTTCCTGGATGTCGACTCCCGTCCATGCATGAAGCATTTCCCATGTTTTTTGCGGTGTCTACCTGTGTACAAAGATACGTGTCTTTGTACATGGATAAACACCGCCCGAACTTGAGACACGCTTCATGCATGGATGGGCATTGTTTTTGTTGGTTGTGGATGTACATGGACTAATGAGTGCGCATATTTTGTGCCAGTTTCTGCTTTCAGGGGCGACAATAGACTAGTGCTGAAAGTGAATCATTGACCTCCCTCGCACGCATATATCATTCTTTATCTCAATAACGCAGTGACAAATATCGCCGCACTCCGCTACTAATCCTTCGGCTGGCGAGCTGGCCAATGTAATAAGGACCCAAGTCGCACTGGGAGGGTCAGAGCAGCTCCATCCGACGAATCCAACCCGCAATGGTGAACAAACCCCTCAGGCAAAATTTCAGGCTCAGGACTTTCTCAGTCTTTCCACTCTGCTATACTGTAACGCTTTCTCGATGGAGAGATCTCTAATTGTTCTCGGGCTTGACATGGTTACTGTTTCTGCCCGTGCCTACACCAAAAACAGCCTGCAGATTCTGTTGAAGGAATGGTCACTGCGTGGCAGCAGTCGGATCGGTGGGTGGACCGGAAGCCGGCTGGAAGATGTGGAGCCGTGAACGCTGCGTCAGCACTGTTTTACTTCTGGACGTTCTCAGTGTTCTTCTGACGAGACTGAGCCTAGTGGCGTAGTCTTACTTCTCACGCTTATCACCAACTCTTGCCTTTAGAGGCACTTATCGTGCAATAGGTTAAATAATCAATAGCCTGAGTCTTCTTTCCACGAGGCTGAAAACAGCATAATTTGTGGGACTGGCTCTTATTGCATTCGGAACATTGAGTAAGACAATGGTGAGTATAGGGTCCGACTTGCACCTTTCCAGACTTCTATATGAGTCCCATCGATCTGAACCTCGTCCCACGTAGAGACCCCAGGCGATTCTCCAGATGGGTGGCCAAAAGACGTTGTCTACGGTGTTCTATATCAGTGCGACAGGCCACATAGGAGGTCAGTGGCCTCTCTTTCACGAGTTCCGACGTACTCAGCGTCTAAATTTGCTGTCTTGGCCATTAGGCGCTGTGCTTGCTGAGCTCATAAAGACATACCCAGAGCTCAAGATTACAGCGCTAGTGCGGAACCCCTCGCACATTGAAGCGGTTCGCAACTTGGGTATTGAAGTCGTTCGAGGTAACTTTAGCGACACCGATCTCACCTCTTCGCACGTCCGTGCTGCAGACATAACGGTTAATTCGGGCGACAGCCACTCTGCGGTGCTCAATGAGGTGATTCTGGCTGGACAGAAAGCTCGCGTGATCGATGATGGAAAACCCCAGCCATCCTTCTCCATACGAGTGGGTTAGCTGTGTTCTTCGACGGTGGGACAGTGGGAAAACACAATCCAAACAGAAAACTTTGGAACGTGCGTCTTTCTAATGACTTGCGCGTTTCGTGAAGTTCACCTGTGTTCGGCCTTATAGGACGCCCATGAAACGGACATTCGCTCTATTACGCCTCAGGTGTTCCACGGCGAAGTCGACGTACCGTAGGTCCTTTTTTCTGACCGTAGACGAGTGCCGCGAGCGGACTGGCGTTGGATCCTTCAGGCAGCGGAAGATGGTCACACCGAGTCGTACTTCGTGTGCCCCAGAGGCGTCGTTGGGCCGTCAAGCGGATCAGTTCCTACCAGCTCGCTCTTCTTCAGGTTCATGGTGGCACCTGCGCTACCATTGAAGAAAGCCTTCATTGTCGGTGAGGGCGAAAACCTCTTCTACATTGTGGGTATCCCCCATCCCTTCGTATGTTTTCGCCGTTTGATTTACCTTGTCGCCCTAGATACGTTTGGAAGACCTCGTTGATCTCTATAAGCGAATATTTTCGCGCATCCTGAGCCGTGTAGACGCAAAAGCGAGCCCGTACTCGAGATACTACATGGCCGCCAGCACTCCCTACCCTTGGAAGTACACTATGACTGTGCTCGGTATTGTCCTCGCCCGCGTCGGAATGCTCGAGGATGGCACATTGCAGACCGTGCCTTTATCTAGCATTCCGTTCCCGTACGTCCGCGATAAGCTCGTCTCTGACACAACCTCATATACCGGCCCTCGTGGCCCTCATGCTGGTGGTACAATACTTCTCTTATTTCCTCTAGGGCATCGTTGTTCCTCGGTGCGAGTTTGCACATTTGCGGTGAACGCGGCAAGGAACTTGGGCGGGAACCACGTCCTGTGGTGCTAGAATATTGGGTGGAGGAGGGCATAACGACTGCGTTGGCCACCCTGCAGTAGTAAATTTCTCTCTGGACTACAGTAGCTTTCGGCCGACGTATTCGCGTTTATATGTCGTTACTTTTTTGTGACGGCGGAGGAAAGTACGTGCATCAGCGACTGCCTGAGACGTATGTTGACCAACCCCGCACAGGAGCCGAACAACTTGAACGCCGTCATTATCGACGTGTCCGATGGCCTCGGAAAATACACAATAATGTTTTTTCACATGTTCTCCTGTTATGTGATATTTTATTTACAAATTCTTAAATATTATAGAGAATGGTCCTTTATACCATTTCTTAGAGCCAAAATGGGGATTATTTGCGAAGAGAGGAAGAGCAAAGAGGACGAAAGGCCAGATCTCCCTTATGTAACGCGTGATAATGCCGGATAAACGGAGCCCGCTAAAGTACGTCCTTATGTTACGCTGCCACACCCTATGGCATTATGGCATCCGATCGAAATGGTACAGTACAGTATACAGAATATTCACTTGAAATTTTCAAATAAATATGGTCTGCCTATGTACTTTACAATTAATTTCTTCACTAAGCAGATTGTATTAACTTAAACTTTTCGACATAATATTAGTTGTCAACTTATTGGACATTATTTGATCCATTAGTCAACTATAAGTGGACATTCCTTATCCATTCCTGCCTGCCGTTTGATACGCGTGCACGCTGCGTGTACTCAGCGTGTACTCAGTGATGCGGTGTGCTGTTCCCAGTGGTCGATTTTCCTCTTTTCCTACGAACCCCTCTCCCCACTGGCAATATCATGTCCCCCATTCACACCAGCGCCGCCTTGTCCTCCAGCTTTCAGTTGTTAATCAATAATGCCTTGGAAGCATACAAACAGCGTACAAAGAAGAATCTTCTTACCCATCCGCTCGCCGAACGACTCCAAGCCTGCGACTCTCCAAGCGCCATTCTCCTCGTGCTTCGGCAACAGGTCCAAGAAATCAATCAGTACGACAGGCTGACAAAATGGCTCGATCCGACCGTGAACGTCCTCTATGCCCTCTCTGCAAAGCTTGGCGAGGGTATTGGCCTTGTAGGCTTTGACATATGTCTTCGATTACCTGAAACTCATGTTTATTTATTTGGCAGGCTCTCCCGCCTGCAAAAGTGATTTTTACAGGTGTTGGCGTCCTTCTTCTAGTCCGTACCTCATCCTTTATGCCTTCGTAGGGCCATCTAATGTCCACGTTTCAGGCGGTTAGGGATGTTCGCGCGAGTAACAGCACAATCATCGACATCTTTGAGCGCATGGAATCCTTCTTTCTGCGTCTCGAGGTTTACACCGAGGTACAACCGACCACCGAAATGAAGGAGATAATCATAAAGATACTAGTCGAAGTACTCTCTATTCTCGCGATTGCGACAAATGAGACCAATCAGGGCCAAATAAGTGGGTTCTTATAATGAATATTTGTCGTTGGCTGAACCACGGTCAGAAAAATTTCTGAAAAAGTTAATTGGAAGGAACGACATCGAGGCTGCTTTGAGTAAGCTAGACAAACTGACACAAGAGGAGGCTCGGATGGCCACCACACAAGTTCTGAAGGTCACTAGTAGTGTCGATGAAAGGGTGAAGGTTATTGCAGAGAATCAATTACGTGAGAGCCTTCGCAAGTGGCTTTCCCCACCAGACCCATCCACCAACCATAATACTGCATGTGGTGCTCATCTCAAAGGAACTGCGACATGGTTCTTTCAAGGAAGCATTTTTCAAAGATGGAAGTCCACAAATTCGCTTCTTTGGATCCACGGAAAGCGTGCGTTCCTCATCTGCTATCCAGCTGACACCTCCCGACGTTCTTCTATCTTCCAGCAGGCTCTGGGAAGAGTGTACTATGGTTCGTCGGATCTTACCTAATTTGTCCCTGGCTACTAATGCCATCTGTCAGTTCCACGATTATTCAAGCCATTGAAGCCATGTGCGAGGCCGGAGAAGCCTCCATGGGTTATTTTTATTTCGATTTTCGAGGCACAAGCAA
>WNFQ01001996.1_pt1 | contig 16870 bp, 17 predicted proteins | sample 5400171 | NCBI WGS metagenome assembly WNFQ01 (sample SAMN13153356, study PRJNA577476) | soil metagenome | isolation source: 20 cm soil under Madrone tree | place: USA:California | collected 2016-06-14 | reverse complement strand
GGCGCGCCGAGGGACCCGGAAACCGGCGCTGGGCCGCGCGATCCGGGCCGTGGAGGTAACTGCGGGGCTTGGCGGAAGGCGATCCGGCCGACGGCTCAGGCGAAGGGGATGCTCTCGCGTGCGCGCGCGGGGTTTGTGTGGGTGAGGACCCTTCGGAGGGGTGATCGGCGAGGCCGATCCGGCACGACACCGCGGGCTTGTGGCGCGACATGCTCGCTGGCGATTAGGGCATGAAGAGCGTAGCCTCAGTCGCCTCGCTGCTTCCTATTTGCTTCCGGTTTGAGGATGCCTAGGATCGACGGTGAACTAACATATTGAAAAGGCTGGCGCGCCCGAGAGGAGTCGAACCCCTAACCCCCAGATCCGTAGTCTGGTGCTCTATCCAATTGAGCTACGGGCGCGTGCCGAGCAGCCGAGCGGGTTGCGCGGGCTGGAGATAGCTACTCCAGCGGGCGGCGGCAAGCAAGGCGGATCAAAGGGCAGGAGCGAAGGCGTGCTTCATCGCGATGATCACGACCCGAGAATTGCCAAATTCATATCGCAAATATCTGAGCCGGTGGGGTGAGCGGCCGTACCAATGAGGTAGCCCGCGAGCGACAAAGGTTTGATAGATATTCAACCATAGGAAGACGATTTGCTGCAGATTCGCTGCAGGTGTCGCGAGCCGCAATCGCCAATTCAACCGTTGGTGCTGCCGGCGGCTAAGCATCGGGGCTTGCTGGCCTCCTTCCGCCCAGGGACGAGATAGCGGCATGAGCTTTGAAACGTCAGCGGCCGACGGAATTTCAGTGGACGATCCGCAAACCCGCGCCTCGGTCATGCTGCTGCCCGGGCGCCATCGGCGCGCCGAGGGCGGACACCCCTGGATCTATTCGAACGAGGTGCGGATGGACGACGGCGCTAAGGCGCTATCGCCTGGTACCCTGGTCAACCTGCGGCGGGCCGATGGCAGCGCGCTCGGGGTCGGGATGTTCAACCCGCACAGCCTCCTTGCCGCCCGCCTCCTCGATCGCGACTGCGGTCGCGCAATCGACCGCCGCTTCCTCGCTCGCCGGATCGAGCGCGCGCTGAGGTTGCGCGAGCGGCTTTTCGGGACGCCATATTATCGGCTGGTCCACGCCGAGGCCGACGGGCTGCCTGGCCTTGTGGTAGACCGCTTTGACGGGGTTCTCGCCGTCCAGGCCAACGCCGCGGGCATGGCCCGGCTCGAGCCGCTGATCCTCGATGCGCTCGACTCATTGCTGACGCCTGTTGCCATCGTCTTGCGCAACGACAGCCCGGCACGGACATTGGAAGGATTGCCCCGTGAAGCGCGGGTGGCCAAAGGCGCGCTCACCGGGTCCGCCCTCGTCCACGAGAACGGCGCCGTATTCGGCGCCGACCTGCTCGGTGGCCAGAAAACCGGCTGGTTTTTCGATCAACGCGACAACCGCCGCCTCGTCGCCACACTGGCGCCCGACGCGCGCGTCCTCGACCTCTATTGTTTCACCGGCGGTTTTGCGGTCCAGGCGGCGCGCGCCGGCGCCGCGGCAGTGCTCGGCGTCGACAGCTCGGAGCCGGCGCTCAGCCTTGCGGCCAATGCCGCAACGCGTAACGGGGTCGGCGAATTATGCGCGTTCCGGCGCGGCGACGCCTTTGCCGAGACCGGCCGCCTCGCGGCCGCGGGAGAGCGCTTCGACATCGTCATCGCTGATCCGCCGGCCTTTGCGAAATCGCGCAAGGAGGTGCCGGCGGCGCTGCGCGGCTACCGTAAGCTGGCGCGGCTCGCCGCCGCGGTGACCGCCAATCGTGGCTTGGTGTTTTTCGCTTGCTGCTCGCATAATGTCGGCGAAACGGAATTCGCCGAGGCGGTGAGACGGGGTCTGGGTGACGCGGGCCGCGACGGACGTATCTTGCGGATCGCGGGTGCCGATGCCGATCACCCGATCCATCCGGCATTGCCGGAGACCGCGTACCTCAAGGCAATGATGTTGGCGCTCGACTGATCTCGCGAGCCGAGGGTGCCGGCAGGGTCAAGCGAAAGACCGTGCCGCTGCCGGTAGTTGAGACCAGGGTCAGCTCGCCGCCATGCGCCCGCGTCAATTCGCGGGCGATCGCCAGGCCGAGCCCGCTGCCGCCCGGTCGGGCCGAGCCGAAAAACGGCCGAAACAAATTGTTCGGCGGGAGCCCGGGACCATCATCGGCGATGTCGATCGCGATCACCCCGTTCTCGCGCACCGCGGCGAAGCGCAGCTGGCGCGCGCCGGCCTCGACCGCATTGCGGGCGAGGTTCAGCAATACCCGGTAGAGCTGATCACGGTCGGCCTCGATCACGAGGTCGGGCGGGATCGTGCATTCGATCGCCATGCCGTCTTCGGAGAGCTCGAGATCTGGGGCGACTTCGCCGATCAGCGATGCGAGTGGAAAACGGCGCGGCACCAGGGGCGGAGCGCCCTCACGGGAAAAGTCGAGGGTGCGCGTGCACAACGCGACGGCACGATCGATCGCGTCGAAGAGGCGTGGTGCAACGCGGCGCACTTCGGGCGCGGCACTGACGGCAAGACCGTCGGTGACGAGCCGCGCCGTCGACAGGATACTGCGCAGATCGTGATTGATCTTGGTCACCGCCGTTCCCAGCGCCGCCAGCCGCGCTCGATGGCCGAGGGCTTGACGAACGGTCCGTTGCAGCACCGCCAACTCGCGCTCGGCTACACCGATCTCGTCCCGCCTGCCGCTCGCCGCAATCATCCGCGAGGCGTCCTCGGGGTCCTCGCGGAAATTCATCATATTGGCGGTGATCCGGCGCATCGGGCGAACCAGCAACCATTGGAGGCTGACATAGACGAGCGCCGCGGCGACCAAGGAGATCACGATCGACAGCTCGAGGATGCGGACCCCGAAATCCCACATCTCACCGCGCAGCGGCGCTTCGTCGAGCAGCACCTCGACCGTCTCTGCGCTGTCTGTCGTCGACGGGCCGAGAACACGCAATATCCGGGTGTCGTTGCCGAACAGGGTGCGGAAGGAGCCCCGGATGGCCAGCAGGATGTTCGGGCGGGTGAGATCGATGGTGGCGTCAGGTGTTGGCGAATTGACGCTTTCGAGCCGCAATACCGTACCGTTCGGGCGATAAAGCGCGACACCCCGGGCGCCGACCTGGGCGAGGAGCTTGTCGGTGAGGCTCGGATCGAGCGGTCGGGCCTCGCTCGCCTCGAGTGACAAGGTCGCAATGTGCCCGGCTGCGAGGCGATTTTCGAAATAGGTCATGCGGAAGCGGGCGACCGAGGGGACGAAGATCAGCACCTCACCCAGCATTACGAAAAAAATTGTGAGGACAAGGAGACGGGCGGACAGGCTCTGCGGCAGCATGTCCAGCTCGCGTCAGCCGAAGCGCGCCAGCAGGCGCACGAGCCGCCGGGTGCGCGCCGAAAACAGGGTGGGCGTATAGAAGCTGCCGGCAGCGCGCTTGCTCGCCTCGCCGCGCGTCGGGTAAGGCACGATCAGATTGGCCAGAGCGCCGATCTTGAGCTTTTGCGAAATCGCCAGGGCCCAAGGGAATATCAAATCCCCGGCCCCGGTGCCGAGAATCGAGGCGCCGAGGATGCGCCCGTCGCGCCGGGTGACGACCTTGACCAAGCCCACCGTATCGCGCTCGGTCTGGGCACGGTCGTTCTCGTCAAAGCGCCAGCGCAAGACGCGCACCGCGCCATCTGCGGCGCGCGCGGCGGCTTCGGTCAATCCGACCTGGGCAAGTTCGGGATCGGTGTAAGTGACCCAAGGCAACGCCCGGTAATCGACCTTCGCGGGGAGGCGGAACAACGCGTTCCGGATGACGATTCCGGCATGATAGAGAGCGATGTGAGTGAATTGCGGCCCGCCGGCGACATCGCCGACCGCAAAAGCCCGACTGTTGGTGGTGCGCAACCGCGCATCGACCGTGATGCCCTTCGCGGTCGCCACAATTCCGGCGGCTGGAAGATCGAGTGCCTCGGTATTCGGCCGCCGCCCCGCAGCGACCAGGAGATGCGAGCCGGCGATCCGCGAGCCATCCGCAAGATCGACGTGTATAGCCTCTTCGTCGCGCTCGATCCCAACGATCTCGATTTGTGGGTGAGTGGTAACACCCTCGGCGGAAAGTCGCTCGGCGAGGCAGGCTGTGAGTTCGGGATCGTCGCGCGGAAGTAAAGGACCCACATCGACCACCGTGACCCGCGCACCGAGCCGAGCGTGCGCCTGCGCCATCTCTATCCCGATCGGTCCGCCACCGATCACGATCAGATGTTGGGGCAGTTCGCGGTTGGCTAGGACCGTCTCATTGGTCAAATAGGGGACGCCGTCGAGCCCCGGGATCGCGGGAACCGAAGGCTGCGAGCCGGTCGCGATCACGAAGCGCCGCGGCCGAACCTCGGTGTCGCCAGCGCGCACCGTGTGGGGATCGGTGAAACGTGCCTCGGCGCGCAGTACCCGGACGCCGAGCCCTTCGAAGCGTTCGATCGAATCGCTCGGCGCGATGGCGGCGATCACCCGCTGGATGCTGTCGCCAACCGCAGCAAAATCGATGCGCGGTGGAGCATAGGCGATGCCGAGGGCCGCGCCGCGCCGTCCAAGGTCCGCAACGCGCGACGCGGCGAGCAGCGACTTCGACGGCACGCAGCCGAAGTTGAGGCAATCGCCGCCCATCGCGCCGCGCTCGATAAGCACCACCTCCGCACCCATCTGAGCCGCGCCGGCGGCGACCGCCAATCCGCCCGACCCGGCGCCGATGACACAGAGATCCGGGGCAAAGGGCAGACTCATGCGGTCCGTTTGCCGCGCCAGTGTTTATACGCGACCGGGATAAGGGCCAGCAGGGCGAGCCCGATGCTCGGCCCGAGTACGTTCAGCCGGAGCAAGACCCCGAGGCCCGGCTCCTCGACGATGTCGCCGAGACCGTTGCCGAGGCTGGCAAAGACGAAGGTACCCGGGATGATGCCGAGAAGCGTGGCCATCACGTAGGTTCGCAGCCTGACCCCCACCAATGCCGGAACCAGATTGACGAGCCAAAAGGGGAAGATCGGCACTAGCCTCAGCACCAGCAGATAGTTGAACGCATCGGCGCGAAACCCGGCCTCGAGCTTGGCAACGAGCGGCCCGGCGCGCTGCGCCAATCCGCCGAGACCGGCCCGGGCGGCGAGGAAAATCGCGGTGGCCCCCGATGTGGCGCCAATGATTGCGCACAGCATACCGATCCAGGTCCCGAACAGAAAGCCGCCGGCGATCGTCAGCACCGCGCCGCCGGGCACCGACAGCGCGACCAGAATGCCGTATGATGCAATGTAGACAAGGTCAGCGGCAAAGCCCCACCGTTTAACGAGGCTGCATAACCAACCGCGATTCTCGGAGAGGGTGGTGAAAGTCAGATATTGGTGTCCGCCGGCGGCGATAAACGCGATAGCCGTAGCCACAAGCAGGCCCAGCGGCACCAAGCGTCGCACTGAAATAGTGTTTTGCGGTGAAGTCCCGTGCGGCATCGATGTCATCGCCCTACCAAAGCGGGCACCGATGTTAGCGCGTCGGCAGCGGCCGGGCGGTCACCTTCGTGTGAAGCCGCGAAAGGCTCGGACTCTGGATTGGAGACTCAAGAAAGCGAGCGCGAGATCCGCGCGCAATGCCCTGTCGGCAGGGAAAAAACCCGTTTCAGCACCCGAGAATCTTCCCTCCGGCTTCAGAAATGTTCCGTAAATCGAGGTCTTTGGACGTGATTGTCCGAACTGGCGCACGGTTTACGGGTATCGTCGTTAATTTCTCGGATAATTATTGCAATTGTGCCGGCATTGTTGCAATATGACGCTGCATCGCTGGTTTCGGTACGGGCGATGCGCACCGCCTCGTCATCGCAGCAGGCTGGCGCGGCTGAAACCCCGGTCACGGTGACCGGGGTTTCGTTTGATTACGCGCAGGAACGAAATCTACTCTGGAGCCGGAACGCGTCGCCACAGGCGACCGCTTTCGAGGAGCTGCCACGCGGCCAACGCGGGCAATCCGATGACGAGGTCGCGCGCGCGCTTCAGCAGCGAAAGAGCGAGAGCCATCTCCGGGGTCAGCCCAAAACTCTCTCCGAGTATGATATAGGCTCCTTCCTGGACGCCAATGGCGTTCGGAACCGCAAAGGCAACGCTGCGGACGGCGTAAACCAACCCTTCGACCACCAGCACCGCGCCCCAGCCGAGGGGTGCACCGGCGAATTGTAGCGCGAGCCAGGCCTCGGCCGTAGCGGCGATCCAGCAGACAAGGTGGAGACCCAAACTGATGCTAAGTCCGCCTCGCCGCTCGTAGATAGCGGCGATTGCCGCGTGGAGCGTGGCCGCACCCGCCGCGGTCCTGTCTGCCCAATCTAGGCCGATAGTCCCGGCGAGGCGATCGAATAGATCGAACCCGTATCGCTGGGCGTACAGCAAGCCCGCTGCGAGGATGATTGCGGCGGCGAGCCCGATCGCGACAGGAACTTCGATCCGCGCATCGGATGTCAGATGGACCAGCCAAAGAAGCGCGAGTCCGGTGAATGCGATTTGGGAGAGAAATTCGAGTGTGACATCGACGATCGTGCTCGCCGCCGCGGCGCCGCCCGGGACGCCGGCGAACACAATCGCCCGCGCACCGAGAAGGTAACCGCCGACCTGTGAAAGCGGCAGTACTTCAGAGCCGGCATCCCGAACGAGACGCCCCCAGATCGAGATCCATAGGCTCGTCCCGGGCAACAGCGCCCACCAAGCGACCCCCATTACGGCGATCAGTACGACGTGGATCAGGCAGATCGTTCCGAACCCCGCCCAACCGACGGCGAGCAGCGAACGGATCACCGCGTCGGCGCCGAAATAAACGACCAACACGCCGATCAACGCCAGTCCGGCGAGGGCGGCGACGGCCGAAACGACCCTCACGCGCGTTTTTCTCGCGCCGCGCCTGCAGGGGGCCGCAGCCCGGCCAGCGCAATGCCGGCGAGCCTCGGCAGAAAATGGGGTTGAAGCAACTCGGGGTCGAAGTCCTTCATGCGCCGCGCATGTTCGGCGCGGCATTCCTCGACAAAGCCTCGGAACGTAAAGCCGTCGAGAAACACCCCCGCCTGCGTGGCCGAGAAATCTTTGCCGTCATTCGCATCGCGCCCACGCCGGACGGTACCGAGGAGGCGGCTTATCGCTCTGGCATAGTAATGCGCCGCCGTCGCGGCGCGCAGCCATGGGGCGCCCCATCCGCGGGCGACCTGGTGCCATGCCATCCAGTTGATGAAGAAGACGATGTGCCGCGTCTCCTCATGGATCAGCTTCTCGAAGATCTCGAACATCGCTTCGGGAAGAAAGCCGGAACGGCGCGCGATCTTGAACACGCCGAACCCGAGAAACGCATCGAGGCACTCACCGTAGCCGAAATCGGCAAACGCGCGCAGCGGGTCACCGCTCGGCACCTCGGGCTGGCGCTCCTCGGCGGTGACGCCGTAGCGCCGAATCATCAACCGCAGCAATTCGGCATGACGGGCCTCTTCGAAGCCCTGGAGCATGACCGCCTCACGCACGAGCGGATCGTCGATCGTCGCAGCGTAGGCGGCGACGATCGCGCCTGCACGCCGCTCGGTGTACAGCACCTCCTGCCAGAAAGGGATGCCGCGCAGGCGCTCCAGCGCAGCGGCATCGAGATCGGGCCATGCCAAGCTCTCGGGCTCGAACCGGCAATGACTCGCGATAAACGCGTTACAGAACCGCTGCTTGTGCTCGTCGGAGCCGATTTTCATGACGTTGCCATGGCCGAACCCGACCGCCGCATAAAACGGCGGACGAAGCGTACGAGAGAAGGCACCACCGTCGGCCGCAACAGCCGCGGGTCATAGCCGGCGAGGCGGCGATCGTTCTCCGCCAGGCAAACTTCGATCAGCCCTCTGATGGAAAGATCGGCGGCGCCGACAGCCTGGCTACCTGTCAGGGTGAAGTTGTTGTCCTGAGGCACCATTCCTCCCTCCCCCGCGCCGGCACCATCGAACCCCCGCGCGATGCCGATGCGCTCCCAAACCAAAAAAGCCCAGACCGCGACGATCTTGGCCCAAAAGATCGGGCGCCGCCATAGCGCCAGGTTACGCCGATGCCAGGCCACCCAATTGACAAAGAAGAGAATGTGGCGGCCTTCCTCCTGCATGACCGGCTCGAACGTGTCGACCAAGGCCGGCGGGAAAAATCCCGAGCTCTTTGCCATCGCGAACAGGCCGAAGGCAAAAAAGCTATCGATGCATTCGCTGTAGCCGGTGACCATAAAGGCCCATTCTGGATCGCGCGGGCTGAGGTATTCGGGTTCCGGCGCCAACCGGATGCCATAGGCCCGGACGAGATTGGAAAGAACCTCCTTGTGCCGTCCCTCCTCAAAGCCGTCGAGCTCGATCGCCTGCTGCAACAGCAGATCGGTGATCGTTTGGCCGTAGCTCAGAACGCGCAGGCGTGCCTTGCCCTCGGTTTGCACCGCAATGTCCCAGATCGGCAGATTGACCAGTCGGCCGCGCGCGTCGGCCTCGAGCGCCGGCCAATCTATAATCGACGGCTTGTAGGGATTGTGGGTGTCGAGCAACATGCGGCAGAAGGCGGTCTTGTGCGCCTCGCTGCCAGGGACAATCGGCCCCGGGCCGGTGGCCGCCCATACCCGGGCGTTACGGTCAGCCGCCGCGACCGCCGCGTCATCGAACATGAGCTGCCCCTCTCCTCCACCAATTGCCATCGACGCGAAGCCCCTCGAACGGAACTGCCGATAACGGTTGCCTCCCTGGCGCAGTTCCGAGCTACCGTTGACTTGCCAAAACGACTCCCCTATATAGCGGCCTCCGCTCGACAGAAATGTCCTTATTCGGAGCCGGTATCGTGAAGCGCACTTACCAGCCGAGCAATCTTGTTCGCAAGCGCCGCCACGGCTTCCGGGCTCGCATGGCGACCGCAGCCGGGCGTAGGGTGCTGGCGGCGCGGCGGGCAAAGGGCCGTAAGCGTCTGTCCGCCTGAGCCCACATCTCGGCTGTTCTCACCTCCCGGTCGCCCCGATTTCGATGGGCGGCAGACTTGTAACCCTGAAGGCCCGCGCCGATTTCCTGCGTGTCGCTGCCGCCCGCCGCCGAGCGGTTGCGCCGGGCCTCGTCCTGCAGGCCGTGCGGCGGCCGGAGAGATCGAACTGCGGCGAGATCGTACGCGTGGGGTTCACCGCAAGCAAAAAAATCGGCAACGCCGTCATTCGCAACCGCGCGAAACGACGGTTGCGGAGTGTTGCGGCTGCGATCCTCTCGCGTGAGGGAAGGCCTGAGACGGATTATGTCTTGATTGCGCGCGCGACCACGGTCGATCGGCCTTATGGAGCCCTTCTCACCGATCTGAATGAGGCATTGCGCCGAATCGACCCGGACCAGAGAAAGCACCAATCGGGTGCGGCGGAGGCAGGGTGAGATGGATCGGCAGGGCCTTCAGAGGCTGACTGTTTTGGTATTGCAAGGGCTGATCCGCATTTATCAGCTGCTTCTCTCGCCGCTGTTTCCGCCCTCCTGCCGGTATCTACCGAGCTGCTCTAATTATGCGATCGAGGCAATAGGGCGGCACGGTATCATAGTCGGTATTGGTCTTGCGGCGCGGCGGCTCGCCCGCTGCCACCCCTGGGGCAGCAGCGGCTTCGATCCGGTGCCCGAACCCCGCGACTCCGATCGGCTATGGCCGGGCGTGGGCCGCTGAGACCCAAATGGAACAGCGCAATCTCCTGCTCGCGATTGTGCTCTCGGTCGGGATACTGATCGTTTTTCAGTTTGCCTTTGAACGCATGCGCCCGCCCCAGCCTCCCGGGTCACCTCCGGGGACGCCGGTGGCGACCTCCCCATCCCCTGCGACCGGATCGGCGCCCCCCGGCTCGGGGGTTTCCGCCACAGCTCCCGCAGTCGCTCCGGCGAAACCCGCTCAGACGCGCGAGGCGGCACTTGCCGAGCAACAGCGCGTCAAGATCAGCACGCCGCGGCTGCACGGTTCGATCGACCTGTTGGGAGCCCGGCTGGATGATCTGACGCTCGCCAATTACCACGAAACGGTCGACCCAAAGAGCCCGGAAGTCGTCTTGCTTTCGCCGCCCGGCACCGAAAACCCCTATCTCGCTGAATTTGGCTGGGTCGCAACTACTCCGGACATAAAGCTGCCAGGGCCGGAAACCCGCTGGTCGGCATCCGATGCTCTGTTGACGCCGACGACCCCGGTCACCCTGACCTGGGACAATGGTCAGGGGCTTCTCTTCACGCGTACTGTCAGTGTCGATCAAGATTACATGTTTACAGTGCGAGATTCCGTCCACAACTCTGGCGACACGCCGGTCAAACTGTCGGCGTACGGGCTGATCAGCCGCACCGGTACACCGCAAGTAGCGGGCTATTACATCCTGTTCGAGGGTCTAATAGGCTACCTCGACAATTCCTTGCAGGAGGTCAAGTATTCCTCGCTCAGCCCCGGTAAGCCGCTCGATTACGGATCGAGTGGCTGGCTCGGCTTTACCGATAAATATTGGCTTACCTCTCTCATTCCGCAGCGAGGCGTAACGAGCAAGGCGCGCCTTACCCACGCGGTCGATGCCGGGGTGGATCGCTATCAAACGGATTTTCTCGGTCCGGAAGAGACAATTTCGCCGGGCAGCACCGCCCAGTCTTCGGCGCGCTTTTTTGCCGGCGCCAAGGAGGTAAGCCTTCTCGACGCCTACGAGGCTTCCGGGATCCCGCTCTTTGACCATGCCATCGATTTCGGCTGGTTCTACTTTCTGACCAAACCGATCTTCCTGACGTTGCAGTTTTTCGACAAGCTGTTGGGCAATTTCGGTCTGGCTATCCTGCTGTTTACCTTTTGCGTCAAGCTGCTCTTCTTCCCGCTCGCCAACAAATCCTACAACGCGATGAGCAAGATGAAGCTCTTGCAGCCCGAGATACAGAAGTTGCGCGAGCGCTTCCCCGACGACAAGGCCCGGCAGCAGCAGGAGATGATGGCGCTCTACAAGCGCGTCGGGGCGAACCCGCTAGCCGGCTGTTTGCCGATCGTGATCCAGATCCCGGTGTTCTTCTCGCTCTACAAGGTGCTGTTCGTCACGATCGAGATGCGGCATGCGCCATTCTACGGCTGGATCCACGATCTTTCGGCGCCGGACCCGACCTCCATCGGCAACCTGTTCGGTCTGCTGCCCGCCTGGCACCTGATGATACCGGGCGTTGGCGATCTGGCACATCTGTTCGCGATCGGCGTCTGGCCGCTGATCATGGGCCTGACGATGTTCTTGCAGCAAAAGCTCAATCCGCAGCCGGTGGATCCGGTCCAGGCGCGTATGTTTATGTTGCTGCCGATCGTCTTCACCTACATGCTGGCGGCCTTCCCGGCCGGGCTAGTCATCTATTGGGCGTGGAACAATTTGCTCAGCATTGCCCAGCAATGGGCGATCATGCATCGTCAGGGTGCCGCCTGACCCTGACGGCGGAGATCTCGACGGAAATATTTCCGCCTCGGGTGGTGGATCCTGACCTCGCCGAGGTCGGACGCCGCCTTTTCGCCCGCGATGCCCGGTTCGTTGCCGGCGCGCCCGAAGTCTGCACGCTGCCTCGAGATTCGCTGCCGGAGATCGCCTTCGCCGGAAGGTCCAATGTCGGCAAGTCGAGCCTGCTGAACGCGCTGACCAGCCGGCGGTCGCTCGCGCGAACCTCCAACACCCCGGGTCGGACCCGGCAGATCAACTTCTTCGATCTCGACCGACGACTGATGCTCGTCGATCTGCCGGGATACGGCTATGCCGAAGCGCCGAAAAACGAGATCAGGCGCTGGACCGCTCTGCTGCGCGGCTACCTGCGGACCCGCACCACACTGTGCCGGGTCTGCTTGTTGGTCGACTCTCGGCGCGGCATCAAGGAGATCGACCACCCGCTGATGCGGATGCTCGACGAGTCGGGGGTTTCCTATCAGGTCGTCTTGACCAAAACCGACAAGGCCGAAGCCGGAGGGCTCGCGCTGATCGCCGAACGGACTGCGGCCGAGCTGGCGACCCACACGGCGGCATACCCGGAAATCCACCTGACGAGCGCCCTCAAACGCTATGGCGTCGCCGCGTTGCGCGCGACGCTCGGCAGCCTTGCACTTGCTGAGAGGGCACCAACGGATATGGTGCGGCCCGCGCCCGCACCATAAAGTGCCAACTCTGACGAGCCCAATTGCGAGCCTTCCTTGTCTTCCCTGACCCCTAATCCCGATGCCGTGGTCAAGGCCGCGGTTCTGGCGGAGGCGCTGCCCTATATGCGCCGCTATGCCGGCCACACCCTCGTCGTCAAATATGGCGGGCACGCGATGAGCGGTTCGGCGGGTGGCGCTGCGGTGGGGGGCGATTCGTTCGCCCGTGATGTCGTCCTGCTGAAACAAGTCGGCATCAATCCGATCGTCGTGCATGGCGGCGGGCCGCAGATCGCCCAAATGCTGCAACGGCTCGGCATTCAGAGCACCATCGTCGATGGGTTGCGGGTCACCGATGCGGCGACGATGGAAGTGGTCGAGATGGTTCTCGCCGGTACGATCAACAAGCAGATTGTCTCGGCGATCAATGCCGAGGGAGGCTGCGCGATCGGGCTGTGTGGCAAGGATGGTGGGCTGATCGAGGCGAGCAAGGTGGTGCGTACGCGGGTCGAGGCCGGCGCCAAGATCGAGATCGATCTCGGCTTTGTCGGTGAGCCACGGCGCATCGCCGCCGCAGTGCTCGACACCTTCAAGCAATCCGACATCATCCCGGTCATCGCGCCGATCGGTATCGGCTCGCGGGGAGAGACCTACAACATCAATGCGGACACCGCCGCCGGTGCGGTCGCCGCTGCGGTCAAAGCGACGAGACTTCTGCTGCTGACCGACGTTGCCGGCGTGCTCGACGCCGACAAGCGCCTGATCTCGGAGATGACGGCCGCCGGGGCGCGCCGGATGATCGCCGACGGCGTCATTACCGGGGGGATGATCCCAAAGGTCGAAACTTGCCTGCAGGCGGTCGATGGCGGGGTCGATGCCGCGGTGATCCTCGATGGCCGCGTGCCACACGCGATCCTGCTCGAGCTGTTTACCGACAGCTCGGGTGCGGGAACGTTGATCCGGGCCGGCTAGAGGGCTGGCGATGCCTGCCGTGGCTGATCGGATTTTGGGCGAGATCGAGACCTGGATCTTCGATCTCGACAACACGCTCTACCCCGCCTCTTGCCGGCTCTTCGACCAGATTCACGCAAATATGACCCGCTTCATCGCCGAGCGCCTGGATCTGTCGCCGGAGGCAGCGCTCGTGCGGCAGAAGGCCTATTTCCGCGAGCACGGCACGACCTTGCGTGGATTGATGACGGTCGACCGAATCGATCCCGACGACTTTCTCGCTTACGTGCACGAAATCGACCTCTCCTGCGTACCTCCCGATCCGGTTCTGGTCGCGGCGCTGGCGGCCCTGCCCGGCCGCAAGCTTGTCCATACCAACGGCTCGGTGCGCCACGCCGAGCGCCTGCTCGCGCATCTCGGCATCGCAGGGTCGTTCTGCGGGATCGTCGACATTGCCGCGGCGGGTTACGAGCCGAAGCCGGCGCTCGCCGGCTATCACGAGCTGCTGCGACGCCACCAAGTGACGCCGGCAGCCACGATAATGTTCGAGGACATGGCGAAGAACCTCGTCCCCGCGGCAGCACTCGGCATGACGACGGCCTGGATCCGCGGTCGGGCCGACTGGGCTGCCGCCGGCTCCGAGGGCGACCACATCCACCACGTCGTCGACGATCTCGGCGGCTTCCTGTGGGCGGCCGCAGCGCGCTGCCGGCCCCAGCTATCGCCAACCCTGATCTCCTCCCTGTCATGAGCGTTGCCGACACCATTCGCGAGAAGCTGACGGCCCGGTTCGCGCCGGTCCGGCTCGAGATCGAGGACGAGTCGCATCGCCACGCCGGGCACGCGGGTGCCCGGCCGGAGGGTGAGACACATTTTTCGGTTACGATCACCTCCGCCGCCTTCGCCGGCGAGACCAGGGTCTCTCGACAGCGTCTCGTCTATCAGACCCTGGCCGAGGAGCTCGCGACGCGGGTCCATGCGCTGTCGCTGACCACCCTGGCACCTGACGAGGACAGGCGCTGAGGAGTCTGGTTACGAAGCCTCCGCGAGAAAATCCCGGAGTGCGTCGCGCGGCGCGTTTTGCATCACAAACGCCTCGCCGATCCGCCGCGGCAGAATGAGCGTGATCCGGCCGTCGCGGACCTTCTTGTCCTTGCCCATATGCGCGAGCAGGCGGTCGGCGGGTGTGCCGGCGAGCCCGATCGCGGAGAGCTGCGTCGGGAGTCCCATTCCCCCGAGGTGACGGCGGACCCGCTCTGATTCGGCTGCTTCAACAAGACCCAGCCGAACCGCAAAGTCGAAGGCCAGAACCATGCCGAGGCCTACTGCCTCGCCATGCAACAGCCGGGCGCCAAACCCGGTCTCGGTTTCCAGGGCATGCCCGAAGGTATGACCGAAATTTAAGAGCGCGCGGTCGCCTTCCTCACGCTCGTCCGACGCGACAATCACCGCCTTCATCGCGCAGCTCGTCATCACCGCGCGGCGCAACGCCACCGGCGCCCGATCACAGACCGAGCCGCCTTCGGCTTCGAGCCAGGCGAAGAACTCGGCGTCGCGGATGAGGCCGTATTTGGCGATTTCGGCATAGCCGGCGAGCAGCTCGCGGCGCGGCAAGGTCGCCAAGGTATCGGTGTCGGCGAGAACCAGACGGGGCTGGTAGAAGGCGCCGATCAGGTTCTTTCCCATTCGCGTGTTGATCCCGGTCTTGCCGCCGACCGAGCTGTCGACCTGAGCCAGCAAGGTCGTCGGGATCTGCACGAAGTCGATCCCGCGCAACAGCGTCGCCGCGGCAAAGCCGGTGATATCGCCGACCACACCCCCACCGAGCGCTATGAGCATCGTCCCGCGCTCGATGCCGACCTCCAGGATCTCCTCCGCCAAACGGGCGAAATGGTCGAGACCCTTGGTCTCCTCGCCCGGCGGCAACAGGACCGTGTGATGTGCGATCCCCGCGTCGTCAAGGCTGTCACACAGCGCGGGGAGGCTATGCCGGGCGACGGTTTCGTCGGAGACGATAACGGCTTGCCGGCGGCGCAGCAGGGGCAGGATCTCGCGGCCGGCGTTCTCGATCAGCCGCGGCCCCACGAGAATCTCATAGGCTCGCTCACCGAGCTCGACTCGCAGCCTCTCGACCTCGCTGGTCATTCTGGGTGCTCCGCTTTGGGCGGTACGGCCGCGAGCGGGCAGCTGGCCAGCGCCGCGATCGCTCGGCTCACCGTCAATTCGGGTGATCCCTCGCCGCTGTCGATGACCACATCGGCCTCGGCATAGACGGGATAGCGCTTCTCGATCAGCTCGGCGAGGATCGCCCTGGTGTCCCCGGTCTTCAACAGCGGCCGATCATTGCGCCGCGACACCCGCGATGCCAACACGTCGAGATCGGCGCGCAGCCACAGCGAGACGCCGCGCCGGCCGATGACCCGCCGGGTTGCCGGATCCATAAAGGCGCCCCCGCCGGTCGCCAGCACGTGAACCGGCCCGGCGAGCAGCCGAGCGATGACCCTGCGCTCGCCGTCGCGGAACACCCGCTCGCCGCGGTTGGCAAAAATTTCCTCGATGGTCTCGCCGGCAGCCGCCTCGATCTCATCATCCGAATCGAAGAACGGAAGGCTGAGGCGTGCTGCGAGCCGTTGGCCGATCTTGGACTTTCCGGCCCCCATCAGCCCGACGAGGACGACGGTTCGGCGTGGCCCAAACCGGCGTGCCGTCGCTCCCTGCCGCCCCGCCTCAGCCGCGCCGATCTCCACTGGACCCCCTAGATCACTGCCGCTCTTTTTCCCCGCTCCCGGGAAGGGTACTAGCATATCCTCTAGCCCGATCGTCAATCGCCTCGGACGTGATCCGGCTGTCGGCGACGGGTATACGGATTGGGGCATGGGGAAGCTCACCATCGCATTTGTTCTCGTGATCGCCTTGGTGTTGCTCGGCGGGATGGCGTTTCTCGCCGTCTGGAACCCGCTGCCGACTCCCGCTCCGGTCGAAAAGGTCCTGCCCGATGCGCGCTTCCCAAAATAGCCGGCCCGCGGGTTCCTCGCCCGAAGACCCCGCGAGCTGGAAGCATCTCGAAGCATTTCTCGAGATGCTGGCCGCCGAACGCGGCGCCGCCCTCTTAACATTGGCCGCTTACCGCAACGATCTGCGCGATCTCGCTCGGTTCCTTGGCGCCCGAGGGGAGGTCCCCGAGGCTGCCGATGCAGCCGCGCTGCACGCGTATCTTGGAACCGCGACCGCACTCGCGCCGAGAACACTCGCCCGCCGAATTTCGGCCATGCGCCAGTTCTACAAGTTTCTGGTGACCGACGGCATCCGCGCGGACGACCCGACAGCTGGCCTCGACACCCCCGCTCTCGGCCGCCCCTTGCCAAAGATCCTTTCGGAAGACGAGATCGACCGGCTGATCGCCGCCGCCCGCAGCTCGACCGGAGACGAAGGGATCCGCCTGGTTTGCCTCGTCGAGCTGCTCTATGCGACCGGCATGCGCATTTCCGAGCTGGTCACGTTGCCGCTCGCCGCCGCACTGCGCGACCCGCGCTTTCTGGTGATATCGGGCAAGGGGGGCAGAGAGCGCATCGTGCCGCTGAGCGAGCCGAGCCGGCTGGCGCTTACCGCCTATCTCGGCTGCCGCGAGCGTTTTCTGCCTGCTTCTCGGCCCTCGCGCTGGCTCTTCGCGTCACGCGGCCGCGTCGGTCATCTGACGCGGCAGCGCAGCGGCCAGCTGTTGAAGGAGCTGGCGGTCAAGGCCGGTCTCGACCCCGACCGCCTGTCCCCGCATG
>WNFQ01001435.1_pt1 | contig 16876 bp, 9 predicted proteins | sample 5400171 | NCBI WGS metagenome assembly WNFQ01 (sample SAMN13153356, study PRJNA577476) | soil metagenome | isolation source: 20 cm soil under Madrone tree | place: USA:California | collected 2016-06-14 | reverse complement strand
ATCGTCTTGCACGCCCCCGTGATCAGCCCCGCCTCGTACGGATCGATCATGCCGTCGACGAGCATCTCGGTGTGGATGCCGAGGTCGCGCACACCGGCGTCCTTCAGGAGCCCGCAGACGGCGTTCGGCATGCCGCCGATGCCGATCTGGAGGCAGGCGCCGTCCTCGATCTCGGCGGCGATGCGCGTCGCCACTTGGCGGTCGAGGTCCGTCGGCGGTGGGTTCGCAGCCTCGGGCACGGGATCGTCGCCGCCGTCGATCACGTAGTCGACCTCGCTCGCGTGCACCGACTCCTCAGCGCCGTAGACGAACGGCATCGCGGCGCAGGTCTCGACGACGAGGATCTTCGCGCGCTCGGTGAGCGCCTTCTGATACGTCACCGCACCGCCGAAGTTGAAGTAGCCGTGCGCGTCCATCGGCGCCGTCTTGATGCAGACGACGTCGACGGGATCGATGAAGCGCCGGTAGTAGTCGGGCGCCTCGCCGAAGTTCATCGGGATGTAGTTGCAGCGATCGGCGTCGTGCTGCGCGCGGTCGTAGCCGGAGAAGTGCCAGTTGAACCAGAGGAAGTGCTCGGCATGCGGATCCGCGTCGAGGACGGCGCGCGGCCGCATGGTGAGCGCGGCGCGGATCTTCACGTCGCGCAGCTCGGCGGCCCGCGCCGCGAGCGCGCGATCGAAGCGATCGGGCTGTCCCATGCCGAAGCCGTAGTCGACCCAGTCGCCGGATTTCACCAACGCGGCGGCGCCTTCGGGCGAGATCGGTGCGGGACGCATGCGTACGCAGCGGATAGCACCAAGAAGTCGCGGCAATCCAGTCGGCGACGACGACGCACGTCACAGGGCGCCCGACGGGATCGGCGTCACCGAAGCCTGCGCGCCGAAGATTGTTTCCAGGGGGGCTTGCCTCAGAACTCGCCGCGCGGTCGAATGTCGTCATGACTGCGTCCACGCATCGTCTCTTCCTCGGCGCCGTTGCCGCGCTGCTCGCGCTCCCAGCAACCGCGATGGCAGGCGGCGACCCGCTCAAGCTCGACCTCGTCTTCTCGAACTTCACCGGCGCCGATCAACTCTGTCTGCGCGATGGCAAAGGCGAGTACCTCTGCGGCGATCTCGCCGAAGGGACCGCCGGTGCGCGCGCCGTCGCGACCGGCGATGTGAACGGGGATGGCGCGCTCGACGTCGTACTCGGGCGCGGTCCTGACCAGCTGAATCGCCTGTGTCGTGGCGACGGGGCGGGCAGCTTCACGTGCAGCGACATCGGGACCATCCCCGCCACGACAGGAGCGATCGCCCTCGGGGATTTGAACGGCGACGGCACCCTCGACGCCGTCTTCGGCACCGGCGCCAACCAGCGCAATCAGGTCTGCCTCGGCGACGGAACGGGCAACTTCAAGTGCGGTGAGATCGACAGCGAGCCCGGTGACACACGCGCGGTCGCGATCGGCGACGTGAACGGGGACGGCTCGCCCGACATCGTGTTCGCGCGGGCCGGCAGCCCGAGCCAGGTGTGTCTCGGGGACGGGACGGGCGCCTTCACCTGCGCCGCGATCAGCCCGAACCGCGATGACACCTTGGGGATCGCCCTCGGCGACGTGAGCAACGACGGCAAACTCGACGTCGTGCTCGCCAACGTCGAGCGCATCCCCGACCGGGAAAATTCCCAGCGCAATCGCGTGTGCCTCGGCGACGGCGCCGGCCATTTCGATTGCCACGACATGACCGCGGGCAGCTACCGGTCGGTCGCCGTCGCGCTCGGCGATCTCGATCGCGACGGCAATCTCGATGCGGTGTTCGCGAACACCAACCAAGGATCGAGTCAGGCATGCTTCGGCGATGGCCACGGCGACTTCGATTGTCGTCGGATCGACCCCAAAGACTCCTCGTCGAGCGGCCTCGCCCTGGTCGATCTCGACGGCAACGGGACGCTCGACATCGTCTTCGCGAGCGCAATCGTCCACCGCGGCGAGCACAACCGTGCCTGCCTCGGCGACGGCCACGGTGTGTTCGACTGTCGTGACATCACCGCCGATCTCTTCGACAGCAGCGGCGTCGCGACCGGAAAGCTCACGCCGCCGCGTTGATGCGTCTCACCTGCCGAGCGCCTGCCCGTCTTCCGCGAAGAAGTGCAGGTGCGGAGGATCGACGGCAAGCGTGATCGGCCCGCCCGCGCTGAGGGCCTGCATCCCGGGAATCCGGGCGACGAAGCGAATCGTCGGCGACGCCGCGGGGGACGCGGGCGCGCGGCCGTGCGGCGGCACGGCGTCGTCCGCGACGTGCACGTAGGCGAGCGTCTCGTGGCCGAGCCACTCGACGTGCTCGACGACCGCGGCGATGCTGGCGGCGCCCAATGACGGCGACGTGCGCGCGTCGGCGAGACGCAGGTGCTCGGGTCGGATGCCGGCGGTGAGCGGCCGCTCGCGCCCCCCGGCCGCAAGGACCGACGCCTGCGTGCTCGGTATCGCGATCGTCTGCGCGCCGAGCGTCAACGTCGCACCGCCGTCGTCGAGGCGCAGAACCGTCGGAAAGAGATTCATCGGCGGGTTGCCGATGAAGCCGGCGACGAACGCGTTCGTCGGCGCGTCGTAGATCTCGCGCGGCGTCGCGACTTGCTGCAGCCGTCCCTTGTCCATGACGGCGACGCGGTGCCCGAGCGTCATCGCCTCGACCTGGTCGTGGGTCACGTACATCATCGTCGTCTTCGTGCGCTCCTGCAGCTCGCCGATCTCGGCGCGCACCTGGACGCGCAGCTTCGCATCGAGGTTCGAGAGCGGCTCGTCGAGGAGCGACACCGCCGGCTCGCGCACGAGCGCGCGTCCCATCGCGACGCGCTGGCGTTGCCCGCCGGAGAGCTGGCGCGGCAAGCGATCGAGCAGCGGGCCGAGGTCGAGGAGCGCCGCGACGCGAGCGACCTGGGCGGCGATCTCGGCGCGGGCCGCGCCGCGCATCCGCAGCGGGAACTCGAGATTCCGCCGCACGGTCATTTGCGGATACAGCGCGTAGTCCTGGAAGACCATCGCGACGTTGCGCGCTTGCGGTGGCAACGCGTTCACGACCGTGTCGCCGATCCGCACCGTGCCCGCGGTGAGATCCTCGAGCCCGGCGACGAGGCGCAGCACCGTCGACTTGCCGCATCCCGACGGCCCGACCAGCACGAGGAGCTCGCCGTCCTCGACCGACAGTGAGCAGTCGACGACGGCGCGCACGCCGTTCGGGTACGTCTTGTCGACGTGCTCGAGCTCGACGCGCGCCATCAGTCGTCGAAGAAGCGCTCGTCGCCGATCAGCGGCAGCGCGTGGCGGACGATCGGGTCGCTGGCGAAGAGATCCTGCACGCAGTGCGGCTTCAGATGGTCGGCGACGGCGAGAAAGAAGAGCGCCTGGTCGAGCGCGAGGTACGCGCGCGCGACCGCGCCGGTGCGCGGATCGACGGCGTCGTAGAAGCCGTACTCGCCGTACACGGGGAAGCGGGCGGCGAGCGCGCGCAGGTTGGCCACTGCCGCTTCGGGGTCGACGAGCAACGCCAGCGCCGACGCGTGCGGCGTCACGGCACCCGGCCGGTAGCCGCGCGTTCCGAGGACGGGCACGCCGTACTCACCGTAGCCGTCGCCGGTCGGCGTCGCGCTCGGCGACATCCCCCAGACGGGATACCCGAGCTCCTCGGTCGCGAAGCGGCGCTGCACGAGCACGTGCGCGACGTCGTTCGCGCCGAGGCTCTGCGCCGCGAAGCGCTGCTCGTCGACGACCAGCGCCGGCATCAGCGCCTCGAACATGCTGCCGCCCCACGAGGGCACGAAGCGTACCCCGCCCCACTCGTACCAGCCGCTGACGACCGTGTGGCCGTGGACCCTCCGTCGGCGCACGCCGCGCGGCGTCGCCGTCTGACCGGCGCAGTCGGCGGGGTACGTGCGCACCATGTCGAGCCAGGCGTCCTCCGGAATCTCCCCCTTGCCGATCCCGAGCAGCACGCCGAGCCGCGCCTCGGTGTAGAGCACGCCGTAGTCGTAGCGCGAGCGGGCGCGGCGATGGACGTAGTAGCCGTGCGAGACCTGATGGCGGCGCGCATCGTAGAAGAATCCATAGTGCATGCGCTCGATGAGACGCGAGCAGCGCGCGGCGAGCGCGGGGAAGCTCGCCCGTGCGAGGATCAAGCCGGTGGTGAGCCACGAGGTATCGACGAAGGAGAGAAAGTTGCTCGAGCGCTCCAGCGACGTCGTGTCGTAGTAGTTGAAGAAGAAGCCCTGGTAGGTCTCGACGCGGTCGAGGGTATCGAGGACGCGCGTCACGGCGGCGACCGCGTCGGCGTCGCCCACGAGGCCGATCTCGCGCGCGGCGACGACGGCGGCGAGATGGAGGCCGACGTTGCTGATGCTGGTGTAGTCGCCGACGTCGGCGCCCGCAGTGGTGTCGGTCGCACCGTCGCCGCTCGTCGGCGGCGCGGCGAGACGCACGTGGTCGACGGGGAGACCGTTCTCGCGATCGGTAAGCGCGGCGAGCCCACGCCAGGTGTCGGCGGCGACGCGCTCGAGAAACGCGCGCTCGTCCGACGGCAGCGCGCTCGGGTCGACGACGGCGTGCGCCGGCCACCCGGCGAGACGCGCGCGCACGTGCGGCCGTGCCGCCTCTTTGCCGCCGAGGCTCGCCTCCCACGCACGCTTGCGCGGCAGGTCGACGGGATCATCCTCGGTCGTGAGCTTCTCGACGAGCGGCCGCGCCCGGCTCGTGAGCGGGCAGATCGGTGTCCGCGGCGCCTTCGCGACCGGGGTCGCCGCGCACGCCGTCGCGGCGAGCACGATCGCGGCTGCGGCCGCCGTCACCCACCCGACCCCACGATGCCCACGCACGGAGGGCCTACTACGACAGAACGCGCCGCGCTGCACGTCTGGCGGTCCGCGGCGGGACTGGGTCAAGTTGCGACCGAGCAACGAAGTATCGCGACGCAAATTGGCCCAGTACCCGAGCTTGACCGTCGACGCGGGCACCAGCATACGCTGACGCCCACATGGCGAGCACCTTTCCCGCCGGCTTCGTCTGGGGCACGGCGACCGCCGCGCATCAGGTCGAAGGCGGCAACTGGAACAACGACTGGTGGGCGTGGGAGCACACGCCGGGGTCGTCGTGTCAGGAGCCGAGCGGCGACGCGTGCGACCACTACCACCGCTATCCGGAGGACCTCGATCTGCTCGCGCAGCTCGGCTTCGGCGCCTATCGCTTCTCACTCGAGTGGAGCCGGATCGAGCCCGAGGACGGCGAGTTCTCGCGCGCCGCGCTCGAGCACTACCGGCGCATGTGCGCCGCGTGCCGCGCGCGCGGCATCTTGCCGATCGTCACGTTCCATCACTTCACGACGCCGCGCTGGCTGGCGGCGCGCGGCGGCTGGGCGGAGCCGATCGCCGCCGAGCGGTTCGCGCGCTTCTGCGGCCGCGCCGCGCGTCACCTCGGCGATCTCGTCGGCCGCGTCTGCACGCTCAACGAGCCGAACATCGTCGCCGAGTTCGGCTATCGCTTCGGCCTCTTCCCGCCGGGCCGGCGCGACGCCGCGCTGCGCGAGCGGGTGAACGCGATCTTCGTCGACGCCCACCGCCGCGCCGTCGCCGCCGTTCGCGAGGCGGGGGTGGTGGCGCCGATCGGGCTCACGCTGGCGATGCAGGACTACCAAGCCGTCGATGGCGGCGAGGCGGTACGCGATCGCGAGCGCCGCGACATGGAGGACGTCTACCTCGAAGCCGTTCGCGGCGACGATTTCCTCGGCGTGCAGACGTACACGCGCGTACGCTATGGCCCCGACGGGCTCCAGAGCCCGCCGCCGGACGCGCGTCTCACGCAGATGGGCTACGAGTTCTGGCCGGAGGCGCTCGCCGCGTGTCTGCGCCGCGCCGCCGTCGTCGCGCCGCGTGTGCCGCTCCTCGTCACCGAGAACGGCATCGGCACCGACGAGGACGCGGAGCGGATCGAGTACGTCGAGCGCGCGCTGCGCGGCATCGTCGCCTGCCTCGCCGACGGCCTCGACGTGCGCGGCTACGTCTACTGGAGCCTGCTCGACAACTTCGAGTGGGCGTTCGGCTACCGGCCGAAGTTCGGCCTCGTCGCCGTCGACCGCGAGACGCAGGCGCGGCACCCGAAGCCGAGCGCCGCCTGGCTCGGTGCGATCGCCCGCGCGAACGCGCTGCCGCGCGACTGATCCGTCGCGGTCGGCATCCAACGACCGACCATGGACAGTACCGTTCCTTCCGGCGCCGAGTGGCTCGAGGCGGATGGCCTCGGCGGGTTCGCGAGCGGGACGGTCGGTCTCGTGCGCACGCGTCGCTACCATGCGCTGCTCCTCGCGGCGACGGCGCCGCCGGCGGGCCGCGTCGTGCTGGTGAACGGTCTCGAGGCATGGCTCGAGACCGACGGCGGCACCGTCGCGCTCTGCGCGCAACGGTACGCGCCCGACGTCATCCACCCCGACGGCGCCGAGCGCGTCGTCGCGTTCACACCCGACCCGTGGCCGCGCTGGACCTTCGCCCTTCCCGGCGGCGGCACGATCGAGCACGGCCTCTTCGTACGCCCCGGACGTGCGGCGATCGTCCTCTACTGGCAGCCGGCAGCGGGAGCGCGCGGCACGCTCCGCGTGCGACCGCTCCTCTCCGGCCGCGACTACCACGCGCTGCACCACGAGAATCCCGCCTTTCGCTTCGACGCCGCGGTGAATGACGGCACCGTGACGTGGCGCCCGTACGCGTCGTTACCGGCGATCGTCGCGCGCACGAACGGCGTCTATGCGCATGAGCCGCAATGGTACCGACGGTTTCTGTACGCGGAAGAGCACGCGCGCGGCCTCGACGACGTCGAGGACCTGGCGTCACCGGGCGTGTTTCGTTGGGACGTCGCCGCCGGCACCGCCGTGCTCGAGCTCGCGGCGGGCGACCTCGCCGCGGCAGGCCACTCCGCCGCGGCAGGCGACGCCGCCACTGCCCGCGACTTCGCCGCAGCGGGCGACGCCGCACCGCAGGCGCAGACGTCGTCGGCATCGCCGTCGTCGACGCGCGACTTCGTGGCGGTACGCGCCGGCGAGGAGCGCCGGCGCGCCGCGTTTCCCTCGCGGCTGCATCGCGCGGCCGACGCCTACGTCGTCCGGCGCGGCGCCGGCCGGACGATCATCGCCGGGTACCCGTGGTTCACCGATTGGGGACGCGACACGTTCATCGCGCTCCGCGGCCTCTGCCTCGCGACCGGGCGCTTCGACGACGCGCGACAGATCCTGCGCGAGTGGGCGGGGGCGGTCTCGCAGGGCATGCTGCCGAACCGCTTTCCCGACGACGGCGGCACACCCGAGTTCAACGCGGTCGACGCCGCGCTCTGGTTCGTCGTCGCCGCCGACGAGTTCCTGCGCCGCGCCCCCGCCGTCGACGGCGACACGCGCGCCGCGCTCGAAGCGGCGATCGACGCGATCGTCGCCGGCTACGCGCGCGGCAGCCGCCACCGCGTCGCCGCCGCCACGGACGGCCTCCTCGCCGCCGGCGAGCCGGGTGTGCAGCTCACCTGGATGGACGCGAAGGTGGGCGACTGGGTCGTGACGCCGCGGATCGGCAAGCCGGTCGAGGTGCAGGCGCTCTGGCTGAACGCGCTGCGCATCGCCGCGCGCCGCACGCCGGCGTGGAACGATCTCTGCGCGCGCGGCCGCACCGCGTTCGCGTCGCGATTCTGGGACGAGAGCCGCGGGCACCTCCACGACGTCGTCGACGTCGATCACGAGCGCGGCCGCGTCGACCCAAGTCTGCGGCCGAATCAGATTCTCGCCGTCGGCGGCCTGCCGTTCGCCGTCCTCGACGGCGCGCGCGCCCGTCGGGTCGTCGACACGGTCGAGGCGCGGCTCGTGACGCCGATGGGACTGCGCTCGCTCGCACCCGGCGAGCCCGCCTATGTCGGGCGCTACTCCGGCGGCCCGCGCCAGCGCGACGCTGCGTACCATCAGGGCACGGCGTGGCCGTGGCTGCTCGGCCCCTTCGTCGACGCGTGGAGCCGGGTGCGCGGCGACACACAAGAATCGCGGCGCGAGGCGCACGCGCGCTTCGTCGCGCCGCTCCTCGCCTACGCGGAACGGGTCGGCCTCGGCCATCTCCCGGAGGTCGCGGACGGCGATCCGCCGCATCGCCCCGGCGGCTGCCCGCAGCAAGCGTGGTCGCTCGGCGAGGTCCTGCGCGTGCAGCAGCAGCAAAAACGCGCTTGAGCGGCCGGTGGCAGAGCTGTTAGTCTGGCGGTCCCTCCGGAAGAGCTCGTGCCGCGGTTCCCTACGGTCATTTGCTGTTCGCTGCTCGCGTCGCTGGTCGCAACCGGCGCCTCAGCGCAGGTGCAGGCGAAGGCGCAGCAGACCTGCATCAAGAAACTGAACGGCGCCGGCGCGGCGATCGCGCGCGTCGCCGGAAGGCAGTTTCTCACCTGCGTCGCCGCGGCGTGCAAGGGCAAGCTCGCCCCCGGAACGACCGCCGAGCAGTGCTCGACCTCCGACCCGCGCGGCACGCTCGCCAAGGCGCAGGCCAGGGCCGCGACGGCGCAAGCGCGCTTCTGTACGACGCCGCCGAGCTTCGGCCCCACGACCGCTGCCGACGTCGCTGCCGCGTTCGGCGCCCCGGTGCGCGTGCATGCGCTCTTCGGCCCCGACCTCGACGCCGCCTTGATCGCGGCTGCGAGCGATCGTGCCGGCGCCGCGTGTCAGCTCGCGGTCGCGAAAGGGATGACCGACGTCGCCGCCGCGAAGCTGAAAGCCTTCAATACCTGCAAGGCAGCGGGCCTGAAGAGCGGCACGATCGACTCGGCGGCGGCGCTCGACGCCTGTTTCGGCGCCGACCCCAAGGGCACGATCGCGAAAGCGCAGGCTAAGGCGCAAACGCGCGCGAGCAAGAAGTGCGAGGGCATCGACGTCGCGAGCGCGTTCCCGGGTGCATGCGCGGCGACGCCGCTCGCAAGCCTGTTCACCTGCATCGAGCCGCAGGTCGACTGCGGCGTCTGTCTCGCGGTGAACGGCGGCGATCACCTGAGCCACGGCTGCGACGTCTTCCAGAGCGGCGTCGCGGTCGAGGTCTGCGGCACGCCGCTCGCGACGACGGAGTCCGTCGCGCGGCAGTGGGACGAGGAGACGCTCGCCGCGATCCGCATCGACCTGCCGCGGCCGCCGGTCCACGCTCGCAATCTCTTCTACACGTCGGTCGCGATGTGGGACGCGTGGGCGGCGTACGACGCGACCGCCGACGCGGTACTCGACAAGGAGTCGCCGCCGTCGGCGGCTCCCGAGCACGACCGCGCGATCGCGATCAGCTTCGCCGCCTATCGCGTGCTGTCGCACCTCTATTCGTTCTCGGTAAACGCGGCGACGACGCAGGCGAGCCTCGACACGCACATGCTGGCGCTCGGATTCGACCGCACCTTCACCGACACGTCCGGCAACGCGCCGGCGGCGATCGGCAACCGGATCGCCGCCGCCGTCATCGCCTACGCCATGACGGACGGCGCCAACGAAGCCAACAACTACGCCGACCCGACGTATACGCCCGTCAACGATCCGCTGATCGTCAAGCTGCCGGGCGACGACCCGAACCTTCCGGGAACGGTCATGAACGATCCCAATCGCTGGCAGCCGCTCGCGCTCGACTTCCAGATCACGCAGAACGGCATCCCGCTCCCGGGCAAGGTGCAGAGGTACGTCGGCGCGCAGTGGAACGCCGTGAAGCCGTTCGCGCTCACCCGCGACGACCCGACCGCGCTCTACATCGATCCGGGGCCGCCGCCCCACCTCGGCGACGCCGCGTTCCGCGACGGCCCGATGCACCTCCTCGAGCTCTCACAGGAGCTCGATCCTGCCGATCCGTTCACGCTCGACATCTCGCCGGCGGGATTCGGCAACAACCCCCTCGGGACGAACGACGGCCACGGCTACGCGATGAACCCGGCGACCGGCGAGCCGTACACGCCGCAGATCGTGCCGCGCGCCGACTTCGGGCGCGTGCTCGCGGAGTTCTGGGCCGACGGACCCGACTCGGAGACGCCGCCGGGCCACTGGAACGTCATCGCCAACCACGTCGCCGACGACCCCGCGATCGTGAAGCGCATCGGCGGCGTCGGCCCGGTCGTGAACGCGCTCGAGTGGGACGTGAAGGCGTATCTCGCCGTGAATGGCGCCGTACACGACGCGGCGGTCGCGTGCTGGGGCGCGAAGCGGAAGTACGACTCGGTGCGCCCGATCTCGCAGATCCGCTACATGGGCGGGCTCGGCCAGTCATCGGATCCGCAAGGTCCGTCGTACGACGCGAACGGGCTCACGCTCGTGCCCGGCCTCGTCGAGGTGATCACGCCGCAATCGAGCGCGGCCGGCCAGGAGCACGAGGCGCTCGCGGCGTTCGTCGGCGAGATCGCGGTCAGAACGTGGCCCGGGGCGCCCGCCGACCCGACGACGCAGGCGAGCGGCGCGCGCTGGATCCGCGTCAAGAACTGGGTGCCCTACCAGCGCGACACGTTCGTCACTCCGGCGTTCGCGTCCTACTTCTCGGGCCACAGCACGTTCAGCCGCGCCGCGGCCGAGGTGCTCACGCATCTGACCGGCAGCCCATACTTCCCGGGCGGGCTCGGCGAGTTCCTCGCACCGGCGAATGCGTTCCTCAAATTCGAGCTCGGCCCGACGACCGACGTCCGCCTGCAGTGGGCGTCGTATTACGACGCCGCCGATCAGGCGGGGCTCTCCCGCCTCTACGGCGGCATCCACCCGGCGATCGATGACTTCACCGGCCGCATCGTCGGCTCGCAGGTGGGGATCGGCGCCTGGAACCGCGCCGCCAAGTATTTCGACGGCACCGCCGTGCCCTGAGGCATCTACCGCGCCGCCGCCGCCGACCTGCTCATAGCGCGGTGGATACCCGTCACCCGCCGCGATCGGGGCGGCCGAGATCCGCGTCCGCTTGCAGCGCCGCGACCGCCTCGCGCACCGCCCGCGAGCGGATGGCCGGGTCGGCGTGGTTGATGCCGACGTCGAGCAGCTGCCGCAACGACATCGTCGAGGTACCGAGCGCCGCGGTGAGCGTATCGCTCAACGCCACCGCAGGTCGCTCATCGGGCACGGCCGCGGTCGACTCCGCGGGCGGGGGCGTCGCAGCCGGCGGCTCCTGGTTCGGCGCCGTGGCGACGCGCGCCGACGCCCGCGGCATCTCCAGCACCTCGAGCGTACGCGGCCGCGAGCCCTCGTAGGTCAAGAGAAAATTGTGGCCGAGCACCTGCGGCAGCGCCTCTTCGAACGGCACGTCTTCGAACGCGAGGCTCACGGTCCGCGTATCGCCAATGCGCGCGTGCACCGTCACCCCCGATTGCCTGCCGATCTCGCGCAGCACGTCGCCGAGCGGCGCGTTCACGGTACGGACGCTGAGCTTGCCGCGTGAGTACCGGACCGAGATCAGCGGTTTCTCCTGCGGCGCGGGTGCGAGGTCCGGCAGGCTCACCTCCCGCGCCGGCGCAACGTTCACCGGGCTCGCATCGCGAGGCACGGCCTTCGCGACCGCGTCGGCGCGATCCGACACGACCGCTGCCGGCACGGTCGGCGCCGTTGCGGACGGCGGCGAATCGCGTCCGCCCGCCACCGTCCACACGCTCGCCATCACGGCAACGCAGATCATCGCCGCGACGGCCACACGCGCAACGCGATCGACGGCGCGCCGTCGGCCGCGCCGCGCCGAGCGGCGCGCGGCAAACAGTCCCTGGAGGCACTCACCGCAGCCCGCGGCGATGTGGTGTCGCAGCTCGGCTGCCAATCCGAGGTCGAGTGCGCCGACCACGTACCGCGGGAGGAGCGCACGCGCGTTCTCGTGCGTCACGGCTCAAAGCATACCGGACGGGCAGCGCCGGGCAACTCGTAAAGCCGTGGCGCGGCGCGCATTCCCGACATTCTTCGCGACCGCGCCCTGGATCCTCGCGTGCTCTATGGCGAAGCAGATACTCGCGAGTCGTCGGGAGCTCAGGCGGCGGACGCGCGCACGCGCAGGCCCGCAGGCAGCGACTCGTCGAGCAGGCGATCCTCCTCCGCGCGGTCGAGCGGCACCGGCTCGTGCAGCATGCGTGCCGCACGCGCGCCGCCCGGCAGATCGGCGAGACGCGCCGCGACGCGGTCGCGCAGCTCGGCCGGCAGATCGCGCTCCCGGTCGTCGACGACGCGCGCCAGCTGCACTAGCGCGAAGGCGACGCCCTCCGGCTGCGGCCACTCACGGAGCGCCAGGACGCGCTCGATCCACGCGCTCACGACGTCGGCTCCGACGACGCAGTTCAGGGGTCCCGCGATCGGCTCGCGCCCGCCGAGGCGCGACCAGGCCCAGAGCTGCTGCGACGTCTCTTTGCCGCGCTCGACGTCGGCGACGATCCCGTCGCCGAGCTCCGCCTTGAGCCGCGCGTCGAGGCGCTCGCAGGCGCCGATCGCTTGCCACATCTCGCGGATCTCTTGCGACCCGGGCTTCCCGCCCGCGCGGGTCTTGACCTTCGCCTTGCGCGCGAGACGTGGCACCAACCAGGGTCCGATCTCCCCGTGCAAGCGCAGCTGGTGCGCGCGATCGAGGCCGCCCGCGATCCGCTTCCAGAGATTCCACCACTCGGCGCGGTTCTGCGGCGCGCGCGGGAACTGCACGCCCGCCGAAAGCAGCGGCGACAGCTGCCGGACACGCCACGGATCGAGCTCGTGGCCGAACCCCGGGCGGAGAAGGAATCCGCAGAGGTTCAGCCAGCGCGCCTCGTGCGCCGCCGTCGTCGTCCGCACCGCGGCGCCGGCAGAGAGCGCGTCCCACAGCGCGCGGATCACGGGCAGCGGCCACGCGTCCTTGCCGGCGCCGAGCGCCGTCTCGAGCGCCCGCGGCAGCGCGTGCGCCGCGTCGGCTCCCGGCGCACCGACGCGCGCCGGCGACGCCGGGAAGACGCCGTGAATCGCCGCGACCGCGGCCGCACGCTGCTCCGCCGTAACGACGAGCTCCGCACCCGTCGTGTCGGCGGCGCGCGTCGTGTCGGCGGCGCCCCCCTCGCCGAGGAGCGGCGCGTCGCGCAGCTGGAACTCGAGGCGCCAGCGGTGGCCGCCCTCTTTCGCGGCGCACCAGAGCTCGAGCGTCCCGAGCGCCGTCCGCCGCGCCTCGACGTGCACCGGGATCGTGCGTGCCACGAGCTTCTTGCCGTGCCGCAGCACCGTGCGGATCGGCGGCAGCGCCGCCAGCTCGTCGCGCGCCGCCTCGACGATCGCCCCCGCCGTCTCGCCCTCACGGCTGCTCGACGTGTAGAGCTGGAAGCTCACCGGCGCGTTCGCCAGCACCTCGAACTCGGGCTCGCGCAAGACGACCGGATGGTCCTCCTCCATCCCGCGCGGCACGAGGCAGAGCAGGCGCTCGCGCGCGCCGTCGTCGGCAGAGCTCGCGCGTTCGGCATCGCCGGCCGCGACCGCGCCGAGGCCGAGGTAACACGCACGCGCGCTGCCTGCGGAGACGCGCACGCCCTCGCCGCGGCGGACGAGCGCGTAGTACGCGGCCCCGCGCGCGACCGCGGCGTCGAGGTCGACCGACACGAGAACCGTCGGCGCGTTGCCGCCGGCCCACGCCGCGAGGACGGCCGTCATACGCTCGCGCAGCGCCGCCGGCGTGAAGACGCCGCCGTTGTAGAGGACCGCATCGCCGCCGCCGATCGTCGCGTGATGACGCTCGAGAAACGCCGCCAAGTGGCGCGGGATCTCCGACTCGCTCGCGAACGGCAGCCCCCACTCGCGGAGCCCGGCGCCGCGCCCGGCGCGCGGCCGCGCGTCGGCGGCGACGAGCGGAAAGAAGCCCTCCAGCACGAGCTCCACGACGTCGGCGCGGGTCACGGTCTCGCTGAGCGCCCCGCCGACGACGCCGCGCCCGCGACCGCCGAGCTGCACGGTCGCCGTCGCGGCCGCGCCGCTGAGGAGCGTCTCCTTCGCGACCCGACATTGCTGCACCAGACTCTGCCAGCGCGCGCTGTCGAGCGTGCCCACGCGCTCACCGAGACGGGTTTCCACGCGCCGCGCGAGCGCGATGTCCATGTTGTCGCCGCCGAGGAGCAGATGGTCGCCGACGGCGACGCGCTCGAGCGCGAGCGTCGCGCCGTCGAGCTTCGCCTCGATGAGCGTGAAATCGGTCGTACCGCCGCCGACGTCGACGACGAGGATCCGCTTGGCGCCGCCGAGCGCGTGCTCCCACTCGCGCTGGTGGGCCGCGAGCCAAGCGTAGAACGCGGCTTGCGGCTCTTCCAGGAGCGTCAGCGTCGTGAGCTCCGCCGCGGTCGCGGCGGCGACGGTCAGCTCGCGCGCGACCTCGTCGAACGACGCCGGCACGGTGAGGACGACCTCCTGTTCCGCGAGCAGCGCGTCGGGATGCGCGGCGTCCCAGGCGCCGCGGAGGTGCGCCAAGAATCGTGCGGATGCCGCGACCGGCGACACGCGCGGCACGTCGGCGTCCGACGCGCCCCAGGGCAGGATCTTGGCGGTGCGATCGACGCCGCCGTGCGCCAGCCACGACTTCGCCGAGGTGACGAGCCGCCCCGGCACACGCCCGCCCTCGATCCGCGCCAGCTCGCCGACGACCTCGCGGCGATCCTCCGCCCACGGCAATGCCAGCGCGCCGGCGGGCACGTCGTGCGCGCCGGCGCGATACAGCGCCGACGGCAGCGTCGGGCGCTCGCCCACCCGCCCTTCGGCGACGAGCTGCGGCACCGGCAGCGACGTGATCGCGCGGCGGCGCGCCGCGAGGTCGATCGCCGCGATCGTCGAGTTCGTGGTGCCGAGGTCGATGCCGACCGCGTAGCGCGCACTCATCGGCCGCGCTCAGATCGGATCGGGCGCGCGGACACCGAACTCGAGCTTCCAGCGGCGCTCGCCGTCGCGCGCGACGCACCAGAGCTCGAGCGTGCCGATCTCGGTCAAGTGCACGTGCAGCCGCACCGGCACGACGGTCCCCTCGTGCGCCGGCCACGGCAGCGTCGTCACGAGCGGCGCCAGCTCCTCGAGCTCGCCGTTGGCGCGCTCGAGCTCGGCGCCGAGCGCGTCGCCCTCGCGCGTGCTGGAGCCGAACATGCGGAACTCCGCGGGCTCGCCGACGCAGAGGCCGAATTCCTGGCGCGGAAGGTCCGCCTCGGTGCCTTCCTCCATGCCGCGCGGCACCACGCACACCGCTTTCATCGGCGGCGGCACGCCGGGAACCGCCGGCATCGCGACTTCGACGCCGATGTAGTACGCGCGCGCCGTGCCGCCGCGGATGCGGAGCCCCTGTCCACGCCGCGCGAGCCCGTGATAGGCGGCGCCGCGCGCGACCGCCTGCTCGAGGTGCGCGCCCGTCAGCTCGCGGACGTCGGCGCCGAGCCACTGGCGCACGACCTCGAGGACGCGCGTCCGCATCGCCGCCGCGTTGAAGACGCCGCCGTTGAAGAGCATCGCCGTCGGGCGCGCGTCTGCGTGGCGCGCGAGGAACTCCGCGAGGTGCGCGGTGAGACGCGCGTCGGCCGCGTACGGCAGTCCCATCTCCTGCAACCCGACGCGACGCGCGCGCTGCGGTCGCGCGTCGGCATCGGCACGCGGCAGGAAGCCGTCGACGAGAATCTCCGCCGCGTCGGCGCGCGTCAGCTCGACCTTGAGCGCGCCGCCGACGACGCGTCGCGATCGACCCAGCACGGCGAGCGGCACGCGCTCCGGCGGCGCGTCGCCGAGGAGGCGCTCCTTCGCGTCGCGACAGGCGTGCACGAGGCCGCGCAGCTGCCAGTCGTCGAGCGCCGTGCCGCGCGCGGCGAGACGCTCGCGCAGCACGTACGCGAGCGCGAGGTCCATGTTGTCGCCGCCGAGCAGGATGTGGTCGCCGACGGCGACGCGACGCAGCGCGAGCGCGCCGTCCTCCTCGGTGACAGCGATGAGACTCAAGTCGGTCGTGCCGCCGCCGACGTCGCAGACGAGAATGACGTCGCCGACCCGCACCTGCCGTCGCCATGCTGCGCCCGCGCCCGCGATCCACGCGTAGCAGGCGGCTTGCGGCTCCTCGAGGAGCACGACGTGCTCGAGCCCTGCTTCGCCGGCGGCGCGCACCGTCAGCTCGCGTGCCGACGCGTCGAATGACGCCGGCACCGTGAGATAGATCTCCTGCGCCGCGAGCCGCGCGCTCGGGTCGCCCTGCGCACGCGTCGCGTCCCAGCCATCGCGCAGATGCCGCAGGTAGGTGGCGCTCGCATCGAGCGGCGAGATGCAACGCGCGTCGGCGTCAGCGCCCCACGGCAAGATCGCCGCCGTGCGGTCGACGCCGGCGTGGCAGAGCCAGGACTTCGCCGACGCGACGAGCCGCGCCGGCACCTCGGCGCCACGATCGCGCGCGTAGGCGCCGACCGCGAAGTCGCGGCCGCGCTCCCACGGCAGGTCGAGCGCGCCCTGCTCTTCCGGCGACGCGAGGTAGAGGAACGACGGCAGCGCCTCGCGCGCCTCGACCTGCTTCGGCGCGACGACCTGCGGCACCGGCACGACCTCGAGGGGCGCGTCCGGCGCCGCCGTGTCGGCGCACGCCAGCACGCAGTTGGTGGTGCCGAGGTCGATGCCAATGAGGAAGCGAGGCGGACGGCGGCTCAAAGCACCTCGACCTCGGCCGGTGCGAGAATCGACGCGTCGCCGTCGCCGGTTCGCTCCGGGAGCTTCACGCGATCGGAGCGCCACCCGGGATGGCGGACGACGCCGCGATACGGCGGCTCGCCGCGCACGTTGCCGGTCACACGCACCGCGGCGGGATCGAAGCCGCGCTCGACCGTCACCGTCGCGCCTTCCGCCGCGGCGAGAATCGGGTGCAGCTCGAAACGATCGTGGAGCGCCGTCCGACAGCCGTCGTGGATCGAGCGCACGGCGGC
>WNFQ01002202.1_pt1 | contig 16881 bp, 11 predicted proteins | sample 5400171 | NCBI WGS metagenome assembly WNFQ01 (sample SAMN13153356, study PRJNA577476) | soil metagenome | isolation source: 20 cm soil under Madrone tree | place: USA:California | collected 2016-06-14 | reverse complement strand
CGAACTCACAGTGCGCAACGGCGTGGTGGTGTGGGATCTGAACGGAATCTCGCGACCGGATTGGACAGTTACGGGAACGTTCAATCCGACTCCGCAGTGGGACGGAACGCTGCCCGCGAAAAGGTAGTATTCTTCGGCGCTTTGAAGAGGCATTTGCTCTCTGCACCAGAAACAAGGAGCTTTTCAACAATGCAACTCAAAGGAACGTGGAACCGGCGCAGTTTTCTGGCAACGGCGGGTTCGGTGGCAGCGCCTCTGCTTCGGCCTGCTCGATTGTTTGGCCGAAACCTCGCTGCCAAGCCCGACACACCGACCATCACGGGATTCGGGCAAAGCGGAAATGTCTACGAAGAACTGGGCGTAACCACGGTCATCAACTGTCAGGGCACGATGACCATGCTGGGCGGTTCGCTCCCGCATCCGGAACTGGAAGCGGTGATGACACTGGCGGGACGACACTTCGTGAGCATTCCAGACCTCGAAGTGGCGGCCGGAAAGCGAATCACGCAAATGCTCAAGCTGCCTCCGGATTATTCGGCCTTGGTCGCGTCAGGCGCGGCGGCGGCAATCCAGTCAGGACTGGCTGGAGTACTGACCGGCGACAACGAGGCGCTGATCCGGCAACTCCCCGATCTCACTGGAATGAAGTCGGAAGTTATTATCCAGAAGACGCATCGCAATCCCTTCGACCATCAACTCCGCTCCACTGGGGTCAAGCTGGTCGAGATCGAGACGCGAGATCAGTTACGCCGAGCCGTCAATGATCGCACTGCGCTGATGCACTTCACCAACTTCGCGAATGCGGCCGGACAGATCAAGGTGGATGAATGGGTGAAGCTCGCCAAGCAGTACAACGTCCCCTGCATGAACGATGCGGCCGCCGACACCCCACCCAGGTCGCACCTGTGGGACTATGCCAATATGGGCTACGATCTCGTAACCTTCAGCGGAGGCAAGGCCATTCGCGGCCCGCAGTGTGCGGGGTTGCTCATCGGCCGCAAGGATCTAGTCGGATACGCTCTGCTGAACAACAGCCCGCATGAAGATACGCTGGGGCGCAGTCAGAAGGTGGGGAAGGAAGAGATCGTGGGGATGGTCAAGGCGCTCGAACTTTTCCTGAACGAAGATCATGACGCCCTCGCCAAAGAATGGCAGGGGCGCTTGGAGAGTATCTCGCGGCAGATCACCAAGGTCCCCGGAGTCACGACCTCGTTCTTTACTCCCGACATCGCCAACCATGTGCCGCACATGCAAATCATCTGGGATCCCGCTCGCATCGCGCTTACTCCGCACCAGGTTGCGCAGGCGCTGAGAAATTCCAAGCCGGCGATTGTCATTAGCGCGGGAGAGGATCGTCCTGGACTGGCCATGAATTCCTTCATGCTGCAGCCGGGAGAAGACGAGATTGTTGCCTCGCAGTTGGCGCAGGTGTTCCGTCAACACGCGAGCTAGTAGAACGATCGCGGAGCGGTTTCATACCCGCTCCGCGATTCAACCCAGCGACAACCCGTAGTTTCCTACAGCGAGCGCAGGAAGTTCAGCAAGTCCTGCACCTGGGTGGATGAGAGCGCTTTGAACTTGCTAATTACGCCGTTGGCTTCCGACTCACGGCCTTCGTGGGCGCGGATTGCCTGCAGCAGGTCGGAAGATCGTCCATCGTGCAGGAAGAACAACCGCTGGCCGACGCCCCACAGAGGTGCGGTGCGGAATTCATCGGGGCCGGCTGCGCCTTGCGTCACACGATCTGCTAGACCCCATCCCATATGGTGCAAGGCGAAGTCAGAGTATGGATGATAGGCGACATTTGACATCCCGGTGTAGCGTGCCTTTCCCGTGGTCAGCGTAGCGGAATGACATAGGCTGCAGCCCACTCTGTCGAAGACTTTCGCGCCGTTCAGAGTCGAATCCGTGGGCGCGGCCGGAGTCGGAGGCGCTGAGAGCCGCGCGAATGTCGCGAATCTTATGACGTCCGCGGTCGTCTCCCCCGGGTCACCGGGCGAGTCGGCAGCCGTGGCACCTGCCAAGTCTTCGGGAATTCCATTGACAGCACAAAGCCCATCGGCCGAGCGTTCATTGGTGAACACCTCGTTCGATACGCCCTGCTCGACGTTGTAGGCTTCTCCCGAAAAGATCAGCAGAGACTTGTTCTGAGCCTTCCAGCCGAAACGTGTGATGGTTCCGTCGTTGCCATTGGTGTTGAAGCGTCCTCGAATTCCCATCCGGAATCGCTGCTCTCGGGTTGCTCCAAGATTCGCCTGCAGGGCTGCGTCCGGCGTGGCTTCCACCAGGCCGAGTCCAAAAACCGGCGTGGGAATCCGGAATATGACGTTATGCCGGCCTAGTTCTCTGGCGAAGTCGGGTTGCGCCAGAACACAGCCGTTCGAATCCGTCCGGCCGGTGATGGTGTACAGACCATGTACCCCGCCGTCAGGGGAAGCACCCTTCTGGGTGACTGTGAAAACAAAACGCGCTTCGCGCACCGGGCCATCCGGCGTTATGAATGGGGGAACCGTGTTGGTCGCCCCGTCCAGGGTGGCGAGCGCGACTTGAGGATTGGGAATCGGATTCTGCGGACTCTTCAGACCGGGGCTGCTGCCCCCGATGGCGGGCTGAGCGTGACATTGCGCGCAGCCGTTGCCGTTAAAGGTCGGTCCCAGACCAGCTCCATCTTCTCCTTTTATGGTGCCCGATACGGAATCTACTTCCATGAATGTTTTCAGAGCTTCCGCAAAGTCGGACTGTTCGTTGGGACTGAGGCCGGAGTAGAAGCTCCCGGCGGCAGATTGCGTGCCGCGTGGCCCTGGATCTTGTTGCGCTTCAAGTCTCCCGGCGGTAATCGTGGTGAGCAGGCCGAGACACACTACGGCAGAAACGAAACACCTTTGGTTCACTTGGTCCCTCCGTGGGCGGACTTAGACACACGTCCGCGCGACAACATACCCGTTGATTTTTGGAAGGCTTAGCGCAGGAGTCTTCCCAAGTTGTTTGCCCCGCTCTTGACGTGCAACGGCGACCGCAAGCCACAGTTAGCCGCAGGCCCCATTAGCAGGCGTGGCGCCTACCTCAAAAGCGGGACTGACCCTTCAAAGCAATTGCGTGATTGGGAGGCACTTTAGGGCGGAAGATGGTGCGCGTCAAGATGTCCGGAAGTACATGGGTGAGTATGCGAATGGTTCGCAGCGATCGGTCTGAAATCCTACCGTTAGTTCAGCCTGTCAACCTAGTGCGATCTTAGTCGTATTTAGCATGGAAAGCTCGATCGACCATCGGACTTCCCCCGTCCGATGGCAGTGTCTGTGAATTCGTCTCAGCGCTTGCTGGGGTGAGGAGAATGGACCGATAGGTCCATGATGCGGCAAGTAAGAATCATGCAGAGGAAAACATTTGCGGGCTGGCTATCACATCAATATGTGACGCATGCCATACCACAGCCGTGATCTCGAGCATAGACGAGAGTGGCAACTATTGGGATACTCCCCCTCCTACCAAGGCCACGCGGTAAAAATGGTCACGGCAAGAAAGAAAGAACTTCCAGGTTCCGATGCGGCGATTGCCTTTCCCCCAAAGGTGATTTCCCAGTCCATGCCAGGTGGGACCCGAGGTCTTGGTGCGAACGCGAGATGGTCTGGTGGCTGAGTACGGGTTTGAGCAAGCAAGCCCGCCCCGACACTCAAGCTCTCGAACCATGAGTGCTTACTGTTCTCATTTTCCCCAGGGTCGACGTGTCGATGAAGTCATAAGAAGAAGAATCTATGAAACGAAAGAAATATCTTGGTCTTTTTACGTCTGCTACTCGTGGTGGGCTTGTCTGCTGGGGAATGATCCAGGGATTTGCGCAGACAGAGCCGCAGTCGAAACAAGATAAGAAAGCCGTTCAACCGTCCGCAGCCACGCAAACCACCCCCTCCAGAGCATGGAATAAGAGCATGGATAGATAAGAGCTATGGATAAAAGATCCGAACAAAGTCATGCCGATGCGGAAAATGGCCAACGCCGAACGCCGCCAAGCCGCCGCTCGCAATGCCGATCGCCGCGCAGGCCGCTCCACGTAAACGGAACGGTTCGACGAATCAGGGGGGCAGCGAGGAAAACCAGAATCCTACTCGTCCTGATGTTGCTGCTTAGCACACTGGCTTTCGGCCAGACCAGCATACCCACTGGTCGTGGTAGAACATCAAGCGCCCGCCCTGCGGGGCGGAAGAATCGGCTTTGCAGGCGGCTGGTGTGCCAGGAACGATCCCCTCGCTAACCACTGCCGACTCGACTTACGTGGTTCGTCTGGGCATTCAGGACAAGGCCTTCGTGCCATCGGCTGCCCAGTTGGCGGCCGAAGATCCCACCTGGATTTTGGGCAACGGCGCTGCTGCTGGCCCGAACGGCAACGGGCGATCTCTGGTTCCCGCACGTTTATCCGCCGAACCAGAACCCCGGCGATCTAGGCGGGTCCAACGCGTTTGGCCGGTGGGACTAAGGCGCCTGGTTCTTTCCCGCAAACCGTTCTCCTGTGCGCCGCTCTGGCGCTATCCATCGTCAATTGAGATTGTTAGCGATAAATTGCAATCTCATGACAATTCGTTGACAAGTAAGAAACATGCATCTCGATACCATTTTTTTGACAAGCGGCTCATATCGGACCATCATTTGATTCTGGGAAAGTACTGGAGATAGAACTAGATGGAACGAATTCTCGTCGTCGAAGACGATCGCGCCGTACATCGAGCACTCCGGCGCCTGTTTGAACCGGAGGGCTACGCGGTCGATACGGCTTTCGACGGCCAATCCGGACTGGAAACGTTTCGAGCGGCCCAGCCTTCCGCTGTCGTGCTCGATTTGCGTTTGCCTGGAATGCCGGGGCGGGACGTTTGCCGCGAGATCAAGACTACGGCTCCGGCGGTCCCGGTAATTGTCCTGAGCGCGGCTTCCGACGTCATGGATAAAGTTCTGTTGTTGGAGTTGGGCGCCGACGACTACGTCACCAAGCCTTTCAGCCCGAAAGAACTGCTGGCGCGGGTTCGGGCGGCGGTACGGCGATCAAGTCGTCCGACCGTCAGCGAGATCTTTACTTTCGACGGGGTCGTGGTGGATTTCCTGCAGATGCAGGTGACCCGTGACGGGCAGGAGGTCACCTTGACGCCCCAGGAATTCAAGATCGTCAAGTTCATGGCACAGAATCCGGGGAGGGTGATGTCGCGGGAAGAACTGCTGAATACTGTGTGGGGCTATCAGAACTACCCGACCACCCGCACGGTGGACAATCACATTCTGAAACTCAGGCAGAAACTGGAAACAGACCCTGCAAATCCCATCCACTTTCGGACCGTGCATGGAGTAGGCTACAAGTTTGTGCCCTAGGCGCGGGCCAGACGGGGTTTGTGGAGGAGCGCTGCCAGCATGGGCAAGTTTCGGCTGCGGACCAAGTTTCTGTTTTCGCTGTTGCTGGTTGGCGTCGGACTGACGGCAGGCACGCTTTTCGTAGCCCGCCAAACCGCTGAACGGCAAGTTCGTCTGCAGATTTTTCAAGATCTCCGCAATTCCGTCTACACCTTCCAAAACGTTCAACGCGAACGGGAACAATCGCTCACACACTTTGCAGCGCTGATGGCCGATCTGCCCATCCTCAAGGCTTTGATGACGACCGATCACGCCGCGACCATCCAGGATGGCTCGCAGCCGCTGTGGGATAACGCGGGCAGCGATCTGTTCGTGCTTGCGGATCGTAGGGGCAAAGTTGTTGCCCTGCACTCCAAAGCGGCGGACTTTCGGCGCGAATCGGCGCAGGAGGCACTGACGAACTCGCTCGGACAGGAGAAGGCGGGGCACTGGTGGTTCGGCAACAAACACCTGTTCCAGGTATCGATCCAACCGATCTATGTCGGCCCACATTCGGAGAACCGAGTTCTCGGATACCTCGTGGTGGGGTACGAAATCGACGATGGCGTGGCGCGCGAACTTAGTCAGGTGGCCGCCAGCCAGGTGGCGTTCCTGTACGGCGACACGCTGGTGCGCAGCACGCTCTCCCCGCTGCAGGAGACGGACCTGATCCAGGAGGCGGGACGCTCGCTGACCGACAGCCGCCTGGAGCCCAAAGAAATTCAACTCGGTCAGGAACGTTTTCTGGCGACTCGAGTGGATCTCGCACCCGGTGTAACGTCGCCGGTGCAGTTGAGTGTTTTGAAATCGCTGGATCAAGCAACCGCATTTTTGGGAAATCTCAATCGACTGCTCGTGACGCTCGGCTTGGTCGCGGTGGTGCTGGGGAGCGGAATGGTATTTCTGTTTTCTCACACTCTAACCAGGCCACTTGGAACCTTGGTGAACGGTGTTCGCGCTTTGGGCAAGGGCGACTACGAATATCCCATCACAGTGCGAGGCAGGGACGAGGTGGCGGAGGTTACAGCGGCCTTCCTGCGTATGCGGTCAAGCCTGCAGGAGACCCAGCGACAACTCCTGGAATCTGAGCGCTTAGCCACCATCGGTCAAATGGCTAGTTCCATCTCGCACGACTTGCGACACAGCTTGGCCACCGTAATGGCCAATGCGGAGTTCCTGAGTGAGAGCAATCGCAGCAAGGCGGAGCGAGATGAGCTCTATCACGAGGTTCTGGTGGCGGTGAACCAGATGACGGACCTCATCGATTCTCTGCTGGAATTCTCGCGCACGCGGGAGTCGTTGCGGCCCACTTACGGGGACCTCGAAGACGTGATCGCGCACTGCGTTCAGAGCATGCATGCGCACCCGGAGTTTCATTCCGTGCGAATCACCACCCATACCGTTGGGCCCACAGACGGGTGGTTTGATTCCCGGAAACTGGAGCGGGTGTTCCAGAACCTGCTGGTGAATGCCTGCGAGGCGGTCTCGCCCGGGTCGGGCGATATTCAGATCAGCCTGCGTGCCACTGGGACCAGCATTGAGGTTCGTGTGGCTGACAACGGCCGCGGAATTCCAGATCTGGTGCGCGACCGGCTATTCGAACCGTTCGTCAGTCATGGCAAGGAGAATGGCACCGGCCTTGGCCTGACCGTTGTGCAGAAAATTGTCCAGGATCATGGCGGAGACGTCATCGTCGAAAGCACGTCTTCGCAAGGTACGGTTTTTCTGGTTGTTCTTCCCGGGACCCGCGGGACTCCGATGGCGTCTTCGGCCGGGAATGGAGTGGTGCGAACCGAAGCCAGGGTAGAAACAGCCGACTAAGAGCTGCGCACCCCACGTTTCGGGGGTTCCCTTGCAATTGTCACACATCTAATTCTTCTTCGTTCTTGGGGGGATCTATGCGACTTGATCGCTTTCTATTCCGGACTTCCGCGCCCTTTTTTCTGGCCGCGGTGACCCTTCCATGCGCGGCCCAGGATATTCCGGGCAAGATCGCTTCGCAGGACAACTCGTTGGCTGACTCCGTGAAGGAGTTGCAGGAGCAGGTGAAAGAACTGCGCTCCGTCGTCTCGGACCTGCGGACGGAATCAGAACGTTACCGCTCGGAGACTCTGGCGCTTCGCGAAGAGCTGCGCTCCGCCATCGCACAAATGCCGAAGGCCGCGCGTGCTGCGGAGACAACGGTTGTGGCGGGCACTTCTGCGCCTCAGACTGATCAAGGTCTTTCTGTCTCAAGCGGATCTGACGCGGCTGGTCGCCTCTCGAAACTGGAAGAGGCCTATGACCTGCTCACCGGCAAAGTGGACGATCAATATCAGACCAAAGTAGAAAGCGGTTCCAAATACCGGGTGCGGCTCTCTGGCATGGTGCTGCTGAACCTGTTCACGAACCGGGGCGCTGTGACCACGGCCGATCTGGCCGATTGGGTCGATGGTCCAGATGCTTTGGGTCGCGCAAACAGCACCGGCTTGTCGTTGCGCCAATCGCAGATCGGATTGGAAGTGTTCGGCCCAGAAGTCGCCGGAGCCAAGACGCGGGGAGACGTGCAAGTTGACTTCGCCGGCGGATTCCCACGCACGGTCAATGGCATCACGGCTGGCTTGATGCGTTTGCGCACCGGCACTATCCACCTCGACTGGGCGCACACTTCCGTAGTCGCTGGGCAGGATAGCCCGTTCTTCTCCGCACTGTCGCCGACGTCGTTCGCGACCGTGGCCGAGCCGGCTTTTGCGTATGCAGGAAACTTGTGGACGTGGACGCCGCAGGTCCGGGTTGAGCATCGTCTGACGCTGACCGAAAACTCGAGCATAATTTTTCAGGCGGGCATCCTTGATGGCCTGACCGGAGAGCCGCCGACCTATTCCTATGCGCGAACTCCGCAAGCGGGAGAGTTTTCGCGCCAGCCGGCATATGCAGGCCGGGTGGCGTGGTCCTACAACCTTTTCGGACAGCCCATGACCCTGGGCGCGGGCGCCTATTCCAGCCGTCAGAATTGGGGCTTTGGCAGGAACGTCAACGCGTGGGCCAGCACGCTCGACTGGAACACTCCCTTGGGAAGGAGATTCAACCTGAGTGGAGAATTCTATCGAGGGCAAGCGCTGGGCGGCCTGGGAGGCGGGTTCTACCAAAGCGCCATCTTCACCGGGAATCCCGCGACGCCGAGCACTCAGGTGCGCGCTTTGGATGCGATTGGAGGATGGACGCAGCTGAAGTTCCGTGCGTCCTCCAAGATTGAGTTCAATACCGCTGCCGGGCAGGACAATCCTTTCGCCAGCGAGATGCGCGCGTTCCCGTATTTTGCTTATGGCGTGGGCGTACAGGGATCTCCGATCGTACGGAACCAAAGTGAATTGTTCAACGTGATCTATCGTCCGCGCTCGGACCTGTTGTTGTCGGCGGAGTACCGTCACATCTCGACCCACGAGGTGGATAACACCCGTTACACAGCCGACCATGTGAATCTGGTCCTGGGGATACTGTTCTGAACCGCGGCCCGCTCATTTCGCGCGCGAGAACATGGCTGGGCTGGCTGTGTACGCTTGCCGTCTGCTGTCCGGTCGATGCTCAGAACGCAACCGTCACGGCTCAAGTTCAGGTGCTGAGGGAAGGCTCCGCGAAGAGCCCGAAGAATAGCGGCAATGTCGCGCTCTGGCTTACTTCTCTGGATGATCAACCCGGGCTGCGCTCAACCGCAACCCGGCCTGCGCCTCAGCGCCCACGCCTCACGCAGAAAGACAAGAAATTTGATCCACACATTCTGGTCATTCCAGTCGGCACTGCAGTCGAATTTCCCAACCACGATCCCTTCTTTCACAATGTGTTCTCGCTTTTCGAGGGAAAGCGCTTCGATCTGGGATTGTACGAAGCCGGCACCTCGCGCATCGTGCACTTCGACCGCACTGGCGTGAGCTACATCTTCTGCAACATTCATCCTGAGATGAGCGCAGTGGTGATTGCTTTGACGACTCCTTATTTCGGAGTCTCGGACTCGAACGGCAAGATCAGGATCGCGAACGTGCCCGCAGGACGGTACTCCGCGCAGGTGTGGGCGGAGGGTGTGAGCGCGGAGAATCTCAAGATAGTGAGTCGAGACTTTACAATCTCGGGAAGCGAACAGTCCCTGGGCGTGTTTCGTGTTGTGGAGGACAGCTTGCCGGCGGCGCACAAGAACAAGTATGGACGCGATTACGATGCGACCGGGTCGGAGTATCCGCCGAAGGACCCGAAATAGTTATGGTAAAAAACGAAGCTCCCAGGAGTTTGTCTCCCAACTCTACCCCCCTGTCATCCTGAGCGAAGTGAGGCCCCAGCCGAACGCAGTCCCCGTGAACCCATATACGAGCATGATCCCCTTCGGGAATTCTCCCCACCCGCCCTCCGACGCGACTGACCCTCCGCTCCAGTCACACGCCTGTCCAGGGACGCGCTACGACTTGATGCTCTTGCTCGCCATGTCGAGCGAGACTGCGGTATTCCTGAAATACGACTCATTCGCCATGTGGCAGGCGAGCGCGGCGTGGTTTCCGAAGACTGCGTCTTCGGTGACCGGCTTGCGTGTGCGCACGGCTTCGAAGAATCTCCCCAAGTGCGGCTTGACGTCATCATACGACGGGCCGCGATAGGTCGTGACCTCTGCGATCGGTTCCTGGCCAATCGCCGGATCATGCTCGGCATGCCACTGCTTGAAATACTCTTCGCGCATCGCTTTCGGGAAACCGAACGCGTAGTAACTGGGGGCTGAATCCAGTCCGGTTTGCGGGGAATACGTCATCGAAAACTCCCCGACTTCGAGGATACCCTTCGAACCCTGGAATCGCACGACCTCCGGGCTTTCGGCGCCGAGGTTGAGGCGCGTGTAGACCGGCAGGCTGCCGTACTCGAACAACGACGCGTGCACATCGGGCATGTTGCGGCCATCCTTCCAGCGCAGAATTCCGCCCATGGCCATCGCGCGTTTCGGAGGCTCGTTCAGACCGAGCCCGTAGAGAATGCCACTCACAAGATGGACCAGCAGGTCGCCAGCGACGCCCGTGCCGTACTCTTTCCAGCAGCGCCAGCGCGCGTAGATGAGAGGATCGAAGGCCCGTTTGGGCACGGTACCCTGCCACGTGTCCCAGTCGAGCGTTTGCGGAGAAAGATCGGGGGGCGGTGGATATTCCCAACAACCGGTTGGATCGTTGCGGCCAAGAGTGCCTTCCACCAGGTTGACGTCGCCGATGGCGCCCTTGGCGATCATGTCCCTTGCTTTGGCGTAAACCACTGAACTCACGCGCTGCGAGCCGATCTGCACGATACGGCCGGTTTTCTTCTGTGCTGCAGCCATGTCGAATCCTTCAGCGGCGTTGTGCGACATCGGTTTCTCGCAGTAAATGTCTTTGCCAGCGCTGACCGTATCCACGACAATCTGCTTGTGCCAGTGATCAGGGACGGCCGCGATGATGCAATCAAGCTCTTTGTTGTCGAGCAGGTCCTGGTAGCGGCGCGTGGTCGGCAGGTCAGGTTTGACGATCTCCTTGGCGAGCGTTTGCCGGCCGTCGTATAGATCACACGCAGCCACACACTCGACCCCGGGCAACGTGATCGCTGTGCCCAGCAGGCCACTACCCTGAATGCCAATGCCGATGATTCCGAAGCGAACGCGGTCGCTCGGCGGAACCGGTTTCGGCGAGGCGGCCATCGGTTCGGGATCGAGCAGCACGGTGCGAGCGGCAACCAGGGCGCCGGCGGCGGTGCCGCTGGTCTGCAGGAATTCGCGGCGGGAGAAGTTCTTCGTCATGAGTCCTCCGATATATCAGAAATTCTTTCGAGAATTCGATCGGTTCACTTCGACAGCGGTTTCATCGCGACTTCTTTGAAAAACACGATGTCATGGTCGCTATGGTTCTGCAGACCCATGTAGCCTTCATTGGGTCGGCGCCCGCGCTGCGGTTCGAAGTCAAACTTGCGTTCGGGAACCGGCTGTCCTTCGGTGTAGTCCGTGACCTTGACGCCGTTCAGAACCACCGTCGTGTGGGGACCGTCGAGCGTGATTTCCATCGTGTTCCATTCCGGCCCCGGCTTTCCGGGACGTGCCAGCGGTTTCGTGAGCGAGTACAGCGTTCCCGTAACGTGATAGTCGTCTTCGCTGGATTTCTCCGGCTCGTTATCGATCTGCACTTCGTAACCATAATGCACCGGCATCCATTCTTCCCGCGGCTCGATCGGAATGCGGATGAAGACTCCGGAGTTCGAATTATGATCGCGCATCTTGAAAACCACGCGGATCTGGCAGTTCCCCACTTTTCCTCCAGTCCAGTACAGCAATCCCATCCCCCCGTGGGTTTGGATGAGACCACCTTCGACGGACATGCTTCCTGGCCCGACATGCTTCCATCCGGTCAGATCTTTTCCGTTGAAGAGTTGTTTCCAGCCCGACTGGGCTGTAGCAGGGAATGAAGCAAGAGCAACAAGAAGGAAAACGAATGCAGTACGCACGATTTTCACCTCAGCTGGCGCAGGTTGGCGGAGCAGACATTTAGCGACCCAGCATTATAGTCTCATCGCGCAAGTGGATGGCGATGGTTTCGCGGAGTCCGAACTGTTGCTGTCTGGAGAAGCCTTAGTCGCCTTCGACCACGCGCGCTGCTGCAGTTGTGACGGCCGTGCCCGAGAGCGTGGACCATCCCCGCCGCGATAGATCCCAGAAGATGAGATAGCCCGCGACGCCAGCAAGAGCGAGCAGCACACCTCCCCAGACCCACTCGCCGAAGACCAGTTTGCCAATCCCGAACAGGCACCCGTAGACAAGGATTACCCCCATCACCCAGTTGAACGCATTGCTGGCAACATCCCGAACTTCGGGTAGTTCGGGAACGAGTGCGGCGATGCGCCGCCATCCGTAGACGGTCGGGTGAACACGTTTGTAGAACGCAACCAGAGTTTCGTCGGACTCCGGAGCGGTGCTGAAGGTTGCCATGACCCAAGCAATGGTTGTAACCAGACCCGTGATCAGCGCCGTCTTTGCGTACACCAGCGCGTCATTGCCGCTGAAAGAGACGCGGCTTAGTGCGATGGTCATGGCGGCGGCTACCGCCATGGCAACGATCTCACTCCAAGCGTTGATGCGGGACCAATACCAGCGCAGGATGTACACCGCGCCCGTCCCGAACCCAATGTTCAACACTAGTTGCCAACCCTGGTTGATGGAGGCGAGCTTGGTTGCCGTGTATCCGCTGCCCAGGACCAGGAAGACGGTAAAGAGCTTGCTGAGCAGCACGTAGTGTTTCTCGGTTGCATCTCGCACGAAGAAGCGTTTGTAGAGGTCGTTCACTAGGTACGAACTCCCCCAGTTCAGCTGGGTACCTATGGTCGACATGAAGGCCGCTAGAAATGCCGCTACCATCAGCCCGCGCAAGGCCGGCGGCAAATAGTCTCGTAGCACCATTACGTATCCCTGCTCGGGATTCTGTGCGAACGCAGCGCTCGGATGCAGGCCTCCATACGGCGAATAGACAACGACCGCTACCAATCCAGTGACGACCCAAGGCCAGGGCCTAAGCGCGTAGTGTGCGATGTTGAACCACAGGGTCGCACCCAGAGAATTCTTCTCGTCTTTCGCGCTGAACATGCGTTGTGCCACGTACCCACCGCCACCGGGTTCTGCGCCGGGGTACCAAGCCAGCCACCACTGCATCCCCAGATAGACAATGAAGGTGAGCACGGGAAGTGTCCAGAGCGCATTAGTCGTCAGGCCCAGGTGAAAGTCAGGGAGAAAGGCGGTCGGGTCCGACACTTGCAGTCCACTCTGCCGTGCGTTGTTCTGGATGACTTGCAGATGCAGTTGCAGCGCCTGCATGCCGCCGATCTTCGCCACCGCCACCCATGCCAGCACGATGATCATGGTCATCTTCAGCGCAAACTGAAACAGGTCGGTGACCAGGACGCCCCACAGGCCGCCAATGAACGTGTACAGCCCGGTGAAGGGAATCAGAACGAAGACGCAAATCAGCAGGGCCGTGTTGCGTGGATCGCCCAGCGCATAGTGAAAGACGTGGCTGCCAAGGGTCATCTGCACGACTCGCCCCTCCGCGATTGCAGGACCCAAGAGCACCGTGATGATGTTCACCATGGCTTGCGTCACCCAACCGAGGATGAAGCAGTTCATGAACAGGCCCAGATAGATCGCCTTGAATCCGCGCAGGAACGCCGCCGGCTTCCCGCCGTAGCGAATCTCGACCAGTTGAACGTCGGTAAGAATCTCCGCGCGCCGCCAGTAGCGGGCAAAGAAGAAGACGGTCAACATGCCGCCCACGCACGAGCCCCACCAGATCCAGTTGCCAGCAATCCCTTGCCGCGCGACCAGTCCGCAGACGAGCAGTGGAGTATCCGCGGCAAACGTGGTTGCGACCATCGAGGTGCCGGCCAGCCACCAGGACACATCACGCCCGGAGATGAAAAACTCTTCGGTGTTGCCGCTCGCCCGGCGGCGGTAGTACACGCCGATCAGAAGATTGGCGAGCAGGTACCCAATAATCACGATCCAGTCTGTGGCTGTGAGAGGCATAGGTCTCCGTGTGAGACAAAGTCTGAATGCAGCACAGTCATTGCGATCGCTTGCCGCGTTTTCATGTGGCCCGGTTCAGAGCGAATGATACCCACACTATCGGAATCTGCGAATGAATAAAGTGTGACGCTCGGAGCGGTAGAAGCCCACGACGTAAATCACAGCTTTCCCCGTAGTCGAATAGATAACCTGCCGAATTCGCAGCAAGGGTGCGCCACGGGGGACCGCCAGCAGTTCGGCATTATGCACGTCCGCGGCAGTGGCGTCGACCTCTTCGTCGGCGTACGCCAGTTCAACGCCGTAGTCATGTTGCAGCGTTGCGAACAGCGAACTCTTGCCGAGTGGCGCCGACGCCAAGTCAGCAAACTCGGGCGCCGGCAGATAGACGGTTTCCAGCGCGAAGGGTTCTTCGCCCGTGAGGCGGAGGCGATCGATCTTCACCAGAGAACTCGTAGCGGGAAGTCCGAGCCGGGCGGCAATCTCCAACTGGTGGTCAATCAATTTAGCGGAGATAACGCGCGAGCGGGGAGCCAGGCCGCGGCTGGACATATGCTCGGTGTAGCTCATGAGCTTGTTGAAGTGGATTTTGGGAGGCGCGACAAACGTACCTGACCCGCGTCGACGCTCGACCACACCTTCCCGTTCCAGACCAGCGAGGGCATGACGAGCCGTCATCAGGCTGACGTTGTGAATCCTGGCGAGCTCGCGCTCAGAGTCGACGGCGTCGCCAATCTTCAGATGTCCGCCTTCGATCCGTTTGCGGATCACATTCTGGATCTTCTTGTAGGCAGGCGTGTTACCGTTCCTGCTGATTCGCATCATCGTCCCTTATTCGGGGTGGACTCCGGCGCTCGCCGGCCCCGGAGGTTGCCAAATCGTTATTGCAAGCGTGCTTATCTGCTATATAGCGCACCTGCGTGAAGATGTAAAGCACTACTTGTCGCAGGAGTGCTTGCGGTGCTCTCACGGCCCAGTGCAACGCTATATAGCGGTTGCGGCCATCAAACTGATTCTGGCCGATTTAATGCGAAAGGCACTCATTGGGTGCTCCCCAGGAAAGCCTGAGATATCGGCACATAAAACCCATTTAATACCGAAAAGTGTAGGTTGGCAATCTAGGCTCTTCATTTTTCCATAGACGAACGCAAGCTCCGAGCCTCTTCGTCGCAAGCCCTAGAGCGCTTGCGGCCCCAGGCAAGTGCAATCTAAAGCTCCGTAGCGCCCATCAAAATTTTTTGCTTGACCATGCATGCCGGACTGCTATATAGCATATGCCCATTGCTAGTCAACCGTCTTGTGGGTTGCCTTGCACCTTAAGCGCGTGGAGGTTCTGTGATGAAACGAGCATTGCTCAGGGGTGTTGTTCTGGTAGTGTTGGCCGCGCTCTTCGGGCTCACGATGCCCGCTTGGAGCCAGGAAGTCACCGCCGCCATCGTCGGCACAGTCACGGACCCAAGCGGTGCAGCTGTCGCCGGGGCCATGGTTACGGCAACGTCACAGGAGCGCGGTCTCACGCACACCGCAGTGACGAATGAGTCCGGTCTCTATCGAATCGGGCAACTCCCCGTTGGCACGTATAGCCTCAAAGTCGAAAAGTCCGGGTTCGCTTCGATCTCGCACCCGGCATTTGTCCTTACCTTGAATCAAATCGCCCGTATCGACGTTGGGATGAAAATCGGACAGGCGAGTGAAACGGTGGAAGTTACCGGCGCAGCGCCCGTCTTGGAAACAGACGTCACGCAGGTCGACACCATCATCAATGCCGCAACTAACGACAATCTTCCACTGGCCTCACGCAATTACGTCCAATTGACTCTACTTGCGCCGGGGTCTGTATCGACCAATCCGGCCAGCTTCACCAGCGGCAACAATACCGATTTTTATAGCGGCCGTCCGTTGATCAATGGCAACCGCGAGCAAGCCAACAATTTCTTGCTCGATGGCATGGATAACAACCAGGTGTCGGATAACCTACTGGGTTACACGCCGGCCCCCGATGCCATCCAGGAGTTCAACCTGATTACCAGTAACGCACCGGCGGAATTCGGAAACTTCCAGGGGGGGATTGTCAACACGACCATCAAGTCCGGAACCAACCAGTACCACGGCGATGTTTGGGAGTTTTTCCGCAACGACGTTTTAAATGCGAACAGCTGGTCGAATAATTTCAACGGGCTTCCCAAGGCTAAACTACGCTGGAATATGTTTGGCGCTACCTTCGGCGGGCCAATTATCAAAAACAAACTTTTCTTTTTTGCTGATTACCAGGGCCAGCGCTTTAATATCCCAAGCTCATCGAGTGCAAATACCGTCTTCACCTCCGCTGAGCGCAACGGGGACTTTGGCGCTATCTGCGCGTCCGGTTTTGACTCTGCTGGAACCTGCACTGGGAAGGGTCAGTTATATAACCCGTGCGTATCCTTTGCCGCCCCGTGCACTCCTTCTTCCCCCGCCGCGACGAATCGCAGTCCATTCCCGTTCAACATAATTCCCGCTGCGATGATCAGCCCGGTAGCGAGCAACCTCTTCGCTTCCCCGCTCTATCCGGCAGCCATCGGCACAGGCGTGCAACAAAACGCTATCAATACTAAAGCATCGGCCCTTAAGGTGGACCAAGGCGATCTTAAGCTAGACTACAAGGCCACAGATAAGGACAACATTTCCTATCGCTTTACCAGGGCTTACCAGAATAATCCTGGGACGAATTCACAGGTGCTGTTGTCCAACTCCTATTCAACTACGCCAATTTACAACACGGTTGGCGACTGGACCCGAACGTTCACTAATAATCTTGTGAATGATTTCCGCATTGGCTGGAGCCACATTACGTTTGGCAGCGGTACTAGCTGGGATAAGAGCGTCGGGCAATTTGGCAATACGCTCGGGATCGGAAGTGGTAACCCTGGATCTCTCGACGGGCTGCTGGCTCTGAACTTCTCCAACTCAGCCCTTTCCACAACACCTCAGGG
>WNFQ01006254.1_pt1 | contig 16898 bp, 16 predicted proteins | sample 5400171 | NCBI WGS metagenome assembly WNFQ01 (sample SAMN13153356, study PRJNA577476) | soil metagenome | isolation source: 20 cm soil under Madrone tree | place: USA:California | collected 2016-06-14 | reverse complement strand
GAACGCGCCTCGGGATCGATCTGCATCGTTCGCCCCAACAGCATCGCGAACAGCGTGTCGGGCAACCGCAGCAGATGCGGCGCCCAGCTGGCCGGAACCGGCGTCGACGACACCGGCTTGATGCCTTCGGCCTTGAGCGCCGCCAAGCCCTCCGCCATCTGGTCGGCGAACAGCACGCGCCACTCCCACCGCGCGAGCTGTTGGCGCAACGGCAGATCAGCCAACGCGTTGAGCGCGTTGTTGAGATTGACCAGAAGCTTGCCCCATTGCACGCCGGCGATGTTAGTGCTGGCGCGCACTTTCAAGTCCGGCACCGAAAGTCGATTTGCCGTGCCGGCGTCGTCTCGCTCGATGACGATATCGCCGGAGGTCGCGCGGTGAAATCGCGCCTCTCCAAGGGCGATCACGTTGAACGGCACCATGCCCGCGAGCACGCGCCGGCCGGCCAATCGCTCACGCAGCACCGCCACATTGCCGACGCCGTTCTGCAGGCTGACGATAAGCGCATCGGTCGGCGCATGCCGCGCGATCAAATCGGCGATCGCCGGCGTGTCCGGGCTTTTCACGGTGACCAGCACGACGCTCGCCTCGGCCAGAATCGCAGGGTCTTCGGATAGCGTCAGTTGGTTCGCGGCGACCCGCCGATCCAAACCCTCAAAGCTCGTCAACCTCAACCCATGTTCGGCGATTTCGGAGATCACGCGCGAGCGCGCCAATAACGCGACGCGGCGACCGGTGGCCGCATAGAGCCCGCCGACAAAGCAGCCGATGCTGCCGGCTCCGGCGACGGCGATCGGCCTTTGCAAAACCATCCCGCGTCTGCCCTCGCTTGCTCGTGACGTTCAACCCTCATCAAGCGACGAGATGCGCGCCGGCGTCCATCCGGACCACTTCACCGGTCATGTTGCCGGATTGGGAAGTGGCGAGGAAGCACACGAGCCCCGCGACGTCTTCCGCGGTCGAGGCCACCTTGAGCGGCGCCTTCGCCATCACCGCGTCGCGCACCTTGGCCGCGCCCTCGACGCCGCGACCCTTGGTGAACCATGGCGTATCGATATAGCCGGGGCAAACCGCGTTGACGCGGATCAACGGCGCCAGCGCACGCGCCAGCGAAAGCGTGATGGTGTTGAGCGCGCCTTTACTCGCCGCATAGGCGACCGACGATCCGACGCCGCTGATGCCCGCCACCGACGACACGTTCACGACCGCCGCCGCGCGCCCCGTCGCCTTCGCGCTGGCTTCCAGTAAACTTCGCGACGCCCGCACCATCTGGAACGGACCGATGGTGTTGACGCATTGTTGACGAGCGCGTCGACGCGGCCCCAGGGCGCCGCCGCCGCCACGATCTTCCTGCAGTCCTCGTCGCGCGACACGTCGCCCTGAACCACGACCACCTCGCCGCCGACCGCCCGACACAGGTCGGCGGTCTGTTCGGCTTCTTTTTGACTCGAGGAATAATTGACGACGATGCGCGCGCCACCTTTGGCCAGAATGGCCGCGGTCGCAGCCCCGAGACCCGACGCCGAACCCGTGACAATCGCGCACAACCCATCCTTCGACATCGGCATTTCCTCTGATGATTTTTCAAAACGTGACGCGATCTACCATATCGTGCGGCGAAGCGCCCGCAAATCTGCCACGCTTCTTCATGCTGGCTTTGCAGGGGCCCTTGCGGAGATCGGCGCTTGTATTGGCCGCGGCTTTTCCTCATCATGCCGCGCAAGAAAGACCGCACCGATGCCGGGCGAAAATACCCGGCAAGATGTGCGGACGAAGCGGGGAGCGCCGTGGCGGAAAGTGAGAATATTGTCGGGCAGACGGCGGAGCGGATTTTTGCCGATCTCGCCGATCCGCAAACCGTCAACCGCGACAAAGGCGGCGGCTGGAAAGCCCCGCTCTGGCGGGCGCTGACCGAGGCCGGCCTGCCGCTGTCATGGGTGGGCGAGGATTGCGGCGGCGCGGGCGCGAGCCTCGCCGAGGGCTTTGGCGTGTTGAGCGCCACGGGGCGTTTTTCGCTTGCCGTCCCGCTCGCCGAGACGATGCTGGCCGGATGGCTGCTCGCGCAAGCTAGAATCGCATCCCCCGAAGGCGCGATGACGGTGGCGCCCGCAAACCCGAAGGACCGCATCGCAGCTAACGCCGACGGCACGCTCTCGGGGAGCGCGCGCGGCGTCGCTCACGCCAAAATCGCCGAACACATCGCTTTGCTCGCGAGCGGCGAACGCGGGCTTTCGATCGCGCTGGTCGAAGCCGCCGCCTGCCGGATCGAGGGCCATCTCAATCTCGCCGGCGACGGCAGCGACACCGTAACGCTCGACAAGGTGAAGCCCCTCACGATCAAGCCAGCACCGAGAGGTTTCGACCAGACCGCGCTGATGTTGATGGGCGGCGTGGCCCGAAGCCTGCAGATCGCGGGCGCCCTCGAATCGATGCTCGACGTCAGCGTGCGTTACGCCAATGAACGCGTTGCGTTCGAAAAGAAGATTTCGAAATTCCAGGCCGTGCAGCACAACCTCGCCAAGCTCGCCGGCGAGGCCGCCGCGGCGCTCGCGGCCGCAAGTTCCGCCGCGGACGCCGTCGCCCACAGCACCTCGTTCGATGAAGCGGTGTTTCTCGAGGCGGCCTCGGCGAAAATCCGTTGCGCGGAAGCCGCCGAAAAGGGCGCGGCGATCGCCCATCAGGTGCATGGCGCGATCGGCTTCACGATCGAGCACATATTGCATCGTTACACCTTGCGCGCGCTCGCCTGGCGCGACGATTTCGGCAGCGAGAGCTATTGGGCCGTGGAGCTCGGGAAGATGGTCGCCGCGCGCGGCGCCGACGAGCTGTGGCCGCTGGTAGCGTCGCGGTGAGAGTCCACATGGACATGGAATCGGAGCGCGCGTTTTCGTTTACCTCTCCCTTAGGGAGAGGGGGCACACTTCCACTGCTGCGAGGGCTCGACTCTCACTTGCAAATGATCCATCCGCGTCTGCCTCGAGACTGAAAATGACCGCCGCCCTTCGTTTCGATCCGATCCGCCTGCCGAGCGAATGCGAGAAGTTGCGCAGCGAAGTCCGCGCGTTCCTCGCCGAAGAAATCGCCGCCGGCACCTTCGATCCGCACAAGCCCAACCGCGAGGACTCGGACGCGCCGGAATTTTCCCGCCGGGTCGGCGCGCGCGGCTGGCTCGGCATGACCTGGCCGAAGAAATATGGCGGGCATGAACGCAGTTTTCTCGAGCGCTATGTCGTGACCGAGGAGATGCGGGTCGCCAACGCGCCGACGCGGCGCTTCTTCGTCGCCGACCGCCAGAGCGGTCCGATCCTGCTCAAATACGCGCCCGAGCACGTCAAGATGGACATCCTGCCGCGCATCTGCCGCGGCGAAGTCTGTTTTGCGATCGGCATGAGCGAGCCGAATTCCGGCTCCGACCTGTTCGCGGCCAAGACCAAGGCGACCAAAACCGACGGCGGCTATTTGATCAACGGCACTAAAATCTGGACCTCGTCGGCGCACATGGCCGACTACATGATCGCGATCTTCCGCACCTCGCCGCCCACCAAGGAAAACCGCCGCCATGGCCTGACGCAATTTTTGGTCGACATGAAAACGCCGGGCATCAAGGTCAACCCCATCGGCCAGATCACCGGGCAGTTCGAATTCAACGAGGTCGTATTCACGGATGCTTTCGTGCCCGACGATCATGTGCTCGGCGAAATCGACGGCGCCTGGAAACAGGCGACCTCCGAACTCGCCTATGAGCGCAGCGGCCCGGAACGTTTTCTTGAGACCTATTACGTGTTGACCGAGTTGGTGCGCGCGGTGGGACCCGTGCCCGATACGCGCAGCGCCGAGGGCATTGGGCGGTTGGTGGCGCAGTTGCACACCATGCGGCGCATGTCGGTGTCGGTTGCCGGCATGCTGCAGGCCGGCAAGGAGCCGGTGGTGGAAGCCGCGATCGTCAAGGACATCGGCACGATCTGGGAGCAGCAATTGCCGCATCGGGTGCGCGATCTGGCGGCGTTCGTCGACACCGAAGCCTCCAACCACGCGACGCTCGAAGAACAACTGTCATTCGCGATGAAGACCGCGCCCAAGCTCACGATCCAAGGCGGCACCACCGAAGTGCTGCGCGGCATCATCGCGCGCGGGCTCGGATTGCGCTAAACACACGGCACTCTCTTCTCACCTCTCCCTTCGGGAGAGGTCGATATTCGAGCGAAGCGAGAATATCGGGTGAGGGGTTGCGGTCCCTCGATAGACTTCGGAGATCAGAATGAGCACCTACAAAGACATCGGCGTCGAAAAAAACGGCCACGTCGGCACCATCGAAATCCGAAGGCCGCCGCTGAATTTTTTCGACATCTCGCTGATCAACCAGATCGCGGACGCGCTGGAGGAATTTGATCGCGACATCGAAATCCGCGCTGTGATGCTCGCAGCGCAAGGCAAGGCGTTTTGCGCCGGCGCCAATTTCAACGATCCGGCGCGGCAGGCGCAAGAGGCGCGCGAACAATCCGACCCGGCTTCGAACCTCGGTCAGATCGGCCATCTTTACATCCAGGCGGTGCGGATCTTCCGCAACAAGAAGCCGATCGTCGCCGCCATTCACGGCGCGGCGATCGGCGGCGGGTTGGGGCTTGCGGTCGCCGCCGATTTTCGCGTCACCTGCCCCGAGGCGCGGTTTTCCGCCAATTTCACTTTCATCCCGGCTTCGGACTCACGGTGACGCTTCCCGAACTGGTGGGGCGAAACAATGCTGAATTGATTTTCTACACCAGCCGCCGCGTCACCGGCGAAGAGGCGTATAAAATGGGCCTTGCGAATGAATGCGTGCCGCAGGATCAGGTGCGGCCCGCGGCAATGAAACTCGCGTCTGAAATTGCCGAATGTTCGCCGCTCGGCCTGCTTTCGACCCGCGCCACGATGCGCAAAGGCCTCGCCGACCGCGTGTTGGCCGCCACCAACCACGAACTGGCCGAACAAACCCGCCTTCGCGCCACCGAAGATTTCAAGGAAGGCGTCAAGGCCACCGAAGAGCGCCGGCCTGCGAACTTCAAAGGGCGCTAGAGCATGATCCGGAAAAGTGGGAACCGGTTTTCCACGCGACAAACGCGAAGCGTTTGCGCGCAGATCATGCTCAAACAAAGAGTCTAATATGCAAATTCTCGTACTTCCCGGTGACGGCATCGGACCCGAAATCACGGCGGCGACGGTGACAGTTCTCCGCACTGTTTCGGATCGATTCGACCTTGGCCTCGAATTGGTCGACGACATTGTCGGTCACGAAAGCCTCCGCCGATACGGCACCACCGTTCGACCCGAGCTGTTGGAGAAGGCGCGCGCCGCCGATGGCCTCGTGCTTGGCCCCGCGGCCACCTACGACTTCAAAGACGAGGCCAAGGGCGAGATCAACCCCTCGATGTTCTTCCGCAAGAACCTCGATCTATTCGCCAATATCCGGCCCTCCCGGACCTATGAGGGTTTTCCCGGTCGCATCGGGAAATTCGATTTGGTGGTGGTGCGCGAGAATACCGAAGGCTTTTACGCCGACCGCAACATGGAATTGGGCAATGGCGAGATGCTGGTGACGCCGGACGTCGCGATCTCGCTCCGGCGCATCACCCGTCAATGCTGCGAGCGGATCGCACGCGCCGGCTTTGAGCTTGCGATGCGACGGCAACGCCGTGTCACGCTCGTGCACAAGGCCAACGTTCTCAAGATCGGCGACGGCATGGTCTTCCTCGGCGAATGCCGGAAGGTGGCCGCCGAATTTCCGGACGTCACGGTCGATGAGGTGCTGGTCGATGCGATGATGGCGCATGTCGTGCGCAACCCGCAGCGCTTCGACGTCATCGTCACGACCAACATGTTCGGCGACATTCTCTCCGATCTCACCGCCGAATTGTCCGGCAGTCTCGGCCTCGGCGGCTCTCTCAACGCCGGCACTACTTACGCGATGGCGCAGGCCTCGCACGGCTCCGCGCCCGACATCGCCGGCAAAAACATCGCCAATCCCTTCTCGCTCATTTTGTCGGCGGCGTTGCTTTTGGCCTGGCAAGGCCGGCGCGGAGGAAAGACGGAGTTCGAAGAAGCGGCGCGCGCGATCGAGACGGCGGTGGAAGCCGCCATCGCCGCGCATGAAGTCACAAGCGACATCGGCGGCCGGCTTGGCACAAACGAAGCCGCGAGCGCGCTCGCCGACCGAATTCGTAGCTCCCGCGAAGCCAGTTACAAACGCGCTTAACAAAAGCAACAAAACAAAAATCATGACGGGCGAGGAAACAGCCGATGACCCTCTTGCAGCCGAGCGACCCCCGCGATCCCGGGGTGTCACAGCCGTCTGATGCCGAGATCGTGCTGCGCAGCGCGATCCGAAAAGTCGGCTTGCGCTTCGTGCCGCTTTTATCGATCGCCTATCTGTTCAATTACCTCGACCGAACCAGTCTCGGCTTTGCCGCCTTGACCATGAATCAACAGCTCGGGCTTTCGGCGGGCCAGTTCGGTTTCGCCGCCGGCATTTTCTTCTTGGGCTATTCGGTATTCGAGATACCCAGCAATCTGATGCTGTATCGTTTCGGCGCGCGGCGCTGGCTCGCGCGGATCATGATCAGTTGGGGGTTGGTGTCGGCCGCAACCGCCTTCGTCGTCGGACCGAACAGTCTTTACGCGATACGCTTGATTCTCGGCATCGCCGAAGCCGGGTTTTTTCCGGGTGTGACGTTCTTTCTCGCCGCCTGGTTTCCGGCGCAATACCGCACGCGGATGCTGGCCTGGTTCCTGGTCGGAATTCCCGCCTCTTCGTTGATCGGCGGCCCGGTGTGCGGCGCGCTTCTGCAGATGGACGGCATCTTGGGTCTCGCCGGATGGCAATGGCTCTTTCTTCTGGTCAGCCTGCCCTGCATTCCCTTAGGGTTTCTCACGCTTCGCTTTCTCACCGATCGTCCCGAGGGCGCCACCTGGCTGAGCGTCGAGGAACGCGACGCCTTGCAACACGCGCTCGCCTCTGAGGAGCGCGAGCGGCCGCATTCATCGTTGTGGGCGGCGTTGAAGGACGCCCGCGTCCTGATATTGGCCGCGGTTCAATTCGGCTTCACGCTCGGCTCTTACGGGATCGGCATCTGGCTGCCGTTGATCTTGAAGGAATATCACCTCTCAAATTTCGCGATCGGCTGGATTGCGGCCATCCCTTATTTGTTTGCCACCATCGGCATGATCTTGTGGGCCCGCTATGTCGACCGGAAAGGCCGACGCGTCTTCAATCTCGCGATCGCGTGTTTTCTCGGCGGCGCCGGGCTTCTCGCGCCGATCCTGTCGGGCTCGTTGACGCTCGCCTTAATGGGATTCAGCATGGCGCTGGTCGGCGTCACCGCCGCGCGCGCGATCTTCTGGACCATCCCGACGCGATTTTTGACCGGCGTTGCGGCGGCGGGCGGCCTTGCCTTCATCAACAGCATCGGCACCGTCGGCGGCTTCGTCGGCCCCTCCGTGATGGGCTTCTTGCGGGAATTCTCCGGTTCGCACCTCATCGGCCTCGCGACCGTGGCCGCCATCATGGTCGCGGCGACGGTTGCGGCGCTGTCGCTCAAGCTTGTGGTGTCGAAAGAGTGACGGCCGTGCGTGAAGGCGCTTGCGACTGCCACGTCCACGTCATCGGCTCGACCGCGCAATATCCGATGTCGCGAGAGCGTGCCTATACGCCGCCGGAAGCTTCGACGGCCGCTCTCCTCGCGATGCGCCAGCCGCTTGGCCTTGCGCGCAACGTGCTGATCCAACCGTCGTTCTATGGCACCGACAATCGCTGCATGCTGGATGCCATGGCGCAGCTCGGTGACAGCGCGCGCGGGATCGCCGTCGTCGCACCTGATATCGACACTGAAGAACTTGCCAAATTGGATGCGCAGGGCGTGCGTGGAATCAGGCTCAATCTCGAGACCAGAGAAAACCGCGATCCCAAGACGGCGGCCGCGGTTCTCGATGAAATGGCGAAACGCATCCACCCTTTGGGTTGGCACATTCAAATCTACGCGGCCTTGCCGGTGATCGCGGCCCTCACCGACCCGATCGCCGCGCTTCCGGTCGATGTCGTGATCGACCATTTTGGCCTCGCGCAAGCCAAAGTCGGCGTCGATCAACCCGGCTTCGCCGCGCTGCTGGACTTGGTCCGGGCGCGAAGGGCCTACGTAAAATTATCCGCCCCATACCGGATATCACAAACCCCCGGTTACGCAGACGTGGCGCCGATCGCCCGCGCGCTCATCACCCTTCCGCACCATCGACGATTCTCTTGCACTTGCACTTCTGAAAGAATGGTGCGGCGACGAAGCCACGATGCGAACGATCTTGGTCGAGACCCCGGCGCGGCTTTATCGGTTTACATAATATTTTCGAGTACAATGGCTTCATCCTTCGAGACGGCCGCGTTGCGGCCTCCTCAGGATGAGGTCTACCAACCCCTCATGGTGAGGAGCGCGGCAACGCCGCGCGTCTCGAACCATGAGGCCCCCTCAACTCCCCTGGAACACCGGCTTGCGCTTTTCGACGAAGGCTTTCGCAGCTTCCTTGTGGTCGGCGGTCTCGCCCGAGCGGGTGTGATGGATTGCTTCGGCGTTGAAGCAGGCTTCCAGCGACAAATGCTCGGCGTTGTTGATGTTGCGCTTGATGTAGCCGAGCGTCACCGACGGCCCCTGCGCCAGCGACATCGCAAGCTCATGCGCGGCGGCTTCGACCTCGGCATCGGGCACGACGCGCGTCACCATGCCGAGCGCGAAGGCTTCCTGCGCGGTCAAGACCGGCGAAGTCAGATAAAGCTCGCGCGCTTTCGCAGCTCCGAGCAGGTGCGTCAAAAAATACGTGCCGCCGTAATCGCCGGACAGACCGACCTTGGCGAAGGCGGTGGTGATTTTCGCGGAGGCGGAAGCAACGCGCAGATCGCAGGCGAGCGCGATCGAAAGGCCGGCGCCGGCGGCCGCACCGTCGATCTGCGCCACCACGGGCTTCGGCATCTCATGAAGAAGGCGGGAGACTTCCATGCCGCGCCGAAGATTGGCGAGCTTGGCTTCGAACGGCAACGGCGCCCGCCCCTCCGCCATCGATTTTACGTCGCCGCCGACACAGAACGTGCCGCCCGCGCCCTTGAGCAGCACCGCGCGCACTTCATGATCCTCCATCGCCCGCCGCGCCGCCTCGACGAGCCCGCGCGTCATGTCCGGATTGAGCGCGTTGCGCCGATCGGGTCGGTTCATCGTGATCGTGAGCAGGCCGGAATCGAGGTGTTGGAGGACGGTGTCGGTCATGGGAGGTGGGTGCCTTTATGCTATTCGTTTTATCCCTTCATTCCGGGATGGTCCGAAGGACCAGACCTCCGATGTGCAATTGCACATCGTAAATCTCGAGATTCCGGATTCGATGCTGCGCATCGCTCCGGAATGACGGCGTGACTTCGTCACTCCGTCACTTCTTCACCAGCGGGCAGCGCGACAATTCGAGCGACTGGAACGCCTCGTTGGCGGGGACGGTCGCGAGCAGCTTGTAGTCGTCCCAGCGGGCTTTGGATTCCGACGGCTTCTTGACCTCGAACAAATACATGTCGTGCACCATGCGGCCGTCTTCGCGAATTCGCCCGTTTTTGGCGAACATGTCGTTGATCGGGGTGTCCTTCATGATTTTCATCACGGTGGCGGAATCGGTGGTGCCTGCGGCTTTGACGGCTTTGAGATAATGCGTCACCGACGAATAGACGCCGGCCTGCGCCGAGGTGGGCACCCGTTTGACGCGCTCCATGAAGCGCTTGGAGAAGGCGCGGGTCTCGTCGTTGAGGTCCCAATAAAACGCTTCGGCGAGCAACAGCCCTTGCGCGGTCTCTAACCCGACGCTGTCGATATCGGTCACAAAGGCGAGCAACGGTGAGAGTCGCTGCCCGCTCTTGGTGAGGCCGAATTCGGCCGCCTGCTTGATGGCGTTGATGGTGTCGCCGCCGGCGTTTGCAAGCCCCACCACCTTGGCTTTCGAGCTTTGCGCCTGCAGCAAATACGACGAAAAGTCCGAGGTGTTGAGCGGGTGACGGACGCTGCCGAGCACCTTGCCGCCGGTCCTTTGCACGACATTGGCGGTGTCTTTTTCGAGATCCTGCCCGAACGCGTGATCGGCGGTGAGGAAGAACCAGCTGTCGAGGCTCTGCTTAACGGTGGCCAAACCCGTGACGTTCGCTTGCGCGAAAGTGTCGAAGACATAATGCACAGTGTAGGGTCCGCAGGCTTCGTTGGAGAGCCGGATCGACCCCGGACCGTTGAACATGATGATCTTGTTGCGCGCCTTTGCGATCTCGCCGGCGGCGAGCGCGGTGGCGGAAGCCGCGACATCGACGATGGCCTCGACGCCCTGATTGTCGAACATGTCGCGGGCGATATTGGCGGAAAGATCGGCCTTGTTGAGGTGATCGGCCGCGACGATCTCGATTTTGCGGCCCAGAACCTCGCCGCCGAAATCTTCGGCCGCCATCTTCGCCGCCGTCTCGCTGCCTGCGCCGGTGATGTCGGCATAGAGCCCGGACATATCGAGGATGGCGCCGAGCTTAAGCGGAGGCTTACTTTGCGCGGCCGCGCCGGTGGCGACCAGCAACGAGGCGAGAACGCCGGCGAGAACCTGAGCAAGAACTCGTTTCATTTGAAACCTCCCCTTGTGGCATGCCGCATCGCGCGCGCGGCTTCCGCCATTTCTATTGCCAAGGATCATGCCGCATGCGGCAGAAAGCGGCAAGCCGCGACCGCATCGGTTTCCAATAAGCTTTTTGCTCAGAAGAACCCCACCATCGAGCCAATCGCGATCACAACAACAAGCGCAATTACGGCTCCCACGATTCCGACGATGACAATATCGCGATAGCTCTCGCGGTGCGTTGAGCCGCAGACGGCGCCGTGAGAGCCGCCGCCCTGCAACGCGAAGTCTATCAAGACGGGCTTCCGCGCTATCTCATTTGGCGGCTTTGGCTCCACCCCCAACTCTCCAAATTCTTAGGTCAAACTATAACTGGCTCGATCCTTGTGTCACAGACCAGCAATCGCAATGGCGCAGTCGCGATGCGATCAGACCAGCGGTCAAGCCGGTCTCGACGCCGGCACGCGATGCAAGCCAAGGCCGAGCCCAATCCATCCGGCGCCCGCCATGATGAGGTCGATGCCAAGGAACAGGCCAAGGATGTAAACGCTGTTGATCGGCCAACGCGCCAGGATCAGCACACCGAGCAGCAGTGTGATGACGCTGGAGAGCGCCACCCAGATCCATGGCGTTTCCCGCTTCATGTTGAATGCCAGAAAAAGCCGCACTACGCCGGAAGCAACCAGCGATGCCCCCAGCATCAGCGTGAGTAGCAACGCGGCGAGCAGCGGGTTTTCGAATGTCACAAAGCCTGCGACGATGTAGAGCACGCCTAGTAGAGCCCAAATCAGGAACTTGCCCCAGCTCTTGATCTGGAAAGCGTTGATGAGCTCGGCTACGCCGGCGATGATCATCATGACGCCGACGACGAGCACGCTTGCTGCCGTCGCCATCACGACGCTGCCGAGCGCAACGAAGCCGGCGAAGACATAGACAACACCGAGTGCGACAATCCAGCCCCACTTCGCGCGGAGCGGTGCCACATCAGCTCCGGTTCGAAGATTTTGCAGGGTATCCGAAGAACTTGCCATGACGGTCCTCCAATGCGAAAAGCTATCCGACGTTGATCTGCGAGAGACGCGCTAAGATTAGCGAAGGTATGATGTTAGCGACGATGTGCGACCACATAGCGATCGACCACATAGCGATCCACGATTCTACTTTTCCGCTGCGGCAAAGTTCCATCATGGTGGCACTCGATCAGCCCCTATCTCGACGGCTTTTCAACCGGATCAAGTAATGTCGACGAATTACGACGCGCTAGGACAAGCTCGCCGCCAATTACCTCGCATTCGTTCCGCTCGCATCAATCAGGCTACGGCTGCGCATTAATGCGTCCACGTCCGAGTGGTCCTTTGATTCCAACATTCGCAAGCGTACCTGCCGCGAGGGGGCGCGAATGTGGGAATCGGGCCACCGGGGGAATGACGAAGGAGTGTCGGGCCGCGCGACGCGCGACGATCCTGCTTTGCGGGATCGTGCTTGTTGCGACAGTGCCGCGCCAAGCCGACGCCGCTGGATGCATCTTCCAACCGCAAAGCGAGGGCCGCGTCGTTGCGATCCTCGATGCGCGCACATTTCGTTTGGCGGACGGTCGCGAAATCCGCCTCGACGGCATCGAGCCGATTGCGACCGAGAAAGCCAGGGCGGACCGCGCTTCGGCACTCTCGAAGATTCTGGCAGGCCGCGACGTGACGCTATCGGGCGAGGACGCCACGCCGGACCGCTACGGCCGTCAACATGCGTTCGTCTTTCTTGGCTCCTCTGGAGCCTTGGTGCAGAGCCTGTTGCTGGCGGAAGGAGAATCGCTCGTTTCAACCACCGTGACCGACAAGGACTGCGCTTCCATCCTGACGAGCGCGGAGACTGAGGCGCGCCGGGCAAAGAAAGGCGTTTGGGCCGAGTCCTCGGCCATAAAAAACGCGGAAAGTCCGGGCGATATTTTGGCGGAGATCGGGCGATTTGCCGTGATCGAGGGCAGGGTTTTGTCGGTCCGGCAGGCCGGCGCAACCACTTACCTGAATTTTGGGCGGAACTGGACTCAGGACTTTGCTGTGACTATTTCAAGGCGCATAATACCGGCGTTCGAGGCGGCAGGCATCATTCTCAAATCCTTCGAAAATCGACGAATTCGCGTTCGCGGCTGGGTCGAGAATCGTGGCGGGCCGCGGATCGAAGTGCTCCGGGTGGGGCAAATTGAAGTGGTTGGCGGGAATTAACTCACTGAAACACGAGTAGCGATTGTGGCAGTAAGTGCGGGACGGCACGAGCGAGCGATGAGCCGCCGCCTTTGGGCTGCGCTGCTTCTGCTGTGCGCCGCTTTCGCGCTCGCCGCCTGCGGCGATCTCACACGGTTTCAAACCGCCTCGCCAGCGGCGAGCCCCGGCGCCAAACCTGCGCGCACCGTCACGCAGACGCCCGCGGTCGAGCGCGAGCATGAACGAATTCTCGCGTCCTATGGCGGCTCTTACGACGATCCGAAACTGGAAGCCTTGATCGGCAAGACGGTCGACCGGCTGGTCGCGGTGTCGGATCGGCCGGATCAGGCCTACAAGGTGACGATCCTCAATTCCGGCGCGGTGAATGCGTTCGCGCTTCCGACCGGTCAGCTTTACGTGACGCGCGGCCTGGTCGCGTTGGCGTGCGACACTTCCGAATTGTCCTCGGTGCTCAGCCACGAAATGGCGCATGTGCTGGCGAAGCACGCTTCGATTCGCGAGGACAAGGCACGCCAGGCCGCCGTGGTCACCCGCGTGCTCAGCGACATGAGCAGCGATCCCGATCTCACCGCGCTGGCGCTGGCGAGAACCAAACTGACGCTGGCGAGCTTTTCGCGTAATCAGGAATTCGAGGCCGACGGCATCGGCGTCGCCATCTCGGCGCGCGCCCATTTCGATCCCTATGGCGCTTCGCGTTTTCTCTCGGCGATGGAACGCAACGCCGAACTGAAGGCATCCAAGACCTCGCTCGATCCGCGCACGCAGGACTTTCTATCCTCACATCCGGCGACGCCGGATCGGGTGCAGAACGCGCAAAACAGCGCCCGGCAATACACCTCGCCGGAAGGCGGCGAACGCGATCGCGAGACCTATCTCGCCGCGATCGACAACATCGTCTACGGCGAGGACCCCAGCGAAGGCTTCGTTCGGGGCCGACGCTTCCTGCATCCCAAGCTCGGCTTCACCTTCCAGGCGCCGGAAAACTTCACACTGGACAATACCGCGCAGGCCGTGATCGGTGTGCGCGAGGGCGGAATGCAAGCGATGCGCTTCGACGTCGTGCGCGTGCCGGCGGAACAAACGCTTCCCGACTATCTCAATTCCGGCTGGATGGAGAATGTCGACAAGGCCTCGACCGAGGAGCTGACGGTCGGCGGTTTCCCCGCGGCCGCCGCCAACGCCCACGGCGATCAGTGGCAATTCCGCATCTACGCGCTGCGTTTCGGCAGCGACGTCTACCGCTTCATTTTCGCCGCCAAGCAAAAGACCACCGAGAGCGACCGCAACGCGCGCGAAACCGTGAACTCGTTCCGCCGTTTGACGCTGGACGAGATTCAGGCCGCCCGCCCGCTGCGGATCAAGGTCATCACCGCGCAACCCGGCGACACCGTGGAGTCGCTCTCCCACCGCATGGCCGGGGTCGATCGTCCCATCGAGCGTTTTCGGATTCTCAACGGGCTCGAAGTTCACGCGCAAGTCAGGGCGCGCGACCGCGTGAAGATCGTGGCGGATTGAAATCCTCGCTGTCGTCCCTGCGAAAGCAGGGACCCATAGCCGCAATTGTTCGTGTTATCCCAGGCTGGAGCCATTCGCGCGCCCACCATGGACGTCGGTGGCTATGGGTCCCCGCGTGCGCGGGGACGACGGCGGAACAAAAACAAAAAGCCCGGTCGCATCGACCGGGCTTTCGATTGTTTGAGCTTGCGCGCGTAGCTTACGCGGCTTCGTCCGCCACGGCGGCATCGTCGCCATCGGCGTCGGCCTCCGCCTCGACTTCAGCCTCGGCCTTGGCGGCACCGCGGCGCGGGCTCTTGGCGAGCTGGCCTTCGATTTCCTTCACCGCCTCGGTTTCGGTCACGTGCTGCACGACGGCGATCTCCCGCGACAGGCGGTCGAGGGCGGCTTCATAAAGCTGGCGCTCGCTGTAGGACTGTTCGGGCTGCGATTCCGAGCGATAAAGGTCGCGCACCACTTCGGCGATCGCGACGATGTCACCCGAATTGATCTTGGCTTCGTATTCCTGCGCCCGGCGGGACCACATCGTCCGCTTGATGCGCGCGCGGCCTTTGAGGGTTTCCAACGCGCGCTTGACCAGCGCCGGCTCCGAGAGCTTGCGCATGCCGACATTGGCGACCTTCGCGGTCGGCACCCGCAGCGTCATCTTGTCCTTGATGAAACTGATCACGAAAAGTTCAAGCCTCGCGCCGGCGATCTCCTGCTCCTCGATCGCCAGAATCTGGCCGACACCGTGGGCGGGATAGACCACGAATTCGTTGGTCTTGAAGCCCTGACGCTGGGTCAAAACCTTCTTCGGCTCTTCGACCCGCGGGGCCACGGCCGGCGCCTTGGCGGCGGGCTTGTGGGCTGCGACGGGCTTGTTCACAACCGGCTTCGCCGCAACCTTGGCGGCGGCAGGCTTGCTGGCAATCGGCTTGGCGACGGTCTTCGGTGCAGTTTTAGAGGCAGCAACCTTCGAAGCAGGGGTCTTCGAACCGGTCGCTTTCGCGGCAGTTTTTGCAGTCTTGTTGGGCATTGAGCTTCTTTTATTTTTAGAGGACTTGGCAGCCGAAGTGGCTTTCCGGGTATCCTTGGAAGATGCCCGGGCATGACTTTTCGGAGCGCTGCGGCTGGCTGCCACGGCTTTTTTGGAACCCTTGGAAGAACTCGATTTACGCGTTTTCTGTGACACAGCCTGCGCGCGGAACTGCCACGCCCCTGTTCGATGTGATTCACGGGAACCCATAGGGGCCAAAGCGGGCTGACGGGCTCGAATGTGCCCAATATAGCACATTTCCCGCAAAAATCAATGATTTATGCCCCCTCCCGCGGCTTTGCGCGGCAGTTTCGCCTGATATCCGGGCGTTAGGGTTAAAAAGCCAACCGTCGCGCAGGGCTCGAAACGAGCGTCGCCTCGCAGTGGGCGGTCAGTCGCCGGTCCCCGGCGCCGGAGAAAAATATTTCTCGAACTTGCCTTCCATGCCCTCGAATTCCTTGGCGTCGGCCGGGGATTCCTTCTTTTGGGTAATATTCGGCCAGCTCTTGGCATATTCGGTATTCACCTCGAGCCATTTTTCCAGGCCCGGCTCGGTGTCCGGCTTGATGGCGTCGGCGGGGCATTCGGGTTCGCATACGCCGCAATCGATGCATTCGTCCGGGTGGATGACCAGCATGTTGTCACCCTCGTAGAAGCAGTCCACGGGACAGACCTCGACGCAGTCGGTGTATTTGCACTTAATGCAGGCTTCAGTGACGACGTAAGTCATCCAAGGCTCCGAAACGGATCAATTTTTCCGTGGTTGCGTAGCGCAGGAACTCCGCAGCCGCAAGTGAAGCGAAGCGTCCCCGGCATTGTTTTGAGCGTGTTTTCGGCGATGTCGGAAGGGACGCAAGCGGTCCTGCGTGTACAGATAGTTATTCCCGCCTGCCTTGCAAATCTTCATAGAGCGTGCGCGCGGTCGGCGCATCGCCCCGCCGCTCCGCAAAGCCAGTGATCTTGAGCACGCGCACGCTGCGATCGAGCCCGATGGTCAAGACGTCGCCGGCCTTCACGGAATGACCGGGCGCCTTCTCACGCACACCATTGATGCGGACATGGCCGGCTTCAACCAACGCGGCCGCGCTGGTGCGGGCCTTCACCACCCGCGCATGCCACAACCATTTGTCGAGACGCTGACGCTCCAAGCCAAACCTTTTCGCTTGAAATTAGTCCTTGCGGTTGGCGGTGAGTTGCTCCTTGAGGGCCGCCAGTTTGGCGAAGGGCGAATTGGGATCGATCGGCCGATCGCGATCGCGCGGGCTCGCGCTGGAGGCGAATTGTCGGTGCGACGGCCCGCCGTCACGCTTGTCACGACCCCCTTTGTCACGACCGCCTTTGTCGCGGCCATGGTTCTCGCGGCCGTTCTTCTCGCGACCGCCGCCGAATTTGCCCTTGTCCCGCTCCGCGCCCTTGTCCTTGTCGCGGCCCTTGCCGTGGAAGCGCTCGCGCGGCGGATGCGCGCGTTCCTCACGCGGCTCCCGAACGGCGGCGCCGTCGGCGGCGGG
>WNFQ01001793.1_pt1 | contig 16901 bp, 19 predicted proteins | sample 5400171 | NCBI WGS metagenome assembly WNFQ01 (sample SAMN13153356, study PRJNA577476) | soil metagenome | isolation source: 20 cm soil under Madrone tree | place: USA:California | collected 2016-06-14 | reverse complement strand
ACTGTTTGAATGGACCCTGGGTGATTCGCGCGCCACGGACGGTGCATCGATCGATGCGCTCCGCCCATCTAACAATTGGGTCAACCTTAAGGATCAACATGAACTCTTACTCATCCGGGAGACGCCCGCGCCGTTCGCGCGGCGGATCCCGACGCCGGGGCAATGGTCGCCTGCGCTCTCGACAGGAAGAAACGAAAGTCCAGAAGAAAACATTCTGGCAGCGAGTCGCAGCATTTTTCGGAAACGGCGATGCCAAAAAACCGGCAACAACAGCGCGCAATGGTACACAGCCATCTCGATTGCCGCGAAAACTTGAAGCGGTCGAAGTCACTTCGCCGCGTCTTTACGTCGGCAACTTATCGTTCGACGCTACCGAGAGCGATCTCTTCGAATTGTTCAACGGTGTTGGACATGTTCAAAACGCCGAGGTCGTAAGTTACCGACATAATCAGCGCTCGAAAGGTTTTGCCTTCGTGCAAATGCAAACGATCGAGGAGGCAAAACGCGCCGTGCAGGAATTGCACGACAAAGAATTCCTCGGTCGCAGGCTCGTTGTCAGCGGCGCAAAGTCCAGCGAACATCAGGTGCGAAGCTAACGAGATCGATGGTTGCAATCGGGAGACGCAGCGCAAATGCGCACGTCTCCCGATTTTGTTTTCGGAACATGAGCATTCTGTCCAACACGAGACGCACTCGCTGCGCCGAGGCTGCGCAGCAACCGGACATTCTGTCCGCTTTTTGAATTTAGCGGAGCGTAACTCCCATGGGAGCGCCGACTGGAAGTCTATCTTCCGGTCCGCTTACAATTTTGTTTCGTGAAAGATGTTTTTTTCATTGTCGGTCCTACCGCGACCGGGAAGTCTGAATTGGCTGCCGACGTCGCACAGCAAATCGGCGGAGAAATTGTCAACGCGGATGCGTTTCAAATTTATTGCGGGCTCGATCTTCTGACGGCAAAGCCGAGTACCGCAACGCTCGCGAACGCGCCACATCATTTGATCGGTACGGTGCCGCTTCACGAAGAGATGAACGCAGAGAAATTTCGGCGCGTCGCCGCGCGGGCGATTGATGAGATTCATTCGCGAAACAAGTTGGCAATCGTTGTCGGCGGAAGCGGACTTTACATTATGGCGTTGACGCACGGATTGGCCCCAACGCCTGCGGCCGATCCAAAGCTGCGCGCGAAGCTGAACGCCACCAGCCTTGAAGAATTGCGCTCCCAGCTGATCGCCCTCGATCCGCAAGCGGCGCGCAGGATAGACATGCAAAATCGCCGCCGTCTCGTGCGCGCTGTGGAAATCTGTCTGCTTACCGGGAAAGCGGTTTCGACGCAACGGACCCAATGGAGGTCGGTAGAGCCCGCCGTTGATAGCGACGAATCCAGGCATGCCGTCGAGACTGCGAGCGCTACAGGCCTCTTCGTGTTTCGCGACCGCGATGAGCTTTACGCGCGAATCAATGAACGGGTGAAGGCAATATTTGAAAATGGGGTGATCGAAGAGGTCCGCGCAATTGGGGCGACCAGCTCGACGGCGTCGAAGATGATCGGCTTGTTTGAGATTCGTGAATTGCTCGCAGGCAGGATGTCGATCTTGCAATGCGTCGCTACGATTCAGCAAGCGACCCGCCGTTATGCCAAAAGACAGTTGACTTGGTTTCGACGCCAACCTAATTTTGAACCGCTGAACCTATCGCTTTTCAGTCACAACGAAGCTGTGAAATGGATTTTGCAGCGAGTGCAGCGCTCGCTCGCGCACAGCAATGATTGAAACGCGTCCGCAAAAAACTCAGGAACGCGCTCTCCTGATTGGTCTCGAAAAGGAAGGCGTCTCGAAATGGGACTTGCAGGATTCGCTCGCAGAATTGCGAGAGTTGGCGAATTCCGCCGGCGCACAGGTTATTGATACGGTCACGCAAAAATTGCAGAAACCGACCGCGCCGTATTACATCGGCCGCGGCAAAGCCGAATCGATCAAAGACTCGTGCCAGGATCGACAGGTTACATCGGTCATCTTCGACGATGAACTATCGCCCGCGCAGGGCCGGAACCTGGAAAATTTGTTCGCACGCAAAGTTCTCGATCGCACACAGCTCATCCTCGATATTTTCGCGCAGCGCGCCCGGAGCCGCGAAGGCCGCTTGCAAATCGAGCTGGCCCAGTTGCAATATCTCTTGCCGCGTCTGACGCGGATGTGGCATCATTTGTCACGTCAGACTGGCGGCATCGGCACGCGTGGCCCGGGTGAAACGCAGTTGGAAGTTGATCGCCGCCGCGTCCAGGAACGAATTGCACGACTCGAGCGTGAGTTGGAAGCCGTTCGCAAAACTCGAGCGGTGCAGAGGCAGGGGCGTAAACGCCACCAATGGCCAGTGGCCGCAGTCGTCGGCTACACGAACGCCGGCAAATCGACGCTCCTGAACCTGCTCACCGGCGCCGATGTCGTGATCGAGGACAAACTTTTTGCGACACTGGACCCGACGACGCGCAGTCTTGTTTTGCCTAACAAACAGCGGGTGCTGCTTACCGATACGGTCGGTTTTTTACGAAAACTTCCGCATACCTTGATCGAGTCGTTCAAGGCAACGCTCGAGGAAGTAAGCGAGGCCGATTTGCTCGTTCACATTGTCGATCTTAGCCATCCGCGCGTGGATGAACAGATGGAAGCGGTCGATGCTGTCATTAAAGAACTCGATGCTTTCGGAAAACAGACGCTGATTGTTTTTAACAAGATCGACAATCTTGAGAACCGGGAGTTGGCGGAAATTTACGTGAACAGATTTCCAGGGAGCGTGGCGATATCCGCGCGCACCGGCGAAGGCGTGAGCAAACTGGTGCAGGCGCTGGAAACCGCCCTCGAGTCGTGGCGGCTGCGTTCACATTTTCGGATCCCGTCCGATCAATCGGCGCTCATCGCGGAGATTCATCGCGTTGGTCACGTGCTCGAGTTGCGTTATGATGGCGAAGACGCGGTGATCGTCGCGCATGTTCCGCCGCACTTGGAAGGCAAGCTCGCTCGCTATTCTCAATAAAAATACCGCGGCATTGCGGATTGCCCTGACATCGCCATCTTGCCGCCATGAGCAAATCTCGCGGATTTAAGGGGCTGGGCTGACTCGGAGATCAAGCGCAATGTGGAAGATCGATTCGGAATGAAAATTCGTGAGCGTGTCGAGCAACTGGTGGAAGCTTTTCCGGACGTTTATCCCACCGCGCATTGCGAGTTGAATTTTCGGAATCCGCTGGAGCTACTCGTGGCGACGATCCTCTCGGCGCAATGCACCGACAAACGCGTCAATATGGTTACTCCCGGGTTGTTCAAGAAGTACCGGAGGGCGGCTGATTATGCTAATGCGCCGCAAACCGAGCTTGAAAAGGCGATTAAATCGACAGGATTTTTTCGAAGCAAAGCGAAGAGTATTCGTGGGGCAATGCGTGCGATTGCGGAAGGACATAACGGCAAAGTCCCCGATACCATGGCAGAATTGCGGGCGCTGCCAGGCGTAGGTCGGAAAACAGCGAACGTTGTTCTCGGAAACGCGTTTGGGAAAAACGAAGGCATCGTCGTGGATACACACGTGGTGCGCCTTTCAAAACGATTGCGTCTCACGCGGCATTCTGAGCCCGAAAAAATCGAGCGCGATTTAATGCAGCTTCTGCCGCGCGAACATTGGACAGACTGGAGTCACTGGCTCATCTGGCACGGACGCCGGCGTTGCTTTGCGCGAAAGCCGGACTGCAGTCAGTGCGAAATCTTCCGCTTATGCCCAAGCGGCAAAATTTTCCTGCGAACGGGCGTAGCGCGAAAAGCGGACAATTGACGCGGGCTCAGCGCAACCCAGCCGGTTCGACATCGCGGGACGCTCGAGTTCCGTCTTGCTCGGCTTTTTGACGGAGCCGTTTGAATTGTTCCTCCAGTTTCTTCAGATCTTCGTCGGACAGATCTTCAAGATCGACCAGTTCGTCTCTCGCATCTTTGATGGCGCGGATGATCTCATCGAGCTTAAGATGCATTGCTTTGGCATCGCGGTTTTGCGTGTTCTGGATCAGAAACACCATAAGGAAGGTGACGATGGTCGTGGCGGTATTGATGATTAATTGCCAGGTGTCGGAGAAATGGAACGTCGGTCCGGTGAGGAGCCACACGAGGATCACGAGCATAGCTCCGGCGAAAGCCCAGGCGCTTCCCAGGGCGATCGAGGAACGGCGGGCGATGATGCGAAATGCGTCGCTCACTACGCAAAAGAAATCCCGCTCCTTCTCCTGTTCCTTTAGCTTTTCGACTTGATGTTCCATTAGCACGGTCACTTTAGCTTCGCACGCGACGCTAAAAGCGCGTGCAAAAGATCGACACTGAAGGTCACTCGTTGCCATCAAAGCCAGTATTGATTTTCCCGGCGGTTTAAGGAAAACTTAACCCCCGAATTCATGCAGCACGTCACCGCGTTTTCACGTCCGCAAACTATCCTCGCTGCGCCTGCCATCGCGCGGAAGCCTAAGGAAAACTTGCGCATCGCCAAGGCAAGCGACGCTCAGTTTTGTCCACAAGCGCCCAAGTAGAATCTTTGATCGGCCGCGCCTTCCACCTCAATTTGGATGACGCGTGGCGAGATCAGCCGTTTGACCTGCCCGTTGTCGATGCGCGCAATTGGGGACCGAAATTGCGTTTCTCCGCGCCGCCGCGGTTGGTCGCCGAGTTTTACCAAGAATATGAACCACAGCTTGCGTCCCCGTTTCTGCTTTACGGTTCCGGCGATTTTCATTATCTGACTGCACTCTGGATTCGGCGTGTCGCCCAGCCTGTCACCGTTGTCTCTTTCGACAATCATCCGGATTGGGACGTGCGCCCGCCGAAATGGGGCTGCGGCGGATGGGTGAATCGGGCTTTGGAACTTCCGCACGTGAAGCATGTTGCTGTCTGGGGCTGCGGAAATTTTGAATGTTGGTGGCCGCACCAACTTTTCGGCAACCGTCGCGCAGAACGAATGGGCATTCTCGACGTTCACCCCTGGGCGGATCAACGGCCCTCGAAAGATCGACGGCGTCGCGGCGCCATTTTGTGCGACAACTGGCGCGAGCATTTTGAACACTTCGTAAAGGACCTCGGCGGAATGAGCGTTTATGTTACGATCGATCTGGATTGCCTTCGCCCGGAAGAGGCGGTGACAAACTGGGAGAGCGGCCGATTTAACGTTGTCGATCTTGAGTGGGCCCTATCGCGTTTGCGCGACAGGATGAAGATTATCGGCGGTGATATTTGCGGTGCATTCTCACCGCCGTCATATGCGCGGTGGAAGCAACGTTTCGCCGCGGAATTCGATCATCCGAAAGTTCAATTGCCGGCTGCCGATCAGATTTACAGGACAAATTCGGCTGCGCTGGCGAAGCTTTGGCCAGCGTTAACTCAGTGAGACCAGCACGATTCCGGCGCTGATCAACAATGTGCCGATCGTCAGTTGCAAGGTCAACTTTTCCTTCAGCATGAACGCCGCCATCAGGGTGATGATGATGACGCTCAGTCCTTGAAACGGATAAAGATAACTAAGATCGAACCGCTGTAATAATCCGAGTGTCAGGAAAAAAGAAAGCGTCATCAAAGCGATGCCGACGGCAACGCGTGAAACAAACCGAAGATTACGAAAGCCACTTTGCGCAGTGGACACCATGGCTCTTTTCAAAATGAGCTGAGCCACGACAAAGCTCAGCAGAGAAGCGACAATGAAGAAGAAGGAGAGGAATGTCACAGGCGCTCCTCCATCCGGGCTATAGGTTTGGCTACGAGCGCCAGACCTACCACAACCAGACCTATGCCAATCCAGCGGCGAGCCGAAATGAATTCGCCCAGAAAAATCCAGCAGCTCAGCGGGACCAGGATATCGACCACGCGCGAAAGAGGAAAGGCGATCGTGAGCGGAATATATTTAAGGACGTAAAGCCAGCTGATAAAGCTGGCAACGATCAGAAGAATTGCCCACCACACCAGCGGCGAAGCCAAACCGTTAATTCCCGTCCAGGACCACGCGCTTTCAAGATCTGCGGTGTCTGTCGCGCCGCGCTTCAAAAGAAGTTCGGAAACGAGCACGCACGCCACGCTCAAGGCGAGTTGGAGCCAGGGGTTGCCAAAACCCGAAGGTCGAATCTGCATTTGCTTTTTTAGCCTGGCCTCATCTCATCGCAACCGATTTTGATTCCTCGAGGAATGACCGCTGTCAAAGCTGATCGGCGTTCGGAAACCGCGGCAAAATCGGATCGTGTCGCGTCGGTCCGAGATATTTGATGGTGCGGCGGAAGATCGGATTAAGGAGCGCAGCCGTGTGCCTCACATAAAGGTCGAGAGGCACGAGTTCGCAATCGAGGTGGAGCTTGGGCTCATAATTCAGCGGATTGCTGTAGTAGTATTTCAATCGTTGTTGCAGCGACCATGAAATAATGTCGCGCAGCGTGTAGAAATAAAGGTGCAGATCGAGGGCGACGCTGTAATCAAGGCCGATGCATTCATCATAAATCGCTTCCTCACAAACGAGGCAAAAACTGAATGCGACGATTTTGCCACTTTGCCGCCAGATGAAGAAGCGTGCCCGATCCGGCATGCGCTTGCTGATCGCGCGGAAATAGTCTTTGGTCAGCGTCTCGAACTTTAACGGCGAACGCTCATGCACCTGAAGATAAAGCGGATAAATTTCATCGACGCGAGGAGTCACATCGTTAACGACTTCCATGTTGATTTTGGGCGTGCGCTCCGCTTTCCGAAATTTTCGACGTAGGTCTTTTCGGGTCGCCTTGCTGAGGGTTCGAAAATATTCATCCCACCCTTCGTAACAGAGTGCGAGGCGCGTCATGGGCATGCTCGGCATGCGCACATAGCCGTTTGACGAAAAACTTTCGAGCGCTGGGCGATATTTTGCAGGGAAATCTTTCAGAACAACCAGTGAAGCTCTGTTTTGCCGGGCATACGTCCGCAGACTTGCGGATAACGCCTTCGCCATCCACGCCTCGTCCTTTTCGTCGCATGCACCCAGGTCGCCTGCGCCAGCTGCGCAGCCAACCATCAATACGCGCATGGTCAGGAAACGTGGGAATTTTTTTCGGACAAGCTCGACCACCGATCGAATTTTGCCTAGCACACCTTCGATAAGGTTTTGTCGAACAAAGAACACAGGCTGGACTGCCCGCACATTACCCGAATCATCCTCGAGCTGGAGATAGTGATGCTCGAACCCGCCCTCCAACGTTTCTTCGACGATCTTGTAGTAACGATGGTCCTTGCACTTGTTCTGAAACGCGCGTTTCCATGCGTCACAGTTCTCGAGCTCGGCGAGCGAAGTGATCTTCGCGACCCCGTTGGGGATCGGAATCGTATTGGTAACTGACATGCAAGACAAAGCCGGGTAACCGGACCGACGGACGGAGGAAGTCACCAATTAACAGCGATTGAAATTTTCTCAAGCTTTGCGGAAACGAGAGTCACACCGTCCGCATGCCGAGCTTGCGGAGTCGCAGCCAGCGCCAGTATCCGCTGAAAGTAAAACCGCATGAACGAATTTACGAACTGGTTTGTCAAAGCGTTCTGGGCACCAGATTCGATGTGACTGCTGTTGGAAAGGGTTCCGTACTGTCGAAAGTTCTCGCGACGCTCGCAGCTGTCGCGCTGGCAATTGTTCTTGGCATTGTGGATTATCTCACAGGTCGCGAGTGGGCAATATCGGCTTTCTATTTGCTGCCTACGTGCCTCGCGGGATGGGTGGCCGGGCGGTCGGTGGGGTATGCGTTGGGAGCTTTGTGCACGGGCGTATGGTTCCTCAGCGACATGTTAAACGGCGCGGCATATGACCATCCGCTCATTCCTGTTTGGAATTCGGTCATGCTTTTTGTGTTCTTTTTCGTCGTCGTCTACCTGTTGACCGCGTTCCGCAGTTCTCACTACCACCTTGAGCAAACGGTCGAGCGCCGCACGGCCGCACTGCGGGCGGAAATGGAAGAGCGGAAACGCCTGGAACACGCCAAGCTCCAGGCGGAGCGTCTCGCTGTAGTCGGCTCGATGGCAGCCCAGGTCGCTCATGAAATTCGCAACCCGCTCGGGGCAATATCGCTGAATCTTGATCTGATCGGGGAAGAAGTTAACGCCTCCGCAACTTCTAACGCCCACCCTTCCGAGGAATGCCACATGCTCTTGCGCGAAATGCGTTTACAGGTGTTGCGAATCCATCAGGTTCTCCAGGAGTATCTCCGATTCGGCCGGATGCCGAAATCTGAGCGGGCTGTTCTTTCGCTGAACGGCTTGCTTGAGGAGAAACTTAATTTTGTGCAGCCGCTGCTCGATCAGAAGAATGTGGAGTTGAGTCGCACAGTGGATCCGAATCTGCCACCCGTTCAGGCCGATGCCGAGCAACTCTGGGAAGCCCTTTTAAATCTGATCCGTAACGCGGTGGACGCGATGCCCGCTGGAGGAAATCTGACAGTCAGCGCGAAAAGGAATGGTGCGGACGCCTTGGTATCTATCAGGGATAGCGGTCGGGGCATGACTGAGGAAGAAGCTCGGAATCTTTTCGTCCCATTTTTCACTACGAAGAGCGATGGCACCGGCCTCGGTCTCGCATACGCCCAGCAGGTCATCAGTGAACATGGCGGCAGGATTGATTGTGCTACAGTGCCGGGCAAAGGCAGCACCTTTAGCGTTCAACTTCCGCTGGCTGTCGACGTATGACATGACGATTTGCGTCTTCCAACTGTCGGAGTTCCGCGATCGGCCGGTAATTACCGCGGTTCGATTGAATCCTTACGCGCGGAAGATCATTGCGCCTTGGCGATTTGCCGTATCGTGCGGTGCTATTCTTTGAAAAGATTATGAACGAATTGCAGGACAAATCTGTTTTGGTCGTAGATAACGATCCGGGAATGCTCCGGGCCGTGTCTAAAGTGCTTGCTAGGGAAGGCATGCAGGTCACTGGCGTGTCTGAGCCAGTTACGGTTGTGAAGAAACTTGCGGATTCTGAAAAACGATTCGACCTCGTCATCACTGACCTGCGGATGCCGATCTTCAGTGGGCGCGGGGTTTTGGCGCTTGCCAGTGCCCTGCCCGAATTGCCGGTTATCATCATCACGGCATTTGGCGGGCCTGACGTCGAAGCTCAGACACTACGCCTGGGTGCCTTCGCCTTTCTCGAGAAGCCCGTTTCTGCCGCACAATTGATTGAGGTGGTAAAACGCGCCTTGGCACAGTCGCCAATTCGAGACGCATACGCTAGATGACGTCAGATGTTTGGTTAGGTCTTGGCCTAGCCCCGCCGAGAATCGTCATGGTCTTCACCCGATCTTGTTAGGCGACAGCTTGGCAACGTCGTCTTAGAAGAATTATCCGGCATTTGTAAAGCGTAATAATTCGATCTAATCCGCTCGCTTTTCCTTTACGCGAACTTTTCCTTTACGCGAACGTCCAACCAGGTCGGTTACGACTCGGATTGTTTCGCCGCATATTCCACTTTGAGGACGCCGCTGCGGATGTGGAGATCGCGCTGGGGAAAGGCGATCTCGATCCCGGCTTCGCGAAATTTCCGCTCGATCGCAAAATTGAGATCGCTGCGGTATCGGCTTGGCCGGGCGCTCATCTCACTGCTCCAGACCACGAGCTCGAAGTCGATCGAGTTGTCGCCGAATTTCTCGAGAAAAACGCTCGGTGCCGGATCCTTTAAAGTGTTCGGATTTTCACGTCCGGCGGTGAGCAGAGCCTCGCGCACCTTGCCGATATCGCTGCCGTAGGCGACGCCGACCGGGATCCGAAACCGCACCCGCGGATCGCCATAAGTCCAGTTGGTCACGGGCGAATCGATAAATTTCGTGTTTGGCACGATCATCGTGATGTTGTCGTTGGTGCGGATGATTGTGCTGCGGGCGCGAATTTTCTGCACCTGCCCGGTGATCCCTGCGACTTCGACGCGGTCCCCGATTGTGATTGGCCGTTCGGCCAGAATCACCAGGCCGCTGATGAAATTGCTGGCGATGTTTTGCAGTCCGAAGCCAACGCCTACGCCAACCGCTCCCGCGAAAACGGCCAGTGCGCCAAGATGAATGCCGGTGTTTTCCAGAACAATAAAAATGCCTACGACCAGCACGACGTTGGCAATGATTTGGGAAATCGCATACTGAAGCGCGCGATCCAGTCCGCTATTGACCAGAAACCGATTGAAAAGAAAGCGTTTCGTTCTCGAGGAGATCCAAAAGACCGCAACTAGAAGGCCAATCAGGAGAAAAATCTGAACAAGACTGAGCGAAACGGCCGGAAGAGGCGCATTCCAGGCGAGCGGAATGCCAGCCGCATTAATTGCGCTGATAGTGAAAAAGACGAGCGCAGCCAGACTTAAAATCGTTGTGACGATCGCCACAAAGTTCGTGTCGATCTTGAAGCGGCTGAAAAAACGCCGGACGACATCGCTCTGCAGTATTCGGGCAATCACGAGCCCAGCCGCAAAAAGAATGACAAAGGCAATTACTCCCAGAAACGTGACGTAATGGCCCCCGACCTGAAATAAAGGTCTCTCAAAAATCGAGAAGCTCATTGCAATCTAGTCTGGGCGTGTTGCATTTCTCTGCAACCTTAAACGCGAAAACACGGCCGTAGCCGTGTTTTCATCCCCCGAACAACTCGCGCCGCGCGCGTATTATTGCGGTTTCGCTCGTTCTTCGATGTATTTCACGACGTCTCCGACCGTTTGCAGTTTTTCGGCGTCTTCGTCAGGCACTTCCACGGAAAATTCCTCTTCAAACGCCATCACCAGCTCGACGATATCGAGCGAGTCCGCACCCAAGTCTTCAATGAAAGACGCCTGTGGCGTGACCTGCTCCGGGTTCACACCCAGTTGCTCCACGATGATGTCCTTGACCTTCTCTTCGATTGATTTTTCCGCCATAAAATTTGTTTCGTTCGGGTTGTTGCGCGTCGAAAAGCTTAAAGCAGTCCGAGCACAGGATGGCAAGTAAATGAATTAGCGAGCTTGTCAATCAATTTCAGGCGCTATGCGCGAGTGGCTTTCGATTTACTTCCTGCGTCATTCGAGTAGATGGAAAATGATGTCGCCTTCGCCTGTCGAGCCAGTTGATTTGCTCGATCTCAAATTACTGCCCGCGTGGGTGAAAGAACCCGCCAAGGAAAGAATCTACGAGTACGCCAGCGGCGAGGAAGACGACCGGCGATCACGTTCTCCAAATCGTTCCGGGCGTGATCGCCCTCCACGCTCGCGCGAGTCAAAAATGTCGCGCGAATCTCAAAACGGGCGCAACCGCCGGGTTCGCGGTCGAAACCGTGAAGATCAGCGCAAGGTTTTTCGGGAAATCGCCCCAGCAGAAATTACGGTTCGTTTTCTGCCACACTCGTCGGCATTTGAAAGCGTTGTCGCGCAAATCAAGTCGGCATCAGTTGCATATTCCATTTTTGCTTTGGCGCGTTTGTTCCTGGAAAAGCCGGAACGCTATGATGTCCGGTTGACGGCAAAGGCGGAATCACCAGTTTATCAACTGGGCGAAAATGGCGCGATGTCTCTGGATCGAGACTTTCTTGAGCGAAACGCATTTCGATTCGCTCACGAAGATTTTTACGAGATCGACATCACCCAATCAGAGCCGATCAAAGGAAATTTCTCAAACGTCGCCCGCTGCAGACTGAGTGGCACGCTTCTTGGCCCGACCAATCATCATAATTATCAGCCGCAGCTCCGCAGTCTTTACGAACAGCGCTTCAGCCGTCGCATGAGTTTCGCCGAATACCAGCGGCAAATCGAGATCGTAAATGATCCAGCGTTAATCGAGCGCTGGAAGGAAGAAGCGCGAACGGTGACGACATATACGACATTGCGCGACGAAACTCCCTTGACGTTCGCGTCCGCAGCGGAAGCAGAACGGCACTTCCGGTCCAATTACTTGCCGGACTTGGTTCGCAGTGTGGAGGAGGCAACCATCGGCGGGGTCTTGAGCCGGCGTTTGCCCGATCGAGCGCTCAATCGCGCGATTGAAGATGCCTGGACACGCGAGACTCGCTCGCCGTCGAACATGATGCAGGAGCTAGCGGCCCGATTTCGACAAGCCGGCCTCAACGTCTTTCGGCATCGTCGTGGCATGTTGTTCGTCTCGCCGATCCGGATCCGCGCGTTTGTCCATGAACAGAGTGGCGTATCTCCTTTGGTGAACGCAATTCTCGAGGCGGTAGCAGCCACACCCGGTATCAATCGCAAAGAACTTGCCGAAAAATTGACTGTCGATCTTTCGATCGAAGACGCGGAATCGCGCAAACTAGCCCTCGCTTCCGACCTGCGCTGGCTCATCAGCGAAGGTCACGTGATTGAGTTTAACGACACTTCGCTTGATTTGCCCCGAGGGAAAGCAAAGCCGCAGACAGTTGTAGCGGCGATTGTGTCAACCGCTGAACGCACAGAACAGGCACTTGGCACAAGCGCCACTACACCTCCCACTGGCGAGAAAGCCGCGGATGAATTAGTCAGCTCGGAGTCGCCGCCTTCGTAGCGAACGATTTCATTTTTTTCGTTCAAAACGACAATACGCGGCCGATGAATCGCCACTTCTTCAGGCGCGAAACGCGCGAAACTCATGATCGTGATGCGGTCGCCAATTTTTCCGAGGTGGGCAGTGGCTCCGTTGAGTTCGATGATTCCATGCTGTGCAGCGCCGTAGATTGCATAGGTCTCGAACCGCTCACCATTACTCAAGTTACCAACGAGAATTTTCTCGTAGGGAACCAACCCAACGAGCTCGGCCAGATCGGCGGGAATCGTAAGGCTGCCTTTGTAATCCAGGCTGGCGCCGGTGACGATGGCTCGGTGAATTTTCGACTTGAGAAGCGTCAATTGCATCGCCAATCAAACTGGGCTGGCAATCCTACCGCAGGTTAACCTGATTTAGCCGGCGATCACGCCTGCCTTTTTCAATGCAGCGTACGCGCCATTCTTATTGATCGTTTTCAGGCCGCGCGCAGTTACGCGAATCCGCACGAACTTTTTCAGCTCCGGCACCCAAATGCGATGCGCATGCAAGTTTGGTCCGAAAATCCGCGGCACATTTTTTGTCACGTGCCGGCCGACTCCGCCCTTTTTCTTGGCCATACCGCGGCGGTGAATGACGCTGCCGCGCGTGGCTCGAGAACCTGTGATAGAGCAAACCTTTGACATTTGGCGAAAAAGCTGCGCAACCTGCTGCGCTCCGCTTGTTAGGTCAAGTGAATCTTGAACGGAGAATGCGCGCCGCGGTCAAATTCATCTCGCGTGAGGCCGTCGATTCCAGAAGATTGATAAATCGTGTTTGAAGCATGACGCCAAAAAATAATCATAAACTGCGGATCGGGATTGTAGGAGCAGGCAGCATCGTACGCGCCCGGCATCTGCCTGCGCTGAAAAAGCATCCTGAAGTCGAAATCGTCGCCGTTTCGAATTTGACCTACGAAAGCTCGGAAAAATTTTGCCGCGAAAACCTCCCGCACGCCACGCCAATGCAAAATTGGGCGGACCTGCTCGCCATTCCCGACTTGGACATCATTTGGATCGGCACGCCGCCTTACATGCATTCCGCGGTGACAATCTCCGCGCTCGAAGCAGGCAAGCATGTTTTTTGTCAGGCGCGAATGTCGATGGATTTAGCCGAGGCCGAGGAAATGCTCGCGGCATCCAGGCGTTACCCTGAACTGGTCACGATGCTTTGTCCGCCTCCGATGGGAATGCGCGCCGATCTGCTCGTGAAAAAGCTGCTGGCCGAGAATTACATCGGCCAACCGCACCACGTGCGACTGCAAAGTTTCACGAGCAGCTATTTGAACCCTGATGCGCCGGCGCATTGGCGGCAAAGGATTGAGATCAGCGGACTAAATGTTCTCACCCTGGGAATTTACGTCGAGGTATTGCAGCGCTGGCTCGGCGACATCACCGGCCTCTTTGCCCGAGGGAAAATTATCTATCCGATCCGGCAGGGCTATGAAGTGATCATTCCCGATTTGCTCACCGTGCTTTGCACGTTCGACAATGGCGCCCAAGGCGTCCTCGAGTTCAGCGGCGTCGATGCGCTGGCTCCAGGCGACCGTCTGGAAATTTACGGCAGCGCCGGCACGCTTACTTACGATTTTGGTTCCGATGTGGTGCAAGCCGGCAAGCTTGGCGAGCCCGCCCTGCACGTTGTCGATCTTGCGCCGGAATTGGAAGGCGAATGGCGGGTGGAAGAAGATTTTCTCGCCGCCGTGAAATCGAAGGGGCGCGTCCGCCCGCGTCCAAATTTCGAAGAGGGCGTCCGCTACATGCGCGTTGTCCAGGCAGTGGCCGATTCGCGGGCGCGCAACGAATGGGTGGAGATCAAAAGGTAAGCTATTGCAATCCCGCCTATGATCCTAGATAGGCGGAATGATTAAACCTTGTTGTTAGGCAGTACCTTCGACGCTGTGGCTATCGAACTCTCGGTTTGCGCGGCGCATCCAGCCGCATTGTTCTCGCGTGAAACGGCAGCCTTGCTATCGGACATCTCGCGCGCTCAGGTAGTCTGTGTCGGCCCACCGGCGGACGCCGATTCGCTCGAAGCAGTGATCGAGGCCATTGAGTCTGAGCGACGTTTGCTAAGCGTTGAGCGGTGGGTTTTTTGGGGCATGTCAGGCGGCAGCTTCCTCGGACAGCTCTACGCGCGACAACATCCCGATGTCCTTGCTGGCCTGATCCTGGCAAGCTCGGGTCCCTACTTCCGTCCTACTGTCGAAGACCCGTCCTGCATTCTCTGTCCTCGACATCCGGCGTGGCGCGAACGGCTTGCAGCAATCAACCTTCTGGATGGTGAGCGCGACGTCGGGGCAACCGAATGGCAGCTGGTCAAAGGAGTTGGCTGGGTCTTTCGACGTGCCGGTGGCGCGGCCCTTCTCGTCTCGCCCGAAGAACCCTCCGTCGAGTTACGGCGAATGATGATGCCCGCGCTATGGACCTTCGATGCGCGCAGCTGGCTCACCGAAGTGCAAGTGCCGGCTCTGGTGATGTGTGGAAGCCTCGACCCCATAGTCCCGCTTGCCCACGCACGTGCACTCGCGAACTTGCTGCCTGCAGCCGAGTTCAAGATCATCGAGGGAGCCGGTCATATCCCGCTAACCAGACGATGCAGCCAAACCGCTGCCGGGCAATGAAGAGGTTAATTGCTATGAGCTTCTGTTAATGGTAAGAGAGCTCTTCCGCGTGCGTCGCTGCGGTCCCGTCTCGTTAGAACTCTAAGACATGTCAGATATGCGCGTGTCATGTGCTTTGCCTTTACTCGTTTTTCTCCTGGTGCTTGTTGGCTGTTCTCAGCGTGGTTTCGATCCGGTGGCGGAGGAAGCGAAGCTGTTGCGCCGGGACGCCGAGTGGGCTGACCTTGCCTCCGCGGGGAAAGATGTTGAGAAGATCGTCTCGTACTGGAGCGACGATGCGGTCCTCATTTTTCCGGGACAGCCCTTGCTCGAAGGCAAGGCGGCTATTCGCGCTTACGTCGCAGAGAGTCTCAATACTGCCGGATTTAAAATCCACTGGGTGTCTGAAAAACCGATGTTCTCACCGGACGGCAAGCTGGCCTACATGCGCGGCAAGAACGAATTGACCGCGCCCGGGCAAAACGGTGCGCCAATCACGGTTCATCTCAGGGGAATATCGATTTGGCGTTTGGACGCCGACGGGCAGTGGCGCTGCGTCGTAGACATATCGAATGAAGAGCCACCCGCCACTCCCGTGGCGAAGTAATGCCACGTCGTAGCTAACAATTTCTTTCGCGGTAGTCGAACAGGACTGGACAAGTTCCGCGCATTACATGTGGGACAAATTGTAGGTGCTGGTAAAGGCGGCAGGCACGAGAGCAGGCAGCACACCGCGCAGCAGGCATGAGGGCCGCGCAATGGCGCGGGCGTATCACTTGGCCGCTACTGAGGTTTCACTGCCATTACCCCGCTTGTCGGCTCCGCAGAACGAGCGGCGCGATCACGCGGAAGAAACGAGCGACGTAAAGGAGATACCCAGCGAACGAAACGAGCTGCGCGCCGATCAACCAAACGTGACCGGCGCGAGCGATAAAGAAATCGGGTCGAATGCTAATGGCGAATGCGCACCCGAGATTGAGAAGGAAAAGTAAGGGAACAAGTGCCCAAATGTTGAGCAATTGATCGGCCCTGGCGCGCGCGTAAAGCGCCCTATCGGCGTCGGTGCGCGATTCGGCCATCCGCGCACGAATCAGTCGCATATCGTAGACAAAAAGCAGCCAAACGACTGCCGCGTAACCGGAGCTCAGCTGAAACCACGCCAGCGGACGATCGAGGCGGCTGAAAAGAATCGCCTCGCCAAGGGCGCAAGCGATGTAGAAAAAGTTATGTCCAAACTCGAGTGGCCATTTAATCAAGCTGAGCGTGTGAATGATTGACCGTGACCAAAAAATAAAGATCACGCACAGACCGGCGGCGACATAGAGAAAGCCGTTCCAGTTGCGCGCTGACATCATGGCGCGCGCATTATCCGTTAAGAAAAAGAGGGCGACCCCCTGGATGATGCTTACGAGCGTGAGCTCGATGTTAACGACGGTGGCGTCCAGTTCACGGCGGCTCTCGCTTGGTGGATTCACGGATGCGACTCGTAATCATTCGGCAACTGGAATGTCAAGCTACAGTGGGATTTCATTTGCACACGGCGGGCGCTTGCTTTCCCGAAGCTGTTTTGCTAGGCAGGAACCCGACGAGGAGCTCCTTCACTTCAGCATGTCTAACTTATGAACAAATACATAGCGGAATTCATCGGAACCTTTTTCCTCGTCCTGACAATTGGTTGCACTGGGATTGGTGCAGGCGCGGGGGTGATTGCGCCGCTCGCGATTGGCGCGGCCCTCATGGTGATGGTGTTCGCCGGAGGCCACATCTCGGGCGCGC
>WNFQ01003600.1_pt1 | contig 16903 bp, 14 predicted proteins | sample 5400171 | NCBI WGS metagenome assembly WNFQ01 (sample SAMN13153356, study PRJNA577476) | soil metagenome | isolation source: 20 cm soil under Madrone tree | place: USA:California | collected 2016-06-14 | reverse complement strand
GATGATGATGCAGAAGATACCTTTTCGCTTGGCTGCAACGGCGTCGTCGAGGTTCTGGTCGAGCGGTTGCTGCCGACTGATTCGTATATGGCATTTCTCGCCGCCTGGATGCGCGCATCGGAATCCGCAGTCGTGATGACCGTTCTCGCGAGCGGACCCGGTGCCGGGATCGGGACAGGCGACCGCCTCGTCTGGTGCCCAGGCAAGGAGCCGATCACGCTAGGTGGTATCGGGGATGTCGAGCAGGTTCGGGCGCTGGCGCTGAGTGCTCAGAGTGTCTTCGCGTCGGGAATATCCTCGATGAGGACATTTGACACGGGCGCCGGGCCGCTGGCCGTCTGCTTTGAGGTCATCGAACCATCACCAAGGCTGGCGATCTTCGGGGGCGGGCACGATGCGGTACCCGTCGCAGAAATGGCCAAAGCGCTGGGGACGAAGGTTATCGTGGTCGATCCCCGTCCTGGCCAGGCCACGCGGACCAGATTCCCGGCCGCTGACCGACTGATAGCGGAGGAGCCGCAGGTCGCAGTCGACTTGCTCGCGCTCGACGGCAACTCGCTCGCGGTGGTGATGAACCACAACTACCGCCAGGACCTCGCAGCGCTGGGAGCACTGCTGCCGACGTCCATCCGATATCTCGGCGTTCTCGGGCCCAAGCGGAGAACCGCACGAATGCTGGCGGATCTTGCGGCCCGTGGCGTCGTTGCCACCGACACGCAGTTGGCGCGGCTGTACAGCCCGGTGGGTCTCGACATAGGGGCCGAGACGCCAGGCGAGGTCGCGCTCGCGATCGTCGCCGAAATGAAGGCGGTTTTCGCCGACCGCCGCGGCGGCTCGTCGCGCGAACGGCGAGGGACGCTGCACGAGCGCACGGATCCGATGCGTGATTCGCCGCGCCTGATGGCGCAGCGCCTCGAATTCTCCCAGGGCGGCGGCATGATCGCCCCGAGCCTTTCTGTCAGGAGCTGACGCATGGCTTACACGCTCAATGTCAATGGCACACGCCATACCGTCGATGTCGACGGCGATACACCGTTGCTATGGGTCTTGCGCGACGTACTTGGCATGACCGGCACGAAGTTCGGCTGCGGCATGGCTCTGTGCGGCGCCTGCACGGTCCATCTGAACGGAGCCGCCATCCGCTCGTGCGTGACACCCGTCGAGAGCGTCGGCGGCGCGAGGATCACGACGATCGAAGCAATCGGCAACACGGCAGCCGGCCAGAAGATTCAAAAGGCCTGGCTGGATCTGGAGGTGGTGCAGTGCGGCTACTGCCAGTCCGGCCAGATCATGTCCGCGTCGGCGCTGCTGGCGGGCAATCCCCATCCGGACGACGCCGCCATCGACGCTGCAATGTCCGGGAACATCTGCCGCTGCGGCACCTACCTGCGCATTCGCGAAGCCATCAAGCACGCCACGAAGTCGCCTGCCGCAGGCCAGAAGGAGGGCTGACGATGCCTACCGATCGGCTTGAGTCTGTCGCCACCGACGGCCCTTACGATACGCCCGCGATCGGCGTCTCCCGCCGAGCCTTTCTCAAGGCAGGTGTCGCCGGCGGCGGATTCGTGCTTGGCTTTGGCCTACCCGCGTTCCTCGGCGATGCCGCAGCGGCGACGTCCGGCAGCTTCGAACCCAATGCTTTCATCCGGATCGGCAGCGACGGGTCGGTGACACTGACGATGCCGCAGGTGGAAATGGGTCAGGGTACCTACACGTCCATGTCCATGCTTATCGCGGAAGAGTTGGAGGTGGCCCTGAGTCAGGTGCGGCTGGAGCATGCGCCGCCCGATATAAAGCGCTACGGCAACCCGCTGCTAGCCGGCGACCAGATAACAGGCGGATCGACCTCGATACGGGCGTTCTGGGAGCCGATGCGGCAGGCGGGCGCCGCGGCCAGGGTCATGCTGATCAGTGCGGCAGCCAAGCGATGGCAGGTGGATCCGTCAGCGTGTCACGCAGAACGAGGCGAAGTGGTTCATACGGCGAGCGGGCGCAGGATCAAGTACGGGGCGCTTGCCGCCGATGCGGCGCGGATGCCCGTGCCCGAGAAGGTCGCGCTCAAGCGGCCGGAAGAATTCAAGCTGATTGGCACGCCGGCCAAGCGCCTGGATACGCCGGCCAAGGTCAACGGAAAGGCCGTCTACGGGATCGACGTCAGGCCGCCCGGGCTGAAGATCGCAACGCTCGCCCAGTCGCCGGTCTTCGGCGGGCGGCTGAAAAGTGTCGACGAAACCGCGGCCCGGTCGGTGAAGGGCGTGCGCCAGGTCGTTCGGCTGGTCGATGCGGTCGCCGTCGTGGCCGATCACATGGGGGCGGCGAAAAAAGGCCTGGCCGCCCTGGTCATTGAGTGGGACAACGGGCCCAACGCCGCGCTCGGTACCGAGGATATTGCGCGCGCACTGGAGCAAGGAACGCTCGGCGCCGGCGCGGTCGCGCAAAACGTCGGCGATATCGACAAGGCAATCGCGGGAGCCACGACGAAGATCGATGCGATCTACCAGGTTCCGTTTCTCGCGCACGCCGCCATGGAGCCAATGAACTGCACGGTCCACGTTCGCAAGGACGGCTGCGAGGTCTGGGTTGGCACCCAGGTCGTCGCACGGGCCCAGGCGACGGCCGCAAACACCACCGGACTGCCGTTGGACAAGGTCGTCGTCCACAATCACCTGATCGGCGGAGGCTTCGGGCGCCGCCTCGAGATCGACGGAGTCACCCGCGCGGTCCAGATCGCGATGCAGGTCGACGGTCCGGTCAAGGTGATCTGGTCCCGCGAGGAAGATCTCCAGCATGACATGTACCGGCCGTACTTTGTCGACCGGATGTCTGCCGGTCTCGACGAGGGGGGCATGCCGGTGGCCTGGAGCCACCGCTTCGCCGGCTCCTCGATACTCGCCCGGTTTCTGCCCCAGGCGTTCAACAATGGCCTCGACTCCGATACGACCGACGGAGCGATCAATCTGCCCTACGCCCTACCGAACTTCCGCGTCGAGTACTTGCGGATGGAGCCCCAGGGGATTCCGACCGCCTTCTGGCGCAGTGTCGGGCCGTCACACAACGTGTTTGTCGTCGAGAGCTTCATAGATGAGTTGGCGGCTGCGGCGAAGAAGGATCCGGTCGACTACCGGCTGGCGCTCCTAGCCGGATCGCCTCGCGCCAAGGCTGTCCTTCGGCTCGCTGCGGAAAAGGCGGGCTGGGGACGACCGCTTCCGAAGGGACGGGGCCGAGGTGTTGCCACGCAGTTCGTGTTCGGGACCTACCTGGCGGAGGTGGCTGAGGTCGAAGTCTCTAAAGACGGTGAGATCCGCGTCCAACGCGTTGTCTGCGCGGTCGATTGCGGCTTGGTCGTCAATCCCGACACCGTTCAGGCGCAGGTGCAGAGTGCCGTGGTCTTCGGGATCTCGGCCGCGCTGTTCGGAAAGATCACGCTGAAGGATGGCCGAGTCGAACAGACCAACTTCGACACGTACCGGGCCCTGCGGATGAGCGAAACACCGCCCATCGAGATGCATATCGTTCGGAACACCGAAGCTCCCGGCGGGATGGGTGAGCCCGGAACATCGGCCATTGTGCCCGCCGTCATGAACGCGATATTCGCCGCCACCGGCAGGCGCCTGCGCAAGCTGCCCGCTGATCCATTGGAGCTTAGGGATGCGTAAACCGGTCGCCGTCCAACGGCGGCCACGTAACGGGTCCTGCGTATGAGGTGAATCGCACGCCCGTCCGATTTGAGGCATGCTTCGGGCCTGTTCAATCTGCGCTTCCCGAATTCCAAAGAGGCCCCGGTGTCATGTCATCTCGACTTGTATCGGTCAACGTCGGATTGCCCCGCAAGCATTCGTGGAAGGGAAGAACTGTCCGGACCGGAATTTGGAAGGATCCGATCGCGGGCCGACGGATGGCGGCCACCGCCGCCTTGTCACCCTTACCCCTCGGGCGGGCTTCGCGCGGGTCATGCTGTTCGTAGCGGGTGCGAGATCGTCTTTGGCGCCCCGCTGACTCTTGCCCTTTAGCGAGCGCGACAGCCGAATCGGATAGCCGGTCTGCAACTTCTCATCCGAAGCCCCCTTCCTCGGCGATCTCTGTGACGTCGCGCGCGCCGTGAAGGACCCGCACGACTTCGATGCCATCGACCAGAGGGCGATAGAACACTACGTATCGACGCACTGGGAAGCTGCGCAGTTCGCTTGCCAACTCCTCACGAGCGCGCCCCATCTTCGGCTGCGTCGCCAGGAGGCGAACGGAATTCTCCAACTCATCAAGCAGCGCATCAGCCGCTCCAACGTTGTCCACAGCGACGTAAAACCAGATTTCCTCCAGGTCCTGCTCGGCACGGGCGGTCTTGGTGATGCGAGACAGAGCGAAACCTCACCGCCGCTTTGCAGCCGCGAGGCCGCTTTGTAAGCCTTCCTGGATGTCCTGCCGCAGCTGCGCGAGCTTCGCCGCGCGCACCTGATCCTCGCGTTCCATCAGACGCAGGGCCTCACGCACGACCTCGCTAGCCGAGTTGTACAGGCCCGAGGAGACCTTCTGGCGCACCAGCTCTTCGAGTTGCGGAGTCAGGTTAATGTTCATCGTCATGGCGCACCTTCCAGCGGGTACCGGTGCTTAGAATAGCACGTTTGGCAATGATTGCCAATGTTTGATGCCACGCGCGATGGACCAGGGCGGCGACGGTGCTATTGGTCGCCTCGAACCGATGTCGCTTTACGAGAGATGAGCGAGCAAGACCTCAAGGTATTTATCTCAGGTCGCGAGTCCACCTGCGACGAATGTGGCGAGATGCTGGGTCGCAGCGCGTGGATCTGCCTGCTCGGTGAGCGCGGTGCCTTGTGCCTTTCCTGCGCTGACCGCGATCACCTCGTCTTCCTCCCGGCCGAGGACACGGCACTGACGCGCCGCGCGAAAGCATTCCACGCTATCGGCGGTTGTCCTGAAATGGAGCCACGCGCGCAAAACGATACGAGCGGCAGGGCCTGCTGGTCCAGGAGGCGGCACTTGGGACGGCTGAATCCGAATGCCTGGCCGACGCCGATGCCCGAGCACGTCGTGCCGAGCGCGACGCCCAGCGACGTGCAGAATTCGAGCAGGCATATGTCGAGCGATTCGCGCTGCGTGTGCGTGAACTGTTCCGAACTGCCCAATGGACAGAGAGCGCGCTATCGCTGAGCACGCCCGTCTGAAGCACAGCGGACGCGTGGGTCGTTCCGCGGCCGCCAAGAGCTACGACGACGAGGCGGTACGCCTTGCGGTCCTGGCGCACGTACGCCACGTCGAAACCCCTTACGACAAATTACTCGCTTCCGGGCGTGACCGGCACGAAGCCCGTCGCCAAGTCGACGCCCAAGCGCGTCTTGTTCTCGCGGCCTGGCAGCGGATACGCAGCGGGGAAACCGTAACTGACCGACTAGTCGATCGCCGGGGCCTCGGGTGAACGACTGGTGCAACAGATAAGAGTGGCCTTGCGGCGCGAAGCCCAGCGCGGCCTTGACGGGACCTCGTCTCCGTGTGCACGCGCCAGCAGTGACGTGCACCAATCACGATGCGAGTCGCGTGCACCACATGCCACCTGCACGGCCGGCGGGCCGGTTACCTCGTGGCGCGAGGAGTCCGTCTGCCTGTGGAAAACCTGTGGACAGGACGACGAATTGGCGGAGCACGTATCGAGCGCCTTGGAGAACGAGTACTGGCGCGCACTTGACAGGAGTCCGTCTCCGCCACCTTGCGTAACGCGTCTTACAGACGCGTTACGCAAGGTGCCCTCCGAAGCGCGAAGGAGGGCTGCATAATTGTCGGAATCCCCTTCATTTAGGGGCCGGAAGATTCGCACCCCGGATGCGATCGGAGTGCCTACTCTACGTGAGTGCATTACGTCTATCTGCTGGTAAGTGCGCGCAGCAAGAGCCGGCGCTACGTCGGCGTCACGACAGATCTGGAACAGCGCCTGGCCGAGCACAATTCCGGTAAGTCCGCGCACACGGCAGAATTCAAACCGTGGCGCCTCGTCACCTACGTAGCCTTCTCCGATGCCCGCAAGGCCGCCAAATTCGAGCACTATCTGAAATCCGGCTCCGGCCACGCCTTCGCGAATCGACGTCTGTGGTAGAGCCTACATCGGTGGAACCGATCGGAGCGGCATCGAGGCAGCGGGCGCGCGCTTGACGCGCGTACGTAAGCTGGCAGACGAAGCGCGCGATCGACTGGACCACAGCATCCTCCGATCGCGGGATCATCAACAAATGCTTGCTCGAGCGTCTCTCACAATCTAGCGCCGGTCGTTGAGTTGCTCTAGTAAGACGTATTCAATTCCGCGCCTGCTTCAAATGCGGCGAATGGCGCACTACTTGCCGTGTAATCAGTGGCGCCAAGCCGATGACGAACAGAAGCCGCACCGACTGCAATGCGAGCACGAACGGCAAATCCACCCGCGGCGTTGAGGCGGCCACTATGGCGACAGAGTCGATGCCGCCCGGACTGGTGGCCAGGTAAGCGGTGAGCATGTCGACGTGGGCCCAGCGGGTCAGGCACCACGCGAGCAGGCCGCAGAATCCGATCAAGCACAGGGCGGCGCCAGCTACGACTGGCAAGGCCCGCCAGACGTTGAGCAGCACATCGCGTCGGAAGCTCAGACCGATGTGCCAGCCGAGCAGGGCATAGGCACCCGCCAACAGCCAGCGCGGCAGCTCGATGTTGAGCCAGCCGCCGGCGTGGAGCGTCGATAGCACCAGCATCGGCCCGAGCAGCGCCCACGCCTGCAGGCGAAGCAGCCGCGCGACTTGCTGACCGAGCGCAGCGAGCAGCAGAACCGCTGCCAGATTGCCCCAGTGCAGCGGTGCGAGCCCGGGCGCGCCGGTCACGTGTGCGCCGCCGGCGCCGGCCCAGAAACGCGCCACCAGCGCGGCAGCCAACGCCACCAGCACGACTCTGAAGTACTGCATGAAGGCCACCAGGCGAGCGTCCGCCCCGTGCGCCTCGCCCTGAAGCACCATTGCACTGGCGGCCCCGGGCGAGATGCCGTAGACCGCGGTGACGCCGGGGATGAGGCCGGAACGGCTGATGAGCCACCCCAGCACAGCGGCGCCAAGGAGCGTGGCAGCAACGACGGCGCCGAACAGCAGCCAATCATGGCCGAGCGTGACGATGATCGCGGGCGTGATGCCAGCTGAAACCAGCGCGCCCACCAGCGCTTGCGCGCCGAGGTACGGCCACCGCGGCACGGCCAGCTGCAGGTTGTTCACGCCAAACACGATGCCCGCGATCATCGGCCCCAGCAACAGGACCGCCGGCAGGCCCGCCATCCACAGCATCAACGAGACCACGACCGACAGCATCAGCAGGGTCGCCCACTGCGCCACCGCGGGCCACGAGGCGAGCCGGCGCCAGGCCGCTGCAGCAATGCCGCTTCCGGCGCTCATCCCAGCGTGATCGCTTCTGAAGTGGTGATGCGGGCCAGACGCGGCAGGATGTGCTTGAAGCTGAACGCGTGCATCTCGGCACTACTGGCGCTGCACAGGTCCTCGGCGACGACCAACTCGTAACCGTGCTCCGCGGCGCTGCGCGCGGTCGACTCGACGCCGATGTTGGTGGAGATGCCGCCCAGGATGATGCGGCGTATGCCGCGGCGGCGCAGCTGCAGGTCCAGCTCGGTGCCGTAGAAGGCGCCCCAGTGGTGCTTGGCGATGATCAAGTCCGATGCATGTGGCGGCTCCGGAAACTCGTCCCAGCCGGGCGGCAGGGCGGCGTAGTTGGTCGGCTGGTCGACCGGTGACCGCAGCGCGTCAGCCATATCCGCAGAGAAGGACACCCGAACCCGCACCACAGGCGCGCCACTGGCGCGGCAGCGCTGCGCCAGCTGCATCGCGCGCTCATAAACCGCCGCAGCGGGGTGCGGTGCCACGGGCATGGCGAGCACGCCCCTCTGCAGGTCGATCAATACGAGCGCCGTGGTTTCTGCATCCAGCTTCATGGGGCCTCCGGGAATGGGGTATGGCAACGCGTACAATCATGAGGATAGGCTCATATATAATTGTACTATGAGGATCGGCTCATAAATGTCGGCCGAGGCTGAAAACTCCATCGCTCGTGCGCCCAAGCGCGAGCGCGGCAAGCAACGCGTGGCCGAGCTGCTGCAGGCCGCCGCCGCAGTGTTCGCCGAAAAGGGCTACGAGGCGGCGACGATGACCGAGATCGCCGCCCGCGCCGGCGCGCCGATCGGTTCGCTCTACCAGTTTTTTCCTGCCAAGGAAGCGTTGGCCGATACCCTGGTGCAGAACTACGCCGCGCTCTTGGCTGCCGATCTGAGGGCGCTGGCGGCGCGCGCCAGCGACATGGACACCAAGACGCTGGTCGAAGCCCTATTCGGTCTGGTGTGCGGGCGCCCGCGCGAACGCGCCGCGGTGCTGCCGCTGGCGGAAGCGCGGATGGACGAGAGGACGCGACGGATCAGCTTCCGTCATATGCTGCGCAGACACATCGCGACGATCTTGCGCGCTCGTTTTCCCGCGCTGTCGCCTGGTGCCGCGCGCGAAATGGCCGTGGTGGTGCTGCAGTTGATCAAGGCCGCCAACACGCTCAGCGACGAACAAGGCCTGGCAGGCCGCGCGACAGCGCTGCGCGAACTGCGCGCATTGGCGACGCAGTATCTGGAGCAGCGCTTGCGGTAAGTCCCTTCAGCATTTCATACAAAGTATGGAGGCGATGGTGAATCGAACGGGCCCTTACGGAAAGGCATACGCTCGAATCTTTGGGTTGGATGACGCTCGGTCGAACGTCAGCGACCACATAGTCGGCTTTTCAGGTAGCGGATCATGAAGTGGGACAGAGCCGCTTGGGACCAGCGTGGCGGCAGAATGAACTCGATACGGTTTCGCGAGTTCCGGCTCGATCTGGCCAACCAGTGCCTGTGGCGGCGAGGCGATTCGGGGCAGGAGGCGCGCGTTGCGCTGACGCCGAAGGCGTTCGACGTTCTCCGATACCTGGTGCAGCATGCCGGGCAGCTGGTGACTCAGGATGAGTTACTTGACGCACTGTGGCTCCGGGCCTGCGTTCAGCCGGAGGTGCTAAAGCACCAGGTGCTGAAGCTGCGCAAGGCGCTCGGTGATGACCGCAGGCATCCACGTTACATCGAGACGCTGCCGCGCCGCGGCTATTGGTTCATCGCATCGACGAGCAGCGAGGTTGCGGAGACGGACAGCAACCGGCACGTGCACCGTGAGGCAACCGCTCTGTTGCGGCGCGCCCTCGAGCTGACGCGCAGACTGCCTGACGCTCAACGCGCCCCCCTCGAAACCGACATTCTGGAGAGGCTCGCCACAAGCTACACCGCGGATCGATCAGGTGGCCCGTGACGCAGCTCTCCGGATGCCTACAGGCTGACTGTATTGTCCTTGTTGCCAGCCCTGCCGAAACTCGATGCGATGATGACATTGGCCGCACTAGGTTACTCGGTCCGCCTACCGCAATGGGTCGGCAAGGAAGGAGGGCGGCGCTCCGCGCTACCTGTCCCGGGGTAAGCAATGCCTGCGTTGCCAGATTGATATCTCGGGGGTTGCTCCACAGCATTCTCGACATGTACATGCACCTACGAGCACTGGATTGCACGAAACGCTCGATAGTCCTCGGGGGAAAGGGCACATGGGTGCACGTGGCAGACCCGGTGTCGGGGGAAAAACGGGGGTAGCGGCGCGAAAGACCTGGAGAATGAGTGTTGGCGCGGGTTATTGACTCGTCCGTCTCCGCCACCTCCGAAGCGCGAAGTGCGAAGGAGGGCTGTATCAACCCGGACGGTTTCTCTCGGTCGCTGTGAATCTCCGGCATTTGGCAGGCCAGAAGATTCGCATCCCGGACGCCGTCCGAGCGTCTACCTTTCGGCAGTGCATTACGTCTATCTGCTGAAAAGCATTCGCAGCCCGCGAACGCTATGTCGGCACGACGGCCGATTGCGGGGCCCCGGCCAGCAGAGCGCCAAGGGGCATGAGCGGACCGATGGGAATGAATTGGTGATCCATTAGGTTCTCCGCGGAGAGCGGCAATCCATCCATCACAGCGTGCGCTCCGTCCGCGTCCTTACAGTCGAGGATGAAGACAACGCCCTTTCCGTCGCCACGTGAATACCATTGTCGAATCGTCCCGTCCAGGTAAAGCCGCACGGTCGCGCGGATTTCCGCAGGGATGAACTTCATGATCTGCTCCCGCGTCACCCCCGGCTTTGCCGTAACCAGGACCAGAACTCCGGTGGTCTTGGGCTCATTCGCTGTCTTCATGGTGCTCTCCCAGGTTGATGTGGTACCCATTGGTACCTGCGCTGGGGCATGCTACGGTACTGATGGGTACCATGTCAAGGGATTTTCGATCAGCGTCGGCAGTTCGAGAGCAGACCCGACTTCAAGCGCCAGAGTTCAACAATGAGGACGACCGAGGAGGCCGATTTGGCGGAGGGAGCGTCCGTCGAATCCGTCCGCGACTGTGCAAAACAGCTCTCGGTCATTCGCAGGCGAAGCTCGAGGGCTGCCCCTGGAGACGCCGCAGCGAGTGGTGGGTCGGAATCCCAAGAGGGCTCGCCAGGTAGTTACGCGTGCCGGAGCCGTGTGGAAAAATCTAGATCAGTAGTCCCGGTCTCATCATCGAAGCTCGGTTCGGCTTTGCGACTCTTGAGATAGCTCTTTAGTGCAAAGCCGAGGACGGGTAGAACAATGACGGAAGCAATCCACTCCCAGTGATTCATAGCCCAAGATGGCGCACTTACTTTCGCCTTAATGGTCGTCTCAGCATCATCCACCGGCCTTGCAGTTCCGCGACCAGTGGCCTGCTGATCGGCAAGCGCCGCAGCCTTGCTGACCACCTCGAGTTCTTTGGCGAGCTTCTCGTTCGTCTTCTTCAGCGCCTCGGCCCGCGACTGCTCTTCTTCGAGCATGCGCTGCCGCGCCTGAGTCTCATCGGCCGATTGCGCGGCTGCTGAAGCCGCTGCCTCGGCCCTGGCGATCTTCAGCTGGTCCCCCGGTTTCGGCAGTGCACCCTTTTCCTCGACCTTGGCGACCACCTTGCCCTGGACTGCGCTCTTGGCCACGCTCGGAGCCAGCGTCGGCGCTGCCGCCGCGGCCTGCGCGATGCGGCTGCGATAGGCGTTGAAGTCCTCGCTTTGGGCGATCACCTCGCGGTGGGCGTCGGTCGGCTCGATCCCGCGAGCGTCGCTCTCGGACGGCAGCGACAAGCTCTTGCCCGCCAGCACCAGATTCATGTTGTTGTTGATGAACGCGTTCGGATTGGCCCTGAGCAGGGCCACCAGCATCTGATCGAGCGAAACGCTGCTCGGCTTGTTCTCGAGCGCGATCTTGCCGAGTGTGTCACCCGCCTTGACTTTGTACGATGTGCCGCCCTGGGGCTCGGGCGCTGCGGGCCTGGCGCGCGACTGCGCAGGCGCTGACTTGAGCGCCGTCGGCGCAGCCGGTTGGGTCTGCGCCACGACCGGGGCCACGACCTCAGGCGCCGTCTTCAGGGCAGGCGGATCGAGCAGCACCGTGTATTCGCGCAGAACCCGCCCGGTCGACCAAGACAGCTCAAGCAGCAGGTCCAGGAACGGCTCGTTGACCGACTGCGCCGAGCTCACGTGCACGACATAGGTGCCGTCGCTGTGCGCCTCCAGGTCGAATCGCAGCTGAGTCAGAGCCGGGTTGAATTCCAGATTGGCCTGGCGGAACGCGGATTGAGGTGCGAGCCGCAACTGCAGGGTCGCCGCCTCGTCCTGGCCAACCGAGGGCACCTCCACTTCGGCACGCAGCGGCTGTCCGAGTGCGGACTGCACATTAAGGCGCCCCAGGCCAGCCGCATGTGCACCGCCGGTGCCCGCAAGGCCGAGAGTCAGAACGGCCAAGGCGCCGACAAGCGCAGAACGCCGATGCACGGTCCGAGAAATTTTGTCCGACGGCGCGCCGGCTTGGCACACAGTCGCGGTGGCCGCGTTCAAAGACAACTCCCAAACCAGACCGTCATGAAAGTCTGATACAGCACGATTGATCTGGGTTCCCCTCGTTGGATACTCACCGAAAACCAATCGGAAGGATACGGGCAAGTGGTCTATCAGGAGGCCGAGAGAAACGGATGATTCAAGGCACATAACGCGCAGGACTGTGCGCGCGGCGCTGTTTCAATAGCCTGCGCGCTAATCCAAAAGTCTTGTTGCTCCATGCATTTCCGTGACTCAGGTCTCAGTTTCGTACGCTTGAGGCAAATGGTTGGAAGGCAGCGGCACGAGATGACGACTCGATCCGCTTTGCCAGAGTGCTCCGTACCCTAGCTGCACTTGAGTGTCTTGTGAGCGCATTGAGCGCCTGAACTTGAAAGACAAGCCGGACTGTTTTGAAGTCGAGTCGAACGCAAGACCAATGCTCCAAGTAACTGGCGGCAGCACGAGATCGACCCTTGTCCGATAATCATCTCCGGTCCATGAGCGGTCCTAAGGCTGCGGTCGATCGGGTTGCCTAAGATCTCAGTTTCGTGCGCGCCAATCGGTTCAGGCTGATTCCCTGTTCGGCAACTCGCATGGCCAATGCGCGATGAACATCCGGTGGAGCGCGCACGCGAAACTCGCCGCTGTAGTGCCTGTCCGCCAAAGGCACGGGCGTCGCCGAGGAATTGCCAGGGTCCTGCTGAGCGTCCGAAGCGCCGCCCGACACGATTTGTCGAAGGAAAGGCAGCCGCATCGCTTTCGACGATAGTGGTGGCTCTGGCCCGTTGAATTTGCGAAGCGAGAGGAGAAAGACTTGATTGATCTCTACTGGGTTGTTCTACAACGTGCCGCGCATGTACATGCACTAACGCCCGTCGCGGCCTCTGGATGGTCCTGGTCGGAGCCCTTTTCTCGCACGCGGCGTTCTACTTCGGAAGAGCGGGAGTAAGACGGTACGTGCCCGATCTGCGTCCTAGGCCCCAGCAGCCGAAGTCAGATGCGTCGCCTGGCAGTGATTGGAACCCTGTTGGTTGCGGGAGGACCACGAGGAGATCGGGAAGGCTGTCGGAGATCGGGAAGGCTGTCGCGAGATCTTGGAGCTCCGACGCCGGCGGCGTATCGCGCCGCATAAAGCGCTTTTTACGGCGCAATACCGGTTGCGCGCCACTTTATATGGCGCGATAATCAGAATCGCGCCACAAAAGAGGCCGCATCCCTGTGCCCAAGATCGTAGCCAAAGCGGAGCTCGAGGCTGTCCTGAAAGCTGTCACCCGCCACCCGCAGGGCGCCGGAATCGAGGAGCTCGAGAGCGTGTTTCCACAGATGCCGCGACGCACTTTGCAGCGACGGCTGTCGGAACTGACGCGAGCCGAGCGCCTGGATGCCGTGGGGCAGGGGCGTGCCCGCCGGTATCGGGTCGCCGCTAAGCCGCCGGACCGGGTTGTCCGCCCGCAGGGCGCCGCCGACGCGATCGGCACGCCTGCGATCCAGAGCTACATACCTCTGTCATCCGGCGGCGAACGGGTCCGCGCGCTGGTTCAACGGCCACTCGCCGCACGCACGCCGGTCGGCTACAACCGCGCCTTCGTGGACGGCTACATCCCGAATGTCACCGTCTATCTTCAAGAACCTGTGCGGCAGCGCTTGCACGACCTGGGTCGTTCTCCAGGCGGCGAGCAGCCAGCCGGCACCTATGCACGGAACATCCTGAACAGGCTGCTGGTGGACTTATCGTGGGCATCGAGCCGATTGGAAGGGAACACGTACTCGCGGTTGGATACGCAGAATCTGATCGAATTTGGAATGTTGGCCCAGGGCAAGGACCAGCTCGAAGCGCAGATGATCCTCAACCACAAGGTCGCCATCGAAATGCTGGTGCAGAACGCGGAGGAGGTCGGATTCAATGCGTATACCTTCTGCAATCTGCACGCCTTGCTGTCCGAAAACCTGCTGCCCGATCCAGGAGCTTCCGGTCGCCTCCGCACGATTCCGATCGACATCACTGGCACGGTCTACCAGCCGCTGGCGATTCCGCAGCAGATCGAAGAATATTTTCGACAGATCCTGACCAAGGCGGACGCGATCACGGACCCCTTCGAGCAGGCATTCTTCATCATGGCTCACATCCCGTACTTGCAGCCGTTTGAGGACGTGAACAAGCGTGTCTCGCGGCTGGGAGCCAACATTCCGCTGATCCGCAACAACCTTGCGCCGCTGTCCTTCGTTGACGTTCCTGAGCGAGCTTATGTAGACGCAATGCTCGGCGTCTACGAACTGAATCGGCTCGAGTTGCTGACCGATGTGTTCGTTTGGGCTTATGAACGCTCGTGCCGCCGTTACACCGTGCTCAAGGACACGCTTCCGGAACCCGATCCTCTGCGTTTGCGCTATCGGACAGAACTCCGGGAAGTGGTCGCTGCGATGGTGCGCGATCCGCGGCCGATCGACCCAAAGACGATCCGCGACTATGCGAGCCCTCTCGTCGCCGAGGCGGACCTGTCCGACTTCGTCGCCCTGGCTGCCAATGAACTGTATCACCTCCACGAAGGCAACCTTGCTCGATACGGCTTGCGCTTGTCCGAATTCAGAAATTGGAAACGGTGACGGCAGAGACCCATGGGCGAAGGGGAAGAATCAATTGCGATCAACGATCGAAGCAACGGAGCCAATCCTATGATCCGTACTCAACATGGCGACGGTCTACACGGGGCACTCATCGGCACCCCTTTGCATTGAGCTGCACGACCCGGCAACGAGGTTGGAAGGTCGGGGTTTGTTTCGTAACTTTGGAGACTCCGTCACAACCGGTCATTCAGCGGTGAAGCCAGGTTGAATGAAATCCAAATGTCGCAGTGGTGCAGTAGTTGACAAACCTTGGGGGCACCAGCAAGAGGGCATCATGGAGTGTGCGAACCTAGCTGGAGTTCGGACTTCATCCAGTCGGTGAAAGCGCTCTCTGCTATGCAGAGCGCCCCGCGGTGAGAAAGAAGGGCAGCGCGGGCGTGCGCGGGCAGGCGCAACGGCAGGATCGTGTTGAAATGGGGCGCGGCGTTCGCGGCGTCGCACGCGTGTGCACCACTACCGGTTACCTTGTGGCGCGAAGAGTCCGGCTCTCTGTGGAAAACCTGTGGACAGGACGACGAATTGGCGGAGCGAATATCGAACGCCTTGGAGAAGCAGTACTGGTGCGCACTTGACAGGAGTCCGTCTCCGCCACCCTACATCTTGGGAATCGGCCATATTTAGCAGGGCAGAAGGGCAGAAGCTCGCATCCCGGATCACTTTGCCGCCGGTCGCGATCTGGCGCGCCGCGGGTTTTGCGATGACGAGAGGCGCTTTCAGTCCGGTAGCTGACCAAGGCGACATCGGCTCGATAGCCGACAATGTTCGCTATGAGGTCGACTTAGATCTATCAAAAGGCACGACCCGGTGCAACTGTTCGATTTGCACGGGGGTCTAACTGCTAGTCGAACGGCGGGACGGTAAATCGACAAGCCGCAGCCGACAGAAGGGACGCGAAGTCCTCGGGACGCGACCCGGCGATCGGGACGCGAGTCCATCTATGATCGCTTGCGAGAGTTTCCCGAGCGTTCGTGTAGTGTAGGACCGGTACGTGCGATGGCTTAGGCGCGGGCTCCCGAGGAAAACGAGTTCGACGGACGTAGGTTCCGCCAAAAGCCTATCGCGTAGTGTCTCCGTGGCAGTGTCGTCTTGGCCGCTTGCGCGCGGCTCTCGTCCGGTCTCAAGGGGTGCCATGATCAGCGCGTTGCGCCAGAGTGCGTGTCCCCTTCGCATCCAGTGGGGGATTCATGACCAAGGAACAGGTGCTGACCGAAAGTGGCCTTCGAATCACTCAGTTCTCGATCCTGTACAAGCTGGCTGCGCGCGGTGCGCAGACCATCACGGAGTTGTCCGCCCTCATGGCGATGGACCGCACGACACTCGGCCGCAACCTGAAGCTTCTTGAGCAGAATGGATGGCTCCGCTATCTGCCCGGCCCTGATCGGCGTGAACGCCTGGTGGAGCTGACCGCCACGGGCCGAAAGAAGCTCGAGGCGGCCTATCCGCTCTGGCAGGGGGCGCAGCGACAGTTCGAGTCGCGCTTCGGTGCGGCGCACGCCAGCGAACTGCGCAACACGCTGCGTTCCGTACTCCGCACGGGCTTGAATCCTTGGGGGCACGAGCGGACGCTTGCGGAAACGACAGACTGACGGATTCGCAGGTAGGGGCCTTAGTACATAAAAGTCGACATGGCATCATTGTGCGGCCATGTCCGACTGGACCGTCTTGTCGTCTTGCCAGCCACCGCCAAGCGCCTTCACCAGCAGCACGCTCGCATGCAAACGCCGAAGCTGGATCGCCACAGGCTGACGCTCTCCTGTTGCAATTGGCGCAAGGCGGCGAGGTTGTCCTCGACTTCCTGGTACGCGGTCAATACATTACTGCGATAGTTTGCACCTTGTTCGGCGAACGCCGCGCGCGCTTGGAAGGATTGCGCGCTGTGACGCCCACTATCAAATAGCGTGAGCACGGCCGCGGAGCCGAATGACCACATCTGCCTCGGCGCGTGCAGCAAGGTCGACGCATCGGCGCTGCGCAGAGTGAAGTAGTCCGTGGCGAGTTCGGTATGGCCCACTGGGTCACGTCGTTGCGGTCCAGGCCAAGCCGGGACTGTCGATCAAAGATAGCAATTCCGCCGAAAAAACCAAGAAGGCTCTAGTCCGAACATATCGGACACGGCTGTCGTCTATCGGTGACACTGTTGCGGCTGAAGTGCAGAGGCGCGTTTCAAGCTGCGCCGCCGTCTTACCTATCGCCGACGATGACAGAGTCAACTCGGGCCTCGCGTTTGAGATATGTGTGTCCGATATGTTTGGAAATATAGCCCATAGATACCTTGGATCAAACCGCGTTAGATGCTCCAGGGCCGTTGAGTTATCTCCGTCCGGTAACTCGCCTGAG
>WNFQ01007589.1_pt1 | contig 16909 bp, 12 predicted proteins | sample 5400171 | NCBI WGS metagenome assembly WNFQ01 (sample SAMN13153356, study PRJNA577476) | soil metagenome | isolation source: 20 cm soil under Madrone tree | place: USA:California | collected 2016-06-14 | reverse complement strand
GTCTTTGACCATCTGAATGACTTTTTGCTTCAAGGCGTCGGGCGATTGCGCTTCCGAACTTTTCAGCAGCAGCACGCCGAGGCTCGGCGCAGGGAAGGAACCGGGAGCGGCGCGGCCGTGACCGTTCGAAGCAAGAAAGTCCCGGATGGGCTGGCGGCCGACGAGATAATTCGTCAGCATGCCGTTTTCGATGATGTTGACGGCTTGCGACTTCACGCCTTCGCTGTCCACGGCGTAATTGCCGACGACGCTCTTGCCCTGGAAGTCTTTCATCGTGGGATCGTCCACGAGCGTCAGGAAATTCGGGAGTACTCGCGATTTGTAGCTGGTCGCGAAGGGGCCCGTGGTGCGATTCGGTTTGCCAAGCTGCGGTTTGCGGCCGAGCACGTTTTGCCCGATGAGCGAAGCCACGATGTCGTCGGCAGCATCGGCGGCGAAGAGAACGGGCCCGCGATATTCCTCCTCGACGATCGGCGCTTGCCGAAGTGCGACCACCGTTCCCAGCATGGTCTTTGCATCGGCCATCAGCGCATCGTGCGAGGGCAGCTCTTCCGGGCGCGCGACCATGTACGCCGGGCTACGGCCCAGGCGCATGCCGTCCGCGGCTTGCGCGGAACTGTTCAATTGCACGAAGTACGTGGTTTTTCCGTTGCGCGTGACCGTGCCTTCGGAATTTACGAGATATTCGTTGATGGCAGAAAAGCGCGCGGAAGCCGTGACCGACTGCACATCCGGATATTGCCTATAGAGACTGGTTACATCTTCGAGCGCTTTCTTCCACGCGGTTTCGTCCATTTTCAGCGTGACGGTAGGCTCGACGGCGATCACGGGCGGAGCCTTGGCGAAATCATCGACGGGATTGGGGTCGGCGCTGAATTGCTTGAGCGCGGCCTGTTTTTCGGCGAGCGCCTGGCCGGCGGCTTTGTAAGCGGAATCGGTGGCGAGCCAAATCTGGTGGCGGAGGGCGATGGGGTCGTTGTCGAGAGGCAGAATGCTGGTTTCGCCCTGGCCGCGGCCGAAATAGCTATCCTGCTGGTAATCGCCGATGCGAACGACAACGCGCAAAACGCGGACGTGAACGTGCTGATTTTCGCGGACGGCGCCAAAGGCCGCTTCCGCGCCGAAGTCGTCGACTTCGTTGACGCGATACTCGATGTAATAGGGCGACTGAACCTGATCCATTTTCAGCTGCGCTTTCGAACGATCGAGTTCAATGAGGAGCGCTTCGAGAAGGCCATCGCCTTTAGCGGCGGCGCGGGCAGCGGCCATGGCGGCATCGGGAGAGGGTCTCGCGTCTTCGGCGGCGCGAGCGGGGACGACGCTGAGCGCGAACAAAATGGCGGCGAAGATTCGCGTCATTCGAACGGGCCATCGCGAAGTTGAAATCGGGCGGAAAATTTTCATGGCTTCACCGCCGGCTTGGCTTGCGTGTCTTTCGCGGCGCCGGTGTCTTCAAAACCGGGTGGCGGCAAAAGCGGCGGGCGCTCGTGCTCGTGCGCGCGCTTCTGGACTTCCATTTCGGAGAAGAGCATCGCGGGTGCGACGGCGGCGACGGGAACTTGGCCGCTCTCCGCGCCGCAGACGCCATTGAAAATGTGCTGCTGATCGCCGGTGGTCAAGATGCGGGTCAACGCGGCGAGCGGCGTGCCGACGATGTCCACGCCGCGGACTAATTCGTCGGGGCGGCCGTCAGCGTAAACTTTGTAGACGATTACCGGCAGCACCTGGAAGGCTTGCGGGAGGGAGCGCGTAGTCAGCGTGAATCCACCCTGGATGTCGTCGAAGTACAAACCGAAGGGCTTGCCCTGTTTTTTCACTTCGTCGATCAATTTCTGGCGCAGGTCCGCTTCGGGAACGGTCTGCGTGGACGTCACGATCAAGTTGCCCTGGCGGCCCGTAGGCATCAGTCCGGGCTGGTTGCGGCCGTGACCGTTGGACTGGCTGAAATTCTTGATGGGCATGCGGGACATCAGAAAATTCTTCAGTACGCCGTTCTGGATAACATCGACGCGCTGTGAGGGCGAACCTTCATTGTCAAAATCGAAGGCCCCCGCGAGTTTCATTCCTCCAATTTCACGCGTGGTGGGATCGTCGGTAACGCTGAGGAATTTTGGGAGCACTTCTTGGCCGACTTTTTTCGTGAAGGTTTGTCCTTCCTCTTCGTCGCGCTGGCGATGCCCTTCGAGGCGGTGGCCGAGCACTTCGTGAAAGAAGACCGCCGCCGCGCGGCCGCTCAAGAGGGCGGGGCCGTCGTACGGTTCCGCGACGGGAGCTTTGCGGAGAGCGCTGAGGTCCGCGGCCATCTTGTCGATCTTGACGGCGAGTTCGGATTCGCTGGGAAGACCGCTGGCCGAGGGCGCTTGAAACGTTTCGACGCGCAGCAAGTCCATGCCGTCTTCGGCGCGCGTTTGCGCTTCGATGACCATGCGCGTGGAGGCGCTGGGGGTTACGATGGAGCTGCCTTCGCTGGAAACCATGCGGGACTTGGAGTTCTGAACCTGGAGAATCACGGACGCGAAGTAGACCTCCGGATATTTGCGGAAGGCGGCGGAGAGACGCTTGATTTCGTCTTCCCAGGCGGCGCGATCGAGCGGTGGGAGCGCGGCGGACTCGCCAACATGCGTTTGCGGTTTTTCCTTGGAGAAATCGGGGGACTTGTCTTCTTCTTCGGCGCGGACGGCGGTGTTGGTGCGAACGCTGAGCAGAGAGGGAACAGCGCGTTTGTATTCGCGGTCGGTGAGTTCCCACAAGACGCGGGCGATGGCGTCCTGATCGGTGCCAAGAGGAAGCGTGCCGGAGCTGACGCCACTGGGACGGCTCTGGCCGTGCGTGTTGTCGAGCTCGGGCGTGCCCACGCGCATGGTGACGTCGGCTTGACGGCGCTGCGCGGAGATGTTGTTCAACAAACTGCCGTAGGCGCCGACGAGGACGACAAAATCCTGGTCGTATACCGTGTAAGAGAGGAAATAAGGCGCTTGCTCGGTCTTACCAAGTTCGGTGGTGGCGCGGGCGAGTTCCGTCTGCATAGCTTTGAGGACGGGATCGCTTGCTGTAGCTGCGGCGGCCGGCAAGGAAGAGGCTTTGTCGTTCGCGGCGAGGGCCGACGGCGCGGCGGAGAGTTGCGCCGCGAGGGCGCAGCAGGCAGCGACGCGCAGGAATTCGGCGGCGCGGGCATGCAGATTGCCGCGTGTTCGTGAAGATTCAGAAATAGTCATGAAAAATAAGCTCCAGTGATGCGATCCATCAAAGAGTGTCCAAAGGCAATCCAATGGCGCAGAAGGCGAGTATGCCTTAGAGGTACGTCGCGCGCAAATTACGGGTGTCCAAAGCGTTCTCCGGATTTGAGCCGGGCGCCATTTGCAAATTCGAGCGCAGAAACTCGTTTGCGTCCCTCCAGTTGGACGGCGAGGAGACTCAAAAGGGTTGCGCCACCGCAGACGACCAGCAATTCGGCGCCTTCCAGGAGCAAGGTGCCTGGGGGAGCGTCGCGCTTTTTGTTAGACACCGGCTCGGCCCAGAGGTGGCAAGAATGTCCGCGAAAAACACTGTGGGCGCCAGGCCAGGGAGTGAAGCCGCGCATGCGATTGTAGATTTCCGTTGCGGTGCGGTTCCAGTCGATGCGGCCGTCGTCTCGTTTGAGCATGGGGGCGAGAGTGGCCTGGGAATGGTCTTGCGGGCGGGGAGCGATTTTTCCTGCGGCGAGGCCACGAAGAGTTTCTGCCATCAGGGGCGCGCCAGCTTCGGAGAGACGAGTGGAAAGCTCGGGCCCTGTTTCGATTGGGCCGATTCCGAGCTCCTGCTGCAAGAGAATGTCCCCGGTGTCCATGCCGGCGTCAATTCGCATGGTGGTGAGGCCGGTGCGCGTTTCGCCATGGACGATGGCCCAGTTGATGGGTGCGGCGCCGCGGTATTTCGGGAGGAGGGAAGCGTGGAGATTGATCCAGCCGTGCTTCGGGATCGGGAGCAAGCGCGCGGGGATGATTTGGCCGTAAGCGATGATGACGATGAGGTCCGGCGAATAGCTTCGCAAGAGTTCCTGAACTTCGGGGGCGCGGATTTTTTCGGGTTGATGGAGGGGAATTTTTGCGGCAAGAGCGGTCTGCTTCACGGCTGAGAAGGACACCTCCTGACCGCGGCCGCGAGGGCGATCCGGTTGGGTGATGACGGCGAGGACTTCGAACTCCGGATGTGCGAGGAGGTACTGGAGTGTAGGAACGGCAAATTGAGGCGTGCCACAGAAAAGGATGCGCATCTTTACGCCTCTGCGGCCGCCAACGGGCCGGTCGCTGCGCTTACCACTCGCCTTGCTTCCGGAGCTTTTTGATTTTGCGCTTGATGAGGGGACGGATGACGTAGCCGCGGAAGCCGGGAACGGAGAGGCAACCTTCTTCTTCGCGAACTTCTCCCTCGGCGTGAATGATTTCGGGATTGGCCAGGACGATCTTGGCTTCGGGATTTTTTCCGCCGGTGACGTCGATCACGGTGAGGCGAAGACCTAAACCGATTTGCGGCGCGGCAAGCCCCACGCCTTGCGCGGCGTACATGGAAGCGAACATGTCGTCGACGAGCTGCTCCATCTCCGCGTCAAACTTTTTGATGGGCGCGCCAGGCTTTTCGAGGATGGGATCGCCGTACTTGACAATCGGATAAATCTTGACGGGCTTTGCCGGCGTTTCCGGCGTGGCGACCGTCGCGGTCTCTTGTGCTCCGGACGCGGCCGAAGGCAATGGCTTAGAACTCGTCGATTTGTCGGGCATAGTTGTCGAAATTCCGCCGCGTCTCGGCGAGGGAGTCTCCTCCAAATTTTTGCAGAAAAGCATCGGCTAACACAAGTGCGACCATAGCTTCGCCGGCGACTCCCGCGGCGGGAACGACGCACCAGTCCGAGCGCTCGTAGGCGGCCTGCACCGGTTCCTTGGTGACCAAGTTGGCGGTGCCGAGTGCGCGGCGGAGCGTGGAGATCGGCTTCAAGTAGCCGCGGACGATGACGTCTTCGCCGTTGGTCATGCCGCCTTCGAGGCCGCCAGCGCGGTTCGAAGAACGGCGGAAGCGGCGAGCGGATTTGTCGTAGGAAATTTCGTCCTGGACTTCGCTGCCGTAGGAGCCAGCGGCGGTAACACCGGCGCCAATCTCGACGCCTTTCACGGCCTGGATGCTCATGACGACTTGGGCGAGCTTGCCATCGAGTTTTTCGTCCCACTGGGCGTGGCTGCCTAGGCCGACGGGTACGTGGTGCGCCACGACTTCAAAGATTCCACCGACGGTGTCGCCGGCTTTGAGGGCGGCGTCCACTTCGGCTTTCATTTTTGCTTCGGTGGCAGAATCCACGCAGCGCAGCGGGGATTCCAGGTTGCTGCTGATAGCGCGAATTTCTTCCCACGCTGCAGCGCGGTCGAGCTTCACGTGTCCCACTTGAACGGTATGGCTGGCGATCTCCGTGCCGAGTTCGCGGAGGAATAATTTTGCGAAAGCTCCGGCGGCCACGCGTGCGGCGGTTTCGCGTGCGGAGGCGCGTTCGAGAATGTAGCGGGCATCGTGATAGTTGAATTTTTGCGCGCCCGCCAGATCAGCGTGGCCGGGGCGAGGCGCGACGAGTTTTTTCGTGCCGGGATCATCTTCGGAGGCTTCGACGGGGAGGATTTTTTCCCAATTGGCCCAGTCGCGGTTTTCGATGCGTAGAGCGACGGGCGCGCCCATGGTTTTTCCGTGGCGCACTCCGGCAAAGATTTCTGCCTGATCCTTCTCGATTTTCTGGCGGCCGCCGCGGCCGTAGCCAAGCTGGCGGCGGTGCAGCTCGCGATTGATGAACTCCACGTCGATGGGGAGTTGCGCGGGCAGCCCGGAAACAAACGCGAGGAGCGCTTGTCCATGCGATTCACCGGCGGTGTAGAAACGGAGCATTGCTCGCTGCGCCCTCTCGGAAGCTCATTGTTGCTGTCGTAAAAACAATCAGTGTAACGGCAGCATTGCTGTGCGTCCAGTTGCAACGAGGGCAGGCAGCGACGACGGCTATTCGAAGCGGAGGGCGACGAGTGGGCTGACGCGGGTGGCGCGACGGGCTGGGATCCAGCAGGCCAGCAAGGCGACGGCGAAGAGCAGGGTGGCGACGGCGGCGTAGGTGACGGGATCGCTGGGCGTGACGCCGTAGAAGAGATCGGCGAGAAGGCGCGTGCCGGCGAAGGCGGCGGCCAAACCGACAAGCAAGCCGAGCCCGATGACGCCAAAGCCCTGGCGCAGGACCATTTTGAGAATGTCGCGCGGGGTAGCTCCGATGGCCATGCGAATGCCGATTTCATGGGTGCGTTGCGTCGCGGCGTAGGAGGCGACGCTATAGACGCCAACGACTGCGAGGATGAGGCCCAGCAGGCCCATCGCGCCTGTAAATTGCGCGCCGAGGCGGTAGAAGAGAAATCCGTTCACACCCTGCAAGGCCTGATTCATCGTTTGCAATTCCGAGATGGAGAGATTGGGAGCGAGCGCGCGGATTTGCGACTGCACTTGCATGACGAGATTTTCCGGCGGGACGGAAGTGCGAACGTGGAAGGTGCGAAGCGGGATGTAGGACTGGCTGAGCGGAAGATAAAAGTGCGGCGAAGGAGATTCGACCACGCCTCTGTACTTGCCGTCCTGAACGACTCCGACCACCTGGAGGAAGGGCCCAGTAGCGGCCTTGGCGCTAAAACGTTTCCCGATGGCGTCCTGATCGGGCCAGAATTGCTTGGCCATCGCTTGATTGATGATGGCGACGCCAGGGGACTTCTCATCGTCGGCATCGGTGAAAGCGCGGCCGCGGTGCACGGGAATGCGCAGAGTATCGAAATAAGCTGGTGTGACCATGTTGTATTGCACGCTGGGAGGTTGCTGGCCGGGAGCGACGGGATGGCCTTCGATATAGAGGGAATTGAACGAGCTCATGACGCCGAGCGGAACGCTGAAGGCCTGGGCGACGGAGACGACGCCGGGGAGACTGCGGAGGCGCGATTCGAGCTCACGATAAAAAGCACGGCCCTGGGCTTCCTGATAGCCGACCTGCTGAACATCGAGAGAGAAATTCAGAACGTTGCTGGGATTGAGGCCAAGATAGATGGTCTGGGCCTTGCCGAGACTGCGAATGAAAAGACCGGCGACGATGAGCAATACCAGCGAGCCTGCGACCTGAGCGACGACGAGCGTGCCGCGTGCAAATTGACGGCGACGGCCGTCGGAAGAGCCGCGGCCGCCTTCATGAAGGACGGAGCTGACGTCGCGCCGGGCGACGCGCAACGCGGGGAAAACTCCAACGATTACGCCAGTGGCAAGCGCCGCGCCGAGCGCGAAAAGATAGACGCGTGCATCTGGCATGAAGTTGAACTGAAGGGGCAAGTCCGTGCCGAGAGACAGCGTGCTGAGATAGCTCGTGGCCCAAAAGGAGAGGAGCATGCCACCGCCCGCGCCGAGGAATGCCAGGAGAAGACTTTCCGTGAGGTACTGGCGGACGAGGCGAGCGCGGCCGGCGCCGAGAGCGGCACGGATGGCCATTTCACGCTGCCGCGCGGTAGCGCGAACCAGCAAAACATTGGTGACATTGAAGCAGGCCACGAGAAGAACGAGAGCGGCGAGGCCCATAAAGGCGGCAGCGACGGCGGGAAGCGTGTTGTCTGGATCAGGGTCGGGACGGGCGAGTTTTTCCGGGAAGCCGAGGATGGAGATGCCTTTGTCCGTATCGGGATGCTGCTCGGCGATGCGATTGGCGACTACATTGAGGGAAGCCTGGGCTTGCTTCAGAGTGATGCCCGGCTTGAGACGAACCATGAGAGAGAGCGAGCGGTCCGAGCGGCGAGTCCAGGTGTCCTGGACCAGCGAATCGTCTTTTGCAGACAGGTTCGCGCTGAGCGGGACGTAGAGGTCGGAATCGACGATGGAATAAGTGCCGTGGAATTCCTTGGGCGCCACACCGACGATGGTCGCGGGATGGTGGTTGATCTCGACGTGTTTACCAAGAACGGTTTGATCGCCGGCAAATCGTTTCTGCCAGTAAGAGAATCCGAGGATGACGATGGGATCGGAGCCCGGAGTTTGCCCTTCGGTGGGAAGAATCAAGCGGCCGAGAGCGGGCTGCACGCCAAGCACGGAGAAATAGTTGCTGGAGACGCGCGTGACAATGCAGTGGTCGCCGCGGTTATCGGCGGCGAGGCCGGCCAGAGTAATTTTGTAGGCGATGATATCGCTGAAGGAAGCGGATTGATCGCGGAGGTCCACATAATCGGGGTAGGAGAATTTCTGCAGGGAGTGATCCCCCGCCTGCTGCAGGCTGAGGACGGCGAGCTGCTCCGGGTCGGGAACCGGCATGGGGCGCAGGATGAAACCGTTCACTACGCTGAAGATGGAGGTGTTGACGGCGATGCCGAGGGAAAGCGTGACAACGGCGAGAGCGGCAAACCAGGGCGAATTGCGAAGCGCGCGAAAGGCGTAGCGTAAATCCTGCCAGAAGGTTCCCATCATGGCGTCACCTCGCGGGACAGTCCTCAAAATCCAGGTGCAATGATGTTGCCCATCCCTCCGGAATACATATCTTATTGAAAGTTTATGGGTTATGGGTGGATCGCGGCGACGGCGGCCAAGGGGAGTGTGCGATTCCGGGACGCCTTTGTAGCGGAAGTGGACGCACTCGAAGGATGCAATGGACTCGGCGATATCGCTTACTTGACGTGCTCGTGCAGCACAGATAGGCTTTCGTTGCAGTTGATGCGCTGAGAGTCCGCGGCGCGAAGTCAACGCAAACAGGAACTCGTGGCAGACACTCCTTTCCAGGCCGCCGGTCGCGAAGGTAAAGACGAAAAAAGCATCTCCGTCGCTGGATTGTTGACGGATTCCGCCAAGAGGGCCGTGGCGGACGTGCAGGACTACGCGAAACTTTGTGGGCAGTCGGTCGCAAACATCTTCATCGGTCCGCACTATCTGCAAGACACCTTGATACAAATGGATTTTATCGGGGCGGGATCAATGCCGATCATCTTGCTCGCGGGATTTTTTATCGGCGCGGTCATGGTGCTGCAGACCGGATCGCAATTCACGCGATTTGGGCAAAGCTCGCTGACCGGAGACGTAGTGGCCATCGCGCTGGTGCGAGAATTGGGTCCGGCGTTTACAGGGTTGCTGGTGACGGGGCGCTGCGCCACAGGAATTGCGTCGGAGCTTGGCTCGATGCTGGTGACGGAGCAAGTGGACGCCATGCGGGCGATGGGGACGGATCCCAACCGTAAGCTGGTAGTGCCGCGCGTGCTGGCTTCGCTGCTCATGCTTCCTTTGCTGACGGCGATCATGGACTTCATCGGACTGCTGGGAGGGTGCGTCGCTTCCGTTTTTTCGCTGCGGCTGAGCGCGATCGAGTTCTGGCGGCGCGCCATTGATGCGCTGGATTTCGCGGACTTGATGCAGGGGTTTTCGAAACCCATCGTGTTCGGGTTCATCCTCGCCACGATCGGGTGCTACAAAGGGCTGACCGTGCGCGGGGGAACCCAGGGCGTGGGACGTGCGACGACGCAGGCAGCGGTGCTGGGCTCGATTCTAATTATCGTTGCCGATGCTTTCCTTACGAAGATCGCGTTGTTCCTGGCTGACAAAGTCTTTTAGTGGAGACGCACTCCGCGAACGCGTTCGTGGAGATCCGCGGCGACCGGCGGCACAATTCCCGCTATAATCAGGGGCGCATGCGATGAGCGGCGCTGTCACAGTTCCCTCCGATTCCGGTCCAGCCATCCAATTCGAGGATGTCCGCATAGGCTTCGATGAAGGAGATATTTTTCGAGGCGTGTCGTTTCGCGTGCAGCCGCGCGAGACGATGATTTTGTTGGGCGAAACAGGAACGGGGAAGACGCTGACGCTGAAGCTGGCCGCCGGGCTGTTGGCGCCCTCCGGAGGCGTGGTGCGCGTGCTGGGACAAGAAGTTTCGAGGATGGAAGAGCGGGACCTGCTGAACTTCCGTCGCAAAGTCGGATTTGTTTTCCAAGAGGGCGCACTCTTCGATTCGATGACGGTGGCGGAGAACGTGGCGTACCGCTTGCGCGAGGACCGAATCGCGGAGGAGGAAATTGAGCCGCGCGTGCTGGAGGTGCTGCGGTTCGTGGAACTGGAGCAAACGCTCGAGATGCTGCCGTCGGAATTGTCCGGAGGAATGCGGCGGCGCGTTTCGATCGCGCGGGCGCTGATCAACCGGCCGCCGATTGTGTTGTACGATTCCCCGACGGCGGGGCTGGATCCAGTGACATCGCAGACGATCATCACACTGATCCTGCGGCTGCGGGATGTTTACGGGGTGACGGCGCTGCTGGCCACGCACCGCTTGCAGGACGGTTTTGCTCTGGCGAATTTTCATTTCGATGCGGAAGACAAGCGGGTGGTGGCAAACACGCAGAACGGAAACGCCAGCAGAGCGGCGCACACAGCGGGCACGCGCTTCCTGGTGTACCGCGACGGAGGAATTTATTTCGAGGGGGAAGCTGAAGAGATTGCAAATTCCAAGGATTCTTATTTGAAACGATTTCTCGTGTGATAGTGCGGTAGTCTGATTCGCGGAACAGAGGGAGGGAAGCAGAAATGGCGTATCGCAAACAACTCACCTGGACGGAATTGCGAGTGGGACTTTTCGTGCTCGTCGGGCTGTTCGTGCTGGGAGCGGGAATTTTCTACGTCACCGCGCCGGGAATTCTGGGGCCAAAGTATCAGCTAAAGACGTTCTTGCCGGAAGTGTCGGGGCTTTCGAATGGGGCGCCGGTGCGGCTGGATGGGGTGGAAGTCGGGAATGTGGATGCGATCAAGATCGTGCCGCGGGGCAAGGACAAGGTGGCGGACAAGAACAGGAATATCGAAGTGGACATGCGCGTGGACAAGAAATATCGCGAGTACATCCTTGGGGATTCCACGGCCAGCCTGGTGACGGAAGGCCTGTTGGGCAATCGCTATGTAAACCTCACCCGCGGCATCTCGGGGCTGCCGATTGCCGACAACGGGGAAATTAAGGGGGCGGAAGAGAAAGCGATGAAGGAAGTGGTGGAACGGAGCGCGGAAGTGCTCGGTAATCTTTCGGCGCTTTCGGAAAACGTGCAGGCGTTGATTCAAGGCGTCAGGGAAGGAAAAGGTTCCCTCGGAAAACTGCTTACCGACGACCAAGCCTACCGGCATCTGAACAGCATCCTGGCCAAGGGCGATGAGATGATCAGCAGCGTTCAAGCGGGGCAGGGGACGCTGGGGAAGCTGGTGGCTTCGGACGAGATGTACACAAAGGTGGACAAGGGATTGGACAACGTGAACGTGATCCTGGCGGATGTACGCGCGCAGAAGGGAACTATCGGAAAACTGATGTATGACCCGACTTTGTACGATCGTGCGAAAGAAGCCATCACGAACGGAAACGCCATGATCGGCGATGTGCGGGATGGAAAAGGAACACTGGGAAAACTTGCGACGGACGAAACGCTCTACAACAAGATGCGCGACACCAGCAGCAATCTGGCGGCGGCCACGGCGAAGCTAAATGAAAATACAACCACGGCCGGCAAAATGTTTTCCGACCCAAAGTTGTACGACAATCTGACGGCGCTGACCGGAGACATGCGGCTGCTTATCGGGGATTTCCGGAAGAATCCGAAGAAATTCCTGCACATCAAGATCACGCTCTTTTAAGCGGGTTACTGGGAAAACGGGCGGGACAAGTGTGAGTTTTAGTTCCTCGTTAGAAGCACTCGAAAAGTAAGGCGCCGGAATGTTTTGGGTGGAGATTCTTTGGGCATCTTCGCCGAATGCCCCCCCTGAACGACAGTTTTGACTTACTTGGCAGCCTGTTGAGAACACGGCGACCATTTTGCCGGCAACGGCGGTTGTGTTGTAATGCCACAGTAACAAATCGGGCTTAGTGTCAGACGGATGAGCAGGTTCACGCGAACAGAATGACTGAAATCCCAGACGTTTTGCAAAAGCCGCCGCGGGCCGAGCCGGCGAAATCCACACTTGGGAAAAGTACGCAACTTTATTTGCTGAAGCGCTGGCTGGAAATTGGCGGGTACCGGCTGCACTTCACGGAGTGGAATTCTTCGCCACTGGTGAAATCGGCGACGCGGCGCGGAAAACAGCGGCGGTTGCTGACGCCGGCGACTTTTTCGCTGTTGCACGCGGCGGATTTTGCCGACCGCTGCGAACGGCAAATCATGCCGCTGCTGCAGGGTGATTACCTCGTGCTGGCGGATCGCTATATTTACACAGCGTTTGCGCGGGATGCGGCGCGCGGTTGCCCGCCACGGTGGCTGCGGAACCTGTACCGCTTCGCGCCGATTCCAGACATCACGTTTTATTTTCGTGCGCCGCTAGACGTAGCGGTGCACCGGATCCTCAGCGGGCGCCCGAAACTGAAATATTATGAAGCGGGGATGGATTTGGGCATGTCGTACGACCGGGCGGAAAGTTTCCGGTTATTCCAGGCGCGGATCCTGGAAGAGTACGACAAGATGGTGGACTCCGATAATTTCGTGGTGCTGGATGGGACGTTGCCGGTGAATAAGCTGCAAAAGCAGATGCGCGACATCGTGGCGTCCAAGATCGATCTGAAGCGCTTCGCCCCGCGCGCGCAGGAGTCGGAGTGACCATGCCCGACCTGGAAAAAGATAAGGCGCCCGCAGCGGCAATTACAGCAGAAGTTCCCGCGGCGCCGCCCGCGAAGGCGCCCGCAGCAACGGAAGAAGTCTCCGCGCAATATTTCTTCGGCGAGCCGCTGGTGGGATTTGACCCGAGCGAAATTACCGGGAGCCTGGTGGTCATCGAGGGCATGGACGGTTCCGGGCGCTCGACACAGATTGCCCTGCTGCAGGAGTGGCTTGAATCGGAAGGATTTGCGGTACAGACGAGCGGGCTGCGGCGTTCGAATCTGGTGGGCCGCGACATCGATGAGTTGCTGGCGAAAAATGCGGTGACGAGGCTGACGCTGGCGCTGATGTATGCGACGGATTTCTTCGACCAGGTGGAGCATCGCATCCTGCCGGCGCTGCGTTCCGGAACGGTGGTCCTTGCGGATCGCTTCATATTCACGCTCATCGCACGCGGCGTGGTGCGCGGGATTAATCGAGACTATATGGGCGGACTGTACGCCATGGCGTTGCGCCCGCACCTGACGTTCTGGCTGAACGTCCGGCCGGAGACGGCGTTTGGGAGAGAGTTCAAGAAAGCGCAAGCGATCAGTTATTGGGAGGCGGGGCGGGACATGTCGCTTTCGCACGATCTGTACTGGTCCTTTATCCGCTACCAGACGATGATCAAACGCGAATTCGAAGTGATGGCCAAGCGGCACGGATTTATCGAGTTGGACGGCGAGGCCAGCGTTTCCACCGTGAACAAACAACTGCGCCAGCGCATCGGCGAACAGCTGGGGATTCGCAGCACGAAATACACGCCTTCGGCGGCGCTTGCGCATCTCTGGCGGTAGATTCCGAAATGCCTGAGCCGGTTCACATTGCCGCCATAGACGCGGGATCCAACGCTCTACGCTTGTCTGTGGCGCGCGCCTATTCCGCGCTGGATATCGAACCCGTGCACGACGAGCGGTACTCGCTGCGGCTGGGCGAGGGCGTTTTCGTGCGACACCGCTTCAGCGAAGAGGTTTTCAAGAAAGCCGCAAAGGCTTTCCGGCATTTCCACGAAGTGATGGATGAATTCGGAGTGACGCGGTACCGGGCGGTGGCGACGAGCGCGACCCGCGAAGCGCAAAACCGCAAAGCGTTCGTTCGAACCATCAGGAAAAACTCGGGCATGGTGCTGGAAGTGATCAGCGCCGCGGAGGAATCGCGGCTGGGCAGGGAAGCGGTGCTGGCGGCGAGCGGGCCGGAGGCGCCGCGCGGCATTGTGGACCTGGGCGGCGGGAGCCTGGAAGTCAGCATCCTGCGGGACCATGCGGTGGAGCAAGCCGCGCAGATACCGGTTGGAACGGTCCGGTTGCTGACGACGCTGAATCTTCCCGGTGTGATCCGCCCCGCGGAGGGAGAACAAGTGCGGCGGTACGTGCGCGCGCTGCTGGAGTCGAAACTAGCGCCGCGGCCAAACCTGGGCGAGAGCATGGCAGTAGCGCTCGGTGGCAACGCGGAAAGCTTGGCGAACGTCGCGCCGGGGCCACGGCAGCAGGGTTTGTCGACAATGGAGCTGTCGCTTTTGCGCGCGCGGCTCCCGGACATCTTGAGGCGCGACGTTCGTGCGCGCATGAAGGCTTACGCCGTACGGCGCGACCGCGCCGATGTGATGGGGATTGCGGCCATCACGTTCATTACCCTCGGGCGATATTTGAATTTGCGCACATTTGCGATACCCGGCGTTGGCGTGCGTGAGGGAGTGCTGCAGGATATCGCGCGGGAGGCTTTTTCGCGCAAAGAGCCGCACCGCTACAACGCCGCGGCGCGGCAGCTCATCGTGGGGACGCGAAGTTTTGCGCGGCGGCTTGGATACGATCCGCAGCATGCGGAACACGTGCGGGAGCTGAGCATTCTTCTGTTCGACCAGTTGCAAGCGGTGCATCATCTTCCCACGCAGTCGCGCGTGCTGCTGGAAGCCGGGGCCTTGCTGCATGACACCGGGCACATGATCGGGCACCGCGGGCATCACAAGCACGGGGAATATCTGGCGCTGAATGGGGACATGCCGGGGCTCGAGGGGCGAGATCGCGCGATCGTCGCGGCGCTGGTGCGCTATCACAATCGCAAGTCAGAGCCCGCGGCGCATCATGCCGCGTACTCCACTCTAAATAATGCGGACCGGCGAATCACCCGCAGGCTTGCGGCGATTCTGCGGATTGCCGAGGCGCTGGATCATTCGCACCGGCAGCACGTATTGAAGCTTCGCGCGTCGTTCCAACGCGGCGCCGTGGGCTTGGAGGTGAGCGCAAGAGGGGACGCGGCGGAAGACTTGCGCGACGCCAATCGCAGCGCGGAGCTGTTTGAAAAAGAATTTCACGTGAGGATCTATTTCCGGCAATCGCAGACGAATTGAAAGTTCAAAGTTGAAAGTTAAGAGTTGAAAGGAAGCGAAGAAAGGTCCGGGGCTTTATTCGAGATTGCCCGCAGCGCTTGTCTTAGAGTTGAGCGGAGAGGATATCATGCAGCTGTATATCGTTCGCCATGGGATTGCGATTGACCGGGAAGACCCGAAATGTCCGTCGGACCCGGAGCGTTATCTGACCGATGAGGGTGTCGAAAAAACGCGGCAGGTGGCCAAGGGCGTTGCAGCGCTGGGGGCCACTGCGGATCTGTTGCTCTCGAGTCCGTACGTCCGCGCGATGCAGACGGCGGAGATTTTCGCGAGCGCATTCGATTATGCCAAACAGAAGATTCGCCGAACGGATTTGCTCCTGCCGGGAGCGGAGCCTTCGCTTCTGTTTCGTGAATTGGTCCGGGAGAAGCAAGCATCCTCTATTTTTCTGTTTGGGCACGCGCCGCAATTGGATGACATCATTGCCACCGCGCTGGGTTCGAAGCGCCACGTCAGTTCTCTGAAGAAAGCGGGTGTCGCCTTAATTGAATTGAAGCGCCTCTCGCCGCCCATCGCGGAATTGGTGTGGCTGGCAACTCCCAAGCTGCTGCGGCGGTCCGGGAAATAAAAAAACTACACCTTAATCGCAAGCGGGTTTTGGTCGAACGACAGTCGTTTCTTCAATCCGAGGCGACGGAGAACTCCGGCAAGGGCCGCGCGGGCAACGTAACGAGTTTGTCCGGGTTTGCAGCGGGCTTCACGATGAGAGCGTATTGGAGATAGTCTTCCAGCAGGTGCTTGCCGGCAGCGAGGCGCGCCGCGGTGTCCTCACCGTTAGGCAAGTTGGGGACTCGAAGAATGACAGCATCAGGAGATTTCTCGGCGCGAATTCCCGCGCCGCTGTCCAGTCCGCACTTGCGGAGAGCGCGCGCAAATCGCAGCATTCCAGCCAAGGCTCGTATTTTACCCTGCTGTTCGATCGAGAACCGCGAAAAAACACCGCTTTTCGCTCTGGGCTCCGCGCCGCGGTGATAACGGACCGTGGCGGCCAACAACTCCCATTCCTCGTTCGTCCAGCCGGGAGGAATCGCGAGACTCAGCAGGAACTTGCGAGCGCTTTTCTGGGGCGACTTTTCACGGACCGCGCCGCCGGCACCGTGCAAGCGAGCCGCGGCCAGCAAGATTCGGCGAAACCCGGCATCCGCGAACGCGGGAGCGGCATCCACGCGGCGGAGCGCATCAAAAAGAGCGACGGCGATGCGGGAAATCTGCGAGGTGCGCCGCGCACGAGGATCGGTGGCCCGGGCCGTCGCCCGCAGCCGCGCCATGGCGGCGACTTCAACGCGTCCGTTGGTGGGGAGTCCGGGACGCCATTCATTCCACAAACTGGTTTTGCCCAGAGTGAGCTGACGATACGTTTCCATGCGTTGGTGGCGCTCGCGTCCGATGGTTTCTTCCCAGGTCTTGCGGGAATCCTCGGTTTCCACCGAATCGGATTTCTTGATCGTGGCGAGCAGCACATCCAGATCATGGACGTCACCAAGGAGGTCCTGAACGCGCTTGAGGTTGTCGCTCCAGGCCGCGTACTGCTCCGGAAGGAAGCCTTCGACGGTGTAGCGGAAACGCTTCAATCCAATACGCACCGCGTGCCACGGCCTGGGCTTTTCGGTGCGCAATGCTTTGGCGTGAAGTTCACGGGCGCTTTCGAATCGTTCCAGCGCCAGACATTCCGCTGCAAGACTTCCCGCCGGGGCGAACCGTGAACGCTGCCGCAAGGCGCGTTCGAGCCGTCTCCAGGTCTTCTCGTCGAACTTGCCAGCCGCGCGAAGCGCCGCCTCGCGTAGTCCCGTCATTCTGGATTCGAAGTTGGCTTGCAAGTGGGCGCGAACGGGGTCGGTCTCCGGGGCCAGCTCTTTCAAGCGCTCGGACA
>WNFQ01019145.1_pt2 | contig 16911 bp, 15 predicted proteins | sample 5400171 | NCBI WGS metagenome assembly WNFQ01 (sample SAMN13153356, study PRJNA577476) | soil metagenome | isolation source: 20 cm soil under Madrone tree | place: USA:California | collected 2016-06-14 | reverse complement strand
GTGTTTGTCGAGGACGGCCTGATCGCAGACATCGGTTCGCTCGAATCGCGGGAGACGCCCAGCGGTGTGCGGTTGATCGACTTGGGCGATGCATGCCTGGCGCCGGGATTCATCGATATTCATATCCACGGAGGAGCCGGCCACGATGTGATGGAGCCGGAACCGGGTGCGCTACGTGCAGTTGAGCACCTGCTTCACCAGCATGGTGTCACCAGTTACTTTCCTACTACTGTCACCGCTCCCCTGGACCAGACCCTTGGTGCTCTGGAACGCATTGCAGATGCGATCGAATCTGCCGGCGACATGCCCAACGAAAAGGCGCTGCGCGCCCGCCCGGTGGGGATTCACCTGGAAGGACCATTCATCAGCCACGTTCGGCGCGGCGTTCATCCACCCGCGAGTATCCTGCCGCCGACCTTGGAGACGTTTGAGAAATTCTGGGAGGCTTCGCGTGGGTGTATCAAGATGATGACCATCGCGCCGGAACTGGAAGGAGCGCGGCCGGTGATTGCTGAGGCCACATCGAGAGGTGTGTGCGTGAGCATCGGGCATTCGGACGCGGACCTGCAAGCGGCGCAGGGTGGCGTCGCAGCGGGCGCGCGGCATGCGACACACGTATTCAATGCGATGCGACCCCTGGATCATCGCGATCCTGGGATTCTGGGGGTGGTCTTGATGGATGGACGGCTCAGCGCGGAGATCATTGCTGACGGGGTTCACGTCGATCCTTTGATTGTCCAGCTATTCCTGAAAGCCAAAGGCCCCGACGCCGCCGTGCTGGTCACAGACGGTACGTCGGCGACCGGAATGCCGAACGGCCGCTATCGCCTTGGTTCCCTTGATGTGGAAGTCAAGGATGGGAAGTGCATGGCGGACGGGAAGCTTGCTGGTAGCGTTCTCAGCATGGACAAAGCTGTCCAGAACGTTATGAAATTTGCGAATTGGGACCTGCAGCAGGCAGTCCGCTTGGCTACGGTTAACCCGGCACGCACTGCGGGGCTTCCGAATGCCGGAAGGCTCGCCCCCGGGGCAGTCGCGGACATTGTGGCGCTCGGGCCGGGCGCCGAACTTCGTAAGACGATCGTGCGCGGCCAAGTCGCGTAGCACTCGAAATGACCGAGGAGACGAGAAGGATGGCAGAGAAGCGGGACTTTCCCCATCACATGATCAAGGAGATTTTCGAACAGCCGCAGGGTCTGCACGACACCATCGCACCCCGCATCTCGCTGCGAGAGGGCGTGGTGCAACTGAATGAGGTTCCCATCGGCCGTGACGAATTGCGCGGCTTGCAGCGCATCCATATTGTTGCCTCGGGAACAAGCCGTCACGCCGGCATGGTTGGGCAATACATGATGCAGCAACTGGCAGGCCTTCCAGTGGACGTCGACTACGCCAGCGAGTTCGAATATCGCAACCCGATGATTGGGACCAGTGAATTGACGATTGTCATTACCCAGTCGGGCGAAACAGCGGATACGGGCGCGGCCCAGCGGGAAGCGAGGTCCAAGGGCTCGCGCACGGTAGCGATCTCGAATGTCGCGGGCACCACCATCGCGCGCGAGGCGGATGGCGTCATCTACACGTTAGCCGGTCCAGAAATCAGCATTGCGTCGACCAAGGCTTTCACCGCCCAAATGGCAGCCCTGTTCCTATTCGCTCTCTACCTTGGCCAGGTGCGCGAGAGTATTTCTAAGGACCTGCTGGCTCATTACATTCGCGAACTGCTTGACCTTCCTGGCAAGGTCAAGACGCTGTTGAATTGCGCTGCGGAGTGTGAGCGAATCGCGGCTGAGTTTCATGCGTTCGACGATTTTCTTTTTCTCGGCCGGGCGATCCACTACCCCATTGCCATGGACGGTGCCCTCAAACTCAAGGAAGTCTCCTACGTTCACGCGGAAGGCTACCCAACCGGAGAGACCAAGCATGGACCGAACGCGTTGATCGACGAGAATCTGCCGGTGGTGATCATCGCCACCCGCGACCTCAAAGATCCGGGTTCCGTACTGCGCTACGAGAAGAGTCTGGGGAACATCGCCGGGTTCAAGAAGCAATCTAGCCGTGTGATTGCGCTGGCTTCCGAGGGTGACCAGCAGGTGGCGAAGCCCGTGGACCATGCCATCTTCATTCCAACCGCTCCGGAGCTGCTTTTGCCGATCCTCGAAATTGTTCCGATGCAGCTTTTCGCCTACTACATGGCAGTGAAGCGCGGGCTCGACGTCGACCGGCCGCGCAATCTGGTCAAGTCCGTGACGCTGGAGTAGTGGAAGAAGACGGTTGCGAGTAGGTTGCTGCTAGTTTGGCTTCCGGGTCTTTCCGTCAGCGAGATACTGCAGCATCAGGGCCTCGGCTGCGTTCCGGATGCGTTCGTTCAGGGGATTGGGCGGCTGTAAAAGGGCGGCATCGTTGGATGGCTTTTGCCGGATGGTCTCTCGTAATTTCTCCCCGAATTCGGATTCGTTTGTCATGACCTGCAGATAGAACCAGAGGAAATGGCGCATCTGGTCAAGTGCCGATTTCAGCACCTCGAGCGATTCCAACTCAGGCACTTCGCTGAGAGCCTCCATCAGTTCCGGGTTGCCGGGAGCCTCCATGGCTGCGCAGTTGAGTTCTCTTTGAATGGCGCGCAGATCGTCAGTCACGCGCAGGATTCGGAGATGAACATCTTCCAGGTAGTCGTTCTTTTCCATGTTCATGGGGCCCTGAAATACACCTCAACATCTCATCGGCAAAACCAGGCGAATAGATGTCCCACGGGCATGAGCTTTGGTAATTCTTTGTTACCTTGGTGAGAAAGGCCCATTTGACGCAGGTTTCAGAGGGCTGCGACGTCGGACGGACTATCGAAAGTGCAGCGACGCATTTCCGGTACGCCTAAAACTCGTACACCGGTGCAGGGATCTCCGACCGCGCCGGCCAGTGCTTTCAGCATTTGCTCCAAAGTAATCAGGCCCAGTCGGCGCGCTCCTTCGCGGGTGGATGGCAACCGCTCCAGCAACCAGTAAGCAGGGAGCAACCCGTACGGCCAGTGATGCCCCGGGCCGAGGACGTACCAGGGACGCAGGATCGTGGCGTTCAGACCGCTGTCCAGAATCATGGACTCGCACTCCTCCCGGACGGCGATGTAGGCCTTCATCATCGGCGCCGGATGCGCGACGCTGACGTAGACAAAGTGACGAATGTCGGCCCCGACCGCAACAGCCACGGCTTCCCGGCCAGCCACCAAGTCGATGCTTCGGAACTCCGCTGCCTTGGCTGGGCTGGGATGGGCAACGCCGACCAGTTGGACAAACGTCGTGGCGGGTTGCACTTGATCCCTGTAGGTCTTGGCGTTCAGTGCGTTCCCCAACACCGGGGTGCACCCGGGAGGCAACTTGCTTTGCGATTGGGGCCGCACCAGACCGCTGATGAAAATGTGCTGACTCCTGGTCATTGCGCTCCCAGATCTTCTCCGATTTCAGTACGCGCAATCGGTCTGGACGGATTGCGTAAGTGATGGCGGAACGATCATCCCTTGTTCCCAGACCTTCCGAATGCTAGGCTGTGCGCCTCGATGAAATCGTGTCCCTCCCGTGTGCTTTTCTCAAGCCTGCTCGTGCTGTCGTCGATCTCGTTCTCGCCAATAACCTCCCCGTCGAACGCATGGGTGACGGACAAAAACGTCGCCGTGGCGATGCGAGACGGAGTCGTACTGCGTGCGGATGTCCTTCGACCGAAGGCTGGGGGGCCGTTCCCGGTGCTGGTGTATCGCACGCCCTACGGCAAGGAGGAAGCGCTCAAAGACTACACCACCTTCCGCCGTGCCGTGGAGCGCGGCTATGCGGTCGTAGTCGAGGATGTGCGCGGACGGTATGCCTCAGCCGGCGAATTTCGCCCGTATCAGAACGAAGGACACGACGGCTACGACACCATCGAATGGGCGGCGAAGCAATCGTGGTCGAACGGGCAGGTCGGCACTTTCGGGCTCTCGTACCCGGGAGCGGTCCAATGGCTCGCCGCGGTCGAGAATCCTCCCCATCTGCGGGCCATGGTTCCAGCAATGACATTCTCGACGCCGGAGAACTTTTTCTATGCCGGCGGAGTCTGGGACATGTCGTGGATGGAGTGGATCTGGAACAACATCGCCTATGAGGCGAGGATCAAGAAGAACCTTCCGGGACCGAAGACGTACAAAGAGTCCTTAGCCGTTTGGAAAGACGTTGGACCAAAAATGCAGGATACGCTCCCGTTGCGCGACGTGAGCGAACTGAAAGGCGTTGCGCCTTACTATTTCGGTTGGCTCAATCATCCAGCCGACGACCCCTGGTGGGACTGGTGCGAATTGCGCAATAAGTACGCCCGCGTGCATGCAGCTGTCCTGAATCTTTCGGCTTGGTATGACGACAACTACGGTCCTGAGGGCGCCGCGACCAACTTTGCGGGTCTTTTGAAAGCGCGAGTCCAGGAAGGGCACCCGCAAACCAGCCTGCTGTTGGGGCCTTGGGTTCATGGTGTGGACGAGACCGCGAAGACGAAATCAGGTGAACGTGAGTTCGGCCAACACGCCGCCATCGACTACGACGATGTCATTTTGAATTGGATGGATCACTACCTGCGCGGCATGAACAACGTGGAGCACGCAAAGCCGGTTCGGTACTTTGTTATGGGCGATAATCGGTGGCGGGAGACGGATTCGTGGCCTCCAGTCGCCGATCCCACTCCGTACTACCTGACTGGAATCGCTGCCGCCGCGCATGTAGGAGGCTTAACTATCAAGGCCCCGACGGTAGCGGAGGAATTTACCGCGTTCGTCTCCGACCCGGCAAATCCGGTGCGAAATCCCTATGAAAGCTCGGGAGCGCATGACTACCGGCGGTTGGACAAGCGTGCCGACGTGCTGACATTCGATTCCGCGGTGCTGGATAGCGATACGGAGGTGACGGGTCCAATCAAGGCGGAGATCTACTTATCTTGCGATTGCCGCGATTTGGACCTGTGGGTGCGCCTGCTCGATGTCGCACCCGACGGAACAGTGTTCAACCTCATGAGCCCAGGGCTGGATGTGCAGCGTGCCAGCTATCGTGAGCTGAAGCGCGGAAGACAGCTGCTGAGTCCAGAACAGATTTATGAGGTGACCCTGGACCGTCTGATCACAAGCAACGTGTTTCAGAAGGGACACCGGATTCGCGTGCAGATTTCCGCGACGTTCTTCCCGAATTTTTCCCGGAACCTGCACAACGGTGAGTTAGAAAGCGTTTCGGCGAAGATGCAGAAGGCCAACATTCGCATTTATCACGACGTGGCGCATCCGTCTCACATCGTACTGCCGGTTGTTCCGCGCTGAGCTCATGTTGCTGCGCAATTGGCTTGGTTGCGTACGCCTTCCGGTATAATTCGCGCCGTCCGCATACGACGTGAACTGGCCCTCGGAGGAATTCTTGGCCATGCGCCACTGGGTTTCCAGTCCGGCTGTTCTTCTGATCCTTTCTGTTGCAACCTCGGCGCAACGGGCGCCCGTACTCAAGCAGATCGATGTACCCCACCCCTACTACTTCCGCGAGATGTATCTGCCTCAGTTGACCACGGCGCCCAGTTCTGTCACTTGGGCGCCAGATTCGAAGTCAGTTGTGTATTCCATGGGTGGATCTCTCTGGCTGCAAAAGATCGATTCTCAAACCGCTGAGCAATTGACAGCAGGTCCGGGATACGACTATCAACCCGATTGGTCCGCCGACGGGCGATGGATCGTCTACGCGAAATACAAGCAGGACGCGATCGAGCTTTGCGCACTGGATCTAACCAGCAAAAAGGCACAACCGCTGACGCAGGATGGCTCGGTGAATGTTGAACCGCGTTTTTCACCGGATGGTAAGCGCATTGCTTTCGTCTCCACCGCATTCCATGGGCGTTTTCACATTTTCATTAGTCGTTTCGAGGAGGGCAAGCATCACGATGTGCAGCGGGTGACCGGCGAAAACCGCAGCCCACTGCCTCGCTACTATTACAGTCCGTTCGACCACGAGATTAGCCCCGCGTGGTCGCGCGATGGCTCAGAGTTGCTGTTTGTTTCGAATCGTGGACACATCTATGGGACAGGTGGATTCTGGCGGATGAAGGCCGAGCCCGGCGCGCAAGCGCGGGAACTCCACTACGAAGAAACGGCATGGAAGACACGCCCGGACTTTTCTCCGGATGGTAAGCGTATCGTGTATGCCTCGTACCTGGGTCAGGCGTGGCATCAACTCTGGGTGATGCCGGCACAGGGCGGAAATCCGTTCCCGCTGTCGTACGGTGATTTTGACAATGTCAATCCGCGCTGGTCACCGGACGGTCAAAAAATCGCATTCATTTCCAATCGCTCCGGGAATACGGCGCTTTGGATTCAGCAAGTGCCGGGTGGCGCACAGCAGCAACTCCTGGTCAAAGACAGACGTTACTTGACTTCCATGGGTCGCTTGAATCTAACGGTGCTTGATTCCGCAGGCCACGAGACTTCTGCGCGTGTCTTTGTCACCGGAGAAGACGGACGGAGCGAGAGAGGCTTTGAAGCGCACTATTTCCACACGACTGGCAAAGCGGACCTCCCGGTCCCAGCCGGGCGCGTGACGGTGGAGGCCATGAAGGGATTTGAGCATCACTTTGAACGGCAGACGATCGAGGTGAAAGCTGGCCAGACAGTACCGGTCACGGTCCGGTTGCGGATGCTCGACCTGCCCACAGACAGAGATTCGCGCTGGGTGAGCGGCGATGTGCACGTGCACATGAACTACGGGGGCGCCTACCGTAATGCGCCCGCACACCTCGTCTTCCAGGCTTCCGCGGAGAATCTGCCGATCGTCCAGGATCTAGTCGTCAACAAGGAACAGCGCATTCCCGATATCGTGTATTTCCGCACAACGCCGGACCCCGCTTCAGCCTCGAGCAATCTGTTGCTTCATGGGCAGGAGTTCCACACCAGCTACTGGGGACACCTTGGACTTCTTCATTTGACCCGAAATTTTCTGCTTCCGGACTATGTTGCGTACGCGAATACAGCCGCCGCCAGCCTGTTTCCGACGAACGCGAGCGTTGCCGACCTGGCTCATGAGCAGCAGGGCCTGGTTGGTTACGTTCATCCCTTCGATACGTACCCGGATCCCGCCAAGGATGCGCTCACCAACGAATTGCCGGTGGATGTGGCCCTGGGCAAAGTTGACTACATCGAAGTGCTCGGCTTCGCCGACCACAAATCGACGGCGAAGGTCTGGTATCAGCTGCTGAATTGTGGGTTTCACCTTCCCACCGCAGCGGGTACCGATGCGATGGCCAACTTCGCCTCCCTGCGTGGACCAGTGGGACTCAATCGGGTTTACGTTAAAGTGCCAAATGGACCGCTCGACGTTGAACCGTGGTTAGCGAACTTGAAGCAGGGCCGAACCTTTGCGACCAATGGTCCGTTGCTCGGCTTTTCGCTTGGACAGCGAGAGATCGGCGATGACTTGCGCTTACCGGCGGGAAGCCAGGAGGTCAAGTTCTCGGCGTGGCTGCGCTCGATTGTACCGGTGGATCATCTAGAGATCATCTGCAATGGTCAAACCGTAAGACATCTGAAACTCACCGGAAATCGGGACACGATCGATGCAGAGGGGACGCTGCCGATCTCGACAAGCGGTTGGTGTCTGCTGCGGGCTTCCAACGACCGAGCGGTCTATCCGGTGCTGGACATTTATCCCTACGCGACAACCAGTCCGATTTATATCAGGGTCGAGGGCTCACGGAGCCAGCCCAAAGATGAAGCGTCGTACTTCATCGCCTGGATCGATCGACTCATCTCTGCCGCTCAGGCCAATACGGATTGGAACGACAACCAAGAGAAACAAGCCGTGCTCGATCAGCTTTCCCGGGCGCGCAAGGTCTACGAGCACATGCTCAACTAGATTCGTGTACGCGGAGACAAGCCGGTTTTGTTCTAGCGCCGTCCGCGAGAAGAGAGGCCGTCCCTGAAGGGACTTGCCTTCATTCCTACGCACAACCCCGGACTTACGTCCGGGGCTAGCGGCTGCCGTCGCTACGCGACTGGAACTCAGAGATCCGTGCTAACGCAGGGGAGGCCACGCTATCGCCCAGCGCTTGTATGCGAACGTGCCTCCGCACCCTGCTGCTCCAGTTGCAGTAATGTCCGTTTGCGCTCGACGCCCCAGCGGTAACCGCCCATTTCTCCATCCTCGCGCACTACGCGATGGCATGGAATCGCCACGGCAACCGGATTCGTTGCACACGCACGCGCCACAGCGCGGGCGGCGGTGGGACGTCCGATGGCTTTTGCAACTTCACCGTAGGATTGCGTCACGCCGAACGGCAAGGATTGCAGGTGCGTCCAGACGCGGCGTTGGAATGCCGTCGCTTGTATGTCGAGCGGCAGAGTGCGGTTCAGATTATGACCAGCTATCCGGTCCAGCACCGCATTCGTCCAGGAGCGCATCGATTCGTCTTCACGCTTGCGAACGGCGAAGGGGAACTCGCGCTTCAGGCCTTCGGTTAACTCGTCGTCGCTATCTGCAAACTGAATCGAGCAGATACCCTTATCCGTGACAGCAATCAGCATGCGGCCCAAGGCCGAATCCGCGCATGCGTAGCGAATGGAGGCGGCAACCGCGCCTCGGCGGTACTTGTCGGGCGTCATGCCCAGTTGAGAAGCGGTGCGCTCGTATAACCGGCTGCTCGAACTGTAGCCCGCATCGTAAAGGGCGTTCGTCACGCTTTGTCCCGCTTGCAGATTGCGTTTGAGCAGCTTCATCCGGCAAGAATCAGCATAGGCGCGAGGAGAGATGCCCAGCGCCTTCTTGAATGTTCTTTGCAGATGAAACGGACTTTGGCTAAATGCCGTACCCAAAGCCTCCAAGGTCACAGGCTCGTCGAGATGCTGTTCAATGTAGCGGCAGATATTCTTCACCATGTCGGTCTCGGGATTGCGGCTGGCAGCCTTGGGGCGGCAGCGGAGACAGGCACGGTAGCCCGCTTTCTCGGCGTCTTCGGGACGACGGAAGAACGTCACATTTTCGCGGCGTGGGCGCTTTGCCGGGCAGGATGGACGGCAGTAGACGCCTGTGCTCGAAACCGCAAAGAAGAATTCCCCATCGCGCCGGGCATCGCGCGCCAGCACGGCATCCCACCATTTGTTGTCGGGGATCGCAGCCATGGTCGGATCGCTTTCCAGATTGAGTATCGCATTGGTTGTCATGATGGGAAAGATAGGCCAGCGGGGCTGCGCGAGCTATCCAAAGCTTGCGGTCAAACCAAGTTTCCTGCAAGATGCTGAAGCACTAGGCAATCCTGTAATGAGAATCTTTCGGACCTGGGCGGTTCTGCTGTTTTCCTGCGCACCCATGATGAGCCAAACGAGCGCGATGACGCCTTGCAACCAGCCAACCGCTGAGATTGTTGCCTCACCGACTCAAGGAATTGTTCTCAACGCGGCGCGGCCAGCCTCTGACTGGGACTCAGCAACTCCCGTGACGTTTTGTTCCGATTGGCAAGGAAAGAACCCAGATCCGGATCGCGACACCAGGGTACGCGCACTCTGGTCGCGCGACACGCTATACATTCGCTTCGAGTGCCAGTATCGCGTACTTCATGTGTTTGCCGACTCCGATCCCACTGGACGACGTGATCACCTGTGGGATCGCGATGTTGCGGAGGCTTTCCTGCAGCCCGATCCCTCGCAGCCAAGGGCCTATAAGGAATTCGAGATCAGCCCGAACGGACTTTGGATCGACCTTGACATCTCGCCGGGGGCCAAGCCAGACCTGAAGAGTGGACTGCAGCGCTCCGTGGCATTAGATGAGTCGGCCCACACCTGGACGGCCGAACTCGCGATTCCGATCAAAGCGCTCACAGCGGCGTTCGACCCGAGCGCGATCTGGAGAGCAAATTTTTACCGCGTCGAAGGTAACGAAGAACCTCGCGGCTATTACGCCTGGCAACCAACCAACACGCCGCAGCCTAATTTCCACGTTCCAAGCGCGTTTGGGCGAATGCGTTTCGCAACACCAGGCAAGAAATAAGAGTACACGTTTGAACGAGCCGCGCTTCAGTGCGGTAAGGGCTGGTGCCGGCCCACGATCGTCTTGATGCCGGCCCGCTGGCGCAAGACTCCGAGAAGTGCCTGGGCTGCATTGAGGTACGTCTTGTTGGAATCAGAAGTATCCGCCCATACAGCGTCGTAGATCACTTGGGCGGCTTCCTTCACCTCCATATGCAGCGCTGCTTCGCAATGATCAAACTGAGTCTGCAACTGGTGGTAGCAGTCCTTGCAGACGGTAGGTCCCTCGTGCGCTCCGCCGCGTTCATCAGAGAAGGTGCAGCGTAGTTGCGCCGAAGGGTTGATTTGCATGTGGGCGGCGTACAGCTTTGCCTTAAATTCACGGAGAAAGCGTTCCCGCTCCTCGTCCAGAACTGCCGCGTCGGTTTGTAACTCAACCACGGGGCGACTTTCTGGAGCCAGTGCAACCGGGGAAACCCTTTCTGATGACTTGCAGACCGGACAGGCGTTCAAATTCGCTAGGTAGTAGGTCTTGCATTTCGTGCAAGGCAGTCCGTAGCCGGCTGGTTTCGAGGTGAGGGTCTCCGCGACCTTCTCACTCGGAATGTGAGCAGCAGATGTCGCGCGGCGAAGGTCGTTTGTGGGCTTGAGCGCTGCTCGTATCGCCGCTCCTGTACCGCCGGTGGATTGAACCATGTGCGTGGAATCCATGCTGTGTACCTCCGGACTGTGCTGATTAGACTTGCGGAATGCTTCTGGAACATATTCTAGGAGTCGGGGACTGAATCGCCGATGCACGGGAGTGCATGCGGACTACGTCCGATGGTACAGGGGAGGACCAGGGGATGGCCTATCCACACCTTTTCCACGCGAACAGATTCCGCCTAACTGAACGTTGTGGAGGCGCTATCGCCTGCTTCGAGCCGCAAGGCCTCACGAAATTGCTTTTCCGCTTCCTCTAAGGATTGGAGTTCGAACAACGCTGTCCCGAGGTAGTGATGAGCTAGCGCGGAGTCGGGGCTCAGATAAACGGCTGCCTGCAATTCCTGCAAGGCTTCCTCGGGCTTTCCGGCCAGAATTAGAGTTTGCCCGAGTACGCGATGTTCAGACGCGCCGGTGGGATTTTGGCGGACCGTGACACGCAGTTCGGAAATGGCGTTCGGGTAGTCACGCTTGGCCATGAAGGCGCGCGCCATGCAGGTGTGTCCGCTCTCCCAACTGGCATCGATGCGGTACAACTCACGAAATTCGGCAATCGCCGCTTCGTACTGGGCCATGTCACAATAGGTGTTACCCAAATTATTGCGGATGGATGATTCCTCGGGCGCGAGCCGCTTGGCTTCGCGGTATTCGGCGATGGCATCGTCCAATCGTCCGAGGTCGTGCATGACGATCCCAAGATTGCTGTGCGCTTCCCAGAAAGCTGGCTTAAGAAGCAGTGCGTGCCGATACGCGACGGACGCTCCACGCAAGTCGGCCCGGTCACGCAGTACGATGCCCATGTCGTAGTAAACGTCGGCGTTCTCTGGTTCGCGGATCAGCGACTGCTCGTATGCGTGCAGCGCAGCGTCGTACTTGCCCGTTGCGTAAAGCCCCAGACCAAGGTAGCGGTAGGCCTCTGCGTTGCGGGGGTCCATGCTGAGCGCCGTACGCGCTTCGGCGATGGCGCTGTCGGCGTCGTCAGAACGATAGAAGAGATAGGCCAAGCGGTCGTGGGTCTCGGGAAAGCCCGGCAGGAGGCGGGCGGATTCGGTAAATTCATCAAGCGCCCTGTCCCATAGCTGCTGCTGGCGCAACACTTCGCCCACAGCAAAATGTAGGTCCGGGTTGTATGGATCAGTGCGGATCACACTTCCAAGCTGTCTTTCGGCCGCTTCGTATTTCTTCTGATGAGCAAGCTCTGCTGCTTTTTCCAGAGCGACGGGGAAGCAACGCAACTGCTTTTCGTTTTCCGGGGAGAGTGAGAATGAGATGCCCCGCTCCAGAACTAACCGGCTCAAGCGGCGATTCGAGATTCCGCCGACTAGCCACGCAGTCAGCTGAGTGCGATCGATGGTGCGCACACTGGAGACGTCTCCAAAACATGCGCTTACTGCCGCAAAGAGAAGAACAAAAGGGGCCAGAAATAAGCGCTTCACGATGACTCCTTCGGCGCAGCGGGAGACCTGCGCTCAGTCTCCCAAAAACATAGACTGCGGCGGTAATCCGAGGTAGGTCACGGAGGTAACTGACTGAACTTGTCCAGATCGCCCTAAAGAGCGGGTACGGGGTGAATAGGCTTCACGGCTGTTCGGGTTTTGGATTTGGGCGGTAGCGCCAGGGGCTGGATGGGGAGACCGCCACGGCGTTCCCGATGGTGGCCGCATCCAGGGCCTGCTGGATAACCGAATGGCCTGGCGCGAGTGAACACGCGGGGTCCGTGGCACTGGCGTCACCGGTAAGCAGGAAAGCCTGACAGCGGCAACCGCCAAAGTCTTCGCCCCGTCTTTCGCAGCTGCGACAGGGCTCAGGCATCCAGGACTCTCCGCGAAACTTCTGGAATGCGGTCGATTTACGCCAGATCCATTCCAGCGAGCGTTCGCGCGTGCCATCGAATACGATGCCAGGAATAACCCCGGCAGCATGGCAAGGAAGGGCTCTTCCGGCAGGATCAATCAACATTAAACGACTCCCCCAACCGCCCATGCAGGCTTTGGGATAGGTTGCGTAATAGTCGGCAGTGACGGAATCGATGCGAATCTTGCCCTTCAACCTTGCTTCGGCAGCGGAAACGATCGTACCTGCTCGTTCAAGCTGATCAGGAGTGGGCATCAAGGCAGCGCGATTCTCGAGCGCCCAGCCGTAGTACTGAGTGTTTGCGATCTCTATACGGTCGGGCTCAAGTCTTTCGAGAAAGGCGATCATCTCTTCCAGATGATCGAGATTCTGACGATGTACCACCAGGTTTGCGGTAAAAGCGATGCGATGCTCCCGAATCCAACCCGCCAACTCCGTTTTATACGCGTGGGACTTCGTACCGGCAATCGCAACGGCGCGCTCTGTGGTCGAATCCTGAAAGCTGAGCTGGATGTGATCCAAGCCCGCATCGATAAGCCCCTTCAGCCCATCGCGAGAGACTCCGAGACCCGATGTGATCAGATTTGTATAAAGACCCGACTGATGCGCCCCGGCAACCAGTTCGCTCAGGTCGGCGCGGGCCGCCGGTTCACCACCCGTCAAATGCAGATGCAGAACGCCCAGGCTGGCCGCTTCGCGAAAAACTCGCAACCATTCTTCGGTGGAAAGTTCGGATTTGGGCGCAGTGAGAACCAGCGGATTGGAGCAGTACACACAATGCAGCGGGCAGCGGTGAGTAATCTCGGCGATAAGGGCCAGCGGATTGGCGAGCATCAGTAGTCCACGATGCGCTTGTTGTGTAGTTGCTCGAGGAAACGCGCGGCGTCTTCTCGGATCTGCCCATCCTCAGTCATGGAATACAGACGATGAAGCTGCTCGACGAGTTCCCCGAAGGTTAGTTGACCATCACATAGTTCCAGAATCTGCCTTCCAGTGCCTTGCACGCGAATCGCGCCCTCGGGAAACAACACGACGCGCTCTGCTTCGGTCCCTCCCCAATGACAACCGAGGGCGAGTTTTGGCTTACTGACGTCGAGTGGTGCGGCCACGGCTACTCCTCCATCCGAAAGGCGCCCGGAGGCGGCAACCCCGGTTGCACGTATGCGAAATACAGCGCGTCCACCTGCGCCCAGAGAATGTCGCACTTGTCCCGCAGCGCCTGGATGACTTTCTCCTGATCTTCCCGAGTCTTGACGTGCTGCTCTACATAGTCCATGGTGACGGCAATGTCTTCAGGAGTCTGATGAAGCCGAGCTTCAAAGTAATCCAGGCTCGTCGAAAGCCAGGGATAGTGGTGACGGAGCTTTCCCATTCGCAACGCAATCAAATCACGAGAAAACAATTCTGTAAGGGATGATGCGACCGCCTCGAGAAACGGTCGTGTGCGAACCAGGTTGAGGTATTCGTTCACTGCATAGCGGGTTGCTGGCAGGATTTCGCGCCCGCTGGCAACACGTTCAGAATCCAGTCCGGTCCCCTCAGCCAGTTTTAGCCACCGACGGATTCCTCCTTCGCTAGTGGCGTCCCCGTCATGATCGACGAGTCGTTTGCGCCAGGCCCGCCGGAACTCCGAATCCTGGCTGCGCGAAAGAATGATGGCGTCCTTGATCGGGATCATGCTCTGGTAGTAGTAGCGGTTTAAGGACCCCGCCTGCAATTGGCCGCGGCTCAGCTTGCCCTCATGCATCCGCAGATGAAAGGGATGTTGGTGATGGTAGCGCTCTGCACCAACCTGGCGCAGGGCCGCGCGCAGCTCTTCGGGGGATAAGAGAGCGGGTTCTCGAGTCTCTATAGTGTGACCTGCCACCCGTCCTCCGCCAATTCCCATCCTGCGTCGCGCACTGCCCGGTATTCAGGACCAGCCTCGTTCAGCATGGGATTCGTATTGTTGACATGGAAATACAGTTTACGTCCGGCTCGAAGTCCGGCCAGCTGGCACAAACTGCCAGCTTCACCGCCGACAGGAATGTGTCCCATCTCGTGTGCCCGTTGAGCGGAGCCTTGCACCTGCTTCAATTCCTCTTCGCTCCAGAACGTCCCGTCGAACAGCAGCAAATCGACTCTCTCCAAACTCTCCCGCAGTTCTTCCGTGATGCCTCCCACCCCAGGGAAATAGCCTATGCTGCGACCTTCCTTTGAGGTCAGGACGAATCCCAAAGTTGCCTCCTCAGCAGTCAGTTTCTCAGGATGAAAGACGTACGACGGGTAGCGATCAGAGAGTGCAACGGGCTGGCATTGGATGCCGCCTTCCTGCCCGGAAGGCAGTGTTAAATGGAATTTTTCTCCCGGGCAACAGGATTGCCAGCAAACCTGCTGCGGAACGCGGTTCAACATGCGGAACATGGAGTTCTGGTCGCGCAGCACGGAAATGACCGAAGGGGTCGCATATACGTTGAAGGGCTGAAGCTCACGCAGATGCAAGAGTCCTGTAACGTGATCCAGTTCGCAGCATGTCAAAATCACACCGCAGATTGGAGTGCTGCGAGTTCCCTGCTGGGGATGCAGGTCGGGGTTCGCCTCAATCTGGGTGCGGAGATCTGGAGATGCTCCCAACAGAAACCAGGACACCCCATTGGCACTTATGGCGACTTGCGCTTGCGTACGAGGCTTACCCGCGAACTTTCCGGTTCGCACCAGGCTGCAATTGGCACAGGCGCAATTCCACTGAGGGAAGCCTCCTCCGGCTGCGGAGCCGAGGATCTTCACCTGCATGGACGAGGATTAATGCTTCGCGCTCGCGTAGGAATTGATTTCACAGCAAAGTGAGATCTCTTCAAAAACTGGGGCTGTCCAAACCATGCTGGTCACCTTCCTGGTCGATCTGAAATCTACCCTGCGCGGAGAACAAGGTGATAGAGATGATATCAAATGTTTTGGAGAGGCCGCAATTCGTTGAACGAGTGCCCCTGAAACAGCCCATTTTGTGACGCCCCTGAGAAGGTGCCATACAACGGACGTCTCAAGGGCATGATCAACGACTACTGAATTCCTGCCCGAACCGGGGGCCGAGGTAATCGAAAAGCCAAGATTATCAATGGTATAAGTGATGGTGGCTTGACCGTTAAATTGACGGATGCAGCCGTTCTCCGGTAACGTTGATAGCAGTAATCGGGCCTCAGGAGGTTCACTATGTTTGAAGGTCTTTTCCAACCCACGCATCTGCTTGTGATCTTTGCCATCGCGTTGCTGGTGTTTGGTCCAAAGAAATTGCCCGAGCTTGGTAAGGGCATCGGCGAAGGTATCCGTGCCTTGAAAGACAGCATGAAGGAACAGCCGGCTGAAGGCAGCAAGACACCGAATACTGACGTCAAGAGCTAACAGCGCGCATTCACTCAAGTGTTTCCCGTGTCCTTTGAACCGGGCACAGCTTCAAAATCGCGGTACTGCTTTCGATTTCACACCCGGCTGGTCTCGAGCTATGTTGCGGGGAGCTACGACGCACCTGAGCTGAGAGGCGTCGTTCTGCACAAACCGTTTCACAATTCCCAGAGTTTCCCGCTGTTTCTGTCTGGTTGACTCCGACATTACACTTTGACTCAGATCCCTATTCTTCTTCTGTTGGAGGAAGCCTTGTTCAGTTTTAGAGAGCTGTTGGCCGTGTCCCTCATCCTGTGGTTGCCCTCTTCTTTTTGCCGATCAGATCGTTCTCAAGAATGGTGACCGTCTGCCGGCACGATCGAGAAATCAGACGACAAATCCATGATGATCAAGACGGAATACGCGAGCGAAGTCACGGTGGATTGGCAAGCCGTGCAGGACTTCAAGTCGGACCAACCGCTCCATGTGGGTCTCAAGAATGGCGAAAGCGTGGTCGGTCCGGTCACGGCCAACTCAGGCAAGGTTGAGGTCTCGACCAAGACCGCCGGCAATGTCGACCGCAAAGGAGAGTGTCGTTCTGATGCGCAACGATGCCGAACAATTGGCCTGGGAAAAAGCTCAGCACACCGGATTCCGAGAAGGCTCGAACCGCGGCCTTACCCTGGGGTTCGCTCTCACCGGCGGGAATAGTGAAACAAAAAACCTCGCCCTCGCTTGGTACGGCGTGCGAGATGTATAAGTCACCAATCCGCCCGTGGGGAAGAAAAGGAACGACATCGTCTTACCGACGGGGCTGAACATTTCGTTTGTCCACTACCTAGAGCAGAGTTCAGAACCGGAGCGCTTTGATGGCAACACCCGCGATTCCACCTCCGATCAGCGGACTGATGACGGGGATCAGCGCATAGCCCCAATCTGATGGGCCCTTACCTGCAATGGGAAGTATCGCGTGCGCGATGCGCGGGCCGAGGTCTCGAGCA
>WNFQ01003755.1_pt1 | contig 16923 bp, 8 predicted proteins | sample 5400171 | NCBI WGS metagenome assembly WNFQ01 (sample SAMN13153356, study PRJNA577476) | soil metagenome | isolation source: 20 cm soil under Madrone tree | place: USA:California | collected 2016-06-14 | reverse complement strand
AAGGCAAGGCAACTTCCACTCGCGTTAGGCGATTTCTGGGGGAGCGGGGGCGATTTCGAATTGGAGTTGTTGTGTGCCGAGATAGGGGTGAGTGGCGGTAAGTTTTACGGTGCCGGGTTGTTCTTTGGCGCGAATCCAGATGGCGCCGGTGCCGCCGATCAAGGAGAAGGGATTGTCGCCGATGATTTCGGCGGGGCCATCGAGGGTGAACTTGATGGCGTCGTTGGCGAAGGGGCGGATGGCGCCGAATTCGTCGGTGACGCGGAGGACGACACGAGTGGCGTCGGCGCCGTCGGCGATGAGTTTCGTGTCGTCGGGAAGAAGAGTGAATTTCTGGTCAACGCCGCGGCCGGAGAGAGTTTTCGAGATGACCTGCTTGCCCTGGATGTAGCCTTCGATGCGCAAGTCTCCCCAGTCGCCAACGGCTCGGCCCAAATCAGCAACAAACGGGGCATAGCGAAGGTGAGCAAACTCCGCTTTGTTGGGATCGGCTTCCGCGACTAATTTTTCACCGATATAAAACTTCAGGTGGTCGCAGTTGGAGCAGACGACAGCTTTGGTGAAGCCGATGGATTCGTCGCCGCGGGCCCAGTGGAAGGCGGGCTCGAGGACGACTTCCTCGGCGGGATCGCACTGCGATTTGTAAAAACCGGCGGCGGGCTTGGGTTCGCGGAAAATGTCGGTGACACCGTGATAGCAGATGCGGTCACCGGTGCCGAAATCGCCGTGGGTGTTGTAGTCAAAAGCGCACCAGCCGATGCCTCCGGCGTATTGCGGATTAGAGGCGAGCTGATCGTGAATGCGCGCGTGGCGCATGGCATGTTCGGTGAGGCGCTCGACTTGATCGATGGTCTTAGTGGGATAAGTGTGGCCGACAAATTCGGTATTGAGATAGCGTGGGTGATTGGGCGGCTTCAAGGGGAAACCGAAATCGTTCATGGTGAAAACGTCTTCAAGGAACTCGGATTCCTGGAAGTAGCGGATACCGCCGGTGGGGCGCGTGGGGTCGAGGCGATGAGCGAGGGTGTTGGTGCGGACGTAGAAATCGTGGTCGTCGCGCGATTCGTTGATGCGCACGCCCCAGAGGACGATGCTGGGATGGTTCCAGTCGCGGCGGATCATGCGGCCGACATTGTCGATGGAGATGAGCTTCCAGGGCTCGTCGCCGATGTGCTGCCAGCCGGGAATTTCTTCGAGGACGAGGAGGCCCATTTCGTCGCAGGCGTCCAGGAAATGGCGCGACTGCGGATAGTGCGAGGTGCGCACGATGTTGCAATGGAGTTTGTGGCGGAGGATGCGCGCGTCGCTGCGCTGGGCGCGGCCGGGCATGGCTTGGCCAACGAACGGGAACGTTTGATGACGGTCGAGGCCACGGAGCTTGATGACTTTGCCGTTTAGCTCGAAGCCGTGATCGGTGAATTGAGCATCGCGGAAGCCGACGGTGCGCTTGTCCTGATCCACGACCTGCGCTCCGCGTTTGAGGCTTACATGCACGGTATAAAGATTCGGATGCGACAGATCCCAGAGTTTGATGGCATCGCGAGTTTCCATGCGCAAGGAGTGGACTACGGGTTCGGTGGATGCTTCCGCTGACTGAACGTTTGTTGCACCTACCGACAGGACATGCTCACCGTCGCGCAGCGCGACTTCCAGACTGAGCGGCCCATGCGATGGTTCCAAATGCTGCAGAAAGCAATCCACGTCGAGGGATGGATGAGCGCTGAGGACATCTTTGGGCCTGGCAAAGATATTCTCAATAAAGGTGCCGGGAACGATGCGCAGAGAAACTTCGCGATAGATGCCACCGAAAGTGAGGTAGTCGATCTGGTGGCCGAAGGGTGGGATGTCCGGACGCTCGGTGGAGTCGACATCCACGGCGAGCACGTTTTCGCCATTGAAATTGATGTGCGGGGTGAGATCGAAAGAGAAAGGTGTGTAGCCACCTTTGTATTCGCCGAGGCGCGCGCCATTAATCCAGACAGTGGAGGCGGTCATGACGCCTTCGAAGTCGACAAAAACGTGGCGGCCGGCGGCTTCAGGTGGGAGCTTGAAACGGCGGCGATAGATGGAGACGAACTCGTACGTCTTATCGTCGAAGCTGTGCCAGGGGAGGCGGACGTTGGTGTGAGGAATGACAACGCGTTCGAAGGAGGAGTCGTCGAACTCGCGGGCGTGCGCGCCTTCGACAATGGATTTGTTGAAACGCCAATTGCGATTGATCGGAAGGATCATGCGACCGTCGGCCTTGGAGTCGGCGGGGAGCGTCGAATTGCCCGCTAGCGCGGCGCGTGCAATCGTGGCACCGGCGATTACCGTGCTTGTGGTTTTCAAGAAGTCGCGTCTGTGCATGATGGTCCCTTTCGATCAAATAATTTGTTTATGCCGCTAACTTGCCCAGTTCAACAATTGTTCCAGACTGGTGGCGGCGTTGGATTCGGTGCCGCGCGGTATAGCAGGTCCGATGGCGAGTGCTTCGTTGTGACCCTCGAACCAGGCCAGGAAGGAAGATTGTTCGGCTCCTGGAAGGCGCTGCAGGTTCAGCCAGTTGTAATAGGCACCCATGTCGGCATCGACCAGGGAGCCGAGAGGATCGAGTTCGGAAACTTCGTGGCTTGCGGAGAGCATTTCGTTCATGGGTTTCTGGCGCTGGCGCGGGGCGAAGCGGACCAGAAGAGTGAGCGGCTGGGCGCGACGGAGGGCTTCGCGAGCCGTCCACTGCGCGAACGTGGTGCTGAAAATTTGCGTGCCGGAGCCTTCAGTGAGCATCTTGACCTGGAAGCGATCGAGGACCGCGTCGCTGGAATTTGCCAAGCCGAGATCGCCGGGGCGCAATTGCGCCATAACGGTGCGCAAGTTCTCCGGACCCATGCCGGGGCGGTCGATCTCGGCCCGAATTCTGCCGGAGAGAGCGGCACGTACGGGTTCCAATGCGTGATAGGAGACGGACGTGAGAGCGGGGTCGTGGACGGCGGCTTGGCCGCCATCAATGTACCAGTGAGCGTAGGGGACAGGATGGACCTTGGCGCGGGCAGCGGCGATATTCAGAAGCAATTGCACGCCGTTTTCAGGCTTAACGGCGCGGAAATAGGCGCCGTGACGGCGCAGCTTGCGGAAGAGGGGCGCGTCATTCACGGTAACGCCCTGGCCGATGACGGTGATTCCGAGACGAGGTATCGGTGGCTTTTCCGGCGGGACGGCGGCGCGCAAACGTTCGGCGTAGGCCAGCGCAGCGGTGCGGAAGGCGTCCAGTTGGTGGGTGGTCCAGAGGTAGGACGAGAGTTGTTCCACAAACTGAGCGGGGGCGTTGATCCAGTCGGAACGTTCGAGCTGCGAAGAGATGCGGATTTGTGCGAATCCTTGCAACCAGTCTTTCAATTGATCGGAGGAGAGAGAATCCAGATTTACGAGTTCTTTTTCCAATGAGCGGCGTTCGGCGGGGAACTTGAAGTCGTATTCGATGGCTTCGCGCAAGAGGCTGGGCAAAAAGCTGAGGGGTAGACGCCGCAGAACTGCAACGTGAGCGGCGACCAGTTTCCGCGCTTCCGGCGGGTAGCCATTGAACTGCTCCGGTTTGAGATCGGATGGGAGCATGGGATTTACAAAAGTTCCGGGATAGGCTTGCCTTGGGAGAGCGAAGCGGAAAAACCGAGGATGGAGCCGAGAGTTGGAACGAGATCGGTCGATTCCATCGGACGGTCGAAAACCACGCCTTCGCGAACGCCGGCGCCCAAGGCCATCATCCAGGTGGTGCGAGAGAGCGCATCGCCGGTGCGATGGTGCTGGAAGCCATTGCCGCCGGAATCGTCGTCAGAGTCTCGCCCAAAGTCGGGCAGGATGAAAAGAGTGGTTTTGCCGGCGTATTCGGGTTCGCTCTGGATGGTTTTCCAGATGTCGGCGCAGAGGCGATCAGTGCGGCGGATGCCATCGATGTAAAGAGAAAAGGCTCCGGCGTGAGCGATGTCGATATCGTGCATGGTGATCCAAAGAAGGCTAGGCGCCACCTGGCGCATCAACTGGCGGACGATGTAGACGGAGAGTTCATCGGGGCTGGATAGGGTGAGGGCGTGGGCCTTGAAGTCGTCGACCGAGAGCTTCAGCAGGTTTCCCAATTGCTGGAGCTCAAATTCGCCGCCGCTGAGTTCGGGGGTGTAGAAAGGCGTCTCGTAGCTATCGCGAAGCAAATGATCGTAGTCGGTGCCGCCGCCGGAAGTTGCGGCGGTCAAGAGATGCTTTGGGAGGATGACCTTTGCGCCCAAGCCTGGGCCGTAGGAGTGGTGGCTGCTTTCTCCAATGCGATTGAAGCCGTTGCTAGGGGCGACGACCCAAGCATCGGAGGCGGGGCGCTTCAAATCCTTCCGGAAATATTCGAAGACGGTCGGGTGTTCGGGGGGAAGAGAAGCGAAGTTATTGATGGTTTCGTAGACGCCGGTGGCCAGGCTGGCGGTGGCTACGTAGTGGCCGAGGATTCCGCGATTCACCACCTGAGTGAAAAAGGCAGATTGCGGAATGAGTTCGCGCATGAGGTGGGGAATGTTTTCCTGACCCTCGGGCGCGAAAGTTTCCTGATCGCGCGCGCCGCCGCCGAAGGTGATCACTACTACTTTTCTTTTGCTGATGGGGACGCCTGTGCGAGCAAGAAGGCTGGAAGGCAGCAGAGAACTGCCCAGCGCGACTCCGGCCGCACTGCGAATGAACTCGCGACGATTCCAGGCTAGTTGGTGAGCCAATTCATAAGGAGTGGCTTCACGATTGGAGGCCAAGCGCGCCCAGTCCTTTGCGTCTTGTGGCGAAGAGTGGGAACTCATCTGAAAATTGAACGCTTTCCGTAAAAGCTACGACGCGGCAGGCATAGTGTCAAGAACTCCGCCCGTCGCGCCAAATCTTACCTCTCCGATGTCTCAGCCGCATGAGTCGAACTCGTTCACGGTTTTGGGGAAAGGGTATCCTTCGACGAATAAACAAATTGCCGAATCTCCGCGCGCTGCTTGTCGAGATCGGCCAGGTGCCGCTCGTTGATTTTCTGGTAGACCTGAAACAGCTCCTGGGCGCGTTCTTTTTCACCGGTGCGAACATAAGCCTGGCCAAGCCGGTAGTAAGCATCGGCAAGGTCGGGATTGAGTTCCAGCGCGAGCTTGTACTCCGGAATTCCTTCCGCATATTTATTCTGGTCAGAGTGCAAATTGCCCAATTGCAGGTGCGCCTCCGCTAGCTTGGGATCAAGCGCCAGTGATTTGGTCAGCAGCGATTCGATTTGGTGGAGATCCAGACCGGGATCCTGGGCCCGCTTGCCCTTCCATAAACTCATCGCGTAGTAGTAGAGGGCCCGCGCGTTGTTTGGCTGGAGTTCCGCGAAACGGCGGAAGCGCTGGGTGACCTCGTCGGCCTGGCTGGGGGAACTATCGTAGGCCTTGGAGAGGAAAAAATAGCAGTTGGGTTCCGTCGGGTTGATATCAGCCGCTCGCAGAAGGGATTTGACGGCGTCGTCATAGTTGCCGTGTGCATAGAGAGCCATCCCCAGTCCCACGACCAGCCGCTGTGAAGCAGGATAGCGCGCAGAAGCCTGCTGGAAGACTTCTATGGCTGGGCCGAGGGTGCGGTGGAGAAGGAGCTCGCTTGCCCAATCAAACAGGTTGCTTTCGCTGGGATCCATATGCGCGGCGGTCTCGTATTCATTAGCCGCCTCGACGAACTTCTCGTCCTTTTCATCCACTTCAGCCAGCAAGTTGTGCAATTCCGCGGTGTTTTTCTGCTTCAAGAGAGCCTGAATCAGTTGCTGAGCCTCTGAGAGCCGGTGGGTTTGCAGGTAGGCAAGCGATAAGTCGTAGCCGTTATCGTAGGACGAAGGCTCAATCTGCTGGGCCTTTTCCAGAAAAAGGGTAGCCTCCGCGACTTTGCCTGATCGTACATAGGATTCAGCCAGATTGTGGTTGGTCTCAAAGTTGCGCGGATCGAGGTCGACGGCTTTCTTGAACTGCTCCGTGGCGAGGTCCATCTTTCCCAAGCGCGCGAAATTGGCGGCCAGGTTCGTTCTGGCGGGCGCTGAATCCGGCTTCAGCTTCACAGCCTTCTGGAGATGTTGCGTGGCTCTAGCGTCCTGCGATTGCGCGGCGTAGACCAATCCCAGGAGTTCATGGACTTCAAAGCTTTCGGGAGCTTCGCGCACCAGGTTCTCCAGTTTTGCGGCGGCTTCGGCGTACTGTCCCGAGTCATATTGAGCGGCGGCAGCCTGGAAGTCGCGGTCCAGATCCTGCTTCTGCTGGGCAGTCGCTCCAGTTACTACAATAACCGCCAGCGGCGCCAGAAAAACAATCCACATAAACTGGCTTCTCATGTTCACAGTCTTTGTAGGTTACCACCGCGCCGAGATGCCAAGGTGCAGGGAATTCAGTTAAGCCCGAGTAAAAACAAAGAAGGCGCCCCGAGTTGACCGGGACGCCCTTCCCTGTGGGGTGCCACTTGGGGCCTAGTAGTAAAGCTTTAAGGCGAACTGGATCTGTCGCGAGTCATAGGGAGCGTCGCGGGTAGAGCCGATTTCGCCGAAATTGGAATTGCCGAAATCAGTGGAGCCAGAGATGGCGACAACACCGTTGCCGCCGAAGCCGGGAGCGTTAAAGTTAGGGTGGTTGGTGACGTTGAAGATCTCCGTCCGGAACTGCAGGCGGATGCGCTCGTTAAATGGGATGTCCTTGAATATGGAGAAGTCCAGGCGATGAAAGCCCGGTCCGGGAACCTGTGCTGGCCCACCGCCCAGTGCAGAAATCCCACAATTGACAAGCGGGGCTCCAATCGATGCCTGTGTACACTTCGGTGGTTGAGTGAAAGCGCCGGGGTTTCCAAACCAGCTAAGCTTTCCCTTTGCGTCTGTGTGCAGGCCCAGATCCAAGGGTTGACCAGGCACAAGGAGATCATAGCAGCCAGTCGCGGTTGTGGTGCCGTTGGGGCAACCAAGGGTGATTGGCTGGCCTCCTTGAAGAGTGGTGATCCATTGAACGCTCCAACCGCCGACAAGCTTGTCCGCAGCGCCCGTAGCGCTAGACATGAATTTCTTGCCTTTGCCGAACGGGAGTTGATAGCCACCGCTCAAGTGGAAGACGTTGCGGATATCGAAAGAAGCCAGGCTGCGATCGTGCTGAATCCCGACACCCGGAACGTCGGGAGCCCGATAGCCTCTGAGGCTTCCGCCGTTCAGCAAATCGCCGGCGTCCGATAGTGTCTTCGACCATGTGTAGGTAGCCAGGAAGTTCAAGCCGCCAGTGAATTGCTTTTCGACTTTTGCTTGCAGGCCATGGTAAGCGCTGCTGCCTTCGGTGGCCGCGTAGCTTGCCCCTCGGCTAAAATCCTTAAATGGCAGGAATTGTGAAGTCGTTTCGCCGGCTGGCAAGCTGGCAGGCAAGATTTGGCTGACGTTGTTGGAACTCGGAAACGACTCCAAATGTCGCGCCAGCGACGTCACGTAAGCTGCTTGAACGGACATCGAGTGAGCCAGCTGATACTGCAGGGTGAGATTACCGCTCATAGAGTAAGGGGTCTGATAGTTGAATTGGATTCCACGTAACGACAACCCGGATGCTAGGACCTGAAGTGGACTGAGTGGGTTGCATGAAAAGCCGGACTCAAAGGTCGGAGTGCCACCCGTGGCGGCAGTAGCGGGACAGCCCACATAGTTGGTGGGAATTTGAGAGGGAATCGTGGCCGTTCCACTACTGCTGTCTCCATAAGAGAAATTGAACTGGAAGGGATAGTTCTCGCCGATGTTGGGCGAAAACCCGCGGTTTTCAAAGCCGTTGTAAAAGATGCCGAATCCGCCGCGCGCCACAAACTTGGGATTGACCTGGTAGGCGAAGCCCACCCTAGGGGCAAAATTGGCCTTCTGAGAATTGCCAAGACCGCCGCCGTAAGCATCGCTAGCGAGGCACTTGATGCCGTCTTGAGCGAGCAAAGTAGTGAAGCTTACGGAGACGAAAGTGTTATTGCAGGAATTCTTGCCCCCGGGCATTAAGTAGGTCGGACCGTTGAGCGGACCGCCCGAGGGAATGAAATTAGCCTGATTTCCATGGTGCTCGTAGACCAGCCCAAAGAAATCCCAGCGCAGGCCGACGTTAACGGTCAACTTGCGAGTAAGCTTGATGTCATCATTGCCATAGACACCGTAGTAGTTCTTGCCGTTATCGGTGAGGGAGATGTTCGATAGATAGATCTGGTTTGGACCTCCGAGGAAGGGAACCGTGCCACCATTGGCAGCGTTAGCCGGGGTCAGCAGGAAATTCGCGATACCTGTGTTGCTATGTGCGTTGTTCGGAATGTCTGTGTAGTTGCCGTTGTAATCGAATTCTCCACGCGACCACGGAGGCTGCAGCGTCGAAAACTTGACGTGCTGATATTCGATTCCCATTTTAAAAGTATGCTTGCCGTAGATCTTGGTGACGTCGTCGGTGAATTGGATCGTCGAGGTAACTTCGTTCGAAGGCAGGAAGGCGTTGCTGCCCAGTGTCTGCAAACCGTTGATTCCGAAAGCCGGAAGTCCGCCATTGAGAGCCTGCTGCGGGACGCCCAGAATGCCATACGTACCTGGGATATTCGTTAAGTTACTAGCCTCCGGCGAAAAGCGCGATGTGTGAAGGTAATTCAGGCCGGCGCGGGCAACGTTTATCAACGTGGGCGAAAACGTGTGCGTAAAGCCGAGCGCACTCTGCTGCGCATTTGCAGTCTGCGTGCCCTGCTGGAAACCACCGCCGTCGGCGATACCGCCGAAAATGCCAGGAATGAGCTGGGGGTCGTCCACAAAACTGAACCGGAAAAAGAGACTGTTCTTTTGGTCAAAGTTGATGTCCATCCGTGAGTCAAACGCGTTGCGATGTTCGTCGAGCTTCGGTGAATTTGCGAAATTACTGGAAATCCCGGCGCTTGTCGGCAGGGGATACAGCTTCAAAAGGGCGATAGCGTTCGGATCTAACCGTCCGGCGGGAATCTGGTTCAGGCCGCAAGCCGAGGTAAAGGCTAGGGTGCCCGCGCCGCAGGAGATTCTGAATGGGTCGCGAACGAAGCCGCTGGACACCGCGGTCAATCCGGATACGGTGTCAACCGCACCCGCCGTGACCGGCCGCGTGGTTGTAGGATCGAAGACTGTCCCAGTCGGGACTGTCCGACCGAGTGCGTCTTTTTGCGTTCCGCTCTGAAAACTAATGCGGTCGGATAAGTCTGTGAAGCCTGAGTTTCGCTCGGCAACCGTGGGAACACTGCCCGTGAGAATCGTTCCTTGGATTCTCCTGAATCCCTCGTAGTCGCCGAAGAAAAAGACTTTGTTTCGGCCGTCAAACAGGTGCGGGATTACGACGGGCCCGCCTGCGGAAACACCAAACTGGTTCTGGCGCAATTCACCTTTGGGTCTTCCACCGGCATTTTCAAAAAAATCCGCGGCGTCGAGCTTGTCATTGCGGAAAAACTCCCACGCGGCGCCGTGGAGTTCGTTGGTGCCGGATTTGATCGTGGCGTTCAGAACGGCGGCGCCGGAACGGCCATATTCGGCGCTAAAACCTGTCGTTTGCACTTTGAATTCTTCAATGGCATCGACTGGGGGAAGCACCACAAAGTTGGTGCCGTTGAGGAAATCCACAGTGTCAGAATTGTTGTCAATGCCGTCGAGCAAATAGTTGTTCTGGGCGGGTCGATTGCCATTGGCGGCGAAGGCGCCGCTAGCGGCATTGCCGCGCGTGTCGGCCTGGGGAGTATTTACACCTGCGGCAAGCTGTGCCAGAAACGTAAAATTCCGCCCGTTGAGCGGAAGATTGTTGACGCTATGCGAGTCCACGACTTGGCCGACAGATCCATTCTGGGTCTCAAGAACCGGGGCAGCTGACGTTACTTCTACCGTTTCGGTTACCGCACCGGGCTTGAGAGCGAAATTGATCACCACCTCCGCACCCACGTTAACCGGGATGTTGATTTGCGTCGTGGTCTGGAACCCTTGGAAGGATGCCGTGACCTTGTAACTTCCAATCTTGAGAGGGGTGAACTTATAACTGCCATCCGGGCCGGTGGTGGTGGAAAGCGCCGCACTCGTACCTTCGTTTGTTAAGGTGACTCTGGCGCCATTGACGGGCGCCCCAGAGGCGTCCGTGACAGTCCCCAGAATGGAGCCGGTATCAACTTGAGCGCAGAGAGGCTGCGCGCTCAAGAACATAAATATGGCCACGGCCATTATCGCCAAGGAAGCTCGCAGGAACCCAACTGAAATGGACTTCCGATTCATATCCGTTCCTCCTCAGTCTCTGTGCACCAGTACTCGCCAACTCGCGCAAGCGCTTTCATTTCAACCAGCCCCTCGGACACTGCAAGAACAAAAGACTGACTCCTCAACCATCCGCCAACAGCCTCTGCGGCAGCTGCCCGACGGAACGCCAACTCGAACTCGCGAAGCAAGAAACATGCTGCTCCACGGCACCAACGCATGTAGTCGTGAAACCCCAGAGCCTCGGAAAGGATGAAAATAGATATCCAGATCGGGCCCCCAAACGAATTAAACGCTTAACCTAGTGGGCCACCTATTACACCCGTCCATTGCATCTTGTCAAGCAATTTTTTTCATCTATACTTCGCCTGTCGCCGGCATACTCTCGGGGCTCAGAATTTTTCCGGGATACGGCGGCCGGCTGCGTGATCGAAATATGGGTCTAACGATTCGTGATGTGGCAGAGGCTGCAGGCGTTTCCACCGCCACGGTCTCCAACGTGTTGAACAAGACGGGCAAGGTGGGACGGCGAACGCACCTGCTGGTGCTCTCGACCGTCAAGCGCCTGGGCTACTTCCCGAACGTTCATGCCCGTCACCTCGCTTCCCGAGACAGCCGGACGCTGGGAATCATCGTCTCGGACATCGAAAACCCTTTCTTTCCCGAAGTAATCAAGAGTTTCGAAATCCGGGCGCGCCAGCTTGGCTATGACGCCATTCTGGGCTATGACGCCATTCTGAGCGATACCAATTATGATCCCCGTAGAACTCGCGAAGCCGCCGAAAGAATGATGGAACACAATGTTCGGGGAGTGGCGGTGATGACCTCAGAAATCAGCTTGAAGCTGATCCACGAACTGGCGCGCAGAAGGATTGCCGTGACTTTCCTGGACCTCGCTCCAGTTCGGGGATACATGAGCAACCTGAGAATTGACTATTTTTCTGGCGTCGAGCAGATCGTCAAATACCTCTATGAAAACGGGCACCGGAGAATTGGCTTTATCGCTGGGCGGCCGAGGCTCAAGTCCAACAATGTCCGCCTGGAGGCCTACGAAAAATGCATGCGGGATTTGGGACTCGAACCGGGACCGATTTTGCGCGGCGACTTGCGCTTTGAAGGGGGCTTGGCGGCCGGTTTGGCGATTGCAAAGCTGGCGCCGAGGCCTACTGCGGTGGTGGCCGTCAACGATCTGACCGCCGTGGGCGTCATCAAGGGCTTATTGAAGGCCGGTTGCCGTGTGCCGCAGGACATTTCCGTTACGGGATTCGACAATACACGATTGGCCGAATACAGCAATCCTTCGATCACGACCGTGGACGTGCACCGCGATATGCTCGGAAGGATGGCGGCCGACGCGCTTCATGAACTTTCGCGCTCGGCCGATCCTCGCGGCCGCGAATACCAAATTCCTGCCGAGTTGATTTTGGGTGATTCTTCAGGACCCGCTCCCGCAGAATAGGCATTCCTTGATAGAGTGAATTCGGGCAAATAGTGCGTCACAAAAACGATAAAAATATTTTGTCGCGTCGCTCCTTCTTGAGGAGGATGCAATGGTCGCCGCTGCTTTTTCTTCCAGCTCCTATGCAACTGTTTCCATTTTCGTTGGGAGCCTCAGAAGACTCCGCACAGAGAATCTCTGCGTATCCCTTCGCTGAGTTTCGTTTCGCGTCACATTATTCGTCGAAATCCCCTCTTGATGATGTGCTTAGCCGAGTCGTTCCCGGCACGGATGAGTTTGTTACTGAAAAATATGCATTTGAAATAATGCGGCTACTAGTCGAATGGAGCCAGGTTCTAAAGGCAGAGCCACCGGCACTTGCCATTGCTGCGAAATTTCTGGACGCGTCGATCGAAGGAGTTTCACTGGTTCCAACTCAGGAAAAGAATGTGCGTTCGGCGAATGGCATTGAGGTCCTGCGAAGGCGGTTTTCCGGCAAGGTCATCGCGGGCCGCGAGCGACTTCTTCAAGAGATCAAAGGGTATCTGGCGCCAATGTCACGGGTGGAGACGGCAGAATTCGAAATCGTCGGGATCAAGGAAACCGCCAGTTTATCGAAGAGACTTCACGTCGACATTCGGTATGACTTTGTCGGTACGCGGACGGATCAAGTGCGCGAAGAGCGCATTGGGCTTTGGCGAACGCAATGGAAGCAGGATGAATCTGGCGCGTGGCGAGCGTTTCGCTGGGAGGCCATGGAAGAAACTTTGAGCCGGGCGCGCGGACCCGTTTTCATTGACATCACTTCGCAAGCTCTTGGTCAGACGGAATCGTACAAGAATCAGTTGGCTCACGGAGTGGATTATTGGCGCACGGTTCTAGATGGGGCGTGTGGCATCGATGTCTATGGGAACAATGGTTTGGCGGCGGGCGATTTCGACGGCGACGGGCGAGACGACCTATACATCTGCCAGCCTGCGGGGCTCCCCAACCGGCTGTATCGCAATCGCGGCGACGGCACGTTTGAAGACGTGACGGAAAAGTCGGGAGTGGGCGTGCTGGATTCGACAGCTTGCGCGCTGTTCGCGGATTTCGAGAATAAGGGGCTGCAGGATCTTCTGGTGGTTTGCGGCAGCGGCCCGTTGCTCTTCGTGAACCAGGGCAATGGAAAGTTTTCACTCAAACGCGACGCTTTCCAGTTCGCGCAGCCTCCTCAGGGAACATTCACCCACGCTGGCATCACCGATTATGATGGCGATGGACGGCTAGATATTTATTTTTGCCTTTACACGTACTATTTGGGACTCGACCAGTATCACTACCCCACTCCATATTTCGACGCGCGAAATGGCCCGCCCAACTTTCTGCTTCACAATGATGGAAATGCGAACTTCGTGGATCGGACCGAGGCGGCGGGCTTGAACGTGGACAACGACCGCTTCAGCTTTGCGTGCGCTTGGGGCGACTTTAACGATGATGGTTCTCAGGATCTTTATGTGGCCAACGATTTCGGGCGAAATAATCTTTACCGCAATAATGGCGACGGAAAGTTCACATGTGTCTCCACAGAAGCAGGCGTCGAAGACGTTGGCGCTGGCATGAGCGCTTCGTGGTTCGATTTCGACAACGACGGGAAGATGGACGTCTATTCGGCTGCCATGTGGTCTGGCGCTGGAATTCGTGTCTCAGGGCAAGAGCGTTTTCACGAAAAAGAGGCCGAGAATATCCGGGCACTCTATCGGCAGCATGCGCGGGGAAACGCGCTGTATCGAAATCTGGGGAATGGAAAATTTCAAAATGTGAGTAGCCCAGCGGGCGTCGATATGGGGCGCTGGGCGTGGTGCTCGGACGCCTGGGATTTCGACCACGACGGCTACTCGGACCTCTACATTGCGAACGGGTACATCACCGGAGCGGGGAGTTCAGAACGCGACAAGCCCGACCTCGCCAGCTTCTTCTGGCGGCAACTGGTGGCGAAATCGCCGCTGAACCAAACTCCCTCATTGCAATACGAGCAGGGATGGAACGCCATCAATGAATTAATCCGCTCGGGGAGTTCCTGGAGCGGCAGCGAGAGAAACGTTCTTTACGCGAACAATCACGACGGCACGTTTTCGGATGTCTCGGGCGTGGTGGGGCTGGATTGTATTGAGGACGGCCGTTCGTTTGTGCTCGCGGACCTAGACCAGGATGGACGATTGGAAGTCATCCTAAAAAATCGCAACGCGCCGCAGCTCCGAATTCTGCGCAACGTGATGAAGAACATCGGCCATTCGATCGCATTTCGTTTGCGAGGGCAAAAAAGCAATCGTGATGCAATCGGGGCTGCCGTGACCGTCGAGGCCGAAGGTCATCGTCAGACGAAATATCTGCAAGCCGGGTCCGGGTTTCTAGCGCAGCACAGCAAAGAGCTCTTCTTCGGCGTCGGGAAAGCCGAAGCTGTGCGCGCCTCAATCCGCTGGCCCGGCGGCATGACTCAGGCCTTCGAGAGTGTGCCCGTGAATCATCGCATCGAAATTCAGGAAGGCTCGGCCGATTTTCTGGCCAAGTCCTTTCCGGCTTCACCCCCGGCTTATACGCGGGCTGGCGAGACTCAGCCGCCAGAGCTTTTGCCCTCGTCTGTGGAAACTTGGCTCATTGAGCCTTTGAGCGCCCCGGAGTTTTCTCTGCCCGACATCGACGGCAAGATGCGGGATCTACGGTCATTCCGAGGCACTGTGCTTCTTTTCCACTTTTGGGCAACAACTTCGCCAGCCTGCGCCGACCAACTCCGCCTTCTTCAAAAGCATTATTCAACGCTCGCCGCAAGCGGGCTGTCGATCCTCGGCATCAACGTTGACGATCCCGGCGACGCGGAAACGGCGCGAGCGTTCGCCGAGAAAGAATCTCTCCGTTTTCCCAATGTGCTCGCCTCGCAGGACGTCGCTGGCGTCTACAACATTATCTACCGTTATCTGTTCGACCGTCGTAGAGACCTGCCTCTTCCAGCGTCATTCCTTCTCAGCAAAGACGGCATGATCGTCAAGATTTATCAGGGGGCTGTGCATCCGAATCAGCTGCGGGAAGATCTGCAATCCCTCCGCGTTACTGACGCCGATCAGATTCGGCGAGCGCTTCCCTTTAGTGGAACTCTTTACCAGGACGTGTTCCATCGCAATGACTTCACGTATGGCGTAGCGATGTTTCAGCGCGGCTATCTGGAGCAGGCGGCGGCCTCCTTCAAGCAGGTGATTGCGGCGAAGCCCCAGGATCCGGAGGCCTACTACAATCTGGGAACGTTATATTTACGCAAGAATTCTTTGCACGAGGCGCGGCAATACCTCGAGCAGACGGTGAAGCTGCGTTCAAATTATCCGGAAGCCTGGAACAATCTTGGAATGGTCGCCGCGCAGGAAGGCCAGACGGACGAAGCCATTAGCAACTTCAAACAGTCTTTGCTCTTGCGGCCGACGTATGCCATCGCACTCGCGAATCTCGGGAATGTTTATCGGCGCCAGGGAAACTTTGACGAAGCGGGAAGGCTCCTGCGCCGGGCACTTGCGATTACGCCAGACGATCCGGAGGTCAACTACAGTCTGGGGATGCTCTTCGCTCGACAGGAGAAGCTCGAAGAGGCCGAGCAATATTTGCGAACGGCGGTGAGCTTGCGCCCGGACTATCCCGATGCCCTTAACAATCTCGGCGTGCTCTTTGTGCGCGAGCGGCGAAACTCCGACGCCGAAGAGCGATTCAAGGCCTGCATTCGCGTTGCACCTGACTTCGACCAGCCCTATCTCAACCTGGCTCGCCTATACGTGCTCTTGGAAGAAAAACAAAAAGCCAGGGAAGTGTTGATGGCATTGCTGCAAAAACAACCGCAGCACAAAGTGGCTCAGCAAGAACTGGAAATGCTAAAGTGAACTCACGGCTCCTGTAACCGGAGTTCGCACGGAGGAATTCTGGAGGATGAATTTCGAGGCTCCATTTCTGCATCCAACCAGAATCACGGGCACCAGGCCGAAGTCCAGAGGAGCCCTCGCACTAGTCTTAATTCTTCTGTTTTCACTCGAAGCCCCGGCCCAACAAACTAGTGTAAATAAGACTAGTGGTCCGTCAACTTCGAAGACCCAGCCGCAATTCCAAGAAGTGGAGAAACTTCTTAGCCAGGGATTGATCGAACAAGCCAAAGCGAAAATTCAGGATGTGCTTGAGCGAGATCCCTCCAGCGTAGAAGGCTACAATTTATTGGGAATTATCTATAGCGATCAAAAAGACTTCACAAATTCCCTGGAAGCATTCCAGCATGCCCTCAAGCTCGACCCCAGCTCCACAAGAACCCGGAACAACCTCGGAAATGTCTATATCGCTCAGGGAAAACCTGACCTGGCGGAAAAAGAGTTCCGGACTGTTGTGCGCGTGGACCCCGCAAATCGCGACGCAAACTACAACCTTGGACTTGTTTTGTTGGCGAAGGGCCATCCTGCGGAAGCTATTGGCCACTTTCAGCGTGTACGCCCGGCGAATGTTGAAACACGGTTCAACCTAATCCGCGCGTTCCTGCAAGCCCACAGGATTTCCGAAGGGCGACGTCCAGTTGCATTTCACACTGGGTGTTTTGCTGGCCTCTGAGAAGCAATACCGGCCAGCACAACTCGAACTGGAGAAGGCCAATGCTTTACGTCCGGAAACGTTCGAGATTCTCTTCAACCTCGGGCAAGCTTATCTTCGCGGCGTAGATTATCCGAAAGCCGAGCAGGCGCTGAATCGAGCCCTGAGGCTGAAGCCTGATTCGCCCGAGACACTCTATTTGTTGGGTCAAGTCTGCGCGGATCAGACGCGCGCTGTAGATGCCTTGGATTTGCTGGTGCGCGCCCACAAACTGGCGCCCGAGAATACCGACATCATTTTTCTCCTGGGGCGCGTCAGCATGATGCAGAATTATTTTGAAGATGCGATTCCGCTCCTCGAATCAGGTTTGAAAATCGCGCCGAAACGGGCCGATTTACACGCCGCTTTGGGCGAGAGCTATTTCATGTCCGGCAAGGTGGAAAAGGCCATCGAAGAGTTCAAAAACCTGATCCAACTGGATCCCTCGCCACGCTCTTACACGTTTATGGGCCTCTCGTACCGCCATCTCGGGCGGTTCGAAGAAGCCGGGAAATACTTTCAGGAAGGTCTCAAGCTCGATCCACGCAACGCTTCCTGCCTGTTTAACATGGGCTATATCGAGGAGCATCAGGGAAATCACGCCAAAGCCGAAGAGTTGTTGCAGCAGGCG
>WNFQ01002537.1_pt1 | contig 16927 bp, 16 predicted proteins | sample 5400171 | NCBI WGS metagenome assembly WNFQ01 (sample SAMN13153356, study PRJNA577476) | soil metagenome | isolation source: 20 cm soil under Madrone tree | place: USA:California | collected 2016-06-14 | reverse complement strand
CGGCCAGGGCCGCCATATGACGCTGATGCGAATGTACCCCGCCCGGCGAGAGCAGGCCCATCAGATGGCAGCGGCCGCCGCTGCCCTTCAGCTTGGCGATGAAGTCCAGGAGCCGGGGATTGCGCGCCAAGTCGCCAGAATCGATTGCCGCATCGATGCGGGGCAGACCCTGCATCACCACCCGGCCCGCGCCGATGTTCGTATGCCCCACTTCGGAATTGCCCATTTGGCCCGCGGGCAAACCGACCGCCAGCTCGGAGGCATCGATCAGCCCGTGGGGTGCCTGATTCATCCAGCGATGCCATGTGGGCGCCTCAGCCAGTGTCACGGCATTGCAGGCGCCGGCACTGGCATGGCCCCAGCCATCCAGGATGCATAGCACGACGGGACGCGGCGCCATCGGGGCGGGGTTAATTGCTGGCCGAGGGGTAGATGCGGCGGAACAGGATGCCCTTGCCATAGAGGGTGGCGTCATCCTGATCGGCCATGAAGGCGACGATCTTGGCCGCGTCGTCGGTCAGCAACACGGTCTGGCCTTCGCCTTCGCCGCTCACTTGGCCCTTCAGCTTGCCCGCGGTAACCGCCGCGATGAAGGCCTTGTCGTCGATGAAGTGGGCATCGAGCTTGCCGTCGGCTTCCATCTGGTAGGCGACGAAAACATATGTCGCCGCACCGCCCGAATCCTCGCCGCCGGAATCGGCCATCTGCAGATTGGCGATGCGCCGGTTGCCCACGGTGCTGACGAAGCCCTGATAGTGGTCGACCTCGCCGCCGCCGTCCTTCTTATGGTTGACGGTATAGACGTCAACCATGCCCTGGCCGCCGTCGAAGACATGCAGGAACAGCCGGCCATCTTCCCAATCGGCCTGCCACAGGCCGTTGAGGGCCGGATCCTTGACCGCTTTCGCCGGATCGCCGGCCGGATTTTGCGATTCCGGCACGCAGGCCGCGAGCGCCAGCACGAGGAAAATCAGGCCGCGACGCGACAGCAGGCGAGCGAGCGCTCCCGGATTTATGGGCGCAAGACTATGTACGGGCGCAAGATTCATGGGCCGTAGAATAACGGCAAGTCAGACCCGATGATAGGGGTGGCCGGCCTGGATTTGCTGGGCCCGATAGAGCTGTTCGGCGATCAAGCCGCGCACCAGAAGATGGGGCCAGGTCATGGGCCCCAACGCCAATTGCAGGTCGGCGCCCTTGGCCAAATCCGGGTCCAGCCCATCGGCCCCGCCGATGAGGAAGGCGACCGCCGCCGCGCCCCCATCGCGCCAGCGGGCCAGTTGTTGGGCAAAGGCAACCGTATCCATGCTCCGCCCGCGTTCGTCGAGGGCGACCACCAGCGGCCTGGTAGCCCGCCGCGCCAACTGGGCGCGCAGCAATTCCGCCTCGCGGCGCTTCATCTCGGCCGCACCCAGGCGCCGGCGCTCCTCCACCTCGATCAGTTCCAACGGCGGACGCAGCCGCCGGGCATAGTCTTCGAACAGGGCGCGGACCGGCCCGGTCTTGGCCTTGCCCACCGCCAGCAGAAGGATTCGCACGGAGGCATCTCCCTTGTTACATTGCGGCCGGATGTTCCTCGCCACGCCAGCCCGCCTACCCCAGCGTATCGCGATTTTCATCGTTCCCAAGTTTTCCATGATGGATTTCACCGCGGTCATCGAGGCCCAGCGCATCGCCAATCGCATGAGCGGGCGCGAACTCTACAGCTGGCATGTGCTGTCCAGGGACGGCCGGCCGGTTGCCGCCAGCAACGGAATCTCCATGACCGCCGAGGCGCCGCTGGCAGAAGCGGGCTCCTACGATCTGCTGATCGTCTGCGCCGGCATGGACGGTCATCTCTATGAGGATAAGGAGGTTTTCGCCCAACTGCGCCGGATCGCGCGCCGCGGCATGGATATCGGGGCGATGAATCTGGGGAGTTACCTCCTGGCGCGCGCCGCCCTGCTCGACGGCTATCGCTGCACCGTGCACTGGGAGAATCTCTCGGGCTTCACCGAGGCCTTTCCCAAGCTCGAGGTCACCGCCGAACTCTTCGAAATCGATCGCGACCGCTTCACCTGTTCGGGCGGCATCGCAGCCTTTGATCTGATGGCGCATATCATCACGGCGCAGCACGGCTTCGCCCTGGCGACGTCTGTCTCGGATCAATTCATCCATGAGCGCATCCGCGACAAGCGCGATCGCCAGCGCATGGCCCTGCCGGCGCGCCTGGGCATTCGCCATCCCAAGCTGCTGGCGGCCATCCGGCGCATGGAAGAAAACCTGGAAGAGCCGGTGAGCCGGGCCGAGCTTGCCCGCACCGTGAAGGTTTCGGCTCGCCAGCTGGAGCGGCTGTTCCGCAAATATCTCGCCCGCACCCCGACGCGTTTCTATCTCGAGCTGCGCCTCGACAAGGCGCGCCATCTGCTCCAGCAGACCGAGATGACGGTGCTCGACGTGGCGCTCGCGTGCGGCTTCGTCTCCGCCTCGCATTTCTCGAAATGCTATCGCGAACGCTTCGACAAGACCCCTCGCGCCGAACGCCAGCGGCCGAGTTGAGAGCGCGTCATTTCGCACCCACACTGGCCCGTCCCATCGAGGGGCGGGGACTTTATAAGTTAAGGTGGTTCCTTTGTGGGGTGACCGGCCGTCGATCGCGCGCTTTCCAGCGATCTCGACTCTCTCCGGCACCTCGGGCATCTTCCGCTTTCAAGTATAGGATAGCCGATGGCAGACCCCGACAAGCCGACCCACGTCTATCTGATCGACGGGTCCGGCTACATCTTCCGAGCCTTCCATGCGCTGCCGCCCATGACCCGGCCGGACGGCACGCCGGTCAATGCGGTCTACGGCTTCACCAATATGCTTTTGAAGCTGGTCGAGGATTCCGATGCGGAATTCATTGCCGTCATCTTCGATGCCGGGCGGCGATCCTTTCGCAACGATCTCTATGCCGGCTACAAGGCCCAGCGTCCGCCGCCCCCACCGGAGTTGGAGCCGCAATTCGCCCTCATCCGCGATGCCACGCGGGCCTGCAACGTGTCGGCGATCGAGCTGGCCGGCTTCGAGGCCGACGATCTGCTGGCAACCTATGCCCGTCAGGCGGCGGCGCTGGGCCATAAGGTCACCATCGTCTCCTCCGACAAGGATTTGATGCAGCTTGTCGGCGGTACGATCGAACTCTTCGATCCGATCAAAAGCCGGCGCATCGGCGATGCCGAAGTGAGGGAAAAATTCGGCGTCGGCCCGGACAAGGTGGTCGACGTACAGGCCTTGGCCGGGGATTCCAGCGACAATGTGCCCGGCGTTCCCGGCATCGGATACTTACGGCGATCTCGATAACCTGCTGGCTCGCGCAGGCGAGATCAAACAACCCAAGCGGCGCGAGGCGCTGATGGCCAACGCCGACCTGGCGCGCGTGAGCCGCGATCTGGTGCGCTTGCGCGACGACGTGCCGCTGCCTGCAACGCTCGACTCCTTCGCCCGGCGCGAGCCTGACGCGGCACAGCTCCTGCCTTTCCTGAAAGAGAATCAATTTCGCACGATCCTGGCCCGCGTCGAGCCACGGTTGGCCAAGGGTAGCGTAGGCGAGGTCCGGCCCGTTGACGCACGCCCGGCAAAGCCCAGTGCCGCCGAGTCGGCCGCCAGCCAGGCGGTCGCCGGCGATCGCAGCGGCTATGTACTGGTTCAGGATCTGGCGGCGCTGGATGGTTGGATCACACAAGCCCGGGCCGCGGGTTTTGTTGCCTTCGATCCGCGGGTTTTGTTGCCTTCGATACGGAGACCACATCGCTGGACACCATGCTGGCTGAGCTAGTGGGATTCTCCCTGGCAATCCGGCCCGGTGCGGCCTGTTACGTGCCGCTGGCCCACAAAGTGGGTGGCGGCGATCTGCTGGATGAAAGCGGTCCGGCGCCCAGGCAAATTCCCTTGGCCGATGCGCTGACCCGCCTCAAGCCTCTGCTCGAGGACGACAGTGTTCTCAAGATCGGCCAGAACGTAAAATACGACATGGAGGTGATGGCGCGTTTCGGCATTGATGTCGCCGGATATGACGACACCATGCTGATCTCCTACGTGCTGGAGGGTGGCGCCCATGGCCATGGCATGGACGAGCTGGCCGAACTCCATCTGGGCCATAAGACGATTGCCTATGGCGATGTCGCGGGCAGCGGCAGGGAACAGGTCACATTCGATCGCGTGCCCCTCGACAAGGCGCGCGACTATGCCGCCGAGGACGCCGACGTCACCTTGAAGCTACACGGCGCGCTGAAGCCCCGATTGCTCGCCGAGAAACTGCTGGCGGTCTACGAGACCATCGATCGGCCGCTGGTGCCGGCGGTGGCGCGCATGGAGATGGCGGGAATCAAGGTCGATTCCGCCGAGTTGAAGCGCCTCTCCGCCGATTTCACCCGGCGCCTGGTGGATCTGGAACACGAAATCCACAAGCTGGCCAAGCGCGAGTTCAATATCGGTTCGCCCAAGCAATTGGGCGAGGTGCTGTTCGACAGTCTCGGTCTTGCCGGCGGCAAGAAGGGCAAGACGGGGGCGTATGCCACCGGCGCCGACGTCCTGGAGGAATTGGCGGCGCAGGGCCACGAGATTCCGGCCCGGGTCATGGATTGGCGCCAGTTGAGCAAGTTGAAATCGACCTATGCCGACGCCCTGGTGCAGCAGATCAATCCCACGACCGGGCGTGTACACACATCTTTCGCGCTCGCCGCCACCTCCACAGGGCGCCTCTCCTCCACCGATCCGAATCTGCAGAACATTCCCGTGCGCACCGAAGAGGGCCGCAAGATCCGCCGCGCCTTCGTTGCCGAGAAGGGCCACCGGTTGCTCTCGGTGGATTATTCCCAGATCGAGCTGCGCCTGGCAGCCCACATGGCCGATGTCGGTGCGCTGAAAGAGGCCTTCAAGGAAGGCGCCGATATCCACGCCATGACGGCGAGCCAGGTCTTCGGCGTGCCCGTAGCCGGCATGGATCCCATGGTGCGGCGCAAGGCGAAGGCCATCAATTTCGGCATCATCTATGGCATCTCAGCCTTCGGTCTCGCCCAGCAGCTGGGCATCCCCCAAGGCGAGGCCAAGGCCTATATCGACGCCTACTTCGTCAAATACCCCGGCATCCGCGCCTATATGGACCGCACCAAGGAACAGGCCCGCGCCCAGGGCTATGTCACCACCATCTTCGGCCGGCGCTGCCATGTGCCCGGCATCAACGACAAGAATCCGGCCCGGCGCAGCTTCATGGAACGCGCGGCCATCAATGCACCGATCCAGGGTAGCGCCGCCGATATAATCAAGCGCGCCATGATCCGCATCGATCCGGCCCTGGCCGAAGCGAAGCTCGCCGCCCGCATGTTGCTTCAGGTCCATGACGAGTTGCTGTTCGAAGTCCCGATGGCGGAGGTCGAGGCCACCTCGGCCCTGGTGAAGAAAGTGATGGAGGGTGCCGCCGGTCCGGCGCTCGATCTCTCCGTGCCGCTGGTCGCCGATGTGGGCGTCGGCGACAACTGGGCCGAGGCCCATTAAGTAAGGGTCGCCCGCCCTATTTCGCCCGAATACGGCCCGATTCTTGTCACCACAACTGCGGAGCCTTCTTTCTTATAAGGACATCGAACAGTCGCGCATTGGGGTTTGCTCAAAAAGAAATCCCGGCGCGCCAGTTGTTTCGGAAATCCCGGCCTGGGCCTCCCCGGCCTAGGCTCCCCCCGCCGGGGTCGCTCCTCCAGCTCGGGCAAGTCGCACGAGTTCGGTACGGGCGGCTCCGGCGTCCCGAACATCGATGGCGAAGGCGGCACGCGCGATTTCGCCCGCCCGGCGAAAGTCGGCGCCTTCCGGATCGATGCCCGTCATGTGCCAGCCCATTCCCTCGCCGACAATGCGGTTCACCGCATCGCCATGATCGGCGTTCATATGGGCGAGGATCGATGGCTCGGCCGCCGTCAGCGCGCGACAATCGCCCCCAAGAATGATCTCGTCGCCATCGAGCCAGCGGATGCGCCCGAATCCGGCCACGAGATGGGCGCGCGCTGGCGTCATTTCATAGAGTTTGAAATCGGCAAAGCCCGCATAACCCGCCGCGGATGGATGGCGGGCGATGAAGCGGGCCATCAGTCGATCGTCAGCCACGGTCTCGGCGCGGCCGACAAGCGTCGCGCGCGCGCCTGTCAGCGGATCGGTAAGGCCGCCGGTGCCGTCGATCAGAAGCGAGACACGGCAATCGCGCCCAATATTGCGGCTGTGCTCGGCCAGATCCGACAGCAGGAGCAGCGGCGTGGCATCGAGATCGAGGGCGAACAGCACCAGCGAAGCGTAAGGCGCGCCATCGATGAGCGAGGTGGCGAGTGCCGCCCGGTCGCACGATCGCATCAGCCGGCGCACCGTGAGGCCCGGAGCCTCAGCTGCTGGGGGCGTTGGGTCGGGTGCTTGATCGGCGTCATTCATGGCCTTGCCATTCTACATCAGCCTGGTGGATTCTTGTTTCCGGATTTCGGGATTAGCGTTTGCCGAAGCAGGGTCCGCCTATGCCCACCCTCAAAGCGCCAATGGCGCTGACCGCCGAGCTGGTCGCACGAGTCGAACGGCTTGAGCCGGACCCGGGCCTGGGGCCCGGCATCGTGCATCTCACGGAGGCTGACTACGACGGATTGGTCAGGGGCCTGCTCGAGCTGTACACACCGCGCGAGCTTTGGGTCTTTGGCTATGGATCGTTGATCTGGAAGCCCGAATTCACTTCCGTCGAGCATCGACGGGCGACGGCATTTGGTTGGCATCGCTCATTTTGCATGACGCTGACGCGCTTTCGCGGCACGCGAGAGCAACCCGGGTTGATGATGGCGCTCGACCGCGGGGGATGTTGTCACGGTGTCGTCTACCGGCTGCCGGACGAAAATCACGCCGACCAGCTGGGACGGCTGGTGCGCCGCGAAATAAGCATCAGGCGGTCGACCAACACCGCGCGCTGGCTCACTGTCGATACGGATTTGGGCAAGCTGCGCGCGCTTGCGTTTACCGCCAGTCCCGAGGGGATCACCTACGCCGGCAAACTGCCGGCCGAACACGTCGCCCGAATTCTGGCCCGCGCCGCCGGCCACTGGGGTTCGGGTGCCAGCTATCTGTTTCAGACGATCACCAAACTCGAGGAATTCGGCATCCATGACTCAAACCTCTGGCGCCTGCAGCAGCTTGTGGCCGATGAAATTCTCGCCATGACGAAACACCCCGACGGGGGTGCTCGCCGGTGATAGGGAACCAATAGCTTGCGGCCGAGGGCTTCCGGCCCTTCGGGCACGGCCAATCGGGGCGTAAGGCGCTTGTGCCGCCAGACCTGCGAATTTGCCCCCTTTTCGGCCGTAATTCGGCCATATTGAAACGACAGCTTCCGGCGCCTATTGCCGGAGGGGAGGCTACATGCCGCAGATTATCGCGCTGGTCGACGACGACCGCAACATCCTGACCTCGGTCGCCATGACATTGGAGAGCGAGGGTTTCACCGTGCGCGCATTTTCCGACGGGGCCGAGGCCCTGCGCGGCATGGCCGCCCAGCCCGTGGATCTTGCCATCCTCGATATCAAGATGCCGCGCATGGATGGGTTGGAACTGCTGGAGCGCCTGCGCAAGCAGGGCGACCTGCCAGTGATATTCCTGACATCCAAGGACGATGAGGTCGACGAGCTCATGGGCCTGCGCATGGGCGCCGACGATTACATCAAGAAACCGTTCTCCCAGCGCCTGCTGATCGAGCGCATCCGCGCCCTTCTGCGGCGCAAGAGCCTGGGCAAGGCCGAGCCGGGCGCGGCGCCGCATCCCGAGGTCATCCAGCGCGACGATCTTCTGCTGGATCCCGCGCGCCACGTCTGCAGCTGGAAGCAGAGCAACGTGGATCTGACGGTGACCGAGTTCCTGCTGCTGAAGGCGCTCGCCCAGCGCCCGGGCCATGTGAAGAGCCGCGACCAGTTGATGGACGCGGCCTATGGCGAGAACATCTATGTCGACGACCGCACCATCGACAGCCACATCAAGCGGCTGCGCAAGAAGTTCAAGCAGGTCGATACCGAGTTCAACGAGATTGAGACACTCTACGGTGTCGGCTATCGCTACCGCGAGCGTTAAGCGCCTGTCCGGACAAACGGTATGACGGCGACGAGCGATCGACCGCAGCTGGGGGGCTTGAGCGCCAGCGACGCCATCAGCCGGTCGCCGCCGCCCCCTGAATCGTCAAGACTGGGACCGCCGGGGGTGGGGTTGCAGCGGCGCCGGCGCTCCTCGCTCACCCGGCGCATCCTGACCTTGAACGTGCTGGCGCTCGCGATCCCGGTGGCGGGATTGCTCTACCTCGATGAATATCGCAACGATCTGGTCCGCCAGCAGCTCGATCTGCTGCGCACCGAAGGCGATTTGTTTTCCGGCGCGCTGGCCGCCAGCGGCGTGGTGACAGGCCCGTCCGGCGACGAACAACTGTTGCCCGAGACGACCCGCAGCACCGTGCGGCGCCTGGTCGATATCTCCAAGAACCGCGCGCGTCTCTTCGATCAGACCGGCGCCCTCATCGCCGACAGCGCGCGCCTTATCGGGCCCTCGGGCCAGCTCGAAATCGAAATGCTGCCGCCCAAGGAAAGCGACACGCTGATCACCCGGCTGGTGCGTCGCCTCTACGACTGGATCACCGGAATGCTGCCCCAGCGCAAACCTTTGCCGCTTTATCGCGAACGCGCCGAGCAGGCCGCGGGGGACTATCCCGAGGTGCTCCAGGCCCTGGCCGGGGAGCCCGCCAGCGCGCTGCGCGTGGACCATACTGGGACGCTGGTGCTGAGCGTCGCCTCGCCAGTCCAGCGCTATCGCCAGGTGCTGGGCGCCGTGATGCTGACAGCCGGCGGCGCGGCCATCGATGCGGCGGTGCGCGACGTACGCCTCAGCATCCTGAAGGTTTTTGGTGCCGCTCTCGGCGTCACGGTGCTGCTCTCCCTCTATCTCGCCGGCACCATCGCGCGGCCTGTCCACCGCCTGGCCGAGGCGGCCGAGCGTGTGCGCCGCGGCCAGGGGCGGCAACTGGAGATTCCCGATTTCACCCGGCGGGGCGACGAGATCGGCGATCTTTCCGGCGTGCTGCGCGAAATGACGGAAGCGCTCTGGGCGCGCATGGATGCGATCGAGAAATTCGCCGCCGACGTCGCCCATGAGATCAAGAATCCCCTGTCCTCCCTGCGTAGCGCCGTGGAAACCGTGGCCCGCATGGAAGACCCCGCCCAGCAGCGCCGGCTGATGGCCATTATCCTGGACGACGTGCAGCGCCTCGATCGCCTGATCAGTGATATCTCCGACGCCAGCCGCGTCGATGCCGAATTGTCCCGCGCCAATAAGGACTCCGTGGATATCGGCCGCCTGCTGCAGACCCTGGCCGAGGTCCATGAGGCGACCGCGAAGCCCGGCGCCCCGCGTATCGTCGTCGGCTTGCCCAAGGGCCAGCGCCTCGTCGTCCCGGCCATCGAGGGGCGGCTGGTTCAGGTGCTGCGCAATCTGATCGCCAATGCCATTTCATTCAGCCCGGTCGGCGGCGTCATAACACTGAGCGCCCGGCGCGACGGGCGGCGCATGCTGATCTCGGTCGCCGATCAGGGGCCGGGCATTCCGCCGGACAAGGTGGACGCCATTTTCGATCGCTTCTACAGTGAGCGCCCGGTGGGCGAGAAATTCGGAACCCACTCCGGCCTCGGCCTCAGCATTTCGCGCCAGATCGTCGAGGCCCATGGCGGGCGTGTCTTCGCCGAGAATTTGAGCGATCCCGGCGGCGAGATCCGCGGGGCGCGCTTCACCTTGATATTGCCGATGGCATGAGCGCCGGCAGGCCTCTGCAGGTTCAGGGAACTTGCGTGGCGCTGGATGGCGTGGGGCTGTTGCTGCGGGGGCCCTCTGGCGCGGGCAAGTCCGATCTTGCCCTGCGCCTCATCGATAGCGGCGCCGTGCTGGTCGCCGATGATCTATGCCAGATCCGGCGCGAGGGCGAGCGGCTGCTGATCGATCTGCCGGATCAAGTCGAGCCGGGTTTTCGCGGAACCATGGAAGTCCGCGGCTTTGGCATCGTCTCATTACCCTATTTCGGCCCGGCGCCGCTGGGCCTGGTGGTCGATCTCAGACCCGCGTCGCCGGCCGAGGGGTCGCCCGCGCCTGCGACGCTTGAATTCCTGGGTCTGAGGCGGCCCCTAATCGTTCTCGATCCATTCCAGGCTTCGGCCGTGGCCAGACTGCGATTGATGGCCAGACGATGGCCACATGGCGGCTAGTGGCATTGGCCAAACCCGGGTCTATAATGCGCCCCCCATGCACCAGGCCGCGACATCCGCGCCGACGGGGGCGTCAGCCCCGGCGGCCTCTTCCGCACGACTTCCCCTCGTCCTCGTGACCGGCCTGTCCGGGGCCGGCCATAGCACCGCGCTGCGCGCGCTGGAGGATCTAGGCTATGAGGCGGTGGACAATCTGCCGCTGTCCCTTCTCAACCTGCCCGATGGTTTCGACCGGCCAGTCGCCATCGCCGTCGACAGTCGCACCCGGGGTTTCACGGCACGGGCCTTGCTCGAACGGGTCGAGCGCCTGCGCGCCGAGCCCGGCTTGAAGGTCACCCTGGTATTTCTGACCTGTTCGGACGAGGTGCTGCAGCGCCGCTTCACCGAGACGCGCCGGCGCCATCCGCTGGCTCAGGACCGTCCCGTCGCTGACGGCATCCGTCAGGAACGCTTGCTTCTGGAGGGGTTGAACGCCGCCGCCGATCTGGCCATCGACAGCACCGATCTGGCGATCGCCGATTTGAAGCGGCTGATGCTGGGTCACTTCGCCCTCGACCGGCAGCCGGGATTGGCGGTGGCGGTCGTCTCCTTCTCCTATCGCCAAGGCCTGCCGCGCGAGGCCGATCTGGTCTTCGATGTGCGCTTCCTCGCCAATCCGCATTACCAGGCCGATCTACGCGAATTGACCGGCCGGGATCCGGCGGTGGGCGCCCATATCGAGGCCGATCCCGCCTTCGGGCGTTTCTTTTCGGATCTCACCGCCATGCTCCTGCCGCTGCTTCCGGGATTCGAGCGCGAGGGCAAGAGCTATCTGACATTGGCCGTCGGCTGCACCGGCGGCCGGCACCGTTCCGTATTCGTCGCCGAGAGACTGGCCGCCTGGCTTACCGCCCAGGGCCGGCCCGTCTCGCTGCGCCACCGCGACATCGCGCGCGCCGACGACGCCTGAAAAGCAACCGAAGGACGTTCACATGATTGGATTGGTTCTCGTCACCCATGGTCGATTGGCGGTGGAATTCATCGCTGCACTCGAACATGTCGTGGGCCCGCAGCAAAAAGTCACCGCCGTCTGTATCGGCGCCGAAGACGACATGGAGCAACGCCGGCGCGATATACTCGATAGCGTCGCCAGGGTTGATGAGGGCGACGGCGTCGTCCTGCTGACCGACATGTTCGGCGGCACGCCGTCCAACCTCGCCATTTCGGTGCTCGATCGCGCGAATGTCGAAGTCATCGCCGGCGTCAACCTGCCCATGCTGATCAAGCTCGCCAGCGTGCGCAGCGCCTCCAAGCTGCCGGTTGCCGTGGTCCAGGCCCAGGAGGCCGGACGCAAATACATCAATGTCGCCTCTCAACTGCTGGCCGACGCCGGCAGTTGACGATGGATGCGACGCCGACGCTCACCCGCGCGGCCACCATCCGCAATCAGCGCGGCCTGCATGCTCGCGCCGCGGCCAAATTCGTCAAACTGGCGAACGAGTACGAAGCCGATATCCAGGTGCGCCGGGGCGAGCTCATCGCCAACGGCCGCTCGATCATGGGATTGATGATGCTCTCCGCCGGGCTTGGCAACGAAGTCGAGGTGACGGTGAGCGGGCGCGATGCTGAGAAGGCCCTCATGGCGGTACTCGATCTGATCGGGCGCAAGTTCGATGAAGACTGAACGCAAGCGCCGACGCTCGATCAAGGAGCAGGCCTTCGAAGGTGTGGGCGTTTCCTCCGGCATCGCCGTGGGATTGGCCCACCTGGTGGAATCCGGCGCGGTCAACGTGCCCGAATACACCATCGCCGAGGAACAGGTGGCCGAGGAATTGGCACGCTTCGCCAAGGCCGTCGCCTCGGCCCAAAAACAGATCCGGAAGTTGGGGGCCAAGGCCGCCGGCCTGCACGGCGCGGCGGCGGAGGAAATCGCCATCCTGCTGGAGGCCCATCACCAGATGCTCTCAGGCTCGCGCGTGCAGCGCGGGGTCGAGAACCGCATCCAGCACGACCGGGTCAATGCCGAAGCCGCCGTGCAGGCCGAAATCTCCGCCGTGGCCCAGGATTTCGCCGCCCTCGACGATGCCTATCTCGCCGCGCGTGCCGTCGACATCCGCGAGGTGGGCGAACGCCTGATCCGCAACCTCACCAAGACCCCCTATGCGGCCATCGCCCATCTGCCCGAAGGCACGATCCTGGTGGCCGAGGACCTGACGCCGGCCGACACCGCCCTCATGGATCCCGCCTTCGTGGGCGGGTTTGCGACATTGCTGGGCGGTGCGGAGAGCCATACGGCGATCATGGCCCGTTCGCTGGGCCTGCCTGCGGTCCTCGGCGTCGCGGGCCTGCTGGGCTCGGTCAAGAACGGCGATCCGCTCATCATCGACGGCGACGAAGGCCGCGTGGTCATCCGGCCCTCGCCCACGACCCTGGCCGAATATCATCGCCGCCAAGGCAAGCATGAGCGCGACATCCGTTCGCTCGCCCGATTGCGCCGCCTGCCGGCGGTCACCCGCGACGGCACCGATATCGCGCTCTACGCCAATCTGGAGTTGCCCCGCGAGTTGCATCTGGCGATCGAGGCCGGCGCGCAAGGGATCGGCCTGTTGCGCACCGAATTCATGTTCATGAATCGCGATAGCCTGCCGGACGAAGAAGAGCAGTATCAGGCCCTGCGCGGGTTGATCGAAGGCCTGGGCGGGCGGCCGATGACGGCGCGCACGCTGGATGTGGGCGGCGACAAGCTGGCCCAGGCGCTGGCGGGCCATCATGGGGCCGGCGCCAACCCGGCACTGGGCCTGCGCGCCATCCGCCTCTCGCTGAAGGAACGCCCGCTGCTCGATGCCCAGCTCGGTGCCATGCTGCGGGCCTCGGCCCATGGACCCTTGCGCATCCTGCTGCCGATGATCTCTTCGCTGGGTGAAATCCGCCAGGTGCGCGAAGCCATGCAGACCGTGGCCAAGCGCCTGAAGCGCCGCGGCTGCAAGCTGCCCGATCCGCTGCCGCCCCTGGGCGTCATGATCGAGGTGCCGGGAGCAGCACTGGCCGCCGACGCCCTGGCCCAGGAAGTCGATTTCTTCGCCATCGGCAGCAACGATCTGACCATGTACACGCTGGCCATCGATCGCGGTGAGGAGCAGGTGGCCCATCTCTATAACCCGCTGCACCCCGCGGTGCTGCGGTTGATCCAATTCGCCACCGAAGCCGCCTTGCGCGCCCGCATTCCCATCTCGGTCTGCGGCGAGATCGCGGGCGACCCGAGCTTTACGCCGCTGCTGATCGGCCTTGGCATCCGCGAACTCTCCATGGCCTCGCCCTCGCTTCCCCGGGTAAAGCAGCGCATCCGCCGCCTCGAATTCCTCTCCGCCGCGCGCTGCGCCCGCTTGATCATGGAACAGTCGGACGCCGGGCGCATCGCCGCTTTGCTGGACGATTTCAACGCCTTGGCGTGAGCTGGCCGACTCGGTCCGCCTCGCCCGGCTTGCGCAGCGGAGCCGGGGTTGGTAGAAGGCCCGGTTTCCGGAAAAGCCAGGAGTTGGTTCGCATGAGTGCCAGCAAGGACTACAAGGTCGCCGATATTTCCCTCGCCGATTGGGGTCGGCGCGAGATCGCCATCGCCGAGACGGAAATGCCGGGGCTGATGGCGCTGCGCCAGGAATACGGCAAAGCGAAGCCGCTCACGGGCGCGCGGATCGCGGGGTCGCTCCATATGACGATCCAGACGGCGGTGCTCATCGAAACCCTGGAGGCTCTGGGCGCCGACGTGCGCTGGGTTTCCTGCAATATCTATTCGACCCAGGACCATGCGGCGGCCGCCATCGCCAAGGGCGGCACGCCGGTCTTCGCCTATAAGGGCGAGACCCTGGCCGAATATTGGGATTACACCCATCGCCTGTTCGAATGGCACGGCGGGGGCACCCCCAACATGATCCTGGACGACGGCGGCGATGCGACGCTGCTGATCCATCTGGGCATCAAGGCGGCCAAGGATGCCAAGCTGATCGCCAAGCCCAACAACGAGGAAGAAGAGACGCTTTATGCGGCGATCGCCAAGCGCCTGAAGAAGGAGCCGGGCTGGTATGCCGAGGTGGGCAAGAACATCCGGGGCGTGACGGAAGAGACGACCACCGGCGTTCACCGCCTCTATGAGATGGCCAAGAAGAAGACGCTGCTGTTCCCCGCAATCAACGTGAACGATTCGGTCACCAAGTCGAAGTTCGACAATCTCTACGGCACCCGCGAAAGCCTGGTGGACGGCATTCGCCGCGCCACCGACGTCATGCTGGCCGGCAAGGTCGCCGTGGTTTGCGGCTTCGGCGACGTGGGCAAGGGTAGCGCCGCCTCGCTGCGCAATGCCGGCGCCCGCGTCATGGTGACGGAGGTCGATCCGATCTGCGCCCTTCAGGCGGCCATGGAAGGCTATCAGGTGGTGACCATGGACGATGCGGCGCCCACGGGCGACATCTTCGTCACCGCCACCGGCAATATCGACGTCATCACCATCGACCATATGCGGGCGATGAAGGACCGCGCCATCGTCTGCAATATCGGCCATTTCGATAACGAGATTCAGATCGGCGCGCTGCGCAATTACAAATGGGAGAACGTCAAGCCGCAGGTCGACGAAATCGTCTTCCCCGACGGCAAACGGCTGATCGTGCTGGCCGAGGGTCGCCTGGTCAATCTGGGCTGCGCCACCGGCCATCCCAGCTTCGTCATGAGCGCGTCGTTCACCAACCAGGTGCTGGCCCAGATCGAGCTGTGGCAGAACAACAAGAATTACGAACGCAAGGTCTATGTCCTGCCCAAGCATCTCGACGAGAAGGTGGCGGCCCTCCATCTCGCCAAGGTCGGCGCCAAGCTCACCAAGCTTACGACCCAACAAGCGGAATACCTTGGCGTGGCCCCCGTCGGTCCCTACAAGTCGGATTCATATCGCTACTAGGCTGGGCGGAAGTGGGCGAACGCGGCTCCGTCCCGGCGGGCAGATGCCGCGCGGCGAGAGGGGCGAGTTGAACCCGAATCGCCGAATCGACTTTGATGCCGGCCCAATGGCCGATGAAACCCGCCGCCACTAGACCGAGGCGGGTGGGGCATCTTACAGTCAGCGGGTGATCCCCCTTCGCCTCTCCCCGCCGGCGCCGATCGCCGGTCTAGCCGGTTGGCTTGTCTGTTTGGGCGCTCTGCCGGCCCAGGCACAGGGGAATGCCGCGACGACGGACGCCGCCTGGGGCTTCGGGCTGTTCGCGGTGATCATCGTGGCGGTGGTCCTGCTGGGTGGGTTCGGCCGGGCCTGGCTCGTTCGCCGGCGCAGGCTTTATGCCTTCCTTGGTGAATTGCCGGGCGGGGTCGCGGTATATCGCGGCCGGCGGATCGGCCCTTTCTGGCATTCTCCGGCCTTTACCCAATTGCTGGGCAGCCCCGTGCTGCTGCCGGCGGAGGGGATTGCCGAAAACGATCGCCCGCGCTTCGTGGCCGCGTTCGGGGCGTTGCGCGAACGGGGCCAGCGGTTCGACTTGTTGTTCGCCCGGGCATCTGATGGCGATCCGCTGCGCATCACCGGCCGGCGCACCCCCGCGGGCGACGATCTTCTCTGGGTCGCGGAGGCCGACGCCACCGCTTCGCCTGACGGTTTTGCAGCATTTCTCGACGGCCTGCCCATGCCGATCTGGCTGCGCGCGGCCGATCTCTCGCTGGCCTGGTGCAACACCGCCTATGCCCGGGCGCTGGACCACGACCGGACGACCGTGCTGCGCGAGGGCATGGAGATCGGCCAAAGCATGTCAGGCGACGGTGGGCTGGCACTCGCCCAGCGCGCCAAGGCGCTCAACCGGCCGCAGGAGGAAAGCCACCATCTGGTGACGGCCGGCCGGCGCCTGCTGTTCGATTTCGCCGAAATTCCGCTCGTCGACGGCCGGATGGCGGGATACGCCCGCGATGTGACGGCGATCGAGGCAACCCAGGCCGAACTCGGCCGGCAAATCGCGTCCCAGGACGAGCTGCTGGAGAATCTGGGCGCCGCCGTGGCGATCTTCGGCCCCGATACGAGGCTGCGCTTTTACAACACGGCCTATGCGCGCCTCTTCGATCTCGATGGACCCATGCTGAAGGCCGAGCCGACGATGGACGAAATCTACGAGGTGGCGCGCGAGCGCCGGCGGATCGAGGACCTGCCCGACTTCCCTGCATTCAAGCGCGAGGAGATTCGCCATTTGATGGCGGTGGTGGAGCCGATCGAGGATCTGGTTCACCAGCCCTCCGGGGCCACGATCCGGCGCGTGGCGGTGCCTCATCCTTTCGGGGGCATCCTGCTGATCTATGAAGATGTCACCGATCGCCTGGCCCTGGAGCGTTCCTATAACACCCTGATCGAGGTTCAGCGCGACACGCTGGACAATCTGGGCGAGGGCATCGCCGTGTTTGCTGGCGACGGGCGCCTCCAGCTCAGCAATCCCGCCTTCGGCCGGCTTTGGGAGCTGACGGCCCAGCAGCTTGCCGGCGCGCCGCGCCTGGCCGCCGTCGCCGAGGCGTTCCGGCCCCTGCTGCAAGGCAACGACTGGCAGACCTTGCATCAGCAGATGATCGCAGGCCTGGAGGATCGCCGGCCGCGCGCCGGGCGCTTCACCCGCAGCGATGCGCGGGTGGTCGATTTCGTGGCATTGCCCTTGCCCGACGGCGGGGTG
>WNFQ01006807.1_pt1 | contig 16929 bp, 12 predicted proteins | sample 5400171 | NCBI WGS metagenome assembly WNFQ01 (sample SAMN13153356, study PRJNA577476) | soil metagenome | isolation source: 20 cm soil under Madrone tree | place: USA:California | collected 2016-06-14 | reverse complement strand
CGGCGCCGAGCCTACGGCCTTGCGAAATACACGTGCAAATGAGGCCACGTCCTTATAGCCGAGCGATTGGGCGATCTGCTTCTGCGAGGTGTCCCCTCCCTCCAGGAGTTCGCGCGCTCGCGCAATGCGAACGGCCCGACAATACTCGATCGGGCTCATGCCCGTTGCACTCGCGAACCGCCGTAGCAGCGTGCGCCGTTCCAGTCCCGCGGCCGTCGCCATGGCCGCAAGGGAGACGCCTCGTCCGTCCCTCATGTGCACCCACTCCTGAGCCTTCAACACGGCCCTATCTCCGTGCGTCTGAGGAGGAGCAAAGCCAGTAAAATAGCGCGCCTCACCCGCTGCGGTGTCGGCAAGAACAAAGCGCGCCGTCTCCGCCCACATGGCCGGGCCGAAAATCCTGTCAACGAGAAACAGTCCAAGATCGACCCATGACAGAAATCCGCCCGCCGTGATGATGTCGCCATGATCAATGATGCGCCGACTCGTATCGACGACGATTTGCGGAAAGCGCTTCGCCAGCGCCTCTGCGCAAATCTGATGCGTGGCAACTGAAAGGCCGTCGACGAGGCCCGTTTCGGCAAGGATAAACGCACCCGAGCACAGAGAAACCAACGTGGTGCCGGCGGCATGGCGATTACGGACCCAGGACACCACGCCGGCGGGGACGTCAGGATCTGGAAGGTTCACCATGGTCGGCGGGATGATCAGCGTCCGCGGCTTTGGGCTGCCGCGCGGTGCGCTGTCATAGACGCATGAAAGTTTCGCGGCGCCGCAATGGATCGGTTTCCAGTGCGTAACGCGAAGCGGGCTTTGGCCAGATCGCCGTTGATCGAGCGCAATCGTGGAAGCGACGCCGAACAAATCGGTAAGGCCCAGGATACAGGCCACCTGCGCGCCAGGGTAATGCACGATGCCAATTTCGTGTGCGGCGATTCCAGACATCGCATTGTCCCTCCCGGTCAAAACTTTGACCCTTCCGGCAATTGAAACCGCCGAGGGGACGGAAGCACCTTAGCATAATCCGGGAATACCGCCACCGTGCTCGATTGGAGCCGGATTGCGACCACATGGACGGCAAGGAAGGCTGCGAGCGATGAAGCTCACGGTGAACGGACAGGAGCGGGTCTTGGAGGGGGTCGACCCCGACATGCCCCTGCTCTGGGCTATTCGAGATCTCCTAGGTCTCAAAGGAACGAAATTCGGCTGTGGAAAGGCGCTCTGCGGTGCGTGCACCGTGCACTTGGATGGCCAGCCTGTCCGCTCGTGCCAAACATTTCTTTCAGATGTCGGGGACAGCAAGGTCACCACGATCGAAGCAATCTCCGGGCGCGTTGCGGAGGCCGTCAAGTCGGCTTGGATCAAGAACAATGTGCCCCAATGCGGCTACTGCCAGTCGGGGCAGATCATGTCCGCTATTGCATTGCTCGAGTCTAACCCGAACCCGTCACGTGATGACCTCAACGCCGCGATGAGCGGCAACCTCTGTCGATGCGGCACCTACCCGCGAATCCGCGCCGCGATTGCGGACGCCTCGAAGTATCTCGGGCAACAGTGAGCGTCCGGCCATGAACAGCTTCGAAAGCAGTTCGAACCTCAGCTTAAGCGTAGATTCTACCCGCCGTGCGTTCCTTGAGGGGATCGGTACATCTGCTTTTCTTCTCGCCTTCCACCTTCCGGCCCGCGTCGCGCGCGCGGGTGAACCGTCAAGTGTCCCCGGGCAATCCAACGCCTTCCTTGCTATCGGTGAGGACGACATCGTGACGGCAATCATTGCGCAAACCGAAGGCGGCCAAGGAAACTCGACGGGCATGACCCAAGTTATCGCTGCCGAATTGGGGGCGGCTTGGCCCCGGATGCGATACCGGTTCACAACGGAAAGACGGCCAGAATACATCAATCCCATGCTCTACGAAGGGCTGGTCTTGACGGCTGGAAGTTCTTCTATCCCAGGCTTCTACGGCGCAATGCGCCACGCGGCCGCGGCCACGCGGGAGATGCTCGTCGCCGCTGCCGCGAAGCAGTTTCGAGTCAGCCCGGCCAGCCTGTCCGTGTCGGAATCCAAGGTGATACACTCTCCTTCCGACCGCTCTCTTACATTCGGACAATTGGCGGCGGCCGCGGCCAGGGAGCCGGTACCGGCGGAGCCTCGGCTACGCGCCCGAAAAGAGCTTCTCCTGATCGGTCAGTCGCTGGACCGCTTGGATGTTCCGCTAAAGGTCAACGGCAGCGCCCGCTTCGGACTCGATCTCGTAGCTCCGGACATGCTGTACGCGGCCGTAAGGCATGGCCCCGCCTGCGGGTCGACGATCGCGAAGATCGATGACGCCAAGGCCAAAACCATGCCGGGCGTCAGGCTGATCATGCCGGTGCCACAAGGCGTGGCCGTCGTCGCCGACCAGTATTGGCAGGCCGTCACGGCCTTGGCGGAGGTGCGGGAAACATACGCCCCCCATCCAAATGACGGCGCTTCTTCCGCAACGGTGGAGGCCGCGCTGAGGCAAGGGCTGGCGCAGGCCGGCGAGCCGACGATGGGGAGCCATGGCGACGTCGCGGTAGCCATGAAATCCGCCGTCAAGGTGCTTGAGGCCGAGTTCTCAATGCCGTTCCTGTCACACGCTTGCATGGAGCCGGTCTCATGCACGGCTCGCGTTGTCGGTGACCAGGCCGAGTTGTGGCTTTCCACCAAATCTCCCAGCCTGGATGCGGGCCACGCGGCACGCGCGCTTGGTATCGATCCGTCGACCATCGTCGTACATAATGAGTACCAGGGAGGAGATTTCGGCCGGCGCTCGGGGATGGAGCATACGACCGAGGCGGTGCTGCTGGCGAAGGCAGCCGGGCACCCAGTGAAAGTCGTGTGGACCCGAGAGGAGGATCTCCGGGTCGACCAGCATCGGACGGCATTCCTGGGCCGCGTTCGCATGGGGCTCGGCGCTGACGGCATGCCGGTTGCCTACGAAGCAAAAATCGCCTGCGACGGACTCTGGCAACGGCTGTTCCCGTGGTTTTATGCCAAGAAGAAGCCACTGGACTTGCCGATGTTTGATCTGGTGGGGAGCACGTACGGAATTCCGAATGAGGCGGGAGCCTACGTCAACGTCCCTTTGCCTGTCCGGATTGGCGCGTTTCGCGGCAACAACGACACGCACAACGGGTTCATGCTGGAGTCAATGATCGACGATGCGGCCCGCGACGCGGGAATAGATCCGCTGGCCTATCGTCGCAAGTTGCTGGCGAATGATGCGCGAAGCACCGCAGTACTTGATCGAGCCGCCGCGATTGCCGGCTGGGGCAAGGTTGCCGCGGGCCGTCACCAGGGCATCGCGTTTTGGCAGTCAGACTTCTACCGCTGCCGCCTGGCCGTGATCGTGGAGGTCTCCGGAACAGCCGACGCCCTCAAGGTGGAAAGACTGGTCGGCGTTTGTGACTCCGGCCTTGCGATCAACCCGATGCTCGCCGAACGGGCGGTCGAAGCGGGAATGATATTCGGTCTGAGCAACGCGATGAGCGAGGGCATCACGCTCGCAGGCGGAGCGCCCGAGCAGACCAACTTCGATACCTATCAGGTTCTTCGCATGGACCAGACCCCCGACGTCACCGTCGAGATCGTGCCGTTCGGCGACGAGCCTGGCAGCTTCGGCGAGGTCGGTACGATGCCGATGTGTTCAGCTCTGGGCAACGCCATCTTCGCCGCCACCGGCAAGCGTATCCGGACCACCCCCTTTGGGAGCAATGGAGTCACTTTCGTTTGACGGAACGAAGTCGGCTGCACGGTTTGGTTCAAGCTTTGGGAAGTGGAACATGAGACGACTGGCTACTTATTCCATATTCGCAGCGACCGTTCTCCTGGCGCCTGGTATCGTGGCGGCGCAGGACAGCGAGACTGGCAAGGCCTCCTTTGGGAACTGTCAAGGCTGCCAGGCCGTCGGGACAGGGCCGAAGGAAAAGCTTGGCCCGGAGTTCAACGGATTGATCGGGCCCGACGCCTCGGAAACGGCCGCGGCTGGCACAATCGGCCGGAATCTCGCAGCTTGCGCCGAGGAGCCGGCATGAAAGTCCGGCGTGTTGCACTTGCGGCGTTGGGTGCGCTCGTCGTGCTCGGGGTGGGGTTCTCTGCTTACGCGCTGCTTACCGTCGGCGATGGTAGGGAAACCGACGCAACGCAGCCCTCCGTGGCCGGGGCGCCGGCCAGCATCAAGGAGCCACTGGCGCGCGGCGAATATCTGGCGCGGGCCGCTGACTGCATCGCCTGCCATACCCTTCCCGACCGGCAACCGTTCTCGGGCGGCGTCGCCTTCAAGACGCCATTTGGCACGATCTATTCAAGCAATATCACGGCGGACAAGGAAACCGGCATCGGAACCTGGAGCGACGATGAGTTCGTGCGAGCGCTGCATGCGGGGGTCGGCAAAAACGGCCAACCGTTGTACTCCGCCTTCCCGTTCACCTCGTACACCGCGTTGAGCCGCGACGACATCTTGGACATCAAGGCCTACTTGTTCAGCCGGCCGGTAGCGCATGCGCCGGCGCGGCCGAACGAAATGTCCTTCCCTTTCAACCAACGCTGGGGTTTGAGCTTCTGGAATGTTTTGTTCTTGCGTAAGCAGCGCTTTCAACAGACGCCGGGCAAATCCGATGTGTGGAATCGCGGCGCCTATCTCGCTACCGCACTCGGCCACTGCAATGAATGTCATACCCCGCGTAATTTTCTCTATGGGTTGAGACATGATCGGGAACTGGCCGGTGAAGTTCTGCAAGGATGGAAGGCCTACAACATCACGTCCGACAAGACCTACGGCATCGGCGCTTGGACCGACCAGCAACTAACCGACTATCTCAGCAAGGGGCATGCGAACGGCCGCGGCGCGGCCTCCGGTCCAATGGGCGAGGTGGTACAGAACAGCCTGCAGTATCTCGCGCCGGAAGACGTCGCGGCTCTGGTGGTCTATCTTCGCGACGTGGAGCCACGGCAGGGGCGTGCCGGCATCGAAGTCAACGATCACCCGCCTAGCGTTCTGGCTTCAACCGCCAACACCCCGGGAGCGGACGAGATGGCGCAAGGGGATCGCGGCCAGCATCTGTTCGAACGGACCTGCACCGGCTGTCATTTGTGGAACGGGCAAGGCCGTCAGAGCAAAGCGGCGGCATTGATCGGCACGCGGTCGGTTAACGATGTTGAGGGCTGGAACCTCACTCAGATCATTCTGCAGGGTTCGCGCTTGCGGACCGCACACGGCGAGATTTTCATGCCGTCGTTCGGTCGCGCTTACAGTGATGCTGAGGTTGCTGCGCTCGGTAACTTCATGCTGAGGCATTTCGGCGGCAAGCAAGGCACGTTCACAGCAGCGGACGTTTCTAAGCGTCGTGCGCCGTAAGCAATAATCAATGTTTGCAACGCACCCTCGCCTCTGACTCCGCCTCGTTTGAAATTGGACGGTACGTGGCAGATCGGACCCTGGCAGCGGAATAAGTCACCGCAGCAAGGAAGCGGAGGTGTTCGCGGACCTCAAGGATCAAACCGAAGTTGCCAACCTCTGGGCCTATCTCTCGTACTTCAATGCTGACGGTGGCTCAAAGTGACAACTGGCCGATGCGGGTCTCCATCGACGGCTGCGTTCATCCCGTCCTTTGCCTCCTTGAGGCGACGTTGCGACGAATGGGTGGTTGCCGATCGTAGAAACTGGTCGGATATGGCGCGCCCCTGCCGAACGTTGGGATAGCCAAGCCTGTGGCCTTCGATCCCCGGAGGTAAAGGAAGGCTAGACGCCAAATAGCTACGGCGTTCGTGGCCCGAGTTCCAAAGGCGAATTGGCGCTGTCGAAGAACTCAACGGTGGTGAACCACAAGTCGGCATCGCCAACATTTTCGAGATCGTGGATCTTGTGCTCGCCCTTTCCATAAGTGAAGTGACGGGTCTCGCCAGCCGAATAGACAGCTTCGACGATCGCGCCATCCTCCGCGTGCGATCGCGCCCGGCCTGGCGTCACCGCGGTCCAAAAATAGTCCAACACGTGACGATGGAATCCGATGCGCTCGCCCGGAGCAAGCCGGATTTCCCAGACGCGCACACGATCCGTTTCGGACAAAAGCCGCGTGCCGACCCGTCCATTGAATTGATTGGCGTCGAACTCCTTGCGAATGACATCGGGCCAGGCTGCCCTGCCCTCTTCTGTCACGACAGCGCTCATTGTCATTTCCTCCTCAATCCGAGTTATCCAGGTTGCGTTATTCGATGCCCAGCCCTGTCTGGGCGCGAACGTGCTGCGCGCCGAACGATGCGCGGACGGAAGCGGCGGCCGCACTGCGGTCCAGCACCGACACCGCCCACGACACGGCAAAGGCGAGCGGAACCGAGACCAGGGCCGGATTATCGTAAGGGAACGGCGCAGGCCCGAGCTTGAACGTGGCGGTCCATACTCCCGGACTGATGGCGACCAATCCCACCGACGTCAGCAAGCCGGCGATCGAACCACTCACTGCACCTCGCGTAGTGAGGTCGGGCCAGACGATCGACAGAAGTATGACCGGGAAGTTCGCGCTCGCGGCGATCGCGAAGACCAATCCTACCATGAAGGCGATATTCTGGTTCTCGAACAAGACGCCCAGCCCCATCGAAAGCACGCTGATTGCGACCGCGGCACATTTCGAGACAAGCACTTCCTGCTGCTCGCTTGCACGGCCCTTGCGGAGCACGCGAGCGTAGAGATCGTGGCTCGCCGCCGAAGCGCCCGCGAGCGTCAGCCCGGATACGACGGCGAGGATGGTCGCGAACGCCACGGCGGAGATGAACCCGAGCAGCAGCGACCCGCCAACGGCGTCCGCCAGATGCAGGGCCACCATGTTGACGCCCCCAAGCAGTGCTCCCGACGCATCCCGAAACTGAGGGTTCGCCGAAACGATGGCGATGGCGCCGAAACCGAGCACGAACAGCAGACTATAGAAGATGGAGATGAACCCCGTCGCAACCAGCACCGACGTGCGAGCCTGTCGGGCATCGCTCACGGTGAAGAATCGCATGAGGATGTGCGGGAGCCCGGCCGTGCCGAAGATTAACGCCAATCCAAGCGAGATCGCCGATATCGGATCCTTGACCAGTCCGCCCGGGGCCATGATCGCGTCGGCCTTCGGATGCAGGTTGACCGCCTCCCGGAAGAGAGCCTCTAGGCTGAAGCCGAAGTGCCCGAGAATCAGGATCGACATGAGAACCGAGCCCGACATCAGCAGCACCGCTTTGATGATCTGCACCCAGGTCGTCGCGAGCATGCCTCCAAGAGTAACGTAGACCATCATCAGCCCACCTACGATGCCGACCGCGTAGACGTAGGGAAGTCCGAACAACAGCTGGATCAGCTTGCCGGCCCCCACCAGCTGGGCGATCAGATAAAAGACCACAATTACGAGGGTGTTCACTCCGGCAACCGCCCTCACCGGGATCTCGGACAGCCGATAGGCCGCCACGTCGGCGAACGTGTAGCGACCGAGATTGCGCAACGGCTCGGCAATCAGGAACAGGATCATCGGGAAGCCGACGAGGAAGCCGATTGCATAGATCATGCCGTCGTAGCCGGAGGTATAGACGAGCGCCGTGACACCCAGGAATGTCGCCGCCGACGTGTAATCACCTGCGATAGCGAGCCCGTTCTGGACGCCCTTGAGGCCGCCTCCGGCGGCATAGAAGTCCTTGGCTGTGCTCGTACCCCGTCTCGCAGCCCACAATGTGACGGCAAGACTGATCGCGACAAAGACGAGAAACATGGCGATCGCCGTTGCGTTCAACGATTGCCGCGTGCCCACCGCGGAAGTCAGCGCGTAGGCCGCCGCAGGTTTGGAAAGCAGGACGAATGAGGTTGCGAACAAGGCCGCACGAGCCGAGCGCGAAATCATCGAAATTCCTCCAGAAGAAGCTGACTAAGCCGATCGAAACGGGAATTGGCGCACCGGACATAGACGGCCGTAAGAAGGAAACCGAGCGCGATCAGACCGATGCCGATCAGCACGCCCCAAGTGATCACGGTGCCATCCCACAGCGGATACCCGAGCAGCCGGGGCCAGAATGCGATGGTCAGGATGTAGGCGAAGTACGTGGCGGCCATGACGATCGACATGCCAACGCCAAGGCGTGTGCGCTCGCTCGCAAGCTGTCTGAACGTCTGATGGTCCAGGATAGTTTGCAGGTCCATTGGTTTTCTGTCCTCTCTTTCAAATCCGGTCGCCTGCATGTATGCGCCGAGATGGCGGGCACGACGGACGACCGCGCCCCCAAACGGAAGTCGGATCGACTCGAATTTCGAGAGCGCCGTGGGCAGATCGGCCGGATGGGCCCGCAGGGCGTCGATCAGAGCAGCCGCGTCACCTGCGGCCTTCGTGACCCCCATTCCGACGTGGGGCCTGGCCACGAACGCAGCGTCGCCCAGGATCACCGTTCGGGATCCCAGCGCCATACGCGGCGTCTCAAGATCCAGAATGGCCTGTATGAACGGTTGAGACGTAAGGCGAACGACCTCGGCAAATTGCGGCGCAAGCAATCGCTCCGCGTCCCGACGCATTGAGGCGATCACATCGGATCGAATCCGGGTCGGCGGAATGGACAATTCATGCCGGACGCCGTCGACGTCCGTCAGAAGATCGGCCAATCCATGGTCAGCGTCGGCCGGGCGGTACCAAACAAAATTGAAACGGCGCTCGCCGACATCCATCTCTTCGTTGGCGCCGGCGATGGGATAACCGAGCATCTGCTCCCCGGGGGGGAGGCTGAAGGCGAACCAATCGCACAATTCTGCGCGCGTCCGAGGCGATAGGTCCCGCTCATTGACGAGGCCCCGCCACGCGATGTAGCCGGCGTACGCAGGACGGACATTGGCCGCAAGCTGCGCCCTGACGGACGAAAATATGCCGTCCGCGCCGATCAGCAGATCTCCCGAGGCCTCTGAGCCGTCCGAGAAACGCGCCACCACGCGATCGCCAAGCTCCGTGACTTCCTCGAGGTTCTTGCCGTGATGATACCGTTCGGCCGGGAGCGCTACCTTCAAAAGCTGGTAGAGATGTCCCCAGGACGTAAGGACCTGCCGCAGTCCTAGCTCGCCCGCGATACGGCCGCTCTGGTCCAGGACGCGCCGCCCCGGGACGACGACCCCGACCGCGGCGGCTGCGGTATCGATGCCCGCCCTACCCAATACCTCGAACAACTCCAAATGGGTGACGATGCCCGCACCACGACCCGCTAGTTCGGCGCCGATCCGCTCGTATACATCGACGTTCCAGCCATCCCGCCGCAGCAGCAATGCAGCGAACAGTCCGGCCACGGACCCACCAATCACGAGTGCTTTCGGCTGCACCTCCTGCCTCCGGCGATGCTCGCTCATGAGCAGCCTCCCTTCGGTTGTTGATCGTGCGGCGCTGCGAACGCCGCTATTTATCCATTGATAAATTACCGGTCAACGATTATTTATCAATTGATAAACAAAACGTGATGGCCGGGTCCTCGATCGGCTGAGGCGGCAAATTGGTGTATGAAAGCGCAGAAGTGCACCCAAACCAGCGAATCAGGTGTGAAGCAGGCCAGCAGAGCGCGTCTCCGGACGCCGATCCGAGAGCAGCAGAGGCTGGACCCGTCCGAGCGGGAAGCCATTATCGCGCGAGAAGCAGTGTCGTTTTTTGCCGAGCACGGGTTTGAGGGGCAGACCCGCGAACTCGCCAAGCGGCTGCGCATTACCCAACCCCTGCTCTATCGCTATTTTCCGAGCAAGGAAGCTCTCATCGAACGGGTCTATCAGGAGGTCTTCGTCGGGCGCTGGAAGCCGTCCTGGGAAAAGATCATCACCGATCGCTCGGTGCCGCTGAAGGCGAGGCTGATCCATTTCTATCGCGAATACGCCGAGGCCATTCTCACCTACGAATGGATCCGCCTATTCATGTTCGCGGGCCTGAAGGACCTCGGATTGAACGCTCGCTATCTCAAAATGCTGCGCGAGCGCGCGTTCGAAAAGGTGATCGAGGAGATTAGGTTGGAGTATGGACGCCCCTCGACTCGCGAACTCCCGATTGCTGTTCTCGAAATCGAGATGGTGTGGGGCCTCCACGCGGCTATCTTCTATCTCGGAGTGCGTCAATTCATATACTCGATGCCCCTCGAGACGGACGTCAATTTGATCATCGATGCAAAGGTAGCGACGTTCCTCAGTGGAGTTCGCTCCGTTCTGCCGACCAAAGCAGTCCTCTAAGTCTGGTGGCCACAGTTAGCTTCTTCTTCGCTCCGCCGGGAGTTCGGTTGGCGGCGCCGGCCGACGGCAGCCTTTCGAGACAAGAGGATGGCCTAATGCTGAACCTGCACGGCAAGGTCTTCTTCGTCGGGTCTACAGGGCCGAGATGCAAGCAACCACCGAACAACTCATTGTCCGGCAGATTAACCTCCTTCTCTATAGGGCCCGCGAAATTTTGAAAGGCGAGTAGGACCGGGAGGACGAGCCGAACCAGGGAGCCTGAGTGCTCCTGTGAAATTGTCGGCGAGGTTACGCACCACAATGTAGAAGATCGGCGTGAAAATCAGGCCGAACAGCGTCACGCCGAGCATGCCGAAGAACACGGCGACCCCGACCGCCTGCCGCATCTCCGAGCCGGAGCCGCTCGACACCACCAACGGCAGCACGCCGAGGATGAAGGCGAAGGACGTCATCAGGATCGGCCGCAACCGCATGCGGCAGGCCTCGATCACAGCGTCCAGCCGCCCACGGCCCTCCAACTCGATGTCGCGCGCGAATTCCACTATCAGGATAGCGTTTTTCGCGGCGAGTCCGACCAGTACTACGAAACCTATCTGCGTGAGAATATTGATGTCCTGACCCATGATCCGGACGCCCAACGTCGCCGCCAACAGGCACATCGGCACGATCAGGATCACGGCGAATGGTAGGGTCCAGCTGCCATATTGCGCGGCCAGCACCAGATAGACGAATAGCACGCAGATCGGGAATACGTAGAGACCGGTATTACCGCCAGTCACCTGCTGATAGGAGAGATCAGTCCATTCATAGGAGAACCCACTCGGCAGCGTCTCGTCAGCGAGTCGTTTCATGATGTTGATCGCCGTTGTCGAGCTCATCCCTGGCAACGTATCGCCTTGCAGCTCGGCAGCAGTGTAGAGATTGTAGCGGGCGACCCGATCCGGACCCGAGGTATCCTTGAACTCTACCACACTGCCGAGCATCACCATGTCACCGTTGGCGTTGCGGGTGCGCAGCCGCGCGAGGTCGGCCCGCTCCTTCCGGAATGGAAAGTCCGCCTGTGCGGTGACGTGATAGGTGCGCCCGAACAGGTTGAAATCGTTCACATAGGCTGAGCCGAAATAGGTCTCGATTGCGTCGGTAATGTTCGCGATGGGAACGCCGAGCTTCTGCGCCTTAACACGATCGATGTCGACAAACAATTGAGGCGTGTCGACCGAATAGGGCGAGAATACCGCGGTCAATCCCGGCACCTTGCCCGCCGCCGCGACGAGTTCGTCGGTTGCTGACGAAAGCAGATCGCTGCCGCGGCCCAGACTATCCTCAATGCGCATGGTGAATCCGCCCCCGGTGCCAATGCCCGGAATCGCAGGCGGCGGAATCACGATGATGAAAGCCTCCTCTGTGCTGGCCAACCGCTTGCGCAGTTCCGCGGTGATTGAGTCGGCCGTGAGACCCTTCTTGGCGCGAGCCTCCGCCTCGTCGAACACCGGAAATAGCGCGGCGGAGTTGCCCGACTGCGTATGCGTGGCTCCCGAGAACCCCGCCAGCGCCGGCACACGGACCACGCCCGGAATCCCCAGCGCGATGTTTTCAATCTTGCGCACTACCTCGGTCGTGCGCTCAAGCGACGCAGCGCCTGGCAATTGCACGGCCACAATGACATAGCCGCGATCCTGCGCCGGAATAAAGCCCTGCGGCGTCGTGGCGAGCATCCACCCGGCGCTGCTGATCAGCACCACATAGACCAACAGCATCACCGCCCTATGCCGGATCACGAAGCCGGCAAGCCCGCCGTAGGCGTTCGACAGCCGGTCGAAGCCACGGTTGAAGATGCCGGTAAACCACTTCCAACCGCGCCCCAACAGATTCCATGCGGCAGTAGGCCGCTTTTCCTCATGCGGTACCAGGATCTGCGAGGCGAGCGCAGGAGAGAGCGTCAACGAACAGAAGCAGGAGATCGCGGTAGCCACCGCAATGGTCACCGCGAATTGCTGGAAGAATTGCCCTGAGATTCCGCCGAGGAATGCGGTCGGCACGAACACCGCGCACAGCACCAGCGCGATCGACACCAACGCGCCGCCGACCTCATCCATCGTCTTCAGCGCCGCATCGCGCCGGCTCATCCCGTGCTCGAGATGCCGCTCGACGTTCTCGACCACGACGATAGCGTCGTCGACGACGATACCGACCGCGAGCACGAGGCCGAACAGTGTAAGATTGTTGATCGAAAAACCGAGCATCGCCATAACCGCGAAGGTAGCAACCAGCGAGACCGGAATGGCGATGATCGGAATGATCGCGGGCCGCCAGCCCTGCAGAAATACCAGCACGACGATGACGACTAGGATCATCGCCTCGTAGATGGTCTTGATCAGCTCCGAGACCGACTGCGCGATGAACTCGGTCGGATTATATCCGATGTTATAGTCAAGGCCTTTTGGAAAGCTGGTCTTGAGACTCGCCATGGTGTCGGAGATGCGCTTGGCGGTCGCAAGCGCGTTCGAGCCCGGACGCTGAAACACCAGGAGTGCCACTGCGGATTTCCTGAGCAGAAAGCCATTTGTAGAGAAATCCAGCGCGCCAAGTTCGATCCGAGCGATGTCGCGCAACCGCACGATACGGCCGTCCTGGCCGGATTTGACAACGATTTCCTCGAACTGAGAGGGATCCTTCAGTCGCCCGGTAAAGGTCAGATTCGGCTGGAAAGCCCTATCGGCGATTGGCGGCGCCGCAAGCTGACCGCCGGTGATCTGCAGGTTCTGGGCGCGGATCCCGGCAATCACGTCACCCGCGGTCATGTCGAGATTCGCAATTTTATCGGGATCAAGCCATACCCGCATCGAATAGTCGCGCGCGCCGAATATCTGTATGTCGCCAACGCCGTCGAGCCGCAGCAACCGATCTCGGACCTGCAGAAGTGCGTAGTTGGAAATGTAGGTCTGGTCGAACGTGTCGTCCGGCGACAGCATGAACACGACCATCATCAGGTCCGGGCTGTTCTTGCGGGTGACGACGCCGTTGCGTTGCACTTCCTCCGGCAGGCGCGGCTGCGCGATCGCGACGCGGTTCTGGACTAGCACTTGGGCCTTGTCGAGATCCGTGCCGAGCTTGAAGGTCACCGTGATATTGAGCTTCCCGTTTGAGGTGGCCTGGCTGTAAAGGTAGAGCAGGTCATCGACGCCGTTACTCTCCTGCTCGATCGGAGCAGCGACCGTATCGGAGACAGTTTGCGCGGAAGCGCCCGGATAGGTGGTGGTGACCACAACGGTCGGCGGCACCACTTCCGGGAATTCGGCGACCGGAAGCGTGGTGTAAGCGATCGTGCCCACGATCAGCAGCACGATCGACAGAACCATGGCTAGAATGGGCCGGTTGACGGAAAGACGTCCGAGGTTCATGACTTGCCACCGATAGTTTTAGTTTCGTCCTTGTGCGGGGCGACCTTGGCGCCGACCCGGGCCCGCTGGATGCCCTCGATGATGACGCGGTCTTCCGGTTTCAGGCCCGTGCGGATCAGCCGCAGGCCATCATCCAGCGGGCCGAGCTCGACTGCGCGCGCTTCCACCGTGTCGTCATCCTTCACCAAGAACACGATCTTGCGCGACTGGTCGGTCGCAATCGCCGTATCCGGTATGAGCAGCGCCTCATGGGGCAAAGACCCGATCAGCCGCACGCGGCCGAACTGGCCAGGGAGAATCGAAAGGTCCTTGTTGGGAATCACCGCGCGGCTCCGCAGCGTGCCGGTGGATTTGTCCAGTCGATTGTCGAGGAAATCCATCTTGCCCTCGTGCGAGGGCTTGGTTTCGCCGGTAAGCGTCACCTGTACCGGATTGGGCGTATCGCGCGAGCTCGGCCGCTTGCCCTCGGACCAGAGCTTGTTGTTCTTGAGATAGGTCGCTTCATCGACGTCGAAATAGATGTAGATCGGATCCATCGAGACGATCGTGGTGAGCAGCGTCGAGGTGCCGGTGTCAGAGCCCTGCACAAGATTGCCGACGCTGACGAGATGGCGGCTGACGCGGCCCGTGATCGGCGCCACCACATGAGTAAACTCGACATTGAGCTGAGCAGCCGTCAGCGAGCCCTCGGCAATGGTTTCGGCGGCGTGTGCGGCCTGTAAAGCCTGGCGGCGCTGGTCGACGGATTGTTCGGAAACTGCACTGGTCTGGACCAGGGTCAGCCCGCGATCGAGTTCGCGCTTGGCCAGCTCCGCCTTGGCGCGCGCATCCGCGAGCTGACCGCGAGCCTGTGTCATTACTGCCTCGAAGGGGCGGGAATCGATCAGATAGAGCAGGTCACCGGTGTGAACCATGTCGCCGTCCGTGAACTCGACGCTGGTGACGAAGCCGCCGACGCGCGCCCTCACTTGAACCTCCTCGATCGCCTCGAAGCGGCCGGTGAATTCATCCCATTCGGTGATGGTGCGTCTTACCGGCTGCGTCACGGTAACGGGCGCCGGGGGCGGAGCAGCGGCCTGCTGTCGTTGCTCACAGCCGGCGAGCACAACGGTGAGCAGTGAGATCGCCAAGACCCCTGTTCCGAGCCGAACGACTCCGTGGAACGTCTTCTTGAAGGGCTCCGATGGCCGCGTTGACGTCAAAGGTCTCTTCTTTGCCACGATCTACCAAGCTCCGAGCCAAAGTTGCTGAAAGTCGCGACCAACATCGCCTACGCAGGCCCGATCGGAATAGTCGCGCCTAATTCGCAATGAGATTCGCGCATCACGATCTGCTCAGAAAGCGTCGCGCGTGCTCAAGAAATTCTTCAGCGTACTGCGACTGCGCCCCGTGACTTGCATCCGGATACATGACCAAATGGGCGTCCGGGATGTGCTGACCCAAGATAAACGCGTTGATCGGCATCACGACGACGTCCTTGCTCCCGTGCACGATGAGCGTCGGCTGGTGGATCTTTCCCACCATGCCGTAGCGATTTCTTCGCTGGAATGAGCCCCCATTCGCGGCTCGCCTCCAATTGCGCAGTGGTGGATCGTACCGATACCGCCGCATCCCGGTCGCTAACCCGAAGTTTCAGCCGACTGCGATACGCATGTCCCGCCGCCCTGCTTGCATCGCTCGGGGTGAAAACGGCATTCATAAGTCGTCCTCCAGCTCGTCAACGGAGAACTCGGCAAAGGTCATACCTTCTCCGCCACGTGGGCCCGCGCCGAGCAGAATGATGCGGCGAAGCATATCCGGATGGTCAACGGCGAGTTGCTGCGCGATCATGCCACTTCCACCGTGCGAGGCGTATCGCCGGTTGAACCGCCGACGCCTGGATAATCGAAAAGGACGACCTCGCCTCGAGAGGCGAAGCCATTCGTGATCGCTGGATCCCAATTGTCCATGTGGGCGGCGACACAGTTGAGCATCAGCAACGGAACGCCTTTGGGCGGACCAAAACGCCGGTACGCGATCTGCAGACCGCCCACATTGATGTATCGAGTGGGAGTGTTCTCATGCGTGTAACCGGCCATCCGCACACCTCAGCCCAATTGCAGACCCAGATCGGCTCCCGAAAAATTGGCCAGCGCGCCCGGGACGGGGAATTAAGGGCTGCGCTGGCCGAGTTTTCGGGGAGGATCCGAATAACTCAGCTTTAGCGCGGCGGCGGGATGGAATAAACGAGCCTGCGTTCCGAAATGGTCGGACGTCTGTGTCCACTTCCTTGGGCAGCCACATTGTCTGACTCTTTCGAAACCAGCCGATCGCGGCGGCCCAGGCGCACCTGGGTCGTGCTGAGTAGTCAAGCGGGTGTGAGATAGCCCAGGGAAGGAAGCGTGTTTCGCAGCTCGGCGCTGCGACCGTTGGAGCCGCTGGCGGGCAGATTCCCGCCCAGTCAGATCGCCGCGCTTGAAAGCAACTCTTCGACCTTTTCGTCGAGGTCTGATTGCTGCCTCCATGAGGGGCCTCGTTCTCATGGATCACGAACAGAGAAGGTGGCCTCGGTGATGGGCGTCCCTCGCCCTACTCTGCTTCCGCGACGAGGATCCCAACAGGAGCGAACAAGCCTGCGGTGATGTCGTGCTGATCATGGTGATAGCGCCCGTCAGATTTCCGAGAATCCACCGCACCACTCGGCGATTGATGCCGAATTTCGATAGCCCCTGCCGTGATCGATTTTCGTGGAGAACCATAAGCCCGCTTTTCCGATGAACCACCCCTGAATGATGCGTCGGTGCTGGCCGGCTGATGGGCTCTTGCACAATTTCCACGATCTCGGAAATGAAGGTTTTGCCCATGGTATCATTAAGGCGCTGGGTCACGTCGTCGAATGCAGCCGTAGCTGTCACCTCCAAGCGTACGCCTTCGAACGATACATCTCTTGGTCACTCGATTGATGGTCTACCGTCTGCAGCGTAGACCTTCTATTTTCTGAGTAAGGGGACGCCGCGGACGGCGCCAACGGCGGTACCAGCGCGCTGGCCGCGGGCGATGCGATCTGCCCGGCTCGGTTCTCCTGCCGAAGCGCGCTGCTCCAGCTTCCGACAATACCGCGCTATGTCCTCGCACCGTATTCGCGCGCTGCGCGCCTCCGCGGCCAAACGAGAAGTTCTCGCCAGGCGCTTCGTAGATCGTGATCACAGGCGCGTCGGGGGACGGTTTGCCGCGCTCGATACCCGTTGGTTCAGGTCCTTGAGCCGGCTCAATCGCTTTTCCTTTGAGCGCCCTTCGATGAAGGTTACGTCCAGAAGAATTAGATC
>WNFQ01002461.1_pt1 | contig 16931 bp, 15 predicted proteins | sample 5400171 | NCBI WGS metagenome assembly WNFQ01 (sample SAMN13153356, study PRJNA577476) | soil metagenome | isolation source: 20 cm soil under Madrone tree | place: USA:California | collected 2016-06-14 | reverse complement strand
TGATCACCCATCCCGCAGTGCTCGAAGCCGCCGTCATACCGGAAGCCGATCCGGAGGGCTTGCTGAAGCCGAAGGCCTTTGTGGTGCTGAAAGCGGATGCCAAAACCGGCGGCCTGCAGGAAGCGCTGAAGGAGCACGTCAAGCAGAAGATCGGCGTGTGGAAATATCCGCGCTGGATCGAAGTCGTCGATAGCTTGCCGAAAACCGCGACCGGAAAGATCCAGCGGTTCAAGCTGCGGGACGGTAAGTGATACCTCGTCATTCCGGGGCGCGCGTCAGCGCGAACCCGGAATCTCGAGCTGCGAACAATAATCTCGAGATTCCGGATCAGTTCGCTTCGCGACCTGTCCGGAATGACTGACGGTGTGGAACGAAATGCCATGACCGCTCTCGCACCTACCGGCTTCATCCGCATCGGCGCTTCCGATCTCGAATACCGCATGATCGGTCCCGCAGCCGATGACGCGCCGGCCATCGTCATGCTGCACGAAGGTCTTGGCTCGGTTGGGCTGTGGGGAGATTTTCCGGACCGGCTTCAGGCCGCGACCGGAGCCTGTGTGTTCGTCTATTCGCGCGCGGGCTATGGCGGCTCGACTGTAGTCGAGCTGCCGCGGCCGCTCGACTACATGCACATCGAGGCGCTCGAGATTTTGCCAAAACTGCTCGACGAAATCGGCTTTCGCCGCGGCCTCCTGCTCGGGCATTCCGACGGCGCTTCGATAGCGGCGATCTACGCCGGCGGTGTTCAGGATCACCGCATACGCGGCGTAGCGATGATCGCGCCGCATTTCGTCGTCGAAGATATTTCGGTGAAGTCGATCGCCGGGATCAAGCAAGCCTATGAGACCACCGATCTCAGGTCGAAGCTGAATCGCTGGCACCGCGACGTCGACAACGCGTTCTACGGGTGGAACGCGGCGTGGCTCGACCCAAGGTTTCGCAACTGGGACATTTCGGAATATCTCGCCTACATCCGCGTTCCCGTTGCCATCCTGCAGGGCGTCGAGGACGAGTATGGGACAATTCTCCAGATCGAGATCGCCCGAGAAGAATGCTATTGTCCGGTCGATGTGACGATCGTCCCTTGCGCCGGACATTCGCCGCATCGTGAAGCGCCGGAGGCGACGCTGAATGCGATTTCGGAATTTGCTAGCCGCATTTTGCACATCCACGAAGGCTCACAGGGGCGGGCCGCCTGACGCATTGGTGGGGGCCATGTGGGCATGAGCGTCGCTCCCTCAAATGCCGCCAAGCTTCCGCTGCCGCAGTGGGCCTATGTTCCCGGCGAAACTGCCGAGGCCGAAGCCGATCATGATACGTTATGGCAGGCGATGGCCCTGGTGCCGTCGCGATTCCAGGACTTCGTCCCGGCGCGGCATCCGGCGCTGCGCTACGGGATTGCCCTCAACGACGCCGGATATTTCTGGGAATCGCAGGAAATCCTGGAAGCGGTGTGGGCGGCGGCGCCGCAGGGCGGACGCGAGCGGATCCTGCTGCGGGCCTGTATCCACATCGCCAACGCCAATCTCAGGCTGCGAATGCAAAAGCCCCTTGCAGCCGCGCGGCTTTTTGGTGAGGCGCTGGGCGAGCTCGATATGCTTCGCCGCAATACAACGCCAGCCGGCGACGGATTCGTCGATGCATTTCCGACGGCCAAACTCGCGGCCCTCCTGAAGGCCAAACTGGCGCACCCCGCGCTAACCAAGGCGGATTGGGTGGAATTCGGCAAAATCGGCCGAGCATGAAGCAAAATGCATATTTCGGCCCAATAGCCCTAGACCTCGCCCAAAACATGCATTATTATGCATGTTAACGGATAGCCTAAGAACAGGTGAGGGAGCCCATGGCCGGTGAAGATCGCGTCCTCGCTAATGGCGCCCGGTATATCGATTTTCAGACCGATCCGTCGCGCTACCGGCATTGGAAGCTTGAGGTCGATGGCGACGTCGCCACGCTCACCATGGACGTCGATGAGAATGGCGGGCTGTTCGAGGGCTATCAGCTCAAGCTGAATTCCTACGACCTTGGCGTCGATATCGAACTGGCGGACGCGGTGCAGCGGCTGCGCTTCGAGCATCCCGGCGTCAAGGTGGTGCTGCTGCGCTCCGCCAAGAACCGCGTGTTCTGCGCCGGCGCCAACATCCGCATGCTGGCGGGGGCGACCCACGCCCACAAGGTCAACTTCTGCAAATTCACCAACGAGACCCGCAACGGGCTTGAGGATTCCAGCGAGAATTCCGGCCAGCGTTTTCTCACGGTCATCAACGGCACGGCGGCGGGCGGCGGCTATGAGCTGGCGCTGGCGACCGATCACATCATCCTGGCCGACGATGGTGCCGCGGCAGTGGCGCTGCCGGAGGTGCCGCTGCTTGCGGTGTTGCCGGGCACCGGCGGACTGACACGCGTGGTCGACAAGCGCAAGGTGCGCCGCGATCACGCCGATTATTTCTGCACCATCGAGGAAGGCATCAAGGGCAAGCGCGCGGTACAGTGGCGCCTCGTCGACGAGATCGTGCCGAATAGCAAGCTGGAGGCGAAAGTCGCCGAGCGCGCCGGAGAATTCGCCGCCACCTCGAAGCGCAATGGCAACGGAAAGGGCATCTCGCTTGGCCCGCTGACGCGAAGTTTTGACGACGACAGCATCCGCTACGGTTTTGTCAGCGTCGATATCGATCGCGCCGCGCGCATCGCCACCATTTCGATTCAGGCGCCGGACGTGCCCGCGCCAGCCGATATCGACGGCATGATCGCGCAGGGGTCATCGTTCTGGCCGCTGCAGGTGGCGCGCGAACTCGATGACGCGATCCTTCATCTGCGCATCAACGAGCTCGAGACCGCGATGCTGGTGTTCAAGTCGCATGGCGAGCGCGCCAACGTTCTGTCCTGCGACGCATTTCTGGAAGCCAACAAGGCGCACTGGCTGGTCAACGAAATCCGCCAGTACTGGAAACGGGTGCTGAAGCGCATCGACGTCACCTCGCGCACGCTGGTGACGCTGGTCGAGCCGGGCTCCTGCTTCGTCGGCACGCTGGCCGAACTGGTGTTCGCGGCCGACCGTTGCTACATGCTGATCGGCTCGAGGCAGGGCGACAACCGCGCGCCGCCGACCATCGAACTGTCAGCGATGAACTTCGGGCCCTATCCGATGAGCCACGGCCTGACGCGAGGCGCTCGATGCCGAGCAAGCCGAACAGCTCGGCCTCGTCACCTTTGCGCTCGACGACATCGACTGGGACGACGAGATCAGGGTGTTCTTCGAGGAGCGCACTTCTTTTTCGCCCGACGGTCTCACCGGCATGGAAGCGAACCTGCGCTTCGTCGGACCCGAAACCATGGAATCGAAAATCTTTTCCCGCCTGACGGCGTGGCAGAACTGGATCTTTCAGCGCCCCAACGCGGTCGGCGAGGCCGGTGCCTTGCGGCGCTACGGCACTGGCCAAAAGGCCCAGTTCGATATGACGCGAGTGTAGGGAAATTTCCGCCGTCATCCTGAGGCGCGAGCGCAAGCGAGCCTCGAAGGATGATTAGTACCAGGCCAGCATCCTTCGAGACGCGGCGAAGACGCCGCTCCTCAGGATGACGGTTGAGCAAGATGCGATGCACGCCGCAACGACATCAAGGAGCACGCCATGAACATCATGAACGTCGATTACACCACCAAGATTCCCAACAATGTGAATCTCAGCGAGGATCGGCAGGTGCTGAAGGCGCTGGAGGGCTGGCATCCCGGTTACATGGACTGGTGGAGCGACATGGGACCGGAGGGCTTTCAGCAATCGCTGGTTTACCTGCGCACCGCCTATTCGGTCGACCCGCGTGGCTGGGCCAAGTTCGACTATGTGAGAATGCCGGAATATCGCTGGGGTATCCTGCTCGCGCCGCAGGAAGAAAATCGCGTCATTCCGTTCGGCGAGCATTACGGCGAGCCGGCGTGGCAGGAAGTGCCGGGCGAGCATCGCGCCATGTTGCGCCGCCTGATCGTGATCCAGGGCGACACCGAGCCGGCCTCGGTCGAACAGCAGCGTCATCTCGGCAAGACCGCGCCCTCGCTCTACGACCTGCGCAATCTGTTCCAGGTCAATGTCGAGGAAGGCCGCCATCTCTGGGCGATGGTCTATCTGTTGCAGAAATATTTCGGCCGCGATGGCCGCGAGGAGGCCGATGAATTGTTGCGCCGCCGCTCGGGCGACGCCGACAGCCCGCGCATGCTGGGGGCTTTCAACGAGAGGACGCCGGACTGGCTGTCGTTCTTCATGTTCACCTATTTCACCGACCGCGACGGCAAGATGCAGCTGCATAGCCTGGCGCAATCCGGCTTCGATCCGCTGTCGCGCACCTGCCGCTTCATGCTGACGGAAGAAGCGCACCACATGTTCGTAGGCGAGACCGGCATCAGCCGCGTCGTGCAGCGGACCGTTGAGGCCATGAAGCATGCCGGCATCAGCGATCCCTCCGATATCGCCAAGGTTCGCGCGCTGGGGGTGATCGATCTTCCGACCATCCAGAAGAAATTGAACCTGCATTACTCGCTCTCGCTTGACCTGTTCGGCTCGGAGGTTTCCACCAATGCCGCGAACGCCTTCAATGCCGGCGTCAAGGGCCGCTACCGCGAGACCCAGATCGAAGATGATCACCGCCTGCGAAACAGCACCTATCCGGTGCTGAAGCTGGTGGACGGGCAGATCAAGCGGGTCGACGAACCGGCGCTGACCGCGCTCAACATGCGGCTGCGCGACGACTACACCCAGGACTGTGCCAAGGGTATGTTACGCTGGAACAAGATCATCTCGACGGCCGGCTACGACTTCAAGCTGACGCTGCCGAACGTCGCGTTTCATCGCCAGATCGGCGAATTCAAGGACGTCCACGCCACGCCGGACGGCGTCCTGATTGACGACGCGACTTGGAGCAAGCGCAAGAGCGAATGGCTGCCGTCATTGGACGACGGCGATTTCATTGCCTCGCTGATGACGCCGGTGACCGAGCCCGGCGGCTTCGCCCCATGGATCTCGCCGCCGAAGGTCGGCATCGACAACAAGCCGGGCGATTTCGAGTATGTGAAGATCGAGACGTGAGTTTCTTTACCTCGCCCCGCTTGCGGGGAGAGGTCGAAATTCGAGCATCGCTCGAATTTCGGGTGAGGGGGTACCGCTCTCACGACGCTCTTCGGAGATCGTGGACAGAGCCCCTCACCCCAACCCTCTCCCCGCAAGAGCGGGGCGAGGGAGCGTACCTCCGACGCCGCCGTCTCTAATCCCAACCCTCGCCCTTGATGCCGGGATTGGCGTAGACGATCCCGCCATCGACGGCGATGGTGGCGCCCACCACGTAATCGCCGGCCCGCGAGGCGAGGTAGATCGCAGCCCCCGCCATATCCTCATCGGTCCCGATCCGCCCCGACGGCACCCGCTTTGATACCACATCGGCATTGTCGCGCGCCGCCTTATTCATGTCGGACTTGAAGGGCCCCGGCGCAATCGCCGACACCACGATGTGGTCGCGGATCAGTTTTACCGCCATCCGCCGGGTCAGGTGGATCAGCCCGGATTTGCTCGCCGCATAGGAATAGGTCTCCATCGGGTTGACGAAGATGCCGTCGATCGAGGCGATGTTGATCACCTTGGCGGGCTTCTGCGCAGTGGCGGCGGCGCGCAGCGGCGCGGCCAGCGCCTTGGTCAGAAAGAACGGCGTCTTGACGTTGAGGTTCATCACCTTGTCCCAGCCGCTCTCCGGAAACTCGTCGAAATCCGCGCCCCAGGCCGCGCCGGCGTTGTTGACCAGGATATCCAGCTTCGGCTCGCGCTTCCTGATCTCGGTTGCCAGCATGTCGATGCCGGCCATGGTAGAAATATCGATCGGCAGGGCGATGCATTCGCCGCCATACTCGGCCGTCAATTCTTTCGCGGTCGCCTCGCACGGTCCGGCCTTGCGCGCCGTGATGTAGACTTTCGCCGCGCCCTGGCTGAGAAATCCGCCTGCGATCATCTTGCCGATGCCACGCGAGCCCCCGGTCACCAGCGCGACGCGGCCTTGGAGCGAAAACAGATCCTTGAACATCTTGACCTCCCGTTGATTTTGCCAGCGGTTTTGGGCGTGGGCCTTGAACGAGTCAAGAAAGCGGCTTCGAGTTTGACGGCGCTGCAGGATCGGTCGGCTCTCTCGCCTCGATTTCCTGCTTCCATCGAGGAGGCCCAGGCTGTGATCGCCTGCGCGAAATCGTCGCAACGCTGATCCCAAACCAGCGTGACGCGCTGAGAAACAGCCAGTTACGGAACGCTATCCGGCAGCGGACGGTTACCTGTTATTTCCAGTTTGACAGCCTCGCAACGGTTTGTTTTCTCTCTATTTCCGGTGCTGCCGATTTGAAGTTCCTGCAGGGGCTCGGCGAATTGGTGTCAGGAACTTCAAATCGAAAAGCGGCACTGGAATCATAGTGTTGCCAGTACCCCTATGTTTTCCGAAGTTCGTGTCAGGGGATTGCCGCGACGGCGCGCGAACTTCGGAAACGGGGCACCAGGGCCCCGCGGGACCTCGAATGCACGGATTTTTCAAGTGGAGCAGCAGATGGTGGCCGGGCGTCATTCCATTGGTCCTGTTGTGGGCATTTGCGGCCTGGACCAGCACCGCGCCCCTCGAAACCGATCTCGCCGCCCGCTCTACCTCGGCGCTCAAGGATACCGTGCTCGACAAAAGGAGAATCGCGGTCGCCGGACGCGACGTCACCTTCGCCGCGGACGCATTCTCGGAAGATGGCCGTCGCAGCGCGGTGGCAGCGGTGGAAGCCGTGCTGGGCGTGCGGCTGGTCAACGACGAAACCCGGCTCGTTCCTGAGGCTAAACCGTTCGTCTGGTCGGCCGAGCGGGACGTCGTCAGGGTCACGGTAGGCGGTAGCGCGCCCTTGCCGGCCAGCAAGGGGCGGTTGCTCGAGGCGGCCCGCGCGGGCCTCGGTGGCGTCGAAGTCGCTGATCAGATGAATTTGTCGCGGGGCGCGCCGCCGCGTTTTGAGAATGCCGCGTTGCTGCTCCTCGATCAGATCGGGAAACTGAAGGACGGCAAGGTCACCATTTCGGATACCAAGGTCAGCCTTTCCGGCATGGCGCGGGACCTCGGCGGCCGCGAAGCGATAGCGGCGGCTCTGAGAAATCTCCCCGAGGGCTTTTCGGTCGCGGCCAACGAGATCAAGGCACCGCCTTACATCTTTCAGGCTTACAAGGATCCGGTCGCGGTGACGCTGACCCTGACCGGTTATGTGCCTGACAACAATGTCCACGCGGCGGTCGCGGCGGCAGCGGGACGCAAGTTCTTCAGCGAAAAGGTGGTCGACAATCTCAAGGCGAGCGTCGGCGCGCCCGGCGGATTCGTGGGCGCCGTGGTACCGGCGCTCGGCGCGCTCTCGCGGCTCTCGACCGGCACGCTGGAGGTATCCGATCGGGAGGTGAAGCTTTCGGGGGACGCGCTCTATGACGCGGCGTCGACGCAGATCCGTGCCGGCCTCGGCAAGGATTTCCCGCAGGGCTGGCAGTTCAAAGCCGACATTTCGGTCAAGCCCGCGGCCGCGCCGGTGGATGCTACCGTATGCCAGCAGCTGTTTTCGGACTTGTTGGCCAAGGGAAAAATCCGGTTCGAATCCGGACGCGCGACCATCGATCCGGATTCGGCGGGGCTGCTCGATCGGCTGGTGGAAACGGCGCTGCGCTGTCCGACTGCCAACATTGAAATCGCGGGACACACCGACGCCGATGGCGAGGATGCCTTCAACCAGACATTATCCGAAAAGCGCGCGCAGGCGGTTACCGATTATTTGGTTAAAGCCGGATTGCCAGCCAATCGTTTCACCGCGGTGGGCTATGGCAGTTCGCAGCCGGTCGCTTCCAATGATACCGACGAAGGCAAGGCGCAAAACCGGCGCATCGACTTCGTGGTGAGGTAACGGCCAATGGCATATCTGATGACATTTCATTGGGGCTGGCTGCTGGCGTCGCTGTTGCTGGGTTTGGCAATGGGCTGGATCGCGGTGGTTCATCGCGGTCAGGGCGTCTCCAGGCGGATCTCGTGGTGGCTGGCGGGGTTGGTGGCAGCGCTTGTCGCCGTGGCGCTTGCTCGCCTGATCCCCGGCCGTCCCGGCTATTGGCTCGATCTTGGTCTGCTGATGTTTGCATCGTATCTGTTCGGCTGCGCGGTGGGATCGTGGCTGCGCGCCTGGGCTCTTTCGCGCAATGCGCCGGCGTGAGAAACCGGCCTATCGCAGGCAAATTCATTCCCAACGGGCGCTGCGGGCAAAGCGCCGGTACTCGATATGCTGCTTTTCCAGCGGCTGTTGGCATAGGTGGTCGCCGGATATCACGAAAACTTCACTTCCTCGTGCGCAGGGTTGCGGTGGGAGGGTTTGCGTTGCCGGGGCGAATGCAGCAAAACTGTATCCGGTATCGTGAATTCCTCCTAATTTATTGAAGGAGCGCGTTTTATTCACGCCAGGCGAATTCCACTCCAGCTTAAAACGCGCTACGACATCGGGGTCAGGGAGCACGCGTGGCGCTGGCGGCGGCAAGGTTCGCCCGGCAGCCGTCGTGGCGGGATCGTAGTTCGAGGGTCTAGATGCTGGAAGCAATACGCAGGGCGATGTCGTTTCTGCGCCAGAAGCAAATCCTGCATAAAGTAGGAGTTGTGGTCAGCGTTACCGTCATCGGGATCGCCTGCTATGTGCTTTACCACATGCTGCGGGGCATCGACGTCAACGAGGTGATCGAGGCCATCAAGGGAACCGAGCCGCACCAGATTGTGCTGGCCTCCTTGTTCGTCGCCGCCGGTTATTTCACATTGACATTCTACGACCTGTTCGCGGTCCGCGCGATCGGCCGCAAAGAGGTTCCCTACCGCGTCAACGCACTCGCCGCCTTCACCAGCTATTCGATCGGGCACAATGTCGGCGCCAGCGTCTTTACCGGCGGCGCGGTGCGCTACCGCATTTATTCGGCGTGGGGATTGAATGCGATTGACGTCGCCAAGATCTGTTTCCTGGCCGGCCTGACGTTCTGGCTCGGCAATGCCGCGGTGCTGGGACTTGGGATCTCCTATCATCCGGAAGCGGCGTCGGCGATCGATCAGCTTCCCCCCTGGCTCAACCGCCTGGTCGCGTTCGCGATCATCGTCGGGCTGGTGGCGTATGTGGTCTGGGTCTGGACCCAGCCCAGACGGGTCGGCCGCGGGCCGTGGACCGTGGTGCTGCCGGGTGGCCCGCTGACGCTGCTGCAGATCGCAATCGGAATTGTCGATCTCAGTTTTTGCGCGCTGGCGATGTACGTGCTGGTGCCGGACGAACCCAACCTCGGCTTCGTCGTGGTCGCCGTCATCTTTGTCTCGGCGACGCTGCTGGGCTTCGCCAGCCACTCCCCGGGCGGGCTCGGCGTGTTCGATGCCGCGATGCTGGTCGGGTTGTGGCAGATGGACCGGGAGGACCTGCTCGCCGGGATGCTGCTGTTTCGTGTTCTCTATTATATAGCTCCGTTTGTCATATCTGTAATCCTGCTGACGTTTCGGGAGGTTATACTGGGGGCGCGAGTGAAGCGCCTGCGTCAGGCCGCGCCAAGGCTCGACCCCGAGCCGTCCCGCGAAGCCGCCTATGTGAGAGAGCGCAGGGACACCGGCGTCTGACAGTCTTAGGCCCAGAACCGGGAGAGAGCCTGCCCGATGGCGATTGACGCTCCTTCTTCTACCTTCTTCTCGCCGTGGCCGGATCGGCTGCGCCATTCGGCCATTATCCTGCTCGCCGCCGCTCTGGCGCTCGCAGCCTTGGTGGCATTCGGCGAATTGTCGCTGCTGCGCGCCGCCGCGGTTTTCGTCTGCATCGCCGCGGCCGCGCTGGTACCGTGGCGGCTGCGCCATGTCGTGACGTCGCGCGAAGATGTCCGCGGGGTCAACCAGGTCGAAACGGCGGTAGTGAGCGCCATCGTGGCCGGCATGCCCGATCCGGCGGTGCTGCTCGACCGCGCCGGCCGCGTCATTCACCTCAACGCCGCAGCGGCGCAGCTCGCGCCGGCGCTGCGCAAGAATGAACTCGCGCAGTTCGCATTGCGCTCGCCCGAAATCATCACCGCGCTCCGCGAAGCCATCGCGACCTCGGAAAGCAGGCGCGCGATCTACCTCGACCACGTACCGGTCGATCGCTGGATGGAATTGATCATCACGCCGGTGCCGGTGCCGAGCCCGTTCGGCGGTAAGGACACGTGCATGCTGATGACGTTCCATGATCAGACGCCGCTGCGCCGTGTCGAGGAAATGCGCGCCGACTTCGTGGCCAATGCCAGCCATGAGTTGCGCACTCCGTTGGCGGCGCTGTCGGGCTTTATCGATACGCTGCAGGGGCCGGCCAAAGACGATGCCAGGGCGCGCGAACGCTTTCTCGGCATCATGCATACCCAGGCGACGCGGATGGCCCGGCTGATCGACGATTTGCTGTCGCTATCGCGGGTCGAACTCTCCGCCCACGTCCGGCCCGACACGCTGGCGGACCTTGTGCCGATCATCCGCCAGGTCGCTGACGGGCTCGAGCCGCTGGCGCGGGAACGTCAGGTCGAGGTGGATATCGACCTGCCGGAAGTACCGGTGCCGATCGCGGGCGACCGCGAGGAGCTGTTGCGGCTGTTCGAGAACCTGATCGAGAATGCGCTGAAATACGGCGCCTCGGGGGGCAAGGTCGTGGTCTCGCTTGTCCTGGCAGCCTCGGGCGAGGGCGCGCCGGAAGTTCGCGTCATGGTGCGCGATTTCGGACCCGGAATCGCCCCGGAGCACCTGCCCCGGCTTACCGAGCGCTTCTATCGGGTCGACGTCGGCGATAGCCGTGCGCAGGGTGGCACCGGGCTTGGTTTATCGCTGGTTAAACATATTCTTAACCGTCATCGCGGCCGGCTTTTGATCGAAAGCGTTCCCAAACACGGTGCCACCTTTACCGCCTGTTTTCCCCAGGCGAAGACCCCGACAGGAACCTGAAACCTCGCGATTTCAATCGTTTGGTTCTGTCATCCAAGTGTCATCAAACCTTCGTAAAAGCAGCATTGACCGCTCCTAAACGGGCGGCGTGAGCGCGATCGGGCGCGTCCGGCGCTTCGCTCAGTACAGGGAGACCCCAATGAATTTCATGAAAGCTATCGTCGCTGCCGGCCTGGTCGCCGCATCGACGTCGGCGTTCGCGGCCGACATCACAGGAGCGGGTGCGACATTCCCGTTCCCGATCTATTCGAAATGGGCCGATGCCTACAAGAAGGAGACCGGCAACGGTCTGAACTATCAGTCGATTGGCTCCGGCGCCGGCATCAAGCAGATCCAGGCCAAGACCGTGACATTCGGCGCCTCCGACGCGCCGTTGAAGCCCGAGCAGCTCGAGAAGGACGGGCTGGTGCAGTGGCCGATGGTAATGGGCGCGATCGTTCCGGTCGTGAACCTCGAAGGCGTCAAGCCCGGCGAACTCGTGCTATCGGGCGACCTGCTCGGCGACATCTATCTCGGCAAGATCAGCAAATGGAATGACCCTGCGATCGCCAAGCTCAATCCGAAGCTGAAGCTGCCGACAGACTCCATCACCGTGGTGCGCCGCTCTGACGGTTCGGGGACGACGTTCAATTTCACCGACTACCTGTCGAAGTCGAATGCGGAATGGAAGACCAAGGTCGGCTCCGGCACCGCGGTCGAATGGCCGGCCGGCGTCGGCGCCAAGGGCAACGAAGGCGTTGCCGGGAACATCAGCCAGACCAAGAACTCGATCGGCTATGTCGAGTACGCCTATGCCAAGCAGAACAAGCTGACTTACGCAGCCATGATCAACAAGGCTGGCAAGACCGTGCAGCCGACCATGGCAGCGTTCCAGGCCGCGGCGTCAAACGCGGACTGGGCAAAGGCTCCCGGCTATTACGTGATCCTGACCGACCAGCCTGGTGAAGCCTCATGGCCGATCACCGCGGCGACCTTCATCCTGATGCACAAGGAGCCGGTTGATAAGGCGGCGTCCGCCGAGGCGATCAAGTTCTTCAAATGGGCTTTCGCCAAGGGCGACAAGATGGCCGAGGAACTCGATTATATTCCGATGCCGGCTTCGGTGGTCAAGCTGATCGAAAAGACCTGGACGGCTGATATCAAGAGCTGATCGCGCCCGCAAAATTGTACCCGGTCATTCCGGGGCGCGAATGAAACCAGCGAAGCCCGGAATCCATCACCGCCATCGCGAGTATGGATTTCGGGTCTGCCGCATCCTGGTCGAGTGTTGCGGGCGTAGGTCATGATATTGGTCAACTCGGGGGCAACCCCGAGTTCGATGAGGCACCCGCAATGACGGGGTTGGTTAGCTTGGCAGTGAGTTTTTCCAAGCGCGTAACGACTTCTCCGTGGCGTTGAAGTAAACAGGGGATTTGGCGTGGCAGACATGGCCGTTCAGAGCGATGTAATGGAAGCCGCCGGACCTTACGATCGCGCCAGGGCGCTCAACGCGTTCAAGCTCGGCGACGTTTCTTTCTACTGGATCACCCGTGCCTGCGCGATCTCGGTGCTGCTCATCCTGGGCGGCATCATTCTCTCGCTGATCGTGGGTGCATGGCCGGCGATGAAGGCGTACGGTCTATCCTTCCTGTTCGCATCGCGGTGGGCGCCGTCAGCCGACCCGCCGGTGCTCGGTGCACTCGGGCCCATCTACGGAACCCTGGTGACCTCGGTGATGGCCATGCTCATCGCCATTCCGGTCGGGCTGGGCATCGCGATCTTCCTGACCGAGCTCTGTCCGCAATGGCTGCGCCGGCCGATCGGCATTGCGGTGGAACTGCTCGCGGGAATACCCTCGATCATCTACGGGATGTGGGGGTTCTTCGTGCTCGGCCCGTTCATGGCCGACACGTTTCAGCCGTTCATGATCAGGTTGTTCGACGGTGTTCCCGTTCTCGGATCGATTTTCGCAGGGCCGCCATCCTACCTCAGCCTGTTCAACGCGGCGCTGATCCTTGCGATCATGGTGCTTCCGTTCATCACCGCGATTTCGGTCGATGTGTTCAACACGGTGCCCCCCGTGCTGAAGGAAGCGGCTTACGGCGTCGGCTGCACGACATGGGAAGTCGTTCGCAACGTGGTGATTCCCTATACCCGCGTCGGGGTGATCGGCGGCATCATGCTGGCGCTAGGCCGCGCGCTCGGCGAAACCATGGCGGTCACCTTCATCATCGGCAACTCGTTCCGCATCTCCCCGTCCGTGTTTGCGCCAGGCACCACGATTTCAGCGGCGATCGCATCCGAATTTGCAGAGAGCGATGGGCTGCATCAGTCCGGGCTGATCCTGCTCGGCCTGTTGCTGTTCGTGCTGACCTTCTTCGTTCTGGCGTCCGCGCGGCTGATGCTGATGCGTCTGGAACAGAAGGCGGGGAGCTGAGATCATGAACCCGATCTATGTATCCCGCCGCCGTTTGGACCTTGTCGTTAAATTCCTGTGCCTCGGGGCCGCGCTGTTCGGCGTGACCTGGCTGGCCCTGATCCTGTTCACGCTGTTCTACAACGGCCTCGCAGGGATCAATCTGCAGGTCTTCACCCAGAACACACCGCCACCCGGATCGACCGAAGGCGGCCTGCTGAACGCCATCGTCGGCTCGATCATCATGACCGGGATCGGCGTCGGCATCGGCGCGCCGCTCGGCCTGTTGGCCGGCACCTATCTCGCCGAATATGGCAGGAACGATCGCCTCACCCCGGTGATCCGCTTCATCAACGACATTCTCCTGAGCGCGCCCTCCATCATCATCGGCTTGTTCATCTACGGCGCCATCGTGGTGCCAATGGGCGGATTTTCCGCTTTCGCCGGGTCGCTGGCGCTGGCGGTGATCGTCATTCCGGTCGTGGTGCGCACCACCGAAGACATGCTGCTGCTGGTGCCCAATCCGCTGCGCGAGGCGGCATCCGCCCTCGGGCTGCCGCGCTCGCTCGTTATCAAGCGCATTGCCTACCGCGCAGCGCGCGCGGGTCTCATCACCGGCGTGCTGCTGGCGACGGCGCGCGTTGCCGGCGAAACCGCGCCGCTGCTGTTTACCGCGCTCTCCAACCAGTTCTTCAGCCTCGACCTGACCAAGACGATGGCCAACCTGCCGGTGACCATCAACAACTTTGTGCAAAGCCCCTACGTCTATTGGAAGCAGTTGGCCTGGAGCGGAGCCTTGCTCATCACCTTGACCGTGCTCGCCTTGAACATAAGTGCGCGCATTCTTGGCGCCGAGAGGACACCAAAATGAACGAGATTTCTGTATCGATGAGTACCGCGGGCGGCCCCGTCCCCTCGGTTGTATTGCCGGAGGCGCCTGCCAAGGTCACCGCGCGCGGCCTGAACTTCTATTACGGCGACCACCATGCACTGAAAAACATCAACCTCACGCTCGGTACCCATCGCGTCACCGCCTTCATTGGGCCGTCGGGTTGCGGCAAATCGACGTTGCTGCGGGTCTTCAACCGGATGTACGACCTCTATCCGGGACAACGCGCGACCGGTCAGTTGATGCTCGATCAGACCGACGTCCTCGATCCCAAGCTCGATCTCAATCTGCTGCGCGCGCGGGTCGGCATGGTGTTCCAGAAGCCGACGCCGTTTCCGATGACGATCTATGAGAACATCGCGTTCGGCATCCGGCTCTACGAGAAGATTTCGAAATCCGAGATGGACGGCCGCGTGGAAAAGGCGCTGCGTGGCGGCGCGCTGTGGAACGAGGTCAAGGACAAGCTGAACGCCAGCGGCCTCAGCCTGTCCGGCGGCCAGCAGCAGCGGCTTTGCATCGCCCGCACGGTGGCGGTACGCCCCGAGGTGATTCTGTTTGACGAGCCATGCTCGGCGCTCGATCCGATCTCGACCGCCAAGATCGAGGAACTGATCCAGGAACTCGCGGAGGACTACACCATCGCCATCGTCACCCACAACATGCAGCAGGCGGCGCGCGTCTCGGACAAGACCGCCTTCATGTATCTTGGGGACTTGATCGAATTCGACGAGACCAGCAAGATTTTCACCTCGCCGAGCGATCGACGTACCCAGGACTACATCACCGGCCGGTTCGGCTGAGGAGAAGAACATGGCTTCTGAACATACCGCCAAGGCATTCGACAGCGATCTGCAGGAATTGACCCGGCTGGTCGCGGAAATGGGCGGCCTTGCCGAGCGCATGATCGTCGAATCCGTCGATGCGCTGATCCGCCGCGATGTCGTGCTTGGCCAGCGTGTCGTGGCCGCCGACGCCGAAATCGACAATCTGCAGTATGTGATCGAAGAGCGCGCGGTGCTCACCATCGCCCGGCGTCAGCCGATGGCGATAGACCTGCGCGAGATCGTCGGCGCGATGCGGGTCGCCATCGATCTCGAGCGGATCGGAGACCTTGCCAAGAACATGGGTAAGCGGGTCGCGGCGCTGGAGAGCGATTTCCAGCCGCTGAAGCTGATCCGTGGCCTCGAGCACATGACCGACCTCGTGACGTCGCAGGTGAAATCCGTGCTCGACGCCTACGCGGCGCATGATTTGCCGGCGGCGATGACGGTCTGGAAGGGCGACGAGGAAGTCGACGCCATCTGTACCTCGCTGTTCCGCGAACTCCTGACCTACATGATGGAGGATCCGCGCAACATCTCTTTCTGCATCCATCTGATGTTCTGCGCCAAGAACATCGAACGGATCGGCGACCACGCCACCAATATCGCGGAGACCGTGTTCTACATGATCGAAGGACAGCAGATTCTCGACAAGCGCCCGAAAGGCGACATGACGACGTTCGCCACGACGGTGCCGGGCAACTGAAAGATGGTTTTCGAGCGAGGTGGAGTTCGGTTCGCGTGAGGAAAACGCGTCAAAACAAACGATAGCGTTTTCGAGCGAAGTGGAGACCGGTTCGCGTGAAGAAAACGCGTCAAACCAAGACAAAGAAGGCTTAAAGCATATGAGCGCGCGCATTCTGGTGGTGGAAGACGAGGAAGCGCTGACCACGCTGTTACGCTACAACCTCGATGCCGAAGGCTACGACGTTGAGACGGTGGGACGCGGCGACGATGCCGACACCAGATTGAAGGAGCGCGTTCCCGACCTGATCGTGCTCGACTGGATGCTGCCGGGCCTGTCGGGGATCGAGCTGTGCCGCCGCTTGCGGGCGCGCCCCGAGACCAAGCAGCTGCCGATCATCATGCTGACCGCGCGCGGCGAGGAAAGCGAGCGGGTCAGGGGCCTTGCGACCGGCGCCGACGATTACATCGTCAAGCCGTTCTCGGTGCCGGAGCTGCTGGCGCGGGTGAAAGGCCTGTTGCGCCGTGCTAGCCCCGAGCGGCTCGCCACCGTGCTTGCCTTTGGCGACATCGAGCTCGATCGCGAGAAGCGCCGCGTCGCGCGTTCAGGCCGTCCGATAATTTTTTCTGGAGCATCCGGGCCGGGTGTTCAGCCGCGAGCAATTGCTCGACAGCGTCTGGGGCCGCGACATCTACATCGACGAACGCACCGTCGACGTGCATATCGGCCGGTTGCGCAAATTGCTCAACCCCGGCCGTGAGCAGGATCCGATCCGCACCGTACGTGGCGCCGGCTACGCGCTCGACGACCGTTTTGCCAAGGCGGAGTAGGCGGCGACGTTCTGCGTTCCCCGGATGCTGCGCAGCGCGCCGCCCTTGCGGCGTGGTGCGCTGCTGATCCGGGGTCCATCTTGCACACAAAAGTGTGGGTCCCGGCTCTGCGGAGCAGCGCGAAGGCGCTGCACCGCGTCCGGGACACGGATCCGCGCCTGTACGGGGAGGACGTCGATTGAGCAGCTATCTTGTCTGCTTCGGTGGGTGGCGGCGGCGGTCGCCGGCCGGCTGATAGGCGATCCGCGAGTGATACGCGCAATAGGGCAGGCTGGTCAGCGCCTTGCCGCCGCAGAAGAAGAATTCAGGGCTTGACGGGTCGCCC